>Ga0310828_1001654_pt1 | contig 12223 bp, 8 predicted proteins | sample WT_ome_3_FD_202242 | JGI IMG/M metagenome (GOLD analysis project Ga0310828, IMG submission 202242) | Sorghum-adapted microbial communities enriched on wild type (WT) sorghum from Joint BioEnergy Institute, Emeryville, California, United... ... | reverse complement strand
TCGAGCCCAACCCGAAGCTGCGGGTGGACGAGGGCAGTGTGCTGTTGGCCGGGCAGGAGCTGGCCGTGCCGACCCTGATCGCGGCGGTGCTGTCCCGGGTGGCGGCGGAGGCGGGCCGGCAGAGCGGTCCGGGCGGGATGGGTGCCCGGCTGGACCTGCGGATGACCCACCCGGCCGGCTGGGGCCAGCGGCGCCGGGCGGTGCTGGTCGACGCGGCGGACCGGGCCGGCCTGCCGGCGCCGCGGCTGGTCGCCGAACCGGTCGCGGCCGCCGCCTACTACACCGCGGTGCTCGGCGGCACGGTGCCGGTGGGCCGCGCGCTGGCCATCTACGACCTGGGTGCCGGCACCTTCGACGCGGCGGTGGTCCGGCGCACCCCGACCGGCTTCGCCGTGCTCGCCGCGGCCGGGCTGGCCAGCGTGGGCGGGCTGGACTTCGACCACGCGATCGTCGAGCACCTGGGCCGTGGGTACGTACAGCCGGGCGACGAGCGGTGGAACCGGCTGCTCAATCCGGTCGACGACGCCGGGCGGCGGCTGCGGGCGCTGCTCTACGACGACGTCCGGGCGGCCAAGGAGGCGCTGTCCAGGGCGGCCCGCGCCGACGTGCACCTGCCGGTGCTGGACGTACGCGCCCACCTGACCCGCGGCGAGGTGGAGCAGCTGGTCCGCCCGTACCTGGCGCAGACGGTGGACTGCCTGGCCCAGACCATCGACGCCGCCGGGCTGGCGCCGGCCGACCTGGTCGGCATCTTCCTGGTCGGCGGATCCAGCCGGATCCCGCTGGCCGCGCAGCTGATCCATGCCGGGCTGGGCGTACCGCCGACCACGCTGGAGCAGCCGGAGACGGTGGTCAGCGAGGGGGCGCTGATCCTGGGCGTCGCCTCGCACCGGGACGGCACGCACTCTGGCGTGCCCCGGGTGGTGGCTGCCGCTCGCGCGCCCACGCCGGTGCAGCAGGTCTCCCCGGGTCCCGGTCCGCGATTGCCGCCGGCGCCGCCGTCACCGGCCGACAGGCCGTGGTACGCCGAGCCGATCATCCTCGCCACCCTGGTGGTCCTGCTCCTCGTGGTGGCGGCCGCCGCGACACTGGTCGTCGTGGCCCGCGGGACATGATCATTCCAGGAGCTGCGCAGCGGCCAAGGATCGACATGTCTCCTTTGCGATTGGCCGCATGTCTCCTTAGCGATTCGCTACGCGCGCAATCACCCTCCGGTCATGCCACCCGACGCCCACCACTTGCCGGCGGTGGCAGCTGGGCCAGCGCCCGCAGTGCGTCCTGCAACGAGATCGGATGGTCCTTCTCGACGGCGGCGAGCATCTGTTCGATCCACTGCCGCATCAAGGCGGTCGGCTTCATACCGTGCGCCTCGGCGTACGCCTGGACGCGGCGCTGGGTGCCGAGCGGGATCCGCAGCGAGGTGGTGACCAGCATCGCGTCCACCGACTCAGGGGTGACCGGCTCCGCCGTCGTCGGCAGTTGAGCGGCAAGCTCGGCCGAGGCGGCCTCGTCGCCGGGAAACTGGTCGGACAGGTCGTGGGTCATGGCCCACTCGACGGCGCTTCGGTCGGCGGCCTGCTCCCGGGTCATCGGGACGTCTTCGTCGTAGGTACCAGCGACGTCAGCCACGGTTGCCCTCCCATGTTGTGAAAATCGCCGTTTCCTGCTGGTTCATGTCGCGTACCCCCCGGATGATCCAGTCGAACCGCTTCTCCGTTGCGGCGAGTACGACAATGATCGGTCGCCCGGACCGGGTTCGGCACCAGATGGTGGGCAGGAGCAGGCCGTCTGGGCTCCGCATACACTGCGGCCACCGAGGTCGCTCATCAAGGAGCGCCTGCATGACCTCGTACGGCTCGATGCCGAACAGGTTGGGCAGGTACCACGGATCCCATTCGTAACCCACACCACACAGTGTATTGCAAATGCAGTGCAATGATCTGTTTCGAGACGCTCTGGAGCTGCTTCGTTCGTGCTAGCACTGCCGGCTCGTGCCGGCCGTGTCGCACCAGGCCCCGCGATCGCACACCCCCGCGCGGCCAGTGCCACCGCACACGTCCCGGCTGCCGCACACGTCCCGGTCGCCGCTCCGCCGCCGTGGTGCGGGCGCTCGCGTGCTTCGTTCACGCGAGCAGCTCTGTAGCAGCTCGCACGACATCACCCCGAGGGCGTGCCGCGTCCCGCACCCCGCCGCCCGCTCGCCGTCGGCGCACCACGACCGGCCAGGGACAGCGGTGCGGTCCGGCGTCTACCTGGCCGAGGCGTGCCGCGTACGGTAACAGCCGGACGGGAAGGGAGGCGCCGTGGCGGAGTTGACGGGTGAGGCGCTGCTGGTCACCGGCGGCGCGGGCTTCATCGGCCGGTCGGTGGTGCCGGCCCTGCTCGACGCGGGCGCCCGGGTCACCGTGGTCGACCGCGACCCGTACCCGTCACCGGACGTCGACACCGTGGTCGGGGACATCCGCGACCCGGACGTGCGGGACAAGGCGGTGCAGCCGGGACTGACCGGCATCATCCACCTGGCCGCCGCCACGTCGGTGCTCGGCTCGCTGCGCGATCCCGCCCTGGTCCACCAGGTGAACGTGGACGCCACGGCGGGCCTGCTGGAGCTGGCCCGGGTCCGGCAGGTGCCCCGGTTCGTGATGGCCTCCACCAACGCGGTCACCGGCGACGTCGGCGAGGCCACCATCCACGAAGGACTGCCGCTGCGCCCGCTGACGCCGTACGGGGCCACCAAGGCGGCGGCGGAGATGCTGCTGTCCGGCTACGCCGGCGGGTACGCCATGGCCACCTGCGCGCTGCGGCTGACCAACGTGTACGGGCCCGGCATGGCGCACAAGGACAGCATGGTGCCCCGGCTGATGCGCGCCGTGCGGGCCGGGCGGACCATCCAGGTGTACGGCAGCGGCGAGCAGCGCCGCGACTTCGTCCACGTGCGCGACGTGGTGGCCGGCCTGCTGGCCGCGTGGCGGGCCAGGCACACCGGGCCGCTGATCATCGGCGCGGGCCGCTCCATCAGCGTGCTGGAGCTGATCGCCGCGGTGGAGCGGGTGGTCGGCCGGCCGGTACGCACCGAGCACGTGCCGGCCAAGCCGGGGGAGATGCCCGCGGTGGTGGTCTCCATCGAGCGGGCCAGGGCACTGGGCTACCAGCCGTCGGTGTCGCTGGACGAGGGCCTGGCCACGGTGTGGGAGGAGTTCCGGTGACCGGCCTGCTGCGCCGGCACTGGCTGTTCGCCGGCCTGCTCGGCCTCGGTGTGCTGCTGCGGGTGCTGGTCTGCGTGGCGTACCGGCCGGCGATCTTCTACATCGACTCGATGGCCACCTACGTGCCGGCGGTGAAGACTCTCGACCCGACCGGGCAGAACCCCATCGGGTACGTGTTCCTGCTGCTCAAGCCGGTCCTGGCGGTGGGCGACTTCACCGCGGTCGCGGTGGTGCAGCACCTGCTCGGCGTCGGCATGGCGCTGGTCACGTACGCCCTGCTGGTGCACAAGGGCGCCTGGCGGTGGCTGGCCGCGGTGGCGACCACGCCGATCCTGCTCGACGCCTACCAGCTGCAGATCGAGCACAACATCATGTCCGACCCGCTGTTCCAGGCCATGCTGGTGGCGGCGCTGGCGCTGCTGGCCTGGCCGCGGCGGCCCGGCTGGCCGGCGGTGGCCGCGGCCGGGCTGCTGCTGGGCGCCGCGGTCAGCGTGCGCACCGTGGGCCAGGTGCTGGTCGTCCCGGCCGTGCTCTACCTGCTCCTGGTCGGGGGGACCTGGCGGGCCCGGGCGGCGCTGGCCGGCCTGGTGGCGGTCTGTTTCGCGCTGCCGGTGGTCGGCTACGCCACCTACCACTACGTGTGGAGCGACCGGGACGGTCAGGGGCGGTTCTCGGTCTCCTCGTCCAACGGCAACGCCCTCTACGGCCGGGTGGCCACCTTCGCCGACTGCACCGGCCTGGACCTACCCGCCTACGAGCGTCCGCTGTGCCCGACCCAGCCGGCCGGGCAGCGGCTGGGCCCGGACTGGTGGGCGCACGACCCGGCCTCGCCGGCCGCCGCCCTGTACGCCGACCCGCCCGCCGGCATGGCCGCCGACCAGGTGTTCAGCGACTTCGCCTGGCGGATCATCCGGCACCAGCCGGTGGACTTCGTGCAGGCGGTGCTCTCCGACGCGGTCCGGGTGTTCGCCTGGCAACGCACCGACGGCCCGAACCACGGCTACCCGCCGGTGGCGCGGTGGCATTTCCAGGAGGACTTCCCGATCTTCGAGCCGATCGCGACCACCGACACGGTGGCCCAGGTCAGCCGGGAGTACGGCGGCGGCGATCCGGCCGTGGTGGCGCCGCTGGCGAAGGGCCTGCGCTGGTACCAGCTGCACGGCGGCTACACCCCGGGGCCGGTGGTCGCGCTGGCCGTCCTGCTCGCGCTGGCCGGGGCCGTGGCCGCCCGCCGCTCGCCGGCCCGGGCGGCGGCCGTGCTGTACCTGGCCAGCGGCGCGCTGATCCTGCTGGCCTCGGCCGCGTTCGAGTTCTCCTGGCGCTACCAGCTGCCCGGGTACGTCGTGCTGCCCGCCGCCGGCGTGCTGGGCGTGGTCGCGCTGACCCGCCGCGAGCCACGGCCGCCGTTCCCCGAACCCGCCGACCAGCAGGCGATCGACGAGTTCGGCCAGGTGGACTTCCCGGACGTGGTGGTGCTCATCGCCGCGTACAACGAAGGTCCCACCCTCGGGCCGGTGCTGGACTCGGTGCCGCCGCAGTGCCTGGGCCTGCCGGTCGCCACGCTGGTGGTGGTGGACGGCGCGACCGACGACACCGCCGAGGTGGCCCGCGCGCACGGTGCGTACACCTGCGCGGTACCGGTCAACCGCGGCCAGGGCGCGGCGCTGCGGCTGGGCTATTACCTGGCCCGCCGCGGCGGCTGCCGGTACATCGTCACCACCGACGCGGACGGGCAGTACGACATGGCCGAGCTGCCGCGGCTGCTGCAGCCGCTGATCGACGGGGAGGCCGACTTCGTCACCGGATCCCGCCGGCTGGGCGCCAACGAGTCCACCGACCCGGTGCGCCGGCTGGGCACCCGGGTCTTCGCCTGGCTGGTCTCGGTGCTGGGTGGGCACCGGGTCACCGACACCTCGTTCGGCTTCCGCGCCATGCGGGCCGAGGTGACCGGTCGGGTCACCCTCGACCAGCCGCAGTACCAGTCCGCGGAGCTGCTGGTCGGCGTGCTCAGTCAGGGGTACCGGGTGGTGGAGCGGCCGATGACCATGCGCCGGCGCGGCGGCGGGCGGTCGAAGAAGGGCAACAACCTGGTGTACGGGTGGCGCTACACACGTGTGGTCTTCACCACGTGGTGGCGGGAGCGGAAGACCACCCGATCCAGCAGGACGAATTTGACCAGGAACATCGCCGCGTAGGTGCCGAAGTAGCTGGCCTCCACCAGCACCCAGGCGCGGGTGTACCGCTCAGCGACGGTGGTCACCGCGGCGGCCGCCAGCGCGGTGGTCACCGCCAGCGCCAGGTAGCCGGCCAGGTCCCGGCCCAGGCCCAGCCGCTGCCGCCGTGACCAGGCCCAGAACCGGCTGCACACGAAGTTGACCGAGGCGCCGGCGGCGAACGCGGTCACGCTGGCGACCTGCGGCCCGGCGTGCAGGCCGCGATACGCGAGGGCGAACGCCAGCGCGCTGGCGCCGGTCGCGAACGCCGAACCGAGGGCAAATCGCAGGAACCGCCCGCGAACCGACCTAGCCACCCGTCATCCGTACCACGGGCCGCGGCTGCGCAAGCCGGCAGGCCCGCCACGGTTCGGTGCGTACGATCATGGGTAAGTTCTATGCCAATTGAATACAGATCATCCACTTAGGGGAGCGGCGTGAAGATCATCGTTCTCGGCGGAGACGGGTATCTTGGCTGGCCCACGGCCCTGCACCTGTCCGAGTGCGGACACGAGGTCGCCATCGCGGACAACTTCGTGCGCCGGCAGTACGACCACGAGCTCGGGGTGGAGAGCCTGGTGCCCATCGAGCCACTGAGCCTGCGGGTGCGGGCCTGGCAGGAGGTGACTGGCAAGCAACTGCACACGTACGTCGGCGACCTGTGCGACGCCGAGTTCACCTACCGCATCATCCGCGAGTTCCGGCCGGACGCGGTGGTGCACTTCGCCGAGCAGCGGGCGGCACCGTACTCGATGATCGATCGCAAGCACGCGGTCTACACCCAGACCAACAACGTGGTCGGCACGCTCAACCTGCTGTACGCGATCGCGGAGACCGACCCCAGCATCCACCTGATCAAGCTGGGCACGATGGGCGAGTACGGCACACCCAACATCGACATCGAGGAGGGCTGGCTGGAGGTCACCCACAAGGGTCGTACCGACCGGGTGCTCTACCCCAAGCGGCCCAGCTCCTTCTATCACCTGTCGAAGGTGCACGACAGCCACAACATCGAGTTCGCCTGTCGCATCTGGGGGCTGCCCGCCACCGACCTGAACCAGGGCATCGTCTACGGCCAGCAGACCGAGGAGACCGTCCGCGACGACCGGCTGGCCACCCGGTTCGACTACGACGCGGTCTTCGGCACCGTGCTCAACCGCTTCGTCATCCTGGCCGCGCTCGGCGAGCCGCTGACCGTGTACGGCGAGGGCGGGCAGACCCGCGGTCTGATCGACATCCGGGACACCGTGGAGTGCATCCGGCTGGCCGCCGAACATCCGGCCAAGCCTGGCGAGTACCGGGTGTTCAACCAGATGACGGAGAGCATGTCGGTGCGGGACATCGCCAAGCTCGTCGCGGACCTGCACCCCAACGCGGTGGACGTGGTGCACCTGGACAACCCGCGGGTGGAGGCGGAGGCGCACTACTACAAGGTCACCCACACCGGGCTGGTCGAGCTGGGCCTGCAGCCGCACCTGCTCTCTGAGACCCTGTTGACGTCGCTGTACGAGATCGCGGACCGGTACAAGCACCGGGCGGACCGCTCGGCGCTGCGGCCCAACGTCAACTGGAGGTCACCGCTGGCCCGTCCACCAGCGGGCTAGTGCGCTGGTGGCGGGATCCTCGGCGGCCAGCAACGCGGCCCACGGATCACCGTCCGCGGGCGGCTGCTACGCCGGCGTACTCGAACAGCTCGGCCGGTTCCGGCGCGCCGGGGGCGTCGTCGAGCGCCGGTAGCGGTTCGTGGCCGAGGATGGCCGGGTCGCTCCACGGGGGGCCGTCGATGGGTTCCGGCGGGTCCAGGTCCAGCATGGGCGGGAACGGCGGGTGCGGGGTCGGCTCGACCTCGGCGAGCGGGTGCAGGTCCGGGTCGGCGCCGAAGGCCGGATCGGCGGCCCGGTCGTGCAGCTGGTGCGTCTGGTCGGGCTGGTGGTCGTCCAGGGCGTGGTCGGCGTCGAGGTGGGGGTCTGGCCCGTACTCCGCCACGAAGCTCAGTTCGACAGTGTCGGCGCCGTCGGTCAGGTCGGTGAGGTGGTCCAGGTGGCCGGCGCCTGGCTGGTCGGGCCAGCCGGGATCGGCCGGGTCCAGGTCGGCCGATGTCGCGTCCAGGTGGTCCAGGCCGGGCTCGTCGGGCCCGGCGCCGGCCATGCCCGGATCGTCCATGCTCAGCTCGTCCATGCCCGGCGGCGGATCCGGATCGTGGTGGTGCGGGCCGGGCCCGTCGAATCCGGGCTCGTCCATGCCGTGCTGGTCCATGCCGTCGGTCATTGCCGGCTCCTGCCGTCCTGCTGGTGTGCCGCCGCCGTCGGGGCCAGCGCCCTGGCCCGCACCAGCACCTCGTCCACCTGCTTCACCCGCCCGCGCAGCGCGTCCCGCTCCTGCTGCAGCGCCTGCCGGCGGCGGGCCCGGCTGGCCCGGTCGTCGGCCATCGCCTGGTCGATCTCGGCGATGTGCGCGTCCAGCTGGCGCAGCCGCCGTTCGATCGCGTCGTCGAGGGCGAGCGTCAGCGCGTACTGCAGGTCGGTGAACCGGTGCATGACCTCGTCGGAGAGCGCGGCGCGGGCCTCGCCGAGCACCTCGCGCAGCCAGGCGCGCGCCTGCGCCCGGTCGGTGTGCACCTTGCGCCGGTACAGCACGAACGCGCCGGCGGCCAGCCCCAGCCCCAGCCCGGCCATCGGGATGAGCAGCCCGGCGCCGACCATCGAGCCGGCGCCCAGCGCGGACGCGCCGAAGACGGCGCCGCGACCGGCCATGAACGCCATCCCGGCCGAGGACATCGCGATCATCACGTTGTCCGGGCCGGCGCCGTCGCGGCGGGGCTTGGCGGCCAGCGCGTGGCGCAGGGTGGCGTTCAGCTGGCTGAGCACGTGCTGCAGTTCGTCCGGGGTGAACACCTGGGCCAGTACCAGCTCGCCGACCTGCCGGAAGCGGTACTCCAGATCGGCGGAGAGCCGGACCGACAGCGCGTGCAGGGCCTGGTCCAGCTGCTGCGGCAGCGCCTTGATCTCCTCGCCCTTGGCCCGGTCGATGCGGCCGAGGAACTCCTCCTGCAGGTTGCCGATCTGGGTGCGCAGCTGCCGGGTGGCGTCCACCTGGGCGCGGCGGGTCTGCGTGTGCAGGGCCAGCGACCACTGCCGGGACTCGGTGCGCTTGCGGGCGGCCAGCGCGGCCCGCTCCTGCCTGGCCCGGGCCACCTCGGCCGGGTCCGGGTCGGTGGCCCGCATCCGCTCGCCCAGCGCCAGGTCCAGCCGGACGATCTCGCTGCGGATGGTGCGCAGCACGTTGGCCTGGCGCAGCAGGTGCCCCTTGCCGGCCAGGTCGACCAGGGCATGCTGCAGGTCGGCGATGCGCGACTGCGCCACCAGCTCGGCCGCGGCCGGTTTGGGCAGGCCGATGGCCAGCTCGGCGAGGTGGGCGGAGACCGGGAACCACGGCGCGGTGCCGAAGCGGGGCGCGTGCGCCTGCAGCTGGGCGCGGTTGTCGGCGAGGATGGTCCGCCAACCCGGGTACGCGTCGATCTTGCTGAGCGCGAAGACCACCAGGTTGACCCGTTTGCTCGCCTCGATCAGGAAGTCCAGTTCGGGTTGGGCGAACGGGGCCGAGGCGTCGACCACGAACAGCAGCGCGCTGGCCCGCTCGGCCGCGTCCAGGGCCACCTCGGCGTGCGCCGGGTCCAGGCCACCGGTGCCGGGGGTGTCGACCAGGGTCAGGTACCGCAGCAGCGGCGCCGGATGCAGCACCTCCACCCGGCGCGGCGGGCGGGTGCCCTCGGGCAGCTCGCCGAGCAGGGTGGCCCAGTCCCGCAGGTCGCCCAGGCCCAGCGGTACCGGCTCCTCCCGGCCGGGCAGCCAGGCCCGCGCGCCCTCGGTGGTCGCGTACTGCACCTCCAGATAGGCCGCGGTGGCCACCGCCACGTCGACCGGCGACAGGTTCGGCACCCCGACCAGCGCGTTGACCAGCGAGCTCTTGCCCCGTTTGGTCTCGCCGACCACGACCACCGCGGGCCGGCTCACCTCCCGGCGGCGCAGCTGGTCGATGTCGGCCGCGGCGTCCGGGTCGGCCTTGCGCAGAAACGCCAGCGCGCTGTCCACCGCCGAGTCGAGCAGCCGGCCCAGGTTCTGCTCGGTCGTGCTCATGCCGGTCTCCGCATCTGCTGGGAGAGCAGGTAGAACCCGCGGTGGGCGACCAGCGCCACCCGGGACTGGGCCGGGCTGGCGCCGGCCACCGCGTACACCCGCCACCGGGTGGCCGCGTCCAGCGCGGCCCGGACCAGCTGGTCGGTGCTGGCCTCGGGCAGGCCGAGGATCCACGCCGGGTCGGTGGACAGGGCCAGCCGGGTCAGCTCCTGCTCCATCGGCGCGGGCAGCTCCACCGACCCGGTGGTGACCTGCTGGGCCACCTCGAGCAGGCGCAGCCGGTGGTACTCCGGCTGCTGCAGCACCTGCTCGATGGCGTCGCGCAGCAGCTCCCGGTCGGCCGGCCGACCACCACCCCCGGCCAGCTTCTCCAATGTGGACAGTGCCCAGCCGGCCTTGATGGCGTCGGTGCGCCAGCGGAACGCCTGGTCCAGGGTGTGCCGCAGCCGGGGGAACCCGGACGCCTGGTACAGCATCCGGACCAGGTCGCCGCTGGCCAGCTGGGGCCGCGCGGCCAGCTGGGCGAGGGCGAAGCCGATGCCGTACAGGTCGAGCCGGTGCAGTAGCCGTTCGCGCTGCTCGCGGGGGACCGGGCAGTCCCGAGTGGTGAACAGGTCCACCGAGGCCAGCAGGACCGCCCGCTCGGCCGCGGGCAGCCGGGCCAGCGCCCGCAGCGCCTCGCAGTCGGCGGCGGTGAGCCGCCCCGCCTCGGTGGTCTCGGCGAGCAGCCCCACCACCGGGACCACGTCGGAGATCACCCGGCGCAGCACCTGGGCCTGGTCGGCGGCGAGCGGGCCGGCCACCGGCCACGGGTCGGCCGCCCCGGCGACCAGCTTGTCCACCTTGTTGAACAGGCCCAGCGAGTTGATCGGGTTGCTGGCCAGCCGGGCCGAGACGGCGCGGAACGCCTCCAGCGCCTGCAGGTCGTCCGCGCGCACCGCCTGGGTGAACACGTACACGATCGCCTCGGCGCCCAGGATCGCCCCGGCCGAGTCGTCGTCGAGGTCCTCGCCGAGCAGAGCCCGGCGGGCCCCTTCGCTGACCGCGGTGCTGGTGGAGGAGAGGCCCGGGGTGTCCACCACGGTCAGGGTGCGCAGGTTGTCGCTGGTCAGCGTCACGTCGACCACGGCGACATCCCGGCTGGGCACCCCCAGCCGCTGGGGGATCATGCCGGACTCGTCCAGCGGCAGGGCCACCCGGGAGCCGTCCCGGCGGACCACCTCGACCCGGTCGGCGGTGCCGTAGCGGAACTGGGTGACCACCCGGGTGCACTCGCCGACGTCGGTGGGTGCCACCCGCCGGCCGATCAGGGCGTTGACCAGAGTCGACTTGCCGGCCTTCAGCCGGCCGGCGATCGCCACCCGCAGCGGCTGGTCCAGGCGCCGCCGCACGTCCAGCACCGTGGCCCGCGCCGACGGGCCGAGCCGCGGACCCACCTCGTCACACAGCGCAGCCACCCGAGCGCTGAGCGGACCTGGCCCCATGACTCGTCAGCCGCCCCACCGGTCAGCCACAATGACGGGGTCGCGGCGGTCATGCTCGCTCATCGGTGCCTGGTCCCTCCCAGTCGCCGGCAGGACGAAGCGCGCTGCCGTATCCGACCACAGTACGAATATCCTGCCGGCGCAGGATCCCATGTTTGTGCCACTGCCGGGGCCGGTGCCGCGGCGGGCGGGAAGGTAGGTCGTGCGGCACGCACCAGCGGGCGACGGACTGGCCGCCCGGCCGGCGCAGGTTGTGCCCCAGGGCGGCCGACAGGGTGCGGCAAGCAGCCCCAGTCCGCCTTCGCCGCCGGCCACCGCGGCGGACCTGGTCGCCGAGGCGGGACGCCTGCTGGCCGTACCCGGCCTGGTGGTGATCACCGGCGGCCCGGGTGCCGGACGCAGCACCGCGCTGCGGCAGCTGGCCGACGCGTTCCGCGGGCCGGTCTTCACCGGCGGCGGCCTGGCCATGGTGCGCCACTTTCCGGCCTTCGCGCTCAGCCGGGCGGTGCGGGTCCGGCTGCCGGCCCACGACCCGGCGCTGCTGGCCGAGGCGGTGCGTTCACGGGTCCGCGGCGGGCTGCTGCTCATCGACGACGTGCAGTGGGCCGATCCGGCGACCCTCGCCGCGCTGCCGCTGCTGGCCGCGCACTGCCGGGTCGTGGTGTCGCTGCGCACCCCGCACCGCCTGCCACCGGCTGCCGAACGCGCGCTGCGCGCCGCCGCGGCCGGCTGGCTGACCGTGCCGCCACTGGGCGCCGACGCGGCCCGGGCGCTGGTCCACCGGGTCGCCCCCGGCCTGGACGAGCCGGCCGTCTCGGCCGTCCTGGCCCGCGCCGGCGGGGTACCGCTGGCCATCGAGGCGCTGGCCCGCCACGCCCACCTCGGCCCACCAGCGGACGGCCCGGGCGGGCCGGACCAGACCGCGTACGCCGTCGCGCAGGCGCTGGCCGACCTGACCCGCCCCGCCCGCACCGCGCTGGCCGCGCTGGGCCTGCTCGGCCGCCCGGCCACCGCCGCGCTGCTCGGCCCGGGCGTGGCGGAGCTGACCACCGCCGGCCTGGTGACGATCGCGCCGCCGGACGCTGCGCCGGAGACCGCGCGGGAGGTGACGGCCGTCTCGCCGTACCTGGCCGAGGTGGCCGCCGGCCTGCTCGACCCGCCGGCCCGGGCCGCGCTGCACCGCC
>Ga0310828_1001653_pt1 | contig 12231 bp, 9 predicted proteins | sample WT_ome_3_FD_202242 | JGI IMG/M metagenome (GOLD analysis project Ga0310828, IMG submission 202242) | Sorghum-adapted microbial communities enriched on wild type (WT) sorghum from Joint BioEnergy Institute, Emeryville, California, United... ... | reverse complement strand
AAAACATTTACGGGCCGCAGCAAATCGAAAACCGCATCAACCAAAATAGTGAAATATCACAACAATTGAATCTGTGGTCCCAAGGCGGGTCGAAGGTAATCCGCGGGAATTTGCTCGTCATCCCTATCGAGGACACGCTTTTATATGTCGAGCCGATTTACATTGAGTCCAGTAATGAAACATCGCTTCCGGAAGTCAAGCGCATTGTCGTGGCCTATGGTGATAAAATTGTCATGGAGCCGACGTTGGATCAATCTCTAGATGAACTGCTAAGCCTTATAGATCCAGAACAGTCGGTAGAACCCCCATCCGGCAAAAACGATGGGGAAGAGCCGAATGGCAAAACCGAGACGAGCACAACAGCCAATGAAAAACTGAAACAGCTTGCCCAACTGTTTAAGGACTATAAAAAAGCTGTATCGGATGGCCGTTGGGAAGATTCCGGCAAGATCATGGATGAAATCGAGAAGCTTTTAGGGCAACAATAAGAAAAAAGGGTGACTTAGAAGAACCAGGTTCCTTTCTAAGTCACCCCTTTATTATGTTTTCAGTAGACAAATCTCTTTGAATCTAGAAATACTGGACTCAAAATATACACTTTCGATAAAAAAACCGCCCTTTATTGCGAGGACGGTTTTCGTATGATTTAAGCTCTTTCTTCAAAAAGCTTAATGATTTCAATGATGACTCGGGTCGCTTTTTCCATCGTTTCAACGGAGACGTACTCATATTTTCCGTGCATGTTTTCCCCGCCAGCGAAAATGTTCGGCGTTGGCAGTCCCATAAAGGAGAGTTGAGAACCGTCTGTGCCGCCGCGGATCGGTGTAATCTTCGGCTCAATGTCTAAATTTCTCATCGCTTGTGAGGCGATGTCGACGATTTCTTTAACCGGTTCAATCTTTTCCCTCATGTTATAGTATTGATCTTTGAGTTCCAAAATGACATTATCTTCGCCGTATTGGGCTTGGAATTCCGCCACTAGTTTCTGAATCGTTTCTTTGCGGGCGTTAAAGTTTTCCCGATCGAAGTCTCTGATGATATAGTAGAGTTTTGTTTGTTCTACATCACCATTGATAGAAATTAAGTGGTAAAACCCTTCATAGCCTTCCGTTTTTTCTGGCACTTCGTCAGCCGGCAAACGGTCGTTAAACGCCATAGCGATTTTTGCGGAGTTAATCATCTTTCCTTTAGCTGAACCTGGATGGATATTGTTGCCTTTAAAAGTAATCTTGGCAGCTGCCGCATTAAAGCTCTCATATTCCAATTCACCGAGCGGCCCACCGTCAACGGTGTAGGCGAACTTAGCATCAAAAGCTTGAACATCAAAGTGATGCGGCCCACGGCCGATCTCTTCATCTGGGGTAAAAGCGACGCGAACTTTTCCGTGCTTGATTTCCGGATGCTGAATGAGGTAGTTCATGGCCGTCATAATTTCGGTAACACCGGCTTTGTCGTCGGCACCGAGCAATGTCGTACCGTCCGTTGTAATCAGTGTTTGACCTATGTAATTTTTCAGATTCGGGAAATCGTTTGGTGACAAAACGATATTGAGCGCTTCGTTTAAAACGATGTCTTTGCCGTCATAATTTTCCACGATTTGCGGGTTGACATTTTTCCCCGTGAAATCGGTGGCCGTATCCACGTGAGCTAAAAAGCCGATGGTTGGGACTTCTTTGTCGGTATTCGCTGGGAGCGTCGCCATGACATAGCCGTTTTCGTCGATGGATACATCTTCCATGCCGATCGCTTTTAACTCTTCCACCAATTGTCGGAGCAAAGTCAATTGCCCAGGCGTAGATGGCACGGTTTGACTTTCTTCATTCGACTGTGTGTCCACTTTGACATAAGAGGTAAATCGTTGAATCAATTCTTCTTTCAATTGAAACCCTCCCTCTTCAAGATAGATCTATTTTATCATGTTATGTGATAAAACAGGAAAAACGTTGCTGCAATATTAAAAATTAAGAAAAAACCCGCAACTAGGCGGGATGATTGGCATGTTGCTTTATGGTTGTTTTTCTTAACCACGGCATGCTGAGCCAACGCCGCCAGGCAAAAATGCCGCGAAACCATTCATCGGTGCCTTGGGCCATCCAGATGCCGAATAAACCAAATTCCAAAGTCACGCCAAAAATATAACTTAAGCCGACGGCAAAGGTCCACATGGAAAAAATACCGATGACGACGGGAAAGCGAACATCACCCGTCGATTTTAGTGCCCCCATTAAAACGATATTCATCGCGCGGCCCGGCTCAGTAAACGCAACGGCCCAAAGGACAGGAACACCGACCAGAAGGATTTGCGGATCGTTCGTAAAAATTTTGAGAACCGGTTCACCAATGATCGCTATACAAAGTGAGACAACAAGTGAAACGAGCATGGAAATTTTTAAAGTCTTAAGACCGCGATGCACGGCTTTTTCATGCTGGCGTCCACCGACATATCTGGCGACAAGAAGCTGTGTGCCTTGGGCAATGGCAAGGGTAAATAAATAGCAGATCATGCAGATATTCATTATATAGACTCTCGCAGCCAAGGCGGCAGCTCCGACAGAGACAGCAATGCCTGTGATAACCAGCTGGGATAATTGATAGGACAAATTTTCCCCAGCCGAAGGAATACCGATCGCAAGGAGCCCCCGTATATTTTTTTTGTCTAAGTGAATCATATCGGTCCATTTAAACCGCAATGCCAGTTGGCGATTGATAAAATACAAGAGGGCGAGCACCGCAAAGAGCCGGGCGATAACCATCGCCCAAGAGACGCCGACAACCCCAGTAACCGGTAAGCCGAATGGGCCAGTGGTCGCAAATATATTGCCAATAATACTTATTAAATCCATCGTGACTGTAACGAGCATTGGTTGTTTCGTAAAGCCGTAGCTTCTCAGAATGGAACTCAGCGCAAGCGATAAGGATTCAAGAATGAGCGAGGCCCCGGAAATGTGAATAAAGGTGAGGCCGTACGCATAAACCGCCCCGTGCACATGAAATAACCCGAGGAAGAACCGACCAAAAAGGAAAACGATGGCGCTCACGATGAGACCAAACCAAAAGTTCAAACCAAAAACCGTACAAGAGAGTTTTTGGGCGTGATCGAGTCGTTGGGCTCCGAGACTTTGACTGATAAGAATCGTTCCGCCGATGGCCGTGACATTAAAAACTAAAATAAAAATGTTTAAAATTTGGTTGCTCACACCTACACCGCTGGCAGCTGCATCCGAATAGTGACTGAGCATCAATGTCGCCATGATGCCCATGCCTAAGTGTAAGGAAAGTTCAATAAATAGCGGCCATGTGATGTCAAAGAGTGTTTGTTCTTGGTATGTCCTTTTGCTGTCCAAACCGAAAACCCCTTCGCCATTTTAAAAAAGAATAAACATATTGTATCGTTAACTCTCGGAAAAGAAAACAAAAAGATTTTGACGTATTTCTCATCAAGGAGACTTGGCTCTGCCAAGCCTTTTTGGCGAAGGAAGAACCTTTAATTTATCCTATACTAACTGAAAAAATGATAGACTTCTTACCAGTATAAAAAGGTTGACGCATGGCAGGTCAACCTTCTAAAATCACTTCCTTTTTTGCTGAAGTCCGACCTTTATCTTTGACGAGTAAGATGGAGATCAAGGCTAGGATCATGCCGAAAGTTGTGTAAATGAACATCACCGTGTAGCCAAAGAGGTCAATCAGTCGGCCTAAGAGCGGTGGAGATATAATTGCGGCAAGTGCTGAGACGAGATAATATAAACCGGTTCGTGTACCGATAGATGCTTCGCGTCCGGTTGAAACGACAAACGGATATGAGTTGATGTTAATGCATGCCCAAAACACACCGCCAATGACAAGGAAGAGCCTGAGCCATACCGCAGCGTCTATAAAAATCATCGCCGCATAACATGCCCCCATTCCGATGACCCCAATAGTGATCATTGTCTTTTTCCCAAATTTCCCGCCAAGCCACCCGCTCGGCAAGGTAAACAAGAGGAAGGCCCCAGTAAAGAAAAGCAAAGAGAAGGAAGCCGCGCTGTCAGACATGCCTAGGTGATGGGTGCCGTATAAAGTAAATAAAGCCTCAATGCCTTGATAGGAAGTAAACCAAAAGAAAATGGCACCGAGCAAGAAAATTGTCGATCGGTCCAATTCCCCGCGGATGCGGATTGTTCTTTTCTCCGCTACGCTGTAACCGACCGCATCCCGCTTTTCTTTAATATTCGTTACAAGGATCCAAAGCGATAGGAGAATAACGGCTGAGGCCATAAGAAACGGAAATGATGGATGAATATCATAAAGCTTTGAGCCGATGCTAAAGGCAATGACAGATCCCACCCCACCCATAAAATTGATGATGCCGTTGGCTTGTGAGCGTTTCGCATCCATTGTAATGTCGGGCATGAGGGAGACTGTCGGCGAGCGATAAAGACTCATGGACAAGTTCATAAGGACCATAAATAAAACCAAGGTCCATAAACTGATGTGAAAAGGAATAAAGGCAAAAAATATGGCTGAAAGCGGCATGCCGATTAGAAGATATGGCATTCTTTTTCCAAAACGCGTATCCGTCCGGTCGCTGCGATGGCCGATCCAAGGCTGTATAAACAGAGCAAAGTAATTATCGACCGTCATCAGAAACCCGATAAGTGCCGTGCTTTTAATGAAATCATCAAGGAAAAGGGGCACGAAGGCATTATACAGCCCCCAAGTTAAACTGATGCTAAAAAAGCCAAAGCCAAGCAACCATACTTTCTTCATACATTCAGCTCCTCAAATAGGAAGTATCAAATTGTCCATGTCCCGTTCAATTTGCAAATGAAGTTTTATATTTCAGGTGAACATGGACGACAAAGTTCGGACTTTTCTTTTAGGAGATCTGCCAACCGATCGGGATAATCGGTGATGATTCCGGAGACACCTGATTGAAGAAGGCACTTCATCTCATTCCGATCGTTTACAGTAAAGGGATAATACGCAATGCCTTCCCTTTTTGCCGCACGTACGAATTCGGGCAAAACGGCATAATGAATAGGGTGCAGGGCGCTAGCCCCAATGGATTTCGCATAATGCCACGGTTCGAAAAGGGCTTCGTTATAAAGCAAGCCGATGGGAATCTCCGGAGCGAGCCTTTTTAGCTCGACTAAGGAATAGTGATTAAAGCTTGAAATAATAACCCTCTCTGTCATGTCATGTGCACGGATCGCCTCTACCACACGCTTTTCTATTTCAGGATACAGAACGACGCCGCTCTTTAACTCCAGATTGATGACTAGATCCAGTTGTTTAACGAAAGCAAATAATTCATCTAATGTTGGAACCCTTTCACCCTTGTAATCTTCATCCATCCATGAACCAGCATCCATTTGCTTGATTTCCTCTAAATAAAAATCTTTGATAAGTCCGCGCACCCCACATGTTCGCTCAAGGGAGTGGTCGTGAATGAGAACGAGTTTTCCGTCTTTTGTCATGTGGACATCCGTTTCGATGCCTGTCGCCCCCATTTCGACGGCTTTGGTAAAAGCAAGCATCGTATTTTCGGGATAATAGCCTGATGCGCCGCGATGAGCAAAAATAATGGGTAACGCCAAATTAGTCCCCCCTTACTCAAAAACCAGCTTTCTTAAATTATATACGATTTGTTAGAATACTGGACAAAAAATTGGGAATTTTTGATTAGACCTTGTCCGTAAGGTTGGTAGAATGTTTTTGGTTGCGGAATTTTATAGTCACCACAGGATGACATAAAAAGGATTCCGAATCTTTATGCGTGAATTTCACACCGTTGGTTGCAATGCCAAAATCCCTTTTAAGCATGGCTTGGTGAGCTTTGATTTAAAAAAACCATGAAACGTCCATCCTGAAAAAGCGCACCTAGTTTTTTGACATATAAAAAACCCCGTACCTCCTAGGGTGCGGGATAGAAGAGGTTAAAAATAGCCCGGGATACCCGCCGTACCAGGCGCACCAAAAAGGGTTGGCATAAAACTTGCCAAACCGCTTCCTTGTGGTCCAGTAAACGGCGGTACGAAACCGGTTAGTCCGGGGCCCATTGGATTAAAGGAGAGGCTGCCGCTATTTTGGAAACCACTAAAAGGAAACCCAATCTGTCCAAATCCGAAAGGAAACGGCATGCTTTGAGCGCTTCCTGTACTAGCGGGATTGTTCGGAAAAAGGGGTTTAAACTGACTCATGAGGCCGCCGAAAGACCCAATGACATTGGCTAACTGCTTATGACCCATGGAATTGGCCAGGTTGCTTCCCATGCCGAGAAGCGGTGCCAAATTCCCTAAATTTCCTAATCCATATACCCTCGATTCATAACCAGGATAAACCGTAGGCTCGAAAGTGGGCCAATACATCACATCGCCTCCTCAAAAAGACCATTGTCCCTCATCCTTATCCTATGGCGGCTATTTGGATCGGGAAATTGTCCTAATAGGGAATTTGTTTAAGGGGCTACATCAAGACGGTTGCAGGCTTTACTGGTATAAAAAAAGGGCCAGAGAGGGCTTTACAGCCACTCAGGCCCGTCTTGACTATTCTTGGCCAAGCCACTTGTAGATCGCAGACATGTCCATTCTTCCGTATCCATGTTGTTTAGCTTGGGCATACAGTTCTTTTAGGACATTAGCCAGCGGCATGGCATAATTTTTTTCGAAAGCGGTTAAAGCCACGAGATGAAGATCTTTTTGCATATGTTCAAGCGGAAACTCGGGAGTGAAATCCAACTCCATGATTTTCGCTTTTTTCCCCTGAAGGATGGGCGCGCTTACCGGGTGGTTCAATAACATCTCCACTACCATGCTTTTATCCAAACCCATGGCTTCCCCTAAGTGCACGGTTTCCGAAAAAGCCGCCATATTGTGTGCGAGCATAAGGTTAATCAAAATTTTCATGGCGCTTCCGTTGCCGTGCTTCCCAAGGTAATGCACGGCTTTTCCCATAGCTTCGAAATACGGTTTTGCTTCTTCAAAATCCGTTTGTTCGCCGCCAACAAGAAAAATTAATTCGCCTCTTTCGGCAGGGATTTTCGAGCCGGAAACGGGGGCATCGAGAAAGCGGATGTTTTGGGCACTCGATGCTTCCGCCATTTTTTTGCTGAAAGTCGGATGAACCGTGCTCATATCCACCCAGAGCGCACCCGGCTTTATCCCTGAAAATAACCCGTTATCCGCATAAACGACCGCTTCGACGACTTCGGGATGGCTAAGCATGGTAAAGACGATATCGGCGTTTTCCGCCGCTTTTTTCGGTGAATCCGCCCATTGTGCCCCGCTTCTGATTAAATCCTCAGCTTTTTCTTTTGTTCGGTTATGTACTGTTAAGGGGAACCCGGCTTTTAAAAGATTTTTGGCCATCCTGCTTCCCATAATACCGAGCCCAATAAAGGCAATGTTTTGTTCACCCATCGTTTGCCACTCCTTTAGCGAATCCCTTTTTATTGAAAAGGGGATTTTGTGGAATACTTTTAGCTATGAAAAAGATCTTGATCATTCTTATCCCCATTTTACTCGTTATGGGTCATTCTGCAAAAGCAGAAGAAATGGTGACTGTCCGCCTGATAAAAAACATCGGCAGTCCAACGACACTCCATTTTCGGCTAAGGGGGGATTATTTTACGCCGGATTTGGGCATACCGCTTTTTGAACGCCATCAGTACAAACTAAAAGTGCATAAGGGACGACTTGTTTTACAGGACGGTAAAGCGATGTATCGCCTTGGCCGAACGTTTATCATCGCGCCAAAGACGTATGATCGGGCGCACATGATCTTTTTGAATGGCACACCGTATTTAGGTGCGATGGCCTTTCGGCTGGAGATAGATCATATTCGCCCTGTGAATCAGTTACCGATGGAAGATTATTTGAAAGGCGTTGTCCCCTTTGAAGTATTCCCTTCTTGGCATATGGAAGCACTAAAAGCCCAGGCACTCGCGGCGCGAACCTATGCGGCAAGCCATCTTCACAGAGAGATTGTCGATACGATTCAGGACCAAGTTTATGGCGGTTATCTTTGGAACCCGAAGACGACAAAAGCTGTTGAGGAAACGAAAGGTGAGGTGATCACGTATCACGGCCGTTTAATTGACGCCTTTTATTCGGCAAGTAACGGCGGAGTCACCGAAAATAATGCCCACGTTTGGGGAGGGGAAAATAAGCCTTTTTATCCCATTAAAAAAGACCCTTACGATCCCAAACAACCGTGGCAGTTGACGTTTCACCAAAACCAAACAAGAGCGGACCGTCCTATTCAGTGGTCAAGCACTCATGAAAAAGATGCGAAGATCGCTGAAAACATAAAACAATGGCTGAGAAGACAAGGCTATGGCCCCGATATTAAAATTCTTGACATTCCGCGTTTTACCATTGATGAGGCGCGCAATGCTTCTGGCAGAGCTTTAACAGGATCGCTGACCGTAACCTTCTTGCAGCGTTTTCACGGTTTGTTTCGTTACGAAGAAGTCCGCTTGGAACATGTATCCTTGAAGCGAATTCGCCCGATTTTTGGTGGAGACGTTTTCAAAAGCTATCTGATTGATGACGTGACGTGCCGTAAAGGGCTTTGTACCGTCAAAGGTCGCGGGTATGGTCACGGTGTCGGCATGAGTCAATGGGGGGCAAGCCGTATGGGGGAACGCGGAAAAAATTATAAGGAGATTATCCAATTTTATTTCCCGGGAACGGACATCCGCTCCCTAGATGAAAAAAAGGTTGACTCATAACGTCAGCCTTAACTTTTTTATACAATTAAGAAAGCCTATCATTTCTCAGGCTAGCATAAAGACAACTAAGGCACGGCCAAGCCTTTTGGGCGAAGACCGTGCCAAGTTTTTCTTATAGCCTTCAACGACCTTCCGCGGATTTTGCCATGGGTTTACGATGCAGAAGTCTCTCCTCAAGCCGCAACAGCCATTTTGTCCGCGAAAAGGTAAAGAGGATGAGGGAGAGCCAAATCATGATAAAAGAAAAAAGGTGTTCGCGGTCAAACGGTTCGTGATATATAAGGGTGCCAAGTATGAGCATCAATGTCGGTCCAACATATTGGAAAAATCCCACCATCGTCAGGGAAATGCGGTTCGCACCAGCGGCAAATAAAATGAGTGGAACCGCGGTAACGACACCTGCACCCATAAGAAGCAGAGCCTGCCCAGGATCATTAAAATGAAACGGCGCCTTGGCCGGGTCGATCCATAATAGATAAATTAAGGAAAGCGGCGTGACAATGGCGGTTTCAATCGTCAGACCGGTCATGGCTTTTAGCTGCACCTTCTTTTTAAGCAGTCCGTATAAACCAAATGTTAAGGCTAGGCCTAGAGAAATCCACGGAAAGACGCCGACTTGAACGGTCATGATAAAGACGCCGATAAACGCAATGAAAAAGGAAACGATCTGCCAAAATGACAGTTTTTCTTTAAGAAAAATAAGACCGAGTAAAACGCTGATCAACGGATTGATGTAATAGCCGAGACTTGCTTGCACAACATGGTCATGGGAAACGGCCCATATAAAAATGTACCAGTTCAGCGTTATCAAAAGCGATGCCGCGATGATGGTGATAAGTCGCTTAGGATGGCGGTACAGGTTGAGATAATCCTCTTTAAGGGATTGGACGTTTTTGGTTACAAGGATTAAAAGAATCATAAAAACAAACGACCACAGCACGCGATGGGCGATGACTTCTTCAGCGGTCGCCGCCGTGATCCACTTCCAGTAAACGGGCAGGATTCCCCAGAGGAAATAAGCCCCTAGAGCAGCAGCCGCGCCGGTTATTTGCTCATTTGATCGCATCGATGTCACTCTCCATTTCCCATTTCCCCAAAATAATACATTCATTTTACGGAGTCCAACACGCCTCTTCAAGCCTTTTGCTCAAAGAGACACATTTAACTGCAAATCTTATATCCGGATGAACGTATAAACTGCCCTTCAATGACAAAGAATACGGGTGATCAAACGAGAGGAGGTGGAGGGTTTGAATAAACAAAGGGCAAAAGAAATTGTTTCATCGCCCAACATGGTGAACGTCACGTATAATGGGCAACCGATTTACATACAAAACGTAGATGATGAAACCGAAACGGCAAGGATCTACCCACTTGATAACCCTGAAAATGAACAAACCGTACCGCTGAGCCAGCTAAAAGAAGGTGAATGACGAAACCGGATGCGTTTTAACACCCATCCTTTGCCTTAAATCCAGCGTTAAGCTGGGTTTATATTGTTTACGCGCAGGTCTTTTACCTTGGTTTTCAGGTTTTACCGTTGGCTTTTGAAGATTTACCGCTAAGTTTTCAGGTTTTACCGCCAACTTTTGAGGATTTACCGTCGGGTTTTCATATTTTACCACCTGATTTTAAGGATTTACGGCCACTTTATAATCATTTTCATTTAGCTCGAGAAATTTTTATGATGAACCCTTTTGGGGCGGATTCGTTAAAAAATTTGGTTCTGATAAGCCAGGTGGGTGTAAATATAACCTTCGTTGGCTTATACTAGCCTGAAAAATGATAGACTTTCTAGCTAATACAAAAAAGGATGACACAGAGAGCGTGTCACCCTTTAACTCGTTTTGGTATAACGGAAAGGCCGAATGGGCGAATAAGGCGGCGTGCTTCGGGGCGTTTGATTCACAAGATAATCATAAATCAGTTTTTCAATAGGTATCCCCAATTTTTGTAAGCCAACATTCCCAAACAGCACATTAAATTCTAAAAAATATGGCCAGCCATTTTCAACCGCGACATCAAAACCGGCATGATCAATTTCGAGGGCCTGCGCCACGGCTTCGACAAGGTCAATGATTTCCCGGGGAACCGGTTCAAAGGAAATCGTCCCTCCTTGGGCGACATTATTCAGATAGTTCCCCTCGTGCGCCAAGCGCCAATAGGCACCGACCACCTTTTGCCCGACTAATGTGATGCGAATATCGCGGTCGATGTCGAGTTTTTCCTGAACATAGAGGATATCGTGTTTTGCGGCATAGTCTCTGAAATCACGTTCATTTTCGATTAAAAAAACACCGCGCCCCATGGAATTGCGCACCTCTTTGGCGATAAAAGGAAAGGGGAGGCGCTCTAAAATCGTCTGGATATTTCCGGGTGTCGCCGCCATGATTTCCGTATAAGGCACATGCTCAGGACAAATGGTTTGTAAAGCCCGTGTCATTTCAATTTTATCGTGGCCGAGGTGGTAAGACGAAACACTCGGGAAAATCGCTTTCTTCAACCCATAAACAAGACTGTTCACTTGCCAATATTCAGGGAATAAGACCCAATCGGCTCTCAGAATATCCTCTTTATTTTTAAACATGAGCTCCGGTTTTATGTAAAGGGTGTTCGGAATACCAATCGTGCGTAGGGGATTGAAGGTGACAAACTGCATCGCGCATCTTCCTCTATAAAAATACTAATCTAGACGAAATAATTATAAACTTGGCCAAAGAAATTGCAAGATGGTTTTTCCGAACGAGAACTCCCTTTTCTGAAAAAATCTTTTATGAAGTGAAGGCAAGAAATGAACACCCATCATCGTTTACCATGGTGATGGATTTTCAAAGGATATTTGTCCGCAATGTCCAGTCTAATCGGGAAACCCAATTGTTTTGTACAGCCGCATCCGCATGGTGAAGGCGGTTGAGCAGATGCCATATTTTATATAGGACATAGGCTTTGATGAGTGGTTCTGTATAAGCAAGCGGCCGAACCGATTGATAGGCTTTAAGAAATGCTTGATTAAGGCGGTCCGCCATATGCGGATAATGCAGCTTCGTATTCCAAAGCGTCCAAGCGATATCTACAAGCGGATGAAACCACTCCGTCCATTCCCAATCAATGACCGTTATTTTACCATCTGAATCAAAAAGGATGTTATGTGAACCGTAATCCCCGTGCGAAAGGACCCATTCATTCATGTCGGTGGATAACAATGGGAAAAACGTGCGGCTCTTTTCTACAAGCGGCTGAGGGACAAAGTCTAAAGATGCCGGTTCTAAGACTTTCGCTTTGCGGAGCTTTAAACTTCCGTCGGTATATGCATGGGAATGAATAAGGTTGGCAAGGACAAGCCCCATATTTTTAAATACCGCTTCCGCTTTCGCCATATCTCCTGTGTCAAGGATCGACTGGCCGTTTTCCCCTCGTTCATAAGAAGTGACGAGGATAAAAGAGGATTCCAAAGAATGATCATCTATGTATTTAGGAGTTGGGACCTTCCCATGTAAAACTTGCAAGGCATTGGCTTC
>Ga0310828_1001652_pt1 | contig 12233 bp, 8 predicted proteins | sample WT_ome_3_FD_202242 | JGI IMG/M metagenome (GOLD analysis project Ga0310828, IMG submission 202242) | Sorghum-adapted microbial communities enriched on wild type (WT) sorghum from Joint BioEnergy Institute, Emeryville, California, United... ... | reverse complement strand
ACCGTCCGCGGCGACGGCCACGAGACGGTCTGGTCGTGGCCACCGTACGTGCCATCCGGATTCTTCAGAATGAAGTTGTACGCGTCGTGCCCGGTAACACCGGCCGGCAACCGTGCGTCGAATGTGCTGACCGGGTTCGGCGAGTTGTTGAAGACAGCGATCACCTTCTCGCCGCTGGCGCCTTGCCGGACGAACCCGAAGAGGCTGTCACCCTTGAGGAACCACTTGGCTGAGGTCATCTTCTCCGCCGACCGCAGGGCAGAGCTGCCCTTGCGGGTCTGGATGAGCTGGCGCATGTACGCGTAGTTGTCCTGGTACGTGGCGTTGCCCGTAACCTCCGGCGTGAACAGGTACCCGGGCTTACGAGCGGCCGACCCGTTCGGCGCCTCGCCGCCGTACTCGAGCAGGTACTCGTTGCCGCTGAACAACATCGGCACCCGGTTGATCGCGAACAGGTACGCCGCGGCGAGCCGCAACTTGGGCAGCTTCTCCTCGTACGACTCGCCAGTGGCGTGCCGCAGGAACGGGAAGTTCTCGTACACGTCGAAGAACGCGACCTGGTTCCAGGGTTGCTCGTACCGGTTGTCCCATCGCAGCGACTGCTCCATCAACGACCAGCCGCCGTCGGAGACCGCGGAGACCTTGCGCCCAAACGTGTCGCGGATGGCGTCGGCCGTCTCGAAGTCGTAGACGCCGGTGAAGCCGATGCCGGCGGAAGGGTTCGTGTACTCCCACCGCCGCTTCTGCCACGGCAGAGGCTTCTGGTCGGGATCGCAGCCCGGCTCCGGCGGATCAGCGCACTGCCGCGGCTCGGACACGGCCGCCTCGCCGAACAGCCACCGCCCCGGGTACCGGTGCTTCCATTCGCCGTCGATGAACTTGTCGAACACCTCGGGGTAGTACTTCTGTACGGAGTCGATGCGCAGGCCGTCGAGCTGCCCGTTGTCCATCCAGTGCCGGATGATCGAGACGAATTCGTCGTACATGCCGGTTCCGGACTCCATCCCGCTGCGGTGGTCGAGTATCGGCAGCGCGAAGCCGGAGTCGATGAGGATCTCCGGGTTGAGGCCGACCACGTGCACGTGCGGATCGTCCGGCAGCGTCACGCTCGCCACCGTCTTTTGCCAGTCGGCGGCGAGCTGGTAACCCCAAATCTTGGGCTGCACCGAGCTGTCGGGCAACCAGCCGGAGCCGGTGTTGCGCCAGGCGAACTCCGACTGGTGCACCAGCACGTCGCCAGCGGCGGAGGCGGCGGTCAGCGGTTTGACCGCCGCGATAGTCGTGGTGCTGCTGCCGTCGGTGTAATTCACCCGGAACGGCACCTGCCTTGTCGTGCCGCCGGTCGCGAACGCCGCCAGCCGGAACCGGTGATACCGCTGGTCGGCCACGTCCACGGTCTGGCCCACGGCACGCACCATGTTGTCCCGCCCGTCGGCCATCGGACCGACCGCGAACCGCGCCGTGGTCGGCGTCGCGGGCGTGGTGGCCGGGAACACCCCGACGATGCTCGTGGTCAGCCGGCGGAACAGGCCCCCTACCGGGAACAGGATGCCGGCACCGTTCAGGTCGCCGTCGCCTGGCGCGCCGGCCGAGGCGATGCCGTCCTCGTTGTAGTAGTCGGTCAGGTCGACCCGCAGTGGAGCGACGACGGGTACCCCGGAGAGCGCGAAGACGCGTACCGAGGGCGCGTCGGGTCCATGCGCCAGCCGCACGTCGGTGACCGTCTTGGTCGGATCGATGGCGAGTTCGGTGTGGTAGATGTACGTCGGCTGGGCGGTGTCGGTGCCGAACGGCGTGTACCGGTACGGCAGGCGTACCAGCACGTTGGCCGGCGTGCCCGCCGGCGCCCAGTCCGGCACGGTCACCGTGGTGTCCTGCGTGGTGCCGTCGGCGTATCGCACCCGGAAGGTGGCTGACTTGTCACCGCCGACCGCCGCCACGGCCAGGCTCAGCGTGGCGTACTTGAACCGCTGGTCGGCCGGCAACGTGAAGACTCGGTCCTGGGTCGCGTGCCCGGCGGTCGCGTTGGTTCGCCCGTTGAGCTTGAGCCCGAACCGGTAGCCGAGGTTGTTGTCGAACCCGATGCCGGCGTACGCGCTGTACCCCAGCCGCTCGGCCGGGTAGGTGCGGCCGAGCGTGTCCATGTCGCCGTCGGTCTGGCCGTCCACATAGCTGAACGCGTCGGTGTTGAACGTGTCTGAAATGTCCACGAAGACACTGTCCTGTGGGGACATCGCACCGCTACCGTCCCACGCGCCGCTGTTGTTGGCCATGTTCGTCGGGTCCCACCGCCGGTACCTGTCGATGTTCGCGGCGGCCCCTTCCGGCCCGAACCAGGGGTGCTCGCGGCCGGTGATGGCCAGCGACATGTCCTGCAGGACGTTGATCTTGTAGCCGCCGACCGCCGGATCGCGCAGGTCGGCCACCAAGTCGCGGTACGCGGTGAGGTCGTCGCCAGGGGCGCCCGGGGCGTTGAAGTTCGCGTCGAGCCGCCGGAAGTCGCGGATGTTGTACCCGGTCGGCAGGAACGAGAAGAACTCCTGGCGGTCGGTCTCCATCACCGGGTAGATCAACGTCGTGGTGACCCCCAACCGTTTGAGGTGATCCACCTTGTTGCGGAAGCCGACGAGATCACCGCCGAACATGCCTGAGCCCTGGTACACCGGCGGTTGGTTCTGCGGGTCGTCGAGGGCGTACTGAAAGCGCTGGATGTCGTTGCTGTTCGCGCTGTTGTCACCGGTCTGCCCGGCGTCCGGGCCGGCACTGGCGTACTTGGACACCTCTACGGTCATGATGACCTGGTCTTTCCAGGCCCCGGTCGGTCCCCGGTCTGGCTTGGCGGCCGCAGCCGGGACGGTGGGTGCGGCGGTGGCGAGGACGATGACCGGAAGCGACGCGGCGACCAGCCGCGCCCGTCGAAAACGTCGGAAGCGATACACGGACGGCCTCCTCACGAGGAACGGCGCCGACGGCCGGCGGGGAAATGGTGGACAACCCGGCGCCGGGTGACCCGAGGATACTGTGGTCAGACCGGTCAGTCCAGAGTGCCGACCGCGCGATCGGGCTGGCTCGCTCGCGCGCGAGCGCGGCAGTTCGATCGGCCTGTTCGCTCACCGTGAGCCACGTTGGCGCGTCACATCCCAGGCGCCGACCGGCGGTACGGGGCGGGTGTTCCGTCGCCGATGGGTTGTCGACGCTGGAGTACCTCGACCAGGTCGGCCAGTGCGGCCTCATCACCCACGTTGCCGGGGAAGATGACGAAATCCGGTCGGCCGTGCGGGCCGTACCACAGGCTGATTCCGGTCAGCAGCGGTCCGGCGACGACGGCGCGGTGCACGCCGAACCCGTCCCGCAGGGTGACGGCCGAGGTGATCCCCCCTTTGGTCACGACGACCGACGGCCGCGGCCTGACCTGAGCGGCCGCGGAGGCGAGGTTCGTCGCGATCCGCCGGCCGGCGTCCAGGCCGACCAGGTCTGCGGGTCTGGTCCTGGGGGTGGTGAGGACGGCAACCCCGGTAACCCGGAGCGCCCGCGCGGCCAGTCGTGCGACGCGCGCGATCTCCTCCGCCGCCGTTGGCGAGGCAAGAGCACGCACGTCCGCCTCGACGAATTCCGGATCGATGCGGTCGCGCAGCACAGCGAGTTGACGCGTGGTGTTCTGGACGTAGGATCCGCAGACCACCAGAATCCCGTCAGGGGTCGCCGGCGGTGCCACCGGCAGAGCGACTCCACCGGCGAGAAGCGCCGCGAACGCCGGCGCGCACCGGGTGATCACCGGAACTCCGCGCGCTTCGGCCAGCATCAGACCAGCGCGGATCAGCTCCAGGTCGGGCACGGTCACGGCGTCGGGCACGACCACCGCGGGTGCCGACGTGGCCGCCGCGGCCAGGGCGTCCGCCACGGCGGCCGGCCCCTGCCTGCGCAGCTGCTCGAGCGGGACCTCGTGTCCGCGGGACGCGGCGAAGCGGCCCCGGGAACGCTCCTGGGCGTAGTCGAGCAGGCGTGCCGTGGAGTAGGCGAATGCGGCGTCGCGGGCGTACTCGGTCTGCGACAGCGGCACCGCCCGGCCGGCGCGCACAAGGCGGTGCACTCCGTCCACCGTGATCCGACCGGCGGACGGCATCGCGGGCACGAGCAGCAGTACCGGCTGCGTGCCGTCCACGAACGCGGCGCGGCGTACCGCGTCGTACTCCTCGAGCAGGTGTCCGCGCAGCGTGGAGTCACCGCGCAACACCAGGTGACAGTCCGGGTCGGCGGTGCGGGCGGCAGTCGCCGCCTCCTGGGTGACCTGGCCGGCGGCGGTAGGGTCGAGCGACCTGGTGTTGGTGACGACATGGACCGCGGTGGGGCGCCGCGACAACACCGCGGCCAGATCGTCCGGTAGCCATCGCAGCAGGACCGGCACGTCCGCGGACAGCTGCGGTCCGGTCGGGTCGTCGTCGAGAAGGACGTGCGTCCGCCTCGTCATGAGCTTCCGATCAGGTTGTACGGCCGCCGCGTCGCCCGCGGTCGAGCGTCCGAGGTCATGGTGGCGATGCCTTATCGCTGAGTGCTCACCCGTCCCGCTCACGCGCCGACGCCGAGAGCACGCATGACGCTGCGCCGGTCGTTGTCCGTCCACAGCGCGACCCCGCCGGGATGTCCGGCGGAGAGGGCACGGAGGCCGACGGCCGCGATTCCCTCCGGGTCAAGGCCGTAGTAGCGGTAGAGGTGCGACGGCGGGCCGATCAGCGCGTACTCGTCGCGGAGGCCGTGGGTGAAGACCGGCACGCCTACCCCGGCCGCCGCCAGCGCCTCGATGGTCATGGATCCAAGCCCGCCCAGGACGTTGTGCTCCTCGACCGCCACCACCGCCTGGTGCCTGGCGGCGTGTCGGGCAACCGCCCCGGCGTCGAACGGCTTGAGCGTGTGCACGTCGAGGACGGTTGCGGAGACACCACGGTGGGCGAGCAGCCGGGCCGCGCGCGTGGCGTAGCCGACCATCAGCCCGGTGGCGACCAGCAACAGGTCGGTTCCCTCGGCCACGACGGTCGGTGCGCCGGGCGCCTGTGGTGCGCGCAGGCCGTCGACGTAGACGTCGTCCTCGCGGCCGCGGCCGAGCCGGAAGTAGATCGGACCGTCGTGATTGACCGTGGCCCGCAGCAGCGACTCGGTGGCGGCGGCGTCGGCCGGGGAGAGGATGAGCAGGTTGGCGACGGCGCGCAGCGCCGCGATGTCCTCGGTCGCGTGGTGCGACGTACCGAAGTAGCCCATGGCGATGCCGGCGTGGGTGGCCAGTATGCGGACCTTCAGTCCGGGGTACGCCAGGTCGGTGCGGATGTTCTCGTAGGCCAGGATGGCGGAGAAGCTGGCGAAGGTGCTGACGTACGGGATGAGGCCGGTGGTCGCCAGCCCGGCGGCCGCACTGATCATGTTGCGTTCGGAGATGCCGAACTGGAAGAACCGGTCGGGGTGGTTGGCCTCGAACACCGCCAGCTGGGTGACGTACTTCAGGTCGGCGGCGGCGGCCACGATCCGGTCGTCGTGCTCGGCGAGCTCGGCCAGGACCTGTCCGGCCACGAATCCCTTCGCCCCGACGTCGCGGCCCACATGATCGAACGACCGCGGGTCGTGCAGCTCTGCCTTGCGGCGCTCGACATTGGTGATCATGCCGACGCCTCGCTTCGGCTGCCTGCGCGGTCACGGCCGGCGGCGGTGTCGTACATCGCCCGGATACTCGCCCGGGCGCGGTCAGCATCCGCGCCCGCGAAGTAGCCGACGTGCCATTCGGCGAGGCCTTCGATGAAGTCCACGCCCTTTCCGACGACGGTGTCCGCGACCAGCACGGTGGGCCGGGCGGCCGGCATCGCGCGGCGTTCGTCGAACCGGGCCAAGGCCGCCCGGAGCGCGGCCAGGTCATGTCCGTCGACACGTTCGGCGTACCAGCCGAAGGCGGCGAACCGGCCATCGATCGGTTCGAAGCTGAGGACCTGGTCCGTCGGGCCGTCGACGGACACCCGGTTGGCGTCCACAATGGCCAGCAGGCTGCCGAGGTGGTGGTGCGAGGCGAAGGCGACCGCCTCCCAGACCTGACCCTCGCACAGCTCACCATCGCCGAGAAGGACGACAATCCGGCTGTCGAAGCCGCGGGTACGGGCGCCGAGCGCCATCCCCGCTGCGATGGAGAGCCCGTGCCCGAGTGAGCCGGCGGAGAAGTCGGCGCCGGGCACCTTCCTCATGTCCGGGTGGTCACCCAGGCGGCTCCCCAGCCGGCAGAAGGTCCTCAACCACGCCTCGTCGAAGTAGCCGAGGTCGGCGAGGATCGGGTAGAGGGCGGATATCGCGTGTCCCTTGCTCATGATGAAGCGGTCCCTTGGCGGCCATCCGGGGTCGTCGGGACGCAGGCGCAGGTATCCGTAGTACAGCGCGACGAGGATTTCGGTGCAGGAGAAGGCAGGGCCGTAATGCCCGCTGCCTGCCACCTCGACCTGGTCGAGCACCTTCAACCGCGTCTCGATCGCCTTGCGCTGCAGCGCCGGCACGTCGTACCCGGACCCCATCGCCTCCCCTTCCCGCAGGCAACTCATCATATGGTATGCCACATACAGGCGAGCGCGGCAACCGCACGTGAGACCTGCCGGGTGTGGTGTGGCGACACGTACGCCCACTGGCTGGCCATGATTGACTGGGAGGTAGTGCCGGTCGCCGGCGAAACGCGGCCCCGGCACGCTGTCCTGATTGGAACGTCGGCGGGCCAGCCCTATCCCGGGCGGCGGCAGGCCGTCGCCACCGACGCCGGAACCCCGACCGGCTGGGGCACCGACGCCGGAACCCCGCCCACCTGAAACACCGACGCCGGCAACGCCGCCCCGGCTGAAGAGTGGACGGTCGTCGACGGTGGCCGGGGGTGGCGGCGCGGCGGGCGCGCCACCACCGCCGGCGTCCACGGGTTGGCGTCAGGGGCGAGGCCACAGCCTCGGACAGATGTCGGGATCGGTGTAATCGGGCATCCCGTCAGCGACCCGGACGAGGTCGTCGTTGGGGTGGTAGGCGCGCGTCCCGTCGGTGGCCGGCCGGTACCGGTTGTCGTCGGGCTGGAGGTGGATCGCGATCGAGCGGCGTGCCTCGCCGCTCCGGTTGGGGCCGCTGCCGTGCACCGTACGGCAGTGGTGGAAGCTCACCTGCCCCCGCCGCAGGCGCGGGGTGACCGGCCGCACGTCGAAGCCCTGCGCGGCCATCGCCGACTCCAGCGCGGCGGTGTCCTGCGAGAAGAAGTCCAGCCCGGACACCTCCCACCGGTGGCTGCCGGGTAGGAAGGAGACCGCGCCGCCGGACTCGTCCACGTCGTGAAAGCCGACCCAGGCGGTCAGCATCTTCTCCGAAGAGCAGGACTGCCAGTACTGGCGATCGGTGTGCCAGCCGACCCGGGCCGGGGTGCCAGCGCGGTCCACGGGCTTGTAGAGCAGCTGATCGTGCCAGAGCCGGATACCCGGCACCTCGGCGAGCAGCGCGGCCGTGGCGCCGATCAGCGGGTACTTGACGAGGTCGCTCAGCTCGCGAACCCGCAGCGAGGCATAGTCGTTCTTGCGCAGCACGTCGCCGTGCTCCGGCCGCCAGCCGCCGCGCACACCGGGCACGTCCGGCAGCGTCGCGTCATGGTCGCCAGCGTAGAAGCGTTGCATCCCCCGCTCAGCGGCGTCGAGCACCTCGGCGGGCAGGATCAGCGGGGAGACCCAGTACCCGTTCTCCCAGAAGAACTCGACATCGGCGGGGCCGGGCAACAGCTCGGTCGCGACCGCCTGGATCGGTTGAGTGTCCATGCCGCGACGGTATGGGCGGCCGCCCGCGTCGGTCGTTGCCGATGTTCCGCCGCAAGGACACAATCTTCAGGTGCCTGCCGCAACCGCAGGGCGCGAGCCGGTCGACGGGAACCCGGGCGGCCGACTCGGCCGGCCGCCGGGGCTGCGGGCGGGCTTCCACGCCACCGTCGAGGACCCGGTCAGCGGGCTGCACCACGCCGGCGAGCAGTGGGCACCGGCCCGGTTCATGATCGAGCCGCACACCCATCCGGTGTGGGAGATCTACCTGCAGATGCACGGCGTCACCCGCTGGATCGCCGCCGGGCAGGCGTACCAGCTGCCTCCGGCCGGCTTGCTCGCGGTGGCGCCCGAGGTGGCGCACCATCTGGCCGGGCCGGCGCGCGCCAATCACCACTTCTACTTCGCCGCCATCGACCTGGCGCCCGCGCTGCGTCGCCATCCCGGGCTGGCCGACCGCTGGCGTCAGGCACCGCGCGCCATCCACCGCGCCAGCGCGGGCGCGCTTGCCGAGCCCTTCGCACAGCTGGTGCAGGAGCTGACGATCCGGCACGAGTACCCGGCCGAGGGATTGGCGCTGGCCGTGGACCGGATCGTGCTCGCGGTGACCCGGCTGCTGGCGCCGCCGGCACCCGCGCCCCGGCTGGTGATGCATCCGGCGGTACGCACCGCACGGGAGCTGATGGACCGACAGTTCGACCGGCGCTGGACGCTGGCGGCGCTGGCCGCGCGGGTCGGGCTCGCTCCCCGGTACCTTGCCGGGCTGTTCACCGCGCAACTCGGTCAGCCGCCGCACCAATACCTCAACGAGCGCCGGATCGACCGCGCCCGTCAGCTGCTGGCCAGCAGCGACCTGAGCATCACCGCGATCAGCGTCGACCTGGGCTTCAGCTCTAGCCAGCACTTCGCTCGCGCGTTCCGGCGCGCGGTGGGCTGCACGCCGAGCGACTATCGGGCGGCCACCCGCTGACCGCTGGCCGTCGCTGTGCTCAAGGCAGGGGAAGTCCTTCCCATGCCGTGCGCCGCCAAGCGTCCGGGTCGGCGGCTGTGCACGGCTCGTCGCGCATCAACAGGGTGACCCGGTCCGGCTCGCCATACTCAAGCCAGCCAGGCAGCCCTCGGTGCTCCGGCGAGCCGGTACGAGCGAGCGCGAGCAACGCGTCCTGCAACGCGGCGGTCACTGCCCGATCGGCGGGCGGCATCGGCGCCGGAGTGGGTCCACCGACCGCCGCCGACCGCTGGAAGACCCCGACCTCGCTCCATAGACAGGCGACATCGGCGCCGTGGGTGGGGCCGAGCCTCTGGTACGGGTCGATGGCGGGCCCGTGGTCGAACCGCATGAGCCAGACGTGCCCACCGCCGTGCCGCCACAACTCGGCCAGGCGGATCGCCGGCATGCCGAACAGCGCGTCGCCGGTCAGCGCGAGGACCGGATCGGTGCCCGGGCCGGCCTGCCGCCGGTAGGCCGCCTCCAGCGCGTGCCACGCCGGCCCGCCCAAGCGACGCCGGCCGTACGCGCGCTGGCCGCGCGGCAGGAACGAGTCAGGCCCGTCGGAGCTGAACGCGGCCATCTCGTCCCGGCACCAACTGACCAGCAGCGGTACCCGTGCCGTGGCGCCCGATTTGGCCGCCGCCATCGGGTGGCGCGGCAGCAGGTCGCCGTCGACTACCGGTAGGTATGCGTGGCAGCCGAGTCGTTCGTCGTCTGAGCCGAGGCGTACCGCATCGGCCGCCGCGGACAGGGTCGCGGCGGGTAACGTGCGCAGCCGGCCCGCCTGATGCCTCGGCAGGGCCAGCTCCGCGAGCAGCCGGTGGACCACCTCGGCCGCGTCGGACCGGTCGTGGACCAGCTGGCCGGTGCCGCTGAACATCGCGGCGGCGTGGCAGAGGCCGGCCACGGCGGGGACAGCCAGCAGGGACCCGATCAGCATCGCGCCGGCTGACTGGCCGAACAGCGTGACCCGTCGCGGGTCACCACCGAACGCGGCGATGTTGTCCCGCACCCACTCCAGCGCCGCGATCAGGTCGCGCAGCGTCAGGTTGGCGCAGTCGGCGAACTGAGCGTCGAGGTCGGCCAGGTGCAGGAAGCCCCACGGGCCGAGGCGATAATTCAGGGTCACCACGACCACGTCGCCGCGGGCGGACAGGGCCGAGCCGTCGTACTCGTCGCCGCTGCCGGCGACGAAGCCGCCACCGTGCACATAGACCAGGACCGGGCGGGGCGTGCCTGTCGTGCCGGGAGACCAGACGTTCAGGTAGAGGCAGTCCTCGCTGCCCCGGTCCCCGCCTGGCTGCACACACATCGGCCCGAACGCCAGCGCGTCGCGCACACCCGCCCAGCCCGTGGGTGGGCGCGGCGGCCGGAACCGGCCGGCGCCGACCGGCGGAGCCGCGTAGGGCACGCCCAGCCAGGCGTAACCCCGCCCGGTCGCCCTGCCGCGCAGCCGGCCCGCGCTCGTCGTGACGACCGCGTCGCCGTCATGCCGCGCCTGCCCGCTCATCAGGCGCTCCCCTGCCCGGCGCCAGTAGCTCCACTGTGGAAGACTGGTGGCCGGAACGACCGCACTCCGCCGACCGCCGGCCCGTCAACGCCCATCTGCGAGCCGCCTCCGATCAGCGGTTGACCACGAGCACCCAGTCGTGCGGCCGGTCCTTCGGCCCACCGCCCGGACTCTTTGCCGACAGCGCCCCGGCAGACTCGCCGCACACCGCCTCCGTCAGCTCGCCAGTGCGCGGGTCGTACCACCTGGCCTGGCCAGCCCTGGGCGGCAGGTCGAGGGACACCTCGCCGCCGATCGGCAGGTAGACGGCGACCACGTCGCGGTCGGCGGTGGCCAGTGCCAGTGGGCGGTGACCGCGCCCAGTTGGACCGTCGAGGATCAGTTCGCCGGCCGGATGCAACTGTGCGAAGTCGACGGTGCCGGTGAGAAACTCCCGCAGCCGGGTCAGCGCGGCGACCCCGGGCTGGTCGACGGCGTAGTCGCCGAAGCCCCACCACTGCTGGTGGAAGCCGGCCACCACGCCGATGCCGCAGAACGCGGCGCGCCAGGCGCCGCGGCGGGTGTGGTCCTCATCCAGATGTTGGTGGCCAGGCATGATGTGGGCCAGCTCTGGCGCGGTCTCGTAGCCGTACTCGGCGAAGACCGCGGATCCCCTCCAGCCGGCCAGCGCGGCGTTGATGCTCTCCTCGATGCCCGCGGCCAGCCAGGCATCATTCGGACCGGTGGTCCCCCAATCCTGGTACAGGACGGTGTCGATGACGTCGGGGTCGGCCCGGAACCGGTACGCGAACGGCGGCAGCACCGGTCCGCTGTGGACAGCAACCGGGTGGCCGTGCGGGGCGTACCGCTTCACCAGATGGGCCACGCGCAGCGCCCAGCGATCGGCGGCCGGAGTGTGCCGGTACTCGTTGGTGAGGTACTCGTACTCGTTGGCCAGGTTCCAGAAGTACACGCTGGTGTACGCGTCGTAACGCGCCACCAGGTACCGGATCCACAGCTGCTCGGCCTCCGCGGTGAACAGGTCACGCCGGCCGAACGCTGAGGCGCTGCCCGGCCATTCCAGGATCATCTCGATGCCGAGGCCGGCCTCGTCGACCAGGCGCACCGTCTCGTCCAGTGCCCGGAAGTAGCGCAGGTTGAACCGGTCGAACTGCGGGTACCACTCGCTGCCGCCCCAGGCCCAGATGCGCCGGTCGTACCAGTGGGCGTACGCGTTGGGCGGGCAGAACGGCTGTATGGCCAGGCTCATGCGCACCAGGTTGTAGCCCTGGCTGGCGCGGCGGCGCAGGTACGGCCGGATGTCGTTGCCGAGGTAGGTCTCCGCGACCAGGTTGTAGACGGTGTCGCCGATCAGCAGAGCCGGCTCGCCCGACTCATAGTGGAAGCCCCACGCCTGCCCGGGAGTGCTCTTCAGGAAGCCACGGACCTGCCGGGGCATCACCTCGAAGGAGCCCTCGGTGGCCAACTCCGGATCCGCCGGGGTGGCCACCGTGCGGTACTGCCAGCTACCCGGCTCGCCAGGGCTGAACCGCACCCGCCAGACGCCATCTCCGTCGGAGAAGCCGGGCATCGTGAAGCGTCGGCCGCTGGGGGCGACAAACTCGGCGTCCACCGCCACGTCGGTGAACGGGTTTTCGTACTCCCGGCGGGAGGCGAGCACCCACTCGCCAACGGCGCGTACCGACAACGTCGCCTGCCGCGTCATGTCCAGGCTCCTCCCTCATCGCCAGCCCGGAGCCGCGCCCTCGCAGATCAATGCTCTTCGATCAGGGCGGTCTACAGTATGCCAACATACACGTTGACAGATCAGTGTCAAGGCGGCAGAAACACCGTCATCGCGCACTGACTGCTTCAGGCTGGGCTCTGCCTCTGGCCAACGGTGATTTTGGTATGCCATCATCTGACCAGTTCGCATTCCGCGATGGTCCCCGAATGA
>Ga0310828_1001647_pt1 | contig 12260 bp, 11 predicted proteins | sample WT_ome_3_FD_202242 | JGI IMG/M metagenome (GOLD analysis project Ga0310828, IMG submission 202242) | Sorghum-adapted microbial communities enriched on wild type (WT) sorghum from Joint BioEnergy Institute, Emeryville, California, United... ... | reverse complement strand
CCGGGATGGCCAGCCAGGTCGGCGGGATCAGGGCGGTGAACGTGTTCAGCTGGCCGGCCGCGCGCAGCCGATCGAAGCCGGCCAGGGACAGCGGGCCGAGGCCGACGAACAGCCACGGCGCGAACGGGAGCAGCAGCAGCTCGCTCCACCGCCCCAGTGGCCGTACCGCCCCGATGCCGAACCCGGCCAGCAGCGCCACCCCGACACCCACCACAGTGGAGATCAGCGGCGGCAGCCACGTGTTGAACAGCACCGATGCCGCGGAAACCCCGGCCGGGGGTTCCCCGCCACCGAGCCGGCTCAGCCACGGCCACAGCCCGTACCCGGTGACCACCAGTACGCCGGCCGTGCCGAGCGCGCCGGCCGTCGCGGCGCTGCGCGAACGCCAGCCGGGCGGCTCCTCCTCCAGCCAGCGGGACACCGGATCCACCTCCACCCGCAGGCCGGTGAAGATCACCATGGCGGTGGCGAGCAGGCCGAGCACGGCGAGCACGCCGAGCAGCAGGGCGGCCTGCGCGGCCGCCGGGCGGACCAGCGAGCTGTCGAAGGCGGTCTGGTACTGCGCGACCATCGGCGTGACCGTCTGGCCGCGGGAGAGCAGCATCGGGTACGCGTACACCTGAAGCGAGGTCGCGACGACGGCGACCGCGGCCAGGCCACCAGCGGTGAGCACCGCGGGCCGGGGCGAGCGGCCCGGCTCCCGGGCCCGCAGCGCGGCCAGGTAGAGCGTCACGCCCAGGCCGCAGACCAGGCCGAACAGCGTGGACCAGGTGGCGAGCTGGACCATCCAGCCCGGCTCGGCGTCCTGTGCCTCCGGCCGACCGCGGCCGAGCAGCCACGCGGTGGCGAAGGCGGTCGGGGCGAAGCAGACCATAGGCACGGCCAGGCCGAGCCGCAGCAGCCAGCGCGCCGGGCGGCCGGCGCGGTGCGCGGCGTAGGCGAGCAGCGGCGCGATCACCAGTACGGTCAGCAGCGGCGGTACCGCCATCCCGAGCGCGAACCCGAACCCGTCGGCGGCGAGCGGCTGGCCCCAACCGGTCCGGATCGTCCAGGCGGTGGGTGCGACGTAGCTGATCACCAACGTCACCGCGGCCGGCACCACCAGCAACAGCCCGGTGACTGTACGGACACGCCCGCCGACAAGTGTCATCCGGCTCCCCCCGCTTGGCGCTTGGACAAGTGCCGCGCTCATGGTAGTGCCGCGTCCAGGGAGGTGGTGGGCGCGAGACAGTCAGTCAACCGACAGACACCGGTCGATCACGGTTGGTCAGCGTTCCAGGATGGCCACCACTCCCTGGCCGCCGGCCGCGCAGATGGAGATCAGGCCGCGACCCCCGCCGCGCTCGGCCAGTTCCTTGGCGAGCGTGGCGATGATCCGTCCGCCGGTCGCCGCGAACGGGTGCCCGGCCGCCAGCGACGAGCCGTTGACGTTCAGCTTCGTCCGGTCGATCGAGCCGAGCGGCGTGTCGAGTCCCAGCTTCTCCTTGGCGTACTCCGGCGACTCCCAGGCGGCCAGGGTGGCCAGCACCTGCGAGGCGAACGCCTCGTGGATCTCGTAGAGGTCGAAGTCGCGCAGCGTCAGCCCGGTGCGGGCGAGCAGCCGCGGCACCGCGTACGTGGGCGCCATCAGCAGGCCATCGCCGCCGTGCACGAAGTCGACCGCCGCGGTCTCGGCGTCCACAAAGTACGCCAGGATGGGCAGCCGGCGCTGCTTGGCCCACTCCTCGGAGGCGAGCAGCACCACCGCGGCGCCGTCGGTCAGCGGCGTGGAGTTGCCCGCCGTCATCGTCGGGTTGGGGTCGCGCAGGCCGTACACCGGCTTGAGCTTGGCGAGCTTCTCCATGCTGGTGTCCGGGCGCAGGTTCTGGTCGCGGGTCAGGCCGAGGTAGGGCGTCATCAGGTCGTCGAAGAAACCCCGGTCGTACGCGGCCGCGAGCCGCTGGTGCGATTCGAGCGCGAGGGCGTCCTGCGCCTCGCGGGTGATGCCCCACTCCCGGGCGGTGATCGCCGCGTGCTCGCCCATGGAGAGTCCGGTCCGCGGCTCGGCGTTACGCGGGATCTCCGGCCGGAACGGCTGGGTGGGGCGCAGCCGGGCGGCCGCGCGCAGCCGCCCGCCGAGCGAGCGGGCCCGGTTGAGCTCCAGCAGCGCGCGTCGCATGTCCTCGTTGAGTTGCAGCGGCGCGTCCGAGGCGGTGTCCACCCCACCGGCGATGCCCGCCTCGATCTGGCCAAGCGCGATCTTGTTGGCCACCGCGATCGCCGCCTCCAGGCCGGTGCCGCAGGCCTGCTGCACGTCGTAGGCCGGGGTGTGCGGGTCCAGCCGCGAACCGAGCACGCACTCCCGGGTCAGGTTGAAGTCGCGGGAGTGCTTGAGCACCGCACCGGCGACCACCTCGCCGAGCCGCTCCCCGGCCAGCCCGAACCTGGCCACCAGGCCGTCCAGCGCGGCGGTGAGCATGTCCTGATTGGACGCCCGGGCGTACCGGCCGTTCGCGCGCGCGAACGGGATCCGGTTCCCGCCGACGATCGCGACCCTTCTCTGCGCCACTTCTCTCGGCCCCCTTCGCACTCGGGATCCGCACCTACCATCGCTCCCCACCCGGGGTTACTCACGAGTAGGCTACGCCTATGACCGACAGGTACGCGACCTTCGCCCGTTCCGGACCCGGCCGGGCGCTCACCAAGCGGCTCGGCCTGCCCCAGCCGCCCCGGCTGCGCCGCTACCGGCCGGGTGACCCGCTCGTCGCCGGCCCGGTCCTGCTCGGCGGTTCCGGCCGGCTCGCCGACACGGTAACCAAGATCCTGGACTCCGCCGGAGTCACCATCGCCGCCGAGGGCCCGGCGGCCGCCGAGATCTTCGACGCCACCGGCATCGGCGAATCCGGTCAGCTGCGCGGCGTCTACGACTTCTTCCAGCCGTACGCCCGCTCGCTGACCCCCTCCGGCCGGGTGATCGTGCTCGGCACCCCGCCCGAGGCGTGCGACGACCCGCGGGCGGCGACCGCCCAGCGGGCGCTGGAGGGCTTCGTCCGCAGCGTGGGCAAGGAGTTCGGCCGGGGCACCACGGCCAATCTGGTGTACGTCGCGCCGGGCGCCGAGTCCGCGGTGGAGTCCACGCTGCGCTTCTTCCTCTCCGCGAAGTCGGCCTATGTCTCCGGCCAGGTCGTCCGGGTCGGTCCCGCCGCGATCACCGCACCGGCGGACTGGGAGAAGCCGCTGGCCGGCAAGGTCGCCCTGGTCACCGGCGCGGCGCGGGGCATCGGCGCGTCGATCGCGCAGGTGCTCGCCCGGGACGGAGCGCATGTGGTCGCCCTGGACGTGCCGGCCGCCGGCGACGCGCTCAGCGGCGTGGCCAACGCGGTGCAGGGCACGGCCGTGCAGCTGGACATCACCGCCACGGACGCGCCGGTACGGCTGGCCGAGCACATCGCCGCCCGGCACGGGCACGTCGACGTGATGGTGCACAACGCCGGCATCACCCGGGACCGGACGCTGGCCCGCATGAAGCCGGAACGCTGGGACGCCGTACTGGAGGTCAACCTGTCCAGCCAGGAGCGCATCAACGAGGTACTCCTGGACCGGGAGTTGATCCCCGACGGCGGGCGGCTGATCGGGGTCGCCTCGATCGCCGGCATCGCCGGCAACCGCGGGCAGACCAACTACGCCACCTCCAAGGCCGGGGTGATCGGCCTGGTGCAGTCGATGGCGCCGGTGCTCGCCGGCCGCGGCATCACCGTCAACGCGGTCGCGCCGGGCTTCATCGAGACCGCGATGACCGCGAAGATGCCGCTGATGCTGCGCGAGGCCGGCCGCCGGATGAACAGCATGGCCCAGGGCGGCCTGCCGGTGGACGTGGCTGAGACGATCGCCTGGTTCGCCTCTCCGGGTTCCGGCGGCGTCACCGGCAACGTGGTCCGCGTCTGCGGACAGAGCCTGCTGGGGGCGTGATGTACGCCAGAGCCGCGCTGAGCCTGCTGCCCCGACCCCGGCCCGACTCGCTGCCGGGGACCGAACTGACGCTGCACCGGGTCACCGCCGACCGGAACCACCTGGCCGCGTACGACCAGGTGTGCGGCTTCCGGCTGACCGACACGCTGCCGCCGACGTACCCGCACATCCTGGCCTTCCCGCTGGCGCTCAAGCTGATGACCCGACCCGACTTCCCGTTCCCGGTCGTGGGTCTGGTGCACGTGGCCAACCGGATCGAGGTGCTTCGCCCGATCGACGCCGGCGAACGGTTGGACCTGTCGGTGCGCGCGGCGGACCTGCGCCCGCACGAGCGCGGCCGGCAGCTCGACATCATCTCCGAGGCCACTGTGGAGGGTGAGCTGGTCTGGCGGGATGTCTCGACCTACCTGCGCAAGGAGAAGCAGCCGCCCAGCGGCACCGCGGATCGCCAGCGGACGGCTCCCCAGCGCCGAGGCGCTCGCCCAGCCGACCCGGGTGAGGGCGCACCGGCGCCCACGGCGGTCTGGCGGGTGCCGGCGCGGGCCGGCAAGGATTACGCCGCGGTCTCGGGCGACCACAACCCGATCCACACCTCGCGGGTGGGCGCCAAGCTGTTCGGGTTCCCGCGCCGGATCGCGCACGGCATGTGGAGCAAGGCACGCTGCCTGGCCGCGCTGGAGGGCCGGCTGCCCGATCGGTACACAGTGGACGTCGCGTTCAAGCGCCCGATCCTGTTGCCGTCCACGGTCTCCTTCAGCAGCGGGGAGACTCCGGAAGGTTGGCGATTCGCCCTGCACAGCGCCCGCTCCGGCACCCCTCACCTCACCGGAACGGTCTCTGCTCGTCTGTTAGACTAAGTCTACGGACTAAGTCCGACCTACCGAGAGGGGGTGCGGTGAGCAGGATCGTAAACGTGCACGAGGCGAAGACCCACTTCTCCAAGCTGCTGGAGCAGGCTCATGCCGGACAAGAGATCATTGTCGCTAAGGCGGGCAAGCCGTACGCCCGGTTGATGCCGCTCGCCGCTGCGCCGCCCGGCCGGAAACCGGGGCGGCTCGCCGGCCGGGTGGGCGACGAGTTCTTCGAGCCACTTCCGGAGGGTGAGCTGGACGCCTGGGACCAGGCCTGATGCGGTTCCTCCTGGATACGCACGCACTGCTGTGGTGGTTCACCGACGATGACCGGCTCTCCACGACTGCCCGGGATCTGATCGGCGAGGAGTCCAGCAACATCTTCGTCAGCGCCGCCTCAGCCTGGGAGATCGCTACCAAGCAGCGGCTGGGCAAGCTGGCCGGCGTTCCTCAGGCAGCCAGCCGGTACACAGAGCTCGTGGCAGCCGACGGCTTTATCCACCTGCCGATGACCCACCTCCACAGCCTGCGCGCTGGAAGCTATGACGTCCCGCATCGGGATCCGTTCGATCGGATGCTGGCTGCGCAGAGCGAACTTGAAAAGCTGCCCCTGGTGACCCGCGACCCCGCTTTCGAGCAGTTCGGCATTTCAACGATCTGGTGATCCTGCGATCTTGCGGGCAATAGGGCTGTGGGTTCAAGCGGCACGACGGCAAGATGAGAGGTTATGGGGCTGGGTGCCAGGTGGCCCCGCGGAGTAGCTGGTCGGCGCCGAGCCAGGCGATGTTCATCATTCGGGTGGCCGCCCGTTCCGGGTCTTCGTCCGGGTGGTCGGTCAGCCAGTCGGCGAGCGACTCGCTCGCACCCACCAGGGCGTACGCCATGACGTCCAGGTCGACCTCGCTGACCCGCCGGCCAGCCGCGGCCACTGCCCGGCCGAGCAGGACCGCGACCGCCTCAGCCATGCGCGCCCGCAACTCGGCCACCTCGCCGGCGAATGGCGGCTGCCCGCGTGCCTGCCGGTAGAGCACGGTCCAGCCGTCCCGGTGCGCGCCGACGAACCCGAAGAACGCGCGCAGCCCGCGCCACAGTTGCTCGTCCGGGCGGTCGGTGTCGGCCGTGTCGCCCGCGCCGCCGACCGCGGCGGTCACCGCCTCGATCAGCCGCAGCGCTTCCCGGCGCAGGCAGGCGATGAACAGGTCCTCTTTGGTGCCGAGGTACGCGTACACCATGGGTTTGGAAATGCCGGCCTGCTCGGCGATCTCGTCCATGGAGGCCGCGTGGTAACCGCGCGCGGAGAACACCCGGACCGCGGCGTCGAGCATCTGCTGCTCGCGGACGGCGCGCGGCAGTCGCTTGAACGCGGGCGGCGTGGACACCTTGCGAGCATACCTACTCGGGCGTAGGGTTACGCACGAGTAGCTTCAGTACGAGAGGCCGCCATGACGGATTTTGACCCATCCGACTTCACGTCGGTGGACCCGAAGAAGTTCGCGCAGATCGTCAAGTCGACACCGGACGCCCAGCTCGGCGAGGTGATGCAGGGCGAGATGCGCGGCAAGATCCTCAACGAGGTGTTCGGCCGCATGCCGTCGACGTTCCGGCCCGACCGGGCGGGCAACACCAACGCGGTGATCCACTGGGTCATCACCGGGCGGCCGGACGGCGGGGCGGACACCTACGAGGTGATCATCGCCGACGGCGCGTGCACGATCGCCGACTCGCCCCAGCGGGAGCCGCGGCTGACCATCACGCTCGGCCCGGTCGACTTCCTCAAGGTGGTGTCCAGCAACGCCAACCCGGTGATGATGTTCATGACCGGCAAGCTGAAGGCCAAGGGCGACCTCGGCCTGGCGGCGAACATCGCCAACCTGTTCGACATGCCTAAGGCCTGACCGATGGTGGAGTTCTCGCTCGACCTGTCCGAGGAACAGCGGGACCTGCGCGACTGGGTGCACGGCTTCGCGGCCGACGTGGTACGGCCGGCCGCGGCCGAGTGGGACGAGCGCGAGGAGACCCCCTGGCCGGTCATCCAGGAGGCGGCGAAGATCGGACTGTACGGCTTCGAGTTCCTCGCCAACTGCTGGGCCGACCCGACCGGCCTGTCCCTGCCGCTGGCCAACGAGGAGCTGTTCTGGGGGGACGCCGGGATCGGGCTGTCCATCTTCGGCACCTCGCTGGCGGTCGCCGCGATCTACGGCTCTGGCGAGCCGGAGCAGCTGGTGGAGTGGGTGCCGCAGTGCTTCGGTGACCCGTCCGAGCCGGCCGTCGCCGCGTTCTGCACCACCGAGCCGGAGGCGGGCTCGGACGTGGGCGCGATGCGCACCCGGGCCGTCTACGACGAGGCGCGCGACGAGTGGGTCCTCAATGGACAGAAGGCGTTCGCCACCAACGGCGGGATCGCCGCGGTGCACGTGGTGACCGCGTCGGTGGATCCCGCGCTGGGCGTCCGCGGCCAGGCCGCCTTCGTGGTCCCGCCGGGCACCCCGGGCCTGACCGCGACCAAGAAGCTGCGCAAGCTCGGCCTGCGCGCGTCGCACACCGCCGACATCTTCCTCGACGACGTACGGGTGCCCGGCCGCTGCCTGCTCGGCGGGCGCGAGGCCCTGCTGGAGCGGCTGGACCGGGCCCGCAGCGGGCAGCGGGCCAGCTCGCAGGCGGCGATGCGCACGTTCGAGCTGTCCCGGCCGACCGTTGGCGCACAGGCCATCGGCATCGCCCGGGCCGCGTACGAGTACGCGTTGGAGTACGCCAAGGGCCGGATCCAGTTCGGCCGGCCGATCATCGAGAACCAGGCGGTGGCGTTCGCGCTGGCGGACATGCGCACCGAGATCGACGCCGCCCGGCTGCTGGTCTGGCGGGCGGCGTGGATGGGCCGCAACAACCGCACGTTCGAGGCGGGCGAGGGCTCGATGTCCAAGCTGAAGGCCGGCGAGGTGGCGATCGCGGTCACCGAGAAGGCGGTCCAGATCCTCGGCGGCGCCGGCTACCTGCGCGACCACCCGGTGGAACGGTGGTACCGGGACGCCAAGATATACGCCATCTTCGAAGGCACGAGCGAGATCCAGCGCTTGGTGGTCTCCCGGGCCATCTCCGGGATGCAGATCCGCTGACATGCCTCTGGCGCGCGCTCTCCTGACGCTCGGCCGCCGCGGGCTGTTCACGCCTGGCCCGCCGCACCGGGTCGCCGCCCAGCTCAACGCGTTGCGGGTGTGGGGGTTCGGGCTCGCCGGCGAGCTGCGGTCGGCGGCTGCCCGGTCCCCACACCGGACGGCCATTGTGGACGAGGACCGCGGCGAAATCAGCTACGGGCGGCTGCTGGACCGGGCGGAGCGGCTGGCCAGGTCGCTGCGCAGCACCGCCGGGGTGCGCCCCGCCGACCGGGTCGGGCTGATGTGCCGCAACCACGCCGGCATGGTCGAGGCGATGCTCGCGGTCAACCTGATCGGTGCGGACGCCGTGCTGGTCAACACCGGGCTCTCCGGCCAACAGCTCGCCGCGGTCGCCGAGGAGCAGCGGCTGCGCGCACTCGTCTACGACCGCGACTTCGCCGAGTACGTGGGCGCGGTGCCGAGCCCGGTCGAGCGGCTGGACGAGTCCAGAGTGGAGGAACTGGTGCGGCAGGCGCCGGACGGCCAACTGCGCCCGCCGCCGCGGGATGGCCGCACCATCGTGCTGACCTCCGGCACCACCGGTACGCCGAAAGGCGCCCGCCGGCGTACCCCGTCCAGCCTCGCCCCGCTCGCCTCGATCCTCGACCGGATCCCGTTGCGGGTGGGCGAGCGGATGTTCATCGCCGCGCCGCTGTTCCACACCTGGGGCTACGCGGCTCTGCAGGTAGCGTTCGCGCTGCGGGCGACGATCGTGCTGCAACGGCGGTTCGACCCGGCGGCGTCCCTGCGGGCCATGCGCCGGCAGGAGTGTGGCGCGCTGTTCGCCGTACCGGTGATGCTGGAACGCCTGCTCGACGTGCCGCTGACCGAGCCGGTGCCGCGGCTGCGCGTGGTGGCGGTCAGCGGTTCAGCGCTGTTCGGTGGGCTGGCGACCCGGTTCATGGACGTGTACGGCGACGTTCTCTACAACCTGTACGGCTCGACCGAGGCGTCCTGGGTGAGCATCGCGACACCGGCCGAGCTGCGGCGCGCCCCGAACTGCGCCGGCCGCCCGCCGCACGGCACCCGGGTGGCGATCCTGGGCCCGGACCACCGCCCGGTGCCGGCCGGGCAGGTCGGCGGGATATTCGTCGGCAATGACATGCTCTTCGAGGGCTACACCTCTGGCCAGCATGTGCGGATCGTGGACGGGTTGCTGGACACCCGCGATCTGGGCCACGTGGAGGACGGGCTGCTGTTCGTGGACGGCCGCGCGGACGACATGATCATCTCCGGCGGCGAGAACGTGTTCCCGTCCGAAGTGGAGGATCTGCTCGCCAGGCTGCCCCAGGTGCGCGAGGTGGCCGTGGTCGGGGTGCCCGATCAGGAGTTCGGCCAGCGGCTGGCGGCGTACCTGGCCCTGCACCCGGGTGAGCGGTTGGACGCCGACGCGGTGCGCGAATATGTGAGGCACTACCTGGCCCGCTTCTGCGTGCCCCGGGACGTCTACTTCGTACCGTCGCTGCCCCGCAACGCGACCGGCAAGGTGGTCACTCGCGACCTGCCGTACCGGTAAGCCCGCACGTGGTGCCCGCCGGCGGTGGGCCACATGGCGCCCGCCGGGCCGGTGGACTCAGCCGGGGATGCGGATCCGTCCCTCGGCCGCGGCCAGGGCGATGTCGGAGCGGTGCTGCGAGCCGGCCAGGGTCACCCCGTCCACCAGGGCGTAGGCGGCCGCGCGGGCGGCGGGCAGGTCGGCGCCGGTGCCCGTACAACACAGGACGCGGCCGCCCGCGGAGAGCAGGGCACCGTCGGCGGCCCGGCGGGCGGTGCCGGCGTGCACGATCCCCGGTCGGTCGGCTCCGCCGATGACCGCTCCGGTGCGTGGCGTGCCGGGGTAGCCCGGCGAGGCGATGACCACCGTGACCGCGGCGCCGTCCCGCCAGCGCAGCGGCGGGTGAGCGGCGAGCGCGCCGGTGGCCGCGGCGTGCAGCAGCCCGCCCAGCGGCGTCTCCAGCAGGGCCAGCACGGCCTGGGTTTCCGGATCGCCGAACCGGCAGTTGAACTCGATCACCTTCGGCCCGGAGCTGGTCAGCGCGAGTCCGGCGTAGAGCAGCCCGCTGAACGGCGTGCCGCGGCCGGCCAGCTCGGCCAGCGTCGGGCGCACGATCCGGGCCATCACCTCGTCCACGGTGCCGGCCGGGAGCCACGGCAGTGGTGCGTACGCCCCCATGCCGCCGGTGTTCGGGCCGGTGTCCCCGTCCCCGATCCGCTTGAAGTCCTGGGCGGGCAGCAGCGGTACGGCGGCAGTGCCGTCGGTGACGACGAAGAGGGAGACCTCGGGGCCGGCCAGGTACTCCTCGACCACGACGGTGCCGCAGCTCGCCGCGTGCGCCAGAGCCGCCGCCCGGTCCTCGGTGACCACCACGCCCTTGCCCGCGGCCAGCCCGTCGTCCTTCACCACGTACGGCGGGCCGAACTCGTCGAGCGCCGCGGCGGCCTCTCCCGGCCGGGTGCAGGCCCGGGAGCGGGCGGTCGGCACGCCGGCCGACGCCATTACCTCCTTGGCGAACGCCTTGGAGCCCTCCAGCCGCGCGGCCGCCGCGGATGGTCCGAAGCAGGGGATGCCCTTCGCGCGTACCACGTCCGCGACGCCAGCCACCAAGGGCGCCTCAGGGCCGACGACCACCAGCTCGGCGGCGGTCTCCACGGCGAGCGCCGCCACCGCGGTCGGGTCGGCCGGGTCGACCGGCCGCACCTCGGCGACCTCCGCGATGCCGGGGTTGCCCGGCGCGGCCACCAGCTGGGTTACCGCGGGGTCGGCGGCCAGCCCGAGCGCGAGCGCGTGCTCCCGCCCGCCGGACCCGATGAGAAGTACGCGCACAACGCCCGATCCTAGCGGACCCCTCTTCCGTTGATCATGGGGTTAGCGAAGCAAAATGTCCGCTTTGCCGCTACTTAACTCGTGATCAACGAAGAAGGGTGGACCGCGTGGCGATCGCTGCGCGGACCTTCTCCGGAATGACGTCTGGGCGCAGGGTGTCCTGCCACGTGAACCGCAACAGGTGCCAACCGGCGTTGACGATGTTGTTCTGCCGGTGTCGGTCGACGAAGACCGCCTCCGGGGTCGCATGTGGACCGGCGCCATCCGCCTCGCCGAGGATCCGCGTCCGCAACCATGCGAGGTCACCGATACCGAGCAGATGTCCATCGTGGTCACGTACCTCTTGCTGGAGGGTGTCCGGCGGCACTTTCGGCGTCCACACAACGCAATCGCACCCGGGTCTCAAGCGGGGACTGTGCCCGGCCATCCGCCTCGACCAGGTATTTCCGCGCCGTCACGGCGCCACGCCGACCGCGCAGGAGGCCACAGATGGTCGGGAAGTCATCGAGAGTTATCCAGCCCTGGTTGAGCGCGGAGTCGAGCACGCAGACCGCGGAGTACCGGTCGACACGAAGAATCAGGTCGGCCACCGTCTGTTGTGGAGTGGTGGCGAGAATCCCGTTGACGCTCGTGATGGCACGCGGCGAGAGGGTGAGCTGGTGGACGGCTATCGCCGGATCGGTGGGGCGGGCGGCACGCGTCGAGTCACCAGGAAGCGACACGTGCACCGTTTCGGTGCGGGGTAGACCGCCGATGCCATACAGCTCGGCGGCCGTGTCGAGCGCGACCACCGCGTACGGCCCGAGCGAGAGCGCCGCGGCACGTATGCGGGCGAAACGGGATAGCTCGGCCGAGCCGTCGACCAGGTAGACGGCCCGGGCTACCCGGCGCCACCTGCCCGACCGGCACAACCGATCGATCTCGTACTTCGCCACCCCGGCGGAGACCGCCTGCGCCAGCGTGACGACGCCATCTTGGCTGCTTGCCACCTTCCGGATGAGGTCGAACGCGTCCATGGCGCGACACGGTGCTCACCCGGGACGGCGGAGGAAACCCCTCACCCCGGAAACTGTGGATAACCCTGCCACCTGTGGATAACCCGCGCTCGGGCGCGCGCTCCAGGCCCTCGACCACACTGCGCAGTTGATCATGAGGTAAGTAGCGGCAAAACGGACATCTTGCGCCGCCAACCTCATGATCGACGCAAAGACGCGAACCGGTCAGGGCAGCAGGTCGTGGCGGATGACGTTCTCATCCCGGCCCGGACCGACGCCGACCACGCTGACCCGGGCACCGCACAGCTCCTCGATCCGCTCGATGTAGCGACGGGCGTTGGCCGGCAGGTCAGCCTCGGTACGCGCCTTGGAGATGTCCTCCCACCAGCCGTCCAGCTCCTCGTAGATCGGCCGGGCGTGGTGGAACGCGGTCTGCGTCATCGGCATGTCCGTGACCCGGTCACCGTCGATGTCGTACCCGACGCAGATC
>Ga0310828_1001645_pt1 | contig 12270 bp, 5 predicted proteins | sample WT_ome_3_FD_202242 | JGI IMG/M metagenome (GOLD analysis project Ga0310828, IMG submission 202242) | Sorghum-adapted microbial communities enriched on wild type (WT) sorghum from Joint BioEnergy Institute, Emeryville, California, United... ... | reverse complement strand
CATGTGGAGGCCGAGACCATTTTCGCCGCGATCGACGGTGAGGATCCGCGCGCGGTGACCGCCCTCTACGACCGGATGCTGCGGCAGACCTTCAAGGCTGGCCACGCCGGCGCGGTATTCGGCACGATCGGGGCATTCGACACCGCGCTGTGGGACATCAAGGCTCAGGCTGCTGGCGAGCCGCTGTGGCGGCTGCTCGGCGGCCGCGACCGCACGGTACCCGCGTACGCCTCCGGTCTGGACATCGGCCTCACCGACGACGAGCTCGTCGACACCTACCACCGCTACGCGCAACGAGGGCTGCGGGCGGCCAAGCTCAAGGGCGGCCTGGACGTCGAGTGGGACCGGCACCGGCTGATCCTCGTGCGCGAGGTGTTGACGGAGGCGGCGCAGGGGATGCGGCCGGGGCTGATGCTGGACGTGAACGAGTGCTGGAGCCGCAAACAGGCGGTCCGCCATGTCGGTGAGCTGGAACGCTCGCTGGACCTGACCTGGGTTGAGGAGCCCGTCCGACGCTGGGACGCCGAGGGTCTGGCCGTCGTCAGCCGTGGCATCCGCGCGGCAGTTGCCACCGGCGAGAACCTGACCGGGCTCGAGCAGTTCCGGCCGCTCATCGCCGCGGGCGGCGTCGACATAGTCCAGACGGCCGCGGTCTGGGGCGTCACCCACTTCCTGCGGGTGGCCGCCCTGGCGCACGCCTACGACCTGCCGGTCAGTCCGGTCGGCAACACCCCGGTCGGACTCCTGCACGCGGCGACCTCGGTACCCAACCACATCGCCAGCGAACTGCAGGACCTCCAGCCGCCGGTCGGCATCTCGGTTGACCTGTCCGTGGAGGATGGCGCGTTCGTCCTGTCTGACGCGCCCGGCCTGGGCATCCGGGTCGACGAAGGTGTCATCACCTCGGTCCACCATGCAGATGGACCGGCACCCAGCGGGCCGCACATACGGCCGGAGCACGCCGGCCGGCGGTTGCTCGCGGTCGCAGACCGCGGCGGTGCCGTACACCAGCCGCGGCCACATCCGGACGGCGGCGCCGGGACGCCGCCGGCGAACGCCGGGCTGCCGCACATCACCCGAAGCTGACCAGTCCGCCCATCCACGAGAGGAGAGGAAGTCGCCGTGCATCCCTCGTTGGCCCACCACCCCCCGAGAATCGCCGTGGCCGTGGTCGCGGCGCTGACCACAACCGGTGTACTCGGTCTGGTCGCGCCCTCTGCCCACGCCGCCCCGAAGGAACGCGTCATCGTGGTCGCACCCCCGGGCACCAAGAACGCCAGCGACCAGGGTCCGGGTACTGCCCGGCGACCGCTGGCCACCCTGCAGGAGGCGCAGCGGCGGGCACGAAGCGAGGCTGCCAAAGCCGACCGTGACGTCGTTGTTCAGTTGCGCAGCGGCACCTACCGGCTGAGCGAGCCGCTTCGGTTCGACGCCAGCGACTCCGGCCGTAACGGCCACACCGTCACCTGGCGAGGTAGCCACGACACTGTCCTCAGCGGAGCCCGATCGGTCACCGGCTGGGAGCTTGACGACCCGGCGAGCGGCGTCTACAAAGCACACGTCGGCACTGGCTTCGATACCCGCCAGCTGTACGTGGACGGCGTCTTGGCGCAGCGCGCCCGGATCGGGCTCGCCCGCTCCGACATCACGCTCAACCCGACCGGATTCACTCTCAACAACCCGGATCTGGCCTACCTGGCCACGCTGCCGGACCAGCAGCGCATCGAGTTCCAGGCGTTGCAGTCGTTCACCAACCGGTTCGCACCGGTGCAGAGCATCTCCGGCAACACGGTGGTCATGCAACAGCCTGCCTGGGACAACAACACCTATGGCTACGACTCACTCCAGTCGCCGTTCCGGACGCCGAGGTACTTCCTGCTGAACTCCAGACACTTCCTCGATGAGCCCGGCGAGTGGTACCTCGACACCACCACCGGGACGCTGTACTACAAGCCGCTGCCGGGGCAGGACATGCAGCGCGCGCGAGTCGAGCTGCCGCGCCTCGAGTCACTGGTGCAGGTGGGCGGCGACTACGACCAACCAGCCCGCAACCTGCGGTTCGAACGGTTGACGTTCACCGGCACCACGTGGTTGCACCCCAGCTCTCCCAACGGCTACGCCAACCAGCAGACGGGCGCGTTCATCGACGGTGTCCAACCCGATCGGCCGGCGGACGCCTTCACCTCATGCGCCGTGGGCTGCCGGGGGTTCGAGGCCGCTCGCAACAGCTGGTCGCAGACGCCCGGGGCGGTTCAGGTGTCAGCGGCCGAGGGCATCGAGTTTGTCGACAACACCTTCGTCAACCTCGGGTCGATCGGACTCGGCATCGGCAACGACGCCAACGCCCACGCCACAGGAGTCGGGCTGGGCGCCCACCACGTCTCGGTCGTCGGCAACACGTTCACCGCGAGCGCCGGTGGCGGCATCGCGGTCGGCGGTGTGCGTCCCGACGCGCACCACCCGTCCGATCCCCGTATGGTCAACAGCGACATCGTCATCAGCAACAACCGGGTGTATGGCTCGGTCCTCGAGTACCTGGACCAGGATCCGATCCTCGCCACCTACGTCACGCGGCTGACGATCGCGCACAACTACGTCGCCGACGCGCCCTACACGGGCATCGGCATAGGCTACGGCTGGGGGGCCAATGATCCTGGCGGCGCCCCAGACTACTTCAACCGCGGGTTGTACGACTTCCAGCCGGTCTACGACACTCCGACGACGTTGCGTGATGTGCATGTGGTGGGCAACTACATCTCGGGCGTCGTCCAGACGATGTTCGATGCCGGCTGCATCTACATGCTCTCGGCGATGCCCGGCAGCACTGTCGACGAGAACTACTGCGAGAACAGCGGGCAGCTCGGCCTGTACTTCGACGAGGGCACCAGGTACGTGAGCGCGAGCCGCAACGTGTTCATCAACACCGCCGGGCAATGGGCCCACGCCAACATCCAGAACGGTCACCTGACGGGCGATCTGACGCTGATCGGGAACTACACGACCAACCCGGCAATCACCTTCATCGTCAACGGTCAACGCGGCAACGTCACCCGCGACAACGTCACGATCAGCGCCACGAACCCGCCGATCGAGGCCAGCCGCGTCATCCACGCTGCCGGCCCGACCGGCCGGTACCGCGGGCCCGCGGATCCCGACCGCCCCCCGGTCGGGGCGGTGCTGTCGGCCGATCCGCGCACGGTGGAAGCGAGCGGCGTCACCACGGTCACCGCGACGCTGGGCAACGTCAGTGACCAGGCGGTGACCGGACTGACCGCCTCGCTCACGGTGCCGGAGGGCTGGCGCGCCGTACCGATCGGACCGTCCCTGCAGCCACGGCTGGCGGCGGGCGCCCAGCAGACGGTCTCCTGGCAGGTAACCGCACCGGAGTCCATCACCACCCCGGTCGCCAGGGCGGCGGTCACGGCCTCGGTGGACTTCCGCGTCGGCCCGACGAGGTACGCAGTGACCAGAACCCTGGACCTGACCGCCATCAACCCGCTGACCTCCCTGAGCGGGTACGGGTCGGTGCCAAGCCAGTTCGGTGAGGCTGCCGGCGCCTACGCGATCCTCACCTCCGGAGCCGACATCTGGCAGGACGGCGCCGGCTCGTTCGACGAGTACGGCACGATCTACGACGACGACGCGGCCGGGACGTCGTCGACGGTGACCGCACGGGTGACCGCGATGGACAACACCAACCCGTGGGCCAAGGCAGGTGTGGTCATCCGCAACGACCTCACCGGCGCTGGCGCCTCACCCGGCTACGCCGTGATGGTGGTGACACCGGGCAACGGGGTCGCGTTCCAGTGGGACGCCAACGGCAACGGTTACCTCGACTCCTCCAGCACGGTCGGTGGTGTCCGGGCGCCCGCCTGGGTGCGGCTGGTCCGTACCGGCAGCCAGGTCAGCGGCTACTACTCCACCGATGGCAGCACCTGGACCAAGGTCGGCCCGACCGTGGACCTGGCCGGAGTCGCCGAAACCCAGGACGCCGGCCTGATCGCCACCTCCCACGCCGCCGGGGTGACCGGGCAGTTCAGCTTCAGCGACTTCACCGTCACCTCCTGACCCCGACCGATCGCGGAGGGCATCGCGGTACGCGATGCCCTCCGCGGCCACCATCACTACTCGGTGGGTGAAGCAGCGATGGAAGCAACCGTCTACCCTGACGCCCGATGCTTCGGGCAGCCCAGCCTGATCGAGGTGTGGGCGTCGGGTAGAGGTTCGTGATGCCGGCCAGCAGGATCGACGAGACGAGCCTGGTTGTCGCCGCCCAGGCGGGCGACCAGCGCGCACTTGGCGATCTCGTCACGGCGTATCTGCCGCTTGTGTACACCATCGTGCGCCGGGCATTGGGCGCAGGGCCCGATGTCGACGACGTGGTGCAGGAGACGATGCTGCGTGCCCTGCGTGAGCTGCGGGCGTTGCGGACGCCGGGGAGCTTCCGGCCGTGGCTGGCGATGATCGCGACACGCCAGGTCAGCACCCACCTTCACCGGCGCCAGACGAACGCGCAGCGGATCACCCCGCTCGACGTGGTTGCCGAACCGCCGGACGCCGACGCTGAGGGCTTGGCCCTGGTCAATGTGGAGCTGTCCGGCCAGCGCCGGCAGGCGGTGCGGGCCAGTCGATGGCTCGACGCGGATGACCGGGCGCTGCTGTCGCTGTGGTGGCTGGAGACGGCAGGCCAGCTGACCAGGACCGAGCTTGCGGCGGCGCTGGGGACGAGCGTCGCTCACGCCGGTGTGCGGGTACAACGGATGCGCCGTCAGCTGGAGCTGAGCCGGTCACTCGTCGCCGCGCTGGAAGCCAGCCCACGGTGCCCGCAGTTGACCGCCGCGCTGAAGGGCTGGGACGGCGCACCGAGTCCACTGTGGCGCAAGCGCCTCACGCGGCACACCCGGTCCTGCTCGGTCTGCGCCCGGGCCCCCGAAGGGCAGGTCCCGCTGGAGCACCTGATCGTCGGCCTGGCGCTGCTGCCGGTACCGCTGGCGCTGTCGGCCGCGGTGCTCGGCAAGAGCGCGCTCGCCGGAGCGGCCTCGGGTACCGCCGCGGCGGGGGCCGCGTCCGGGGCGCTCGCCTCCGGCGTCAAGGCGGGTCTGCTCAGCCAACTCGCCCAGGCGATCGCCGCCCACCCCCTCGCGACGGCGGTCACCGCCGGCACGCTTGTCGCCGGGGCGGCCGTGACGACGGCCACGTGGTCGCCACCGTCCCCACCGAATGAGCAGGTGATCGTGGCGCCGTCATCGGCTCCCGCGCCAGCGCGCTCGGCTCCCGCGTCGGCGGCGTCGGCTCCGGCGCCGGTCGTGCCGCGCCCGGTCCGTCCGCGCCCCACCGTCGTCAGTCCGTCGAGCAGCGGCACCCAGCCCATCGCATCTGGCTTGGCATCGCTGGAGTCGGTCAACGCTGCCGGGCTGGTTGTCACGACCGCCGACGACCTGGGCGTTCTGGCACGGGTCGACGCGGGCTCCGACGCACCGACGCGGGAGCGCGCGACATTCGAGGTGGTCCGCGGTCTGGCGGACCCCAGTTGCATCTCGTTCCGCGCCCGGGACGGCCGGTACCTGCGCCATTCGTCCTGGCGACTGCGGCTGAGCCAGGACGAGGGCACGGCGCTGTTCCGCGGCGACGCGACGTTCTGCGTTCGCGCGGGCTCGGTCCCTGGCTCGGCGTCCTTCGAGTCGTCCAACTACCCCGGTTGGTTCTTGCGCCACCGCGGGATCGAGCTTTGGGTGGACCAGTCCGACGACAGTCCGCAGTTCCGCGCCGACGCCTCCTTCCGGCCGCTGCCGCCACTGGCGACGTAGGCTCCACGACCGCCTGGCCGCCGTTCCCATAACAGAAAGCCGCCGTGTTTTTCGCGTCTCCCACCGATTATTTCGGCATTGGAAATGTGTTACGGACGGCGGCCCTAAAAGGTCCCGTGCCCCGCTGAGGCGAATTCTTCGTCCGCATCGACGGTTCCCTCTTGAACCGCTCGAAACAATCTGGCAATCTCGCAGCCATCGATGCGTAGCGCTCGATTCGCTCCCTGACCCGTAAGCGCGAAAGCCGAAGCGGGTCAAGCATGTTAGCGCTAACGCAGCGAGTCGGCCACGGACGTCGAAGGGTACAGACGATGAAGAACCTCCGCTATCCAACTAGTCCGGCCAAACGGTCGCCGGCGAGAGCGATAATGCCGCTGCTGCTGGCCGGATTGCTGGCCGTCGGTGGGGCGCTGACGTTCACGGGCACCGCCAACGCGGGCACGACGCTCGGCGCCTCCGCGGCCGAGAAGGGTCGGTACTTCGGTGCCGCCATCGGCACGTACAAGTTTTCCGACAGCACGTACATGTCGGTGCTGAACCGTGAGTTCAACAGCGTCGTGGCCGAGAACGAGATGAAGTGGGACGCGACCGAGCCGCAGCGGGGTGTGTTCAACTACAGCGCCGGCGACCGGATCGTCAGCCACGCCCGCGCCAACGGCATGCTTGTGCGCGGCCACACCCTGCTCTGGCACGCTCAGCAGCCCGGGTGGGCCCAAGGCCTGTCCGGCAGCGACCTGCGCAACGCGGCGATCAACCACGTCACCCAGGTGGCCAGCCACTTCCGCGGGCAGATCTACGCCTGGGACGTGGTCAACGAAGCGTTTGCCGACGGCAACAGCGGCGGCCGGCGCGACTCGAACCTCCAGCGCACCGGCAACGACTGGATCGAGGCCGCGTTCCGGGCCGCCCGCGCGGCAGACCCGGGCGCCAAGCTCTGCTACAACGACTACAACACCGACGGAATCAACCCGAAGTCGACCGGCGTATACAACATGGTCCGCGACTTCAAGGCCCGCGGCGTGCCGATCGACTGCGTCGGTTTCCAGTCCCACCTGGGCACCTCGGTCCCCGGCGACTACCAGGCCAACCTGCAGCGCTTCGCCGACCTCGGCGTCGACGTGCAGATCACCGAGCTCGACGTCGCGCAGGGAGCCAACCAGGCCAACATCTACGCCGCGGTCACCCGCGCGTGCCTGGCGGTATCCCGCTGCACCGGCATCACCGTGTGGGGCGTGCGGGACTGTGACTCGTGGCGCTCCGACAACCCCCTGCTGTTCGACTGCGCAGGCAACAAGAAGGCCGCGTACACCGCGGTCCTCGACGCGCTCAACGGCGGCACGAACCCCAACCCCACCGGCGACCGGCTGCGTAACGAGGGGTCCGGCCGGTGCCTGGACGTCTCCGGCGCCAGCTCGGCCAACGGCACGCAGATGATCATCTGGGACTGCCACAGCGGCGCGAACCAGCAGTTCACCCAGAACGGGCAGGCGCTACAGGTGATGGGCAAGTGCCTGGACGCCCCACCCAACGCCACCCCCGGTACCCGGGTGCAGATCTATGACTGCTGGGGCGGTGCGAACCAGCAATGGGTCTTCAACGGCAACGCGACCATCAGCAACGTCCAGACCGGGTTGTGCCTGGACGTCGAGGGCGCGGCCACCGCCAACGGCTCGGCGGTGATCGTGTGGACCTGTCACGGCAACGCCAACCAGCGCTGGGTACGCGCCTGACGATGAAGGGGCGTCTCATGAGTTCGACAGGCCGGACCCGACCGGCGCCGCGGGTGCTGGCCGCCGCAGCCGCCGCGGTGGTCGTGGTCGGCGCGTTGGTTACGGTGGCCGCGTCGTCGGCGTCGGCGGCGACGGTGGACACCAGCGCCTGGTATGTGCTGGTGAACCGGAACAGTGGTAAGGCGTTGGACGTGTCCGGCGCCGCGACGAACGATGGTGCGCAAGTCATTCAGTGGTCCCGGCATGATCAGGCCAACCAGCAGTGGCAGTTCGTGGACTCGGGTGACGGCTACTACCGGTTGCGGTCGCGTAATTCGGGGAAGGTGTTGGACGTCTACGACTGGTCCACGGCGGACGGTGCGGCGATCGTGCAGTGGACGGATCACAATGGGGCGAACCAGCAGTTCCGGCTGGTCGATTCGGATGGTGGCTATGTCCGGTTGATCAACCGGAACAGCGGCAAGGCGGTCGAGGTGCAAGGCGGCGCGACCAACGATGGTGCGAGCGTCGTGCAGTACTTCGACTGGGGCGGCGCCAACCAGCAGTGGCAACTGGTCCGCGTCGGCGACAACTCCTCGCCCTCCACCTTCGTCAACCCCGTGCTCTGGCAGGATTTCGCGGACATCGACATCATCCGGGTGGGCGACACCTACTACTACTCGGCGTCCACCATGCACTACTCGCCGGGCGCGCCCATCCTCCGCTCCTACGACCTGGTCAACTGGGAGTTCGCGGGGCATTCCGTACCCACGCTTGACTTCGACTCGAACGCCTACAACCTCTCGGGCAGTCGGGCCTACGTCAAGGGCATCTGGGCGTCGACGTTGAACTACCGGCCGAGCAACCGTACGTTCTACTGGATCGGCTGCGTCGAGTTCAACCGCACCTACGTGTACACCGCCACCTCGGTCGAGGGGCCGTGGCAGAAGCGGGCCCGGATCAACAACTGCTACTACGACGCCGGCCTGCTGATCGACGACGACGACACCATGTACGTCGCCTACGGCAACACGACCATCAGTGTCGCCCAGCTTTCCAGCGACGGGCTGTCCCAGGTGCGGGCGCAGCAGGTGTTCCAGACGCCGTCGAGTGTGGGCACCCTCGAGGGCGCCCGCTTCTACAAGCGCAACGGCAGCTACTACATCTGGCTGACCCGCCCCGCGAACGGCCAGTACGTGCTGAAGGCGAACAACCCGTTCGGGCCGTACGAGATGCGACAGGTGCTGCTCAACCTGCCCGGCCCCATCTCCGGCGGGGGAGTGCCACACCAGGGCGGCCTGGTCCAGACCCAGAACGGCGACTGGTACTACATGTCGTTCGTCGACGCCTTCCCGGGCGGCCGGGTCCCGGCGCTCGCCCCGATCACCTGGACGTCGGACGGCTGGCCGGTGCTGCAGACCGTCGACGGTCGCTGGGGGACCAGCTATCCCTACCCGAACGTGCCCGCCCCACCTCGGCAGGTCAAGCCGATGATCGGCACCGACACGTTCGCCGGAACGACGCTGGGACCGCAGTGGGAATGGAACCACAACCCCGACAACACCCGCTGGTCGGTCAACAACGGCCTCCGGCTGCAAACCGCGACCGTCACCAACGACCTATACGCGGCGCGGAACACGCTCACCCACCGGATCCAAGGGCCCACCTCCACCGCCACCATCGAGCTGGACTACAGCGGCATGGCCAACGGCGACCGCGCCGGGCTCGCGATGCTCCGCAACTCCTCGGCGTGGATCGGGGTCAAACGCGACAACAACACGACGCGGGTGGCCATGACCAACGGCCTGACGATGGACGGCAACTGGAACACCACCGGCACCGGCAGCGAACAGGCCTCCGCTCCCATCTCCGGCGGCCGGATCTGGCTTCGGGTCAACGCCGACATCAGACCCGGCAGCGGTAGGCAAGCCCGCTTCTCGTACAGCACCGACGGCAGTACCTTCACGTCGCTCGGACCCGCGTTCACCCTCGACAACGCCTGGCAGTTCTTCATGGGCTATCGCTACGCCATCTTCAACTACGCCACGCAGAGCCTCGGCGGTGCGGTCACCGTCCGGCGGTTCGACCTGACCACCCCCTGAGCTCGCCGCACCTCCTCGATATTGGGAGATTCGACATGCCCCCATCCCTCGGCCGCCGCGGACTGCTTGTGGCTGCTGGCTGCACCGGCGTCGCGGCTGGACTCGCCCGGTTCGGCGTCGTCTGGGCCACCGAGGGGCCGCAGAGCTACGAGCCGAGCTGGTCCTCGGTGGACCAGCACCCGCCGGCCCCCGAATGGTTCCAGGACGCCAAGTTCGGTATCTACTTCCACTGGGGTGTGTACAGCGTGCCCGCGTTCGCCAACGAGTGGTACCCGCGGAACATGTACAACAACGGCTCCCCGGAAAACAACCACCACAGGCAGGTGTACGGCGATCCGTCGGTGTGGCCGTACCACAACTTCATCAACGGCGCCCGTGACCGGGCAGGAAACTGGGTGCAGTTCGCACCGAGGTTGCGATCAGCCGGTGGAAACTTCGATCCCGATGAGTGGGCTCAGCTGTTTGTAGACGCGGGCGCCAGGTTCGCCGGTCCGGTCGCTGAGCACCATGACGGGTACTCGATGTGGAACAGCTCGGTCAACGAGTGGAACGCGGTGCGCACCGGACCTCGGTTGGACCTGGTCGGATTGCACGCCGCCGCGATCCGGGCCAGGGGCCTGAGATTCATGGTGTCCCTGCACCATGCGTACAACTTCACCGGCTACTACCAGTGGGTGCCGAGCCAGTCGGACCCGAGCCTGCGCAAGCTGTACGGCCAGCTGGGCTCGGCCGCCGAGCAGCAACTGTGGTACGACAAGCTGCGGGAGGTCATTGACCTTTACCAGCCGGACCTGCTGTGGCAGGACTTCAATCTGAGCCAGATCCCCGAGTCGTACCGGCTGAACTTTCTGTCGTACTACTACAACAAAGCGGTCGCCTGGAACAAGGATGTCGTCGCGACCTACAAGGACGGGTTCAACAACCGCGGCGAGGTGTTCGACTTCGAACGCGGAGGGCCTGCCGGCATCCAGACCCCGTACTGGCTGACCGATGACAGCATTTCCAGCTCCAGCTGGTGCTACACGGCCGGGATCGGGTACTACTCGATGAAAGCCATGCTGCACTCGCTGATCGACCGGGTCAGCAAGAACGGGACCATGCTGCTCAACATCGCCCCACAGTGGGACGGCACCATCCCGTCCGGGCAGCGGGACATCCTGCTCGGCATCGGCGACTACCTTCGCCGGTTCGGCGAGTCAGTCTACGCTACCCGCGTCTGGTCCTCGTTCGGCGAGGGCCCGACCCAGATGGGCGGCGGCTCGTTCACCACGCCGCGCGAGGGTACCAACACCGATATCCGGTTCACCCGCAACAAGGCCAACACTGTCCTGTACGCGACCGTGATGGGCTGGCCCGGCAGCACGTTGCACATCACCACGCTCAACTCGAACCGCATCAACCTGAGCAGCCTGGCAACGGTTCAGCTGCTGGGGTCCGTCGCCGGGACATACGTCGACCTGCCCAACTGGTACCAGGATGGCGGCGGCCTGCACATCACGATGCCGTCCCAGCCGTACGGCGCGCCGGCGTACGTGGTCAAGCTGACCTTCTCCGGTCCGATCCCGACCCTGGGCAGCCCGCCGATCCCGACCGGCTACGTGCGGATCGCGAACGTCACCACGGGCCTGGTGCTCGATAGCGGCGGCAATGTGGCGTCGGGATCGAACCTGAAGCAGTGGAACTGGGACGGCTCCACCAACCTGCAATGGCAACTGGTCGATCTGGGCGGTGGATGGTACCGGATTGTCAACCGCACCAACGGGATGGTGGCCGACAGCTGGGGCAACGCCGCCAATGGAGCGCCCTGCCGGCAGACGTTCTGGAACGGCGGCAACAACCAGCAGTGGCGGCTCAACCCGACGGGCAACGGCCGCTACCAGATCATCAACCGGGGCACGAACACGGCGCTGGATGGCATGGGTTCCACCGGCATCGGCTCGACCGCGTGCTTGTGGACGCCGAACAGCCATACCAACAACCAGTGGACCATCAGCGCGGTCTAAATCACCTTCCATAGGAGCCACGCCCGTGATGACGATCCAAAAGCGACGCACCGGTCGCGGCTGGCTGGCGGTGCTTGGCGCCGTCGCCCTGGTCGCCGCCGGGACCGTCGCTGTTACCACAACGACCGTCCCGCCAGCGTCCGCGGCGACGACGGCCGGCTGCGGCAAGACCCCGACGCTGCGCAGCGGTACGCACACCATCCAGAGCAGCGGCCAGAACCGCAGCTTCATCCTGCGTATTCCCGACGGCTACAGCAACAGCCACCCGTACCGGCTGATCTTCGCGTATCACTGGCGAGGTGGCACCATGAACGACGTCGCCTCCGGCGGAACCAGCGGCACCGCGTGGTCGTACTACGGCATGCAGCAGCAGTCCAACAACAGCGCGATTTTGGTGGCACCGCAAGGCATCGGCAATGGCTGGGCCAATAGTGGCGGTCAGGACCTGATCTTCACCGACGACATGATCCGGCTGATCGAGAACGACCTCTGCGTCGACACCACGCAGCTGTTCGCCATGGGGTTCAGCTACGGCGGCGGCATGAGCTACGCCATCGCCTGTGCCCGGGCCACCGTGTTCCGGGCCGTGGTGGTCTACTCCGGCGCGCAACTGTCCGGCTGTAGCGGGGGCACCCAACCCATCGCCTAC
>Ga0310828_1001642_pt1 | contig 12275 bp, 9 predicted proteins | sample WT_ome_3_FD_202242 | JGI IMG/M metagenome (GOLD analysis project Ga0310828, IMG submission 202242) | Sorghum-adapted microbial communities enriched on wild type (WT) sorghum from Joint BioEnergy Institute, Emeryville, California, United... ... | reverse complement strand
GCGCGGGTCCGCCAGTGCCGCGAGTCACCCATCGCCACGCCCGGGATGGTATCGACCACTTGCCCATCGAGTCGCCCACGAACCCCACCTGCACAAGTCACTGGCCAACCCGAATGCGGCCGAGCCTGTTGTCCGGGCTAGCGGCACCCACCCTGACCGACGCCGACGTGTGTGCGGGTCGCCGGCACCGTGCCGCCATAGTCATGGGTCAGGAACCTCCTCCTGATCAAGTCCCCGGGTGGGCGGAGCGGTGGCATCGAGCTGGTGCCGGGGCTCATACACGCCCCGGCACCGGGTATAGCCTCAGGCGTACGTAGTCAGCAGTTCAACCCCGAACGCCGATAGGATCGTGGGTGTCTCGGTCCAGTAGATGTACTCGTAGCCGCCCTCATCGGTCTCCACCGAGCCTGCGCTGACGACACCGCGGCTTTCCAGCACGTCGTTGGTATAGAGCACCCAGACCGGCCCACCGCTGTCGCCATGAGCAACCGCGCTGCAACCCTCACACTGGTGCCCCTGGACACCCGACCGAACCTTCCCAGTGTCGTCCCGCCACTGAATTGATTCGTCAGTGACAATGATCGAGCAGCGCATGTTGAGGGTGTATCCACTTTGGCACACCTGCTCGCCGTCTAACGACCAGTCCGAGGTGCTGAACGTATAGGTCAATGTGTCGTTGAGCCAGACTCCGCCAGACGTGTTCGTTCTGATCAGCGCAGCATCGTACAGGTCGTTCTCACGCACGACCTCGCCGACTTGGTCGCCGCCGCCGTCCTCGACACCATCACCAACATCGAAGCAGTGCTCGGCGGTGACTAGATACTCGGCACCGCCGGCGTCCCGTACACCCCATGCTGAGGTGCAGTTGTAGCCGAGGAACTCCCAGTCCCAGCGGATCGGTGCGCCGCCAAAGTACGGCGGAGTGTCATCGGCCCGGCTTACTGAATGCACCGGGTGCCCCTTGACAAAGGAGATGTCCGACGCCGCGACGGTCGTCGCATGTAGATCCGAGTCGGTGGCCGCGAGCCTGTTGGCTGCCACCGGATCGCTAGTGCCCACCGTCAGACCGCTGCCGTCAGACCGCAACGAGATGGTGTACACCTCAACGCCGCTGGCTTGCCAGCCTGCTGCGGAGCTCCACACCGTGCGGGCCGCTGCCTCCATCATCAGTCGCGAGTATTTGCTGCGTTCGACGACCAACGGCACCGACGCAGACAACCGGGCGGGCAGTCGGGAAGCACCCTCCGCAGCAAGCCGCTTGCCACTCGCTACGTCCGTGGTGTAAACGATCACTTGACCCTTGCTTCGGTCAATCCTTAGCCCTGCGAACGTGTCAATGTACGGTGTCGAGGTTCGGCCGAGAACCTTTATGCTCCTTCCGACCGTTGCCAGGGCGTCCGCAGACGTGACATTGAGCGGCATCGCACCTGGCCGCGCCGTTCCAACCGGCCGCGCATTTCCATCCGGCACAGGTGCGGCAAGCGTCCCTGTGCCCCCGGCGGCTGCTCCGAATAAGATTCCCAGCAGGCCCGCCACTGCCGTTGTCCGATGCCGACCACCGAGTCGAACCATAGACATCCTCCTGCATCGATGTCCCGAGCGTAGTCAGAGTAGCACGATACGCAGTGGTCTATGTACATAGATACATTAGGGATGAGGAGGCGCTGCTGCTGGTGAGATCGGGATATCCTGCTTGTGTGATTCGAGTTGCGCCAGAGCATCCAAGCAGGCGCATTTGGTGGATCGTTGCTGGTGTCGTGCTCCTGGCCACCGTTATCACGAGCGCTATCTGGCTGCTGGAGCGGACTGGACCGCATAGCCTGCCTACAGCCGCCGTCCTTCCCGACTGCCCGCCGCCTTCGGGTGGGCCACCGCCGGTGGCGCGCAGTACACGCACCGGATTGCTGGTGCCCGAAGCTGCACCTGCCGTGGCGCGGCTGTGCCCTGGCGACCGGACCAAGGCTCCGAGTCCGGGTGAGGAGCTCAAGTGGGAGACGTTGCAGGTCGTGATGGCCCTCAACCGCCTACCGGCCGCGGACCCGGCTTTGTCCTGTCCCACCACACGGTCTCCGCGGGTCGTCGACCTCGTGCTTGTCTATCCGCCGCCGACCGGACGCATCGTAGTGGCCTTGAACACCGCGGGATGCGGGCTCGCGTACCGCGACGGCCAATTCCGCTTCGGCGCAGGCCAGGTCGTTGACCTGTTGCGCAGGCTCGTAGAAAGCCGCCCCGGCACGACGTAGCGCACCCCGCATCGGGGTACCTCGCCTGCTAGGCAACGAGTTGATCAAGCCAGCGGATGCAGGGTCACCTCCGCCAGTCGCCCGCCGTCGATGGTCGCGGTCATGAAGGTGGCGTACGGCTGCCGGCGCCGGTCGGTCGGGGAACCGGGATTGAGCAGGCGGAGCCCGTCCGTGGTGGTGTCCCACGGGATGTGGCTGTGTCCGAAGACGAGCACGTCCACGTCCGGGAACCGCCGCGCGCAGCGCGCCTCGCGCCCGGCCGCCGCGCCGGTCTCGTGCACCACGGCCAGCCGTACGCCGTCCAGCTCCACCCGGGCGACCTCGGGCAGGCGGGCCCGCAGCGCCGGCCCGTCGTTGTTGCCGTACACGCCGACCAGCCGCGCTGCCCGCTGCTCAAGCTGGTCGAACAGTGCCACGTCGACCCAGTCCCCGGCGTGCACCACGACGTCCGCGCCGTCCACCGCCCGCCACAGCCGCTCGGGAAGATCACGGGCGCGCTTCGGCACGTGGGTGTCCGCCATCAGCACCAGCCGCACTGCGCCACGCTAACCGAAGCAGTGCGCAAGCAGTGGCAAGCTAACATCCCTGGAAACCACACGACGACTGAGAGCGGGCATGCGCCAGGACTCGCCACGGTGGGAGCAGATCAACCCGAGCGGCTTCCGGCATGAGCAGGACGGCCTGCGGGAGCTGGCCTCCTACCTGCCCGACCGCGACCCGTACCACGTTTGGGCGAACATCGAGTTTGTCGCCACCGACGGGTCAATCAACGAGGTGGACGCCCTCGTGCTCACTCCGAGCGGTCTGTATGTCCTCGAGCTGAAACACTGGCAAGGTGAGTTGAGGGGCGACGGCAGCCAGTGGGTCCGCCGGGCGCCGAACTCGCGTCTGATACCTGAGGACAACCCGTACATTCTGGCCAACCGGAAGGCGAAGCGGCTGGCCAGCTTGATCAAGTTCTACGCGCGCCGGCAGGGGGCCAACGCCCAGTGCCCCTATGTCGGTGCGGCGGTCTTTCTCCATGCCCGCGGCCTGCGCGCGGACCTCGATGCCATCGGCCATCAGCACATCTACGGACTGGACAATCATCCGTCATCCGGACTGCCGAGTCTGAAAGAGCTGCTGCTCGCGCAGCCCCGGAATCCCGCCTACCGGGTGGACGAGGCACGGGCACGCCAGATCATCGACCTGGTACGGGGCGCGAAGATCCGGCCTTCGGTAGCCGACCGCAAGGTCGGGCAGCACCTGCTGCATCCGCGCCCGTTCGCGGAGGGCCTTGGCTGGCAGGACTTCCTCGCCGGCCACATGGCCGACACCTCGATCACCCGCCGGGTGCGGTTCTACCTGACCAGTCGTGCCGCCGAGGACGAGGTGTCGGCGATCCGGAAGGCGGCCGAGCGTGAGTTCCGCCTCCTTCAGGGAATACACCATCCCGGCATCGCTAGTGCCCATGACCTGGTTGAGCACTCGTGGGGGCCGGCGGTCGTGTTCGACCACGACCTGGGTGCGGAACGGCTCGACCAGTGGCTGGTCCGGCACGAGGAGAAGATCACCCTGGCACAGCGGCTCCAGCTGGTTCAGGACCTCGCCGAGACCTTGGAGTACGCACACTCGCGCCGACTCGCGCACCGGGCGTTCCACCCGAGGGCGGTCTATATCCGCGATCCAGACTCGCCGCGTCCGTCCCCGGTGATCTCCGACTGGCAGACCGGGGGCCGGCTGCCCGCGAGCACCACCCTGACCCGGACCGGATCGTCGAGTGACCCGGCCGGCCTCGAGCTCTTCTTCGACGACGAGATACGCCGCTACCAGGCGCCGGAGGCTGCTACCGCCAGCCACCTGCCGGGTCACCAGCTCGACGTCTTCTCCCTGGGTGCGGTCGCGTACCGGATCTTCGCCGGCCGCCCGCCAGCGGAGAGCGCCGAAGAGCTGGCCTCGACGGTACGTGACAGCGGCCTGCACCTGGACGCCGTGATCGATGGCGCTCCCCACGCCCTGGTCAAGGTGATCTATGACGCCACCCGGGGTGACCCCGCACAGCGGCTGCCCTCGGTCGCCGCCTTTCGCGACGGATTACAGGCGGTCTGGGAGGAAATGACGGCGCCCGAGCCCGAGCCTGTGGTGGACCCGCTGATGGCGCACCGAGGCGATGTGCTCGATGGCGGGCTGGTTGTTCAGGACCGGCTGGGATCGGGCGCCACGGCGCTTGCCCTGCTGGTCGCGCGGTTGTCCGAGGAGGAGAATGCGCGTCCGCTGGTCCTGAAGATCGCCAAGGATGAGCGGCACTCGGACCGGCTGGCGGCCGAGGCCGACACCCTGCGCCGGCTCAAGCACCGCAGGGTTGCCGCCTTGGTGGATGGTCCGCTCACCGTGGGGGGGCGGACGGCCTTGCTGCTGGAAAGCGCGGGGTCGCGGACACTTGCCGAAGATCTGCAACAGGGCCGGCTCGCGCTGGACCTGCTGGAGAGATATGGCCGCGACCTGCTGGAGATCCTCGCCTACCTGGACGGGGAAGGGGTCTGGCACCGCGACATCAAGCCGGCCAACCTCGCCTCCCGGCCACAGGCCAAGGACAAGCAGCCGCATCTGTGCATCTTCGACTTCTCGCTGTCACAGACGCCAGCCGATCAGCTCACCGCCGGCACTGCCTCCTACCTGGACCCGTTCCTCGGCGCGCCGAAGCGCCTGCGGTACGACGCGGCGGCTGAGCGGTTCGCCGTCGCGGTCACCCTGTATGAAATGGCGACCGGTACGCTGCCCCGCTGGGGTGACAACGCCAACCCGGCAGCGGTGAGCGACGAGGTCAGCCTCGACCCCGCCTCCTTCGACCCCGCGGTTGCTGACCGGTTGGTCGCGTTCTTCCAGCGCGCCCTTGCCCGCGACACCGAGCGCAGGTTTGGCACGGTCGAGGAGATGACGGACGCCTGGCGGGCGATCTTCCGCGACGTCCCCGAACCGAGCGTCGCGGATGGTGGTGCCGCTCCGGCAGTAGCGGAGCTAACCCGGGACTCCTCCCTCGCTGCGACCGATCTGACAGCGCGTGCCCGCTCCGCGCTGGAGCGCCTGGGCATGCACACGGTCGGTGATCTGCTCGACGCCGAACCGTCCGCGTTGACCAGAGCCAAGGGGGTGCCCGACGCGACCCGCAAGGAGATCCTCGCCCAGGCACGCGCGCTTCGGGCGCTGCTGCCGGAACCGGCGGAGCGGCCCGCCGGTGACGAGGAGACTGCGCCGTCGCACAGTGTGGAGACGTTGTGCCAGGGTCTGTTGCCGGAGGACACTCCACGCAACCGCAAGGCACGCGAGACATTACGGGTACTGCTGGGGCAGGCGCCCGGCGCGAACGGCGAGTACCTGCGGTGGCCACCCCAGAGCGAGGTAGCGCGCGTCACCGGACAGTCGCAGCCTCAGGTGTCCAACCTGCTTCGTCGTCATGCTGCCCGGTGGTTGAGCAATCGGGCGCTGTCCGACGTACGGGACGAGATCGTGGCGCTGCTGGACACCCGCGGTGCGGTCATGTCCAGCGACGAGCTGGCCGATTCCCTGCTGACCACTCGCGGCTCGTACACCGCCGAGCCGCGCCGCCGGCCACAGGCGATCGGTCTGGTGCGGGCCGCGGTGGAGGCAGAACTGTCCCGCGGCGGCGACGCGCGGGTGGCCATTCACCGATTCCGCAGGTCGGACCTGGTGCTGGTGGGTCGCGAGCCGGACGATCCGACCTCGACCACTACCGCGGCGGATCTGCTCGCGTACGTCGTCCGGCTCGGCGATCGAGCCGCGGACCTGGCCGCCACGGAACCGCTGCCGACCCGGCAACGAGCCATCGAGGACCTGCGGACGATTGAGGCTCCCTCCGGCATGCCGGCGCTCAGCGACGCGCGGCTGCTCCAACTCGCCGCCGCGGGCAGCAACGGCCGGGCCGACGTCAGCCCGCAAGGCCAGCTCTACCCGGTGGGAATGCCTGCTGAGCAGGCTCTGCGTCTCGCGATGGGTGCGTTGATCGGCCCACCGGTGAGCTCCGACGAGCTGCGGGCGCGGGTGCGGGCGCGGTTCCCTCGCGCAGAACCCCTACCGGGCCGGCCGGAGCTGACGGACCTGCTCCGAGCCGCCCAGGCACCGCTCACCTGGCATCCGGAGACCCGCACCTATGGCATGCGGTCGTTGAGATCCGCCGCCGGCGGCACGCGGGCCGCGACCACGTTCCCACCGCTGCTCGGCCCCAACGCCGCCGTGGAAGCCGATGGCAAGTTGGCGGAGACCGTGCGGCGTCGTGGCTTCCTGGCCGTGCTCGTCTCGATACGGCGGCTGGCGGTCGCACGGACCGCCCTGCTGGACCGGCTCGGCCTGCACGAGGTCGACGTCACCGGCATCCTGCTTGACCGGCTGCGGTCGCTCGGCTTCCCGTGGGAGGCGATCGTCGCCGCGGACAATGGCCGGGCGGGCGATGCCGACTTCCGCAGCCTGGTCGAGCTGGTGCAGCACCATGTCGTACCGGCCGTAGAGGAGGCTCTGGCCACCACGGATCGCCCAGTCCTCATCACCGAGGCGGCTCCGCTGGCCCGCTACGGCCAGCTCACCGTGCTGCAACGGCTCGCCGACCCAACCCGGCCGCGACCCGCCGCCCGGCTGCTCCTGGTGCCGGCCCGGCGCGCCGAGCCGGCCCTGCTCGACGGCGTCCAGCTCCCGCTGACCTCGCCAGCCAGCCAGTCGCTGTGGCTACCAGAGCCGTGGCTCGTCCACAGTCGGGTATCTGTCCGGTAAGGACGAACACAGGGTCAGCGGGGCCTCGCGCGCTGTGGTAGGTCTGTCTGCCGTGTCGTTGCGCAGGTTCGTGCTGGAACGGTACCGGTGCTTCCGCGACCGGCAGGAGGTGTCGCTCGCCCCGGTGACCGTGGTGCTCGGCAAGAACAACTCGGGCAAGAGCATGCTCACCAGGGCACCGCTGGTGCTCGCCACCGGGTTCAACACCGACTCGACCGCGCCGCTCGACCTCGACCGACTGGGCGTCGAGGCGGTGGACACCTTTCCGGACCTCATCTTCGGCCGCAGCACCCACGGCAGCATCGGCATCGGCGTCGAGGTGAACGGCGCCGAGCCATTCACGCTGTACGCAACGGTGCAGTATGTGGACGAGGCGAGGTCGGCCCTGGTCTCCCACCTCGAACTGCGCTGGGCAGACACCGAGGCCACGCTGGACTGGCACCCCCAGCTACTCCCAGACATGGGGCCGCAGGAATACGAGGTACGCTCGCCCGCCGGCGCAAGCACCCGCCGAATTCCCTTCCGTGGCCTGCTGCCCGCCGAGCGGCCGTTTCCTCAGCATCTGTCCTTGGGCCAGATACGCTACCTCAGCCCATACCGGGAACGCCCGTCACGCCTGCACCGGTTGCCATTCGGGGTGCCGCAGGCGGTGGGCACGCACGGCGAGGGCGTGTACGGCATCCTCGCCCACGACCGCGCGCGCGAGGAGGGCGATCTGATCGACGCGGTCAACCATCACCTGGCGAGCATCGCCCCTGGCTGGGAGCTCGATGAGATCGGCGAGGGCCGAGGCTGGTCCACTGTGCTCGTTCATCGGGCGAGCCGGACGCAGGTCGACCTCGCCGATGCGGGCAGCGGGCTCGCCCAGGTGCTGCCGATCCTCGTCCAGTGCGCGATGGACGAACTCAACGGGCACGACGGCAGCCCTCCGTTGCAGATCATCGAGGAGCCGGAGGCACACCTGCATCCCGCCGCCCACGCCGAGCTGGCCGACCTCTACCTCGCGACCGCCAAGGCGACGGGGACCAGGTTCCTCATCGAGACACACAGTGAGACCCTGCTGCTGCGGTTGCGCCGCCGGATCGCCGAGCCGGACAACGACTACACGGCCGACATGATCGCGGTCTATGTCGTGGAGCAACGGGACGGGGTGTCCACGGTCCGCCAGGTGGGCGTCGACGATATGGGCAACCTGGACAACTGGCCGGAGGACTACTTCTCCCAGGACTACCACGAGGTGCGCGCGCTCGCTGAGGCGCAGCTCGATCGGAGCGGCGATGCTTCTTGACATCGACCCAGCCGTGTTCGAGGCGGCGGACCATATGCCCGTGATCCGCGTCCTGACCCTGGTGGCCAACGGCCGCCACGACTGGCGGCCGGGAATGGCCGGGGCCATCCGCGCCGAGCGGTTCGTGGCCAAGCTGGCGAGTGCCGAGATGCGGGTTCCGACGCTGGCGGAGTGGGCGCGGAAAGCGGTCGAGGAGGCGGCGTTTCCGCACCGGACGCCGGTGCCGGCGGTCAGGGTTCCCGCCGGCACGCTGGAGGAGATGGTGTCAGACCTCGAACAGCCCGCCATCCTGCTGGTGGAGAACCGGCCAGGCGACGGTGGCTTCGTCCGGCGAGTCGCCATCGCCCTCGGCGACCGCCGAATAGTCGACGCGCTGGACAAGATGTGGCTGCGGTTCAGCCACGGCGGCGGTTCCGGAGACATGGGCAGTCTCGCCGCCGAGGAATGCAAGGCGTTCCGCCTGCTGGTCCGGGTCGCCGTCCTCTTCGACAGCGACCGGCGGCACGAGGGCGACCAGAGCCCCAACGAGAAGAAGGCGCAGCAGGTCCGCGAGGCCGGGGTCCGCGAGGTGCACATCCTCGCCTGGCGGGAGATGGAGAACTACCTGCCGTTCCGCGTCTGGGAGCACCACTTTCCGAGCGAGACACAGAAGATCACCGGTCTGCGCGCCACGCCACCGCACCAACGTGGCTACACGGACCTGAAGCTCCATTTCCTCGGCCCCAAGCCCTGGCCGCGAGGCAAGCGCATGCCGAAACCGCTCATCCCTGATGCGGTCACCCTGACCGAGGCCGACTTCGCGGAACTGGGCCCGGATGTCGTGCCCGAGCTCCGGAAGTTGCTCGCCATGATCCACCGAATTCTGTAGGACACTGGAGGCATGGTCACCGATCGCGGCGAGATGCGGCTGGAGCCGACCGTCGTGCTCATCGACGATCTGCTCGCCGAGGTCGCCGAGGGACGGCTACGGGTTCCGAACTTCCAGCGTCCGTTTGTCTGGCGACCAGACCAGATGCTCGAGCTGTTCGACAGTATCGAGTGCGGCTATCCCATCGGCAGCCTTTTGTTGTGGCAGACCACCGAGGCGGTTCAGTCGGTCGACACGATCGGCGGCATCGCGCTCCCCGCCCCGCCCAGCGGCGATGTTTCGTACGTGCTGGACGGGCACCAGCGGCTCTCCACGCTCGTTGGTACCCTGCGCCGCGCATCCGCGTCCGTTCGCGGGGACGACCCGCATGATTGGAAGTGGGCAATCTACCGGGACCTGGAACCCCACACGCTGCGTGAGGCGTACCGCCACTACCGCCCGTCAAACCAGTACAAGACCGAACCTCCACCACAGTTCCTGCCGCTGCGCCTGGTCAGCCGGACTATCGACTTCCTCGGGTTCTCGCGCCATCTTGAGCTGAGAATTCGCGATCGCGAACGGCTGACCAGGCTAATCGAGCAGGCGGAGGCAGTAGCCCAGCGGATCAAGAGCTACAAAATCACGCTGATCCGGTTACGCGGAGCCAGCCTGGGCCAGGCGGTCGAGGTATACACCCGGCTCAACCGCATGGGCATGCGGATGGAAGCCGATCAGATGGTTTCTGCCCTCACCCACCGTTCGGCCCGGCCCACCTTGGCAAGTCGGATCGATGACATGGTCACCGCAGTAGCGGACACCGGATTCGGCGCCGTCCCCCGCACGGCGGTGTTCCGGACCGTGCTCGCGTTGGGCGGCGAGTCCGACGTGATGTCACCCCGGTGGAAGACGGTCGCCGACCGGATGCAGGATCGGCTGCACGACGCGGTTCCCGCGACCGAGCAGGCCATCTACCGTGCTGTGGAGTTCCTCCGCACCGACGCCGAGCTTCCGCTCGCCAGGCTGCTGCCGTACGCCCACCAGCTCATGCTGCTGGCGGTCTTCTTCCATTACTGTCCAGACCCGGAAGACGAGCAGCGCGCGATGCTAAAAAAGTGGTTCTGGGTTACCTCCTGGGCCAGTACGTTCGCCGGCGCCAACTCGACCACGATCCGCCAGGCGCTCCAGGAGATGCGCGACTTTGCAACCGGTAGGGATGACCTGCCGCTCGACCTGGCTCGGGTGCGCCCGATGCCGGATAAGTTCAACTTCAACAGTGCCCGTACCCGGGCGTACGTGGCGTGGGAGCTGACAGCCCTGCCCAAGCGCCTTGACGCCCTCGGCCAGCAGATCGACGTGTTCTCTGTGCTCGCGTCCGCTGACTCCCAGGCGTACCGGGCGGTCGTACCGCGCGACGATCGCCCCGCCAACCGGCTGGTCATGCCGACGACCCCGGGCAGGACTCTGCACGAAACCCTGACCCAACCGGTGGCAGCCAATATGGCGGACATCCTGGCCAGCCACGGCATTCCCGAGAAGGCATGGCACCGGCTGCGCGAAGGCAACGGCAAGGCGTTCGTGGACGACCGGACCGCCCTGCTGGCCGGTGAGCTGCGCGAGTTCGCCCAGAAGCTGGACGTACCGCTGGGGCATGACCTTGAGGGCATCACCGACGACGACACCGAATAGGCGCCTGTGGTCGTCGAATGCGCGGGTCACGTCGGCACTTCCCGGCCGCCCTCAACAGGACCGTCTTCAGCGGCACAGCGGGCGGGGTCGAAGGTGCGCTGTGCGATCGACGTGGGTAGCTGCGGGGCTCCGTCCCCATCGATCGAACATGCGTTGCCTCCATGATCCGTTGACAGTGTGCAACGCGATTTGCGCCGGTCAGGGTGCCGCAGCGGCCGCGGACCAGCGGTACCGGGACCATCGCCAAGAGCGAGAGAAACGGCCAGATGGCCAGTGACTGAAAGGATGTCCGGACCAGGTCTGGCCTGGACAAGAAGCGGGTAGCCGCCCACCCGATGCTGGCCGAGGTTCGCGCCCACCGACTGGCCACAGTTCGATAGCATCCTACCTGGCAACTATCACCCCTACGTGATATCCTCACAGATGTGAGTTCTTGGGACATCATCCTCGTCGCCGAAGTCGAGGACTGGTTCTTGGAACTAGCCAAGAAGGAACCGGACACAGCCGAACAGGTCGAAGCCGCGATCAACGCCCTCGAACAGGAAGGCCCGACACTGGGCCGCCCACTCGTGGACCGAGTCAAAGGCTCCGCCTACCACAGCATGAAGGAGCTACGCCCCGGATCGTCTGGCGCCAGTGAGGTGCGGATCCTGTTCATCTTCGACCCGCTGCGGCAGGCAGTGCTGCTTGTAGCCGGAGACAAGGCAGGCAACTGGAGAGACTGGTACGACCAGAACATCCCTCTCGCCGAAAGCGCTACCGGGAGTACCTGGAAGAGATCAGGAATGAGTGATGAGTGATGGCGAGTAACTGGAAGGATGTCCGGGCCAGGTCTGGCCTAGACAAGGAGCGGGTGGCGGCTCACACCGAACGTATGCTGGCCGAGGTTCGCGCTCACCGGCTTGCCGAGATTCGCCGGCGGCAACACGTTAGCCAGCAGGAGGTGGCGACTCGGATGAAGGTCGCCCAGTCACGTGTTTCGGCTATCGAGAACGGCAAGGTGTCGGCGACGGAGGTGGGCACCCTGGCGAAGTATGTTGCGGCACTCGGCGGCCGGTTGAAGGTCGTGGCCGACTTCGGCGACCAACAGCTCGTCATCGGTTGAACCAGCCGATCCAGCTCACCTGGAGTCGCGGCTCCGACTACAATGGACGAAAAGCGGCCCCCGGACGGTGATGCGACCACCGCCGGGGGCCTGATCCCCAACCTTCCACGAAAGGTGTGAGGACTATGTCCAAGCATCGCACAGCGCCCGCGACGACCGAACACCCGTCCTGGTGCAACCTGAAGTACCGCGAGCCGAACGATCACGACATGCACCTATCGGTCCGCGAGCGGGTCGGCGAGGATCTCCCCTCCAACCTGGTCATCGACGCCTACCTGCTGCGCATGGAGAAGGCGGCCGGGGTACACCCAGAGGCGCCGCTGGCCGCGCTGGAGTTCCGCCTCC
>Ga0310828_1001635_pt1 | contig 12337 bp, 14 predicted proteins | sample WT_ome_3_FD_202242 | JGI IMG/M metagenome (GOLD analysis project Ga0310828, IMG submission 202242) | Sorghum-adapted microbial communities enriched on wild type (WT) sorghum from Joint BioEnergy Institute, Emeryville, California, United... ... | reverse complement strand
CGTATGTTGAAACATGATGTCTCCTACCTTCCTGTTTTAGGACATATGTTTTTTTCCTAACCTTCATTATGTTTGGCAGACACAATAGCATTTACATATTGTTCCCATTTATAAATCAATATCAATCAAATTCTCTGCAATGTCTGCAAAAGATTCCTCTGATTGATTAAAATATTCTTCCCAAATATGCTGGTTCCAAATTTCAATTCGGTTGGATACACCAATTACCACGCATTCTTTTTCAATTTTTCCATATTGGAGTAATGGAGTGGGGATATTCACCCGACCTTGTTTATCAATCTCACATTCCGTGGCACCGGAGAAGAAAAAGCGGGCAAATGCACGTGCATCTTTCTTTGTCATAGGGAGGGATTTAATTTTTTCCTCGATTACTTTCCATTCGGTCATGGGGTACCCGAAAATACATTGATCAAGGCCACGTGTCAATACAAAAACTTCACCGAGATATTCCCGGAATTTTGCCGGAACGATTAATCTACCTTTTGTATCAACATTATGGCGATATTCCCCCATGAACATATCTATCCCTCCACTTCATACCACCAATTTACCACATTCCCCCACTTTCTTCCACTCTTTTTTTAATTCGCCGGTAAATTGTAAAATCCTTTTAAAAAACAAAAAAAACTGCCAAAAAAAATTAAGGCAGTTTTTTAAGCTATAATTTTACAAGATAATGGTTTCCGTTACAGGTAAACGGTAATTCCAGTAAACAATCAACGAAATCCAGCCCGTGATGATTTAAAAAGTAAAAAACATTCCAACATCGTTCTTGTAAGCCGTCAAAAGGATGGAGAAACTCATTAATTCTATCAAACTTTACAAGTAACAATTCATGCTTTTTTATTATCGTTTCATCGGTTTTATTTTTTAAAAATTCCAATTGAGAGAGAACAAACTGAGCATTTTTTTGGACGATTTTCTCTAACCCTTTATCATACGTAATGATGGTATTTGCCAGCTTTTCGTATTGTTCCCGGATTACTTGCCTTGAAACTTCTAACTGTGTCTCAATCTGGGTATTTTGTAAAGACTTAAATGTTTTTTGTTTTTCCTGTTCCGTTCCATTCAATAAAATATTTTTTATTGAAAGATGCAAATCATTTATATCACTTTCAATATTTCTTTCTAAAAAGGTAATATTGATTCTTGGAAAAACCGGTGGAATTTTAAGTTTGAAAAGCTCAAAACATGATTTTAGTTCCGCCCAATAGGCAATTTCACCGGGTCCGGCAACAAATGCAATTGTCGGAAATAGAAATTCTTGCATGATCGGCCTTGTCACAACATTATTGCTGAATTTTTCCGGATTTTCTCGGGCTGCTTTAATCAAGTCGCTTTTTGTAAAAGCAATATTCTTCCCGATAATTAAGTTTTTTTCCGAGTCATATTGCAATAATGTTCGTTCTTCCTCTTCTTCATAAAACAGCTGCAGACTGGACGATTTTGTCTCAATCGTCTTACTGAACCCTTGAGCCAATAATTCTTCTTGTTTGGACAGAAGTCGATCCGTTATTTGTTCACCATATTCTATCATAAGTTGAAAATAGGTACTTTCAATGTTTCTTAAATCAGGATGTGCCGAATCAATGAGTAAAAGTCCATAATTTTTAAATAGTTCATTTACAATACTTACAAAAAACTCCGTGTATGTATGAGATTTGGACAAGCAATCGTATAAAAATTGTAATATCCCCTTCGTATGTTCGGTTTCTCCAAAAGACGCGATAATCTTTTTATACCAAGATTCCATTTGACCTTTATCAAATTCAATCCTAGAGATCATTCGTTTCTCACTTGGTAATTTTTGCGGAAATATTGATTTAACTAAACGTTGCTTTTCCAGTTTAAATACATGATTCACTTCTTGAATATCATGGTCTTCACCGGCAACCCAAAATACCGGGACAACCGGTTGTTGAAGAAATGTTTCTTGTTCTTTTGCCAATAAAACGATAGAAATCATTTTATGAATGGAGTACAACGGACCTGTTAACAGACCTGCCTGTTGACCGCCGATAACAACAACACTGTTTTTGTTTTCTAATTTTTGTAAATTACGCTCAATTTGTTTTGTCATTGAGAATTTACTCATATATTCCCGGATATGATTGGCCAATGCCTTACGCGGAAAAGTTCGCTCCGTTAATTCATTATATCTTTTGACCAAGTCATCTTTGTTCTGAAAAGAATAGTGAAAAAACGAGTGGTCTCCAAAATGAACATATCGATTAACCAGCTTGTTTTTTATGTCAAGTTGCAGTTGAAGCAATTCCATTTGTCAATCTCCTCTCTTCATTCATTCGTTGTTTCTACTGACCCAGTAAAGAAAAAGCACTGGTGATTATCCCATACACCATCAAGCAAATATAAAGGAGAAAGAAAATTAAAAACATTAATCGCCAAAAGCCGCGAAAAATTTTTATAAAATCAAATCTGCTCTTTTCTTTCCAATAAATCCAACTAAATAACATGAAACATAATACCATAAAAACAATAAAGGGGAAAAACAATGAATGTTCCCAAATGATTATTGCAAGAAAATAAACAGACAGAATGAAAAACATTGTTGAAATATCAGCAGCCAGTTGAAAAGCTGTTTGTCTCCGTATTCTTAATAAGAGTAAGATGATGAGTATTAAAATAAATAATATAGCGGGCAATAATATGAATACGGAAAAGATTGTTGAAAGAAGAGAAGCCAATTGATGTTACCTCTCCATACCTTTTATACTATGATATAAAAATTGTAAAACAGGAACCTTTAAATCTTTTGTTTCTGCTATATTGAGAAGCCCGCCTATAATACCGTCAATTTCTGTTTGACGATTATTTAGAATATCTTTTAACATCGATGATTGATTACTCGCTGTGTTCTCACAAATTGTTTTAATCCTCATAAATACCTTTTCACGGTCGGTAATATCCAAAATCCTGACCACTTCATCAAGGACAAGATTAACTAAGTGAAGATAATGACTGTTCAACATTAATTCTCCGTTTTTTACATTTAATATGGCCGTCAGTGGATTTATGACGGCATTGACAATCAATTTTCCAAACACCATTTCCAAATAATCTTTTTCAAAAATAAAAGGGAAGGGAATCGTATTGAGCTTGTTAATCAACGATCCAACGAAGTCTTCATTGCCACGGAATATGGCCAGTCTTGTAAGTCCCTCCCCGGTGTGATGAACATAATTGGTCTTCTCTTTTAACGCACCATGTTCGACGACCCCTACGATAATGGTCTCATGTGAGAGATTTTCAATAAACTTCAAATGAGCCACTCCATTTTGGATAAAAATTAGCGGGGTTTGAGAGGGAATATGATGGAATACCCTTTCAATTTGTTCCAGTTGGTATTGTTTGACAGCAATTATGAAAAGATCTTCAGCTGAAATTTCTTCTGATGGTTTCGCTTTTATTGTGAAATTATCTACAATTCCATGATGTTTCAAATAAATCCCATATGTATTAATTAGCCGCACCTGTTCATTTGTTCTGCAATACAGTGTCACTTGATTGCTTTTACTTAAATAACAGGCAAAAAGCAGCCCGATTGCACCGCCACCGATAATCCCGATCTGCATAAAACCGCCACCTATCATATATTCTAGATTCATATTAACAGAAACTGTCACAGGTGACACGAAAAAAACATAAAAACAATGAGATTAAAATTACTCATACCGTCTGTAAACAGTCACATATGTCATTTTAAATTAATTCGAAAAAATCTCTGCCAAAGAGCACGAAATATATTAAGGTTCCTTTCAAAATTTAAATTTTGTAAGCGATAACACTTTTTGCTTCGAATTTATTGATTTATTATTATATAATAATTTATAAAGAAATATTTTACAAACAAAGGGGGAACTAACCATGTATCAAGTGGAGCATTTAAAGATAAATTTTAAAACAGTGGAGGAATTCAAAATATTCAAGGAATACGGCCTTCAGCAACTATCGATGTTAGAAGATCTTCAAGCAAACATGATCGAAAATAACTGTGAGTCACCTTTTTATGGCATTTATTACGGCAATAAACTGGTCGCACGAATGAGCCTGTATAAACAGTGCGAGAAAAATAATCCCTATTTTGGTTCGGATCAAGAATATTTAGAGCTGGCTAAACTTGAAGTATTACCGGAGTATCAAAGGAAAGGACTCGGATCAACTCTCGTTACCTACGCCAAAAGTCTTGGACTACCAATAAAAACAATTGCCAGAATAAAATCAAAAACCTTCTGGGAAAAACATGGTTTTTTCCCGGTCTCCTACAAAATAGATGGTGAACCTAACAGTAGGCTAATGATTTGGCTCCCAAACGGCGAAACAGGAGAATTCGCTAAAATTAGTTAAATCTTTTCTACGTTCATGAACTAATGGAATCAAAAAGGAACGGAAGGGATTTCCCCTTCCGATTATTTATCTTTTATCAAATCAATGTTTCCGTTTATGTCCATTTGGAATTTCATTTTTTCCTCTTGTTCTTCTTCCTTCAAAGCCAGTTTCCTTGCTTTTTCCATGATTGATAATAATGCTAAGTAATCATCTTTCAATGAATTAATTTCTTTTTTCATCTTTTCATTTTCTTCCAGTGTTTCTTTTAGTTTCTTTCTTAAATCATCTCGCTCTTCCCTATACTTTTTTAGTTCGTCTAAAGATGTATCAAATTGTATCTCTTTTTCTTTTAATCTTTGTAAAAATGAAATGACTTGTTCAATTGATAGTAAACCGTTTCCTTCAGCTTCACTGCCTTTTATTTTTTTCTCACCACTCACTTGATGCGAATCAAAAACATCCTGACTCTTTTTCTTTAGTTCTTTCCTCTGACGTTTAGCAAGTTCAATTCCTGTTTTATATTGTTTCCTTACTGAAGAGTTCCAGCGAAAACCACAAGCAGCCGCAGTTCTGCTCAATTTTTGTCCGACTTCTTCAAAAGCTTTTAATTGTGTGCTTCCTTCCCTTATATGACGTAATACAACTTCCGCTAAAAGTAAATCTTCATCTTTTGTCCATGCATCTTGACGAACAGTTGTCATCTTTTCCCCTCCTACATGTGTCAGAAATATAAAATTACATATTTTTGTAATAATATATGCACATAGTAGAAACGATAGACTTCTTAATTATTCTATTAAGCAGGTCCAAATGGAGGGAATTTTCCACACAGGATATAATTAGGTAAAAAAAAAGAAGCTACATAATATGCAACTTCTTTCTTTAGGCTTAAACGTCGATAACTTCTTTCCCTTTATAAGTCCCACAGTTTGGGCAAACATGGTGAGCTTTTTTCATTTCACCACAATTTGGGCATTCTACCATACCCGGAACTTGTAGTTTATAATGTGTCCGGCGCAGACGTTTTCTGGTTTTTGAAGTTTTTCTAAATGGTACAGCCATATTTACACCTCCTTAAAAGGATGAATTCACTTGTTTAAATCTTTTTGATTAAATAATTTTGCCAATTCTGCGAAACGAGGATCTATTTTTTCCTGTTTCTCTTGATCAGCTTCCTGAATAAATTCCCAATCTCTTCCAGAAGTGAATAACGAAGAAACATCATCCTCTTCATTATATACTTGCATGGGAATTTCAACTAAAATTAATTCTTCAATTACGGGCTTTAAATCAATCATTTCCCCTTGGATGATATGCAAATTCATCTCGGAATCTTCATTGTATTCAGCTGTTTCGTACATAAAGATTTCCGTACTTTGAATATCAATTGGGAATTGGACATCTTCAAGTGTACGTGTACTCGGCAAAACCAATTCACCTTTAATATGTAAGTGAAAAGTGACTTTTTTTGAACCAATTTCCGCAGTACCGAATACTTGAATGGGTGAAATGGTACGAATTTGTGGTTCTCTGTTTTTTAAAGATTCCAGATTCACCATTTCATTAAATGTTAACCCTTTATTTCGGAATTTTTGTAATTGCATCATTGACCATTTCATTACGATCACCCCAAGGCAACAAAGGTAATTATAGCCTGCAAAAAAACATTTGTCAATATTTTTTCTTTACAGTCTTGCATTGAATCCGGATATTATTGATAATAAATATAAGTGTATCATGACACCTGTTTTTTCACCTAGTTTCTGCATTTAAAACAATTTTCATACTTAAGAAAAGTAGGAAATCCAAAGCCAGACAATAAAATAAATCCAATTTATTCACTTGTATTTTACGTTTTCAAAAAATGAACAATACACAAACAGGAGGACATATGATTAGTGCAGGAATTATCGTGGAATATAATCCTTTCCATAACGGACATTTATACCACTTACAACAAACACGAAAGAAAACAAATGCTGATGTCGTTATCGCCGTAATGAGCGGACAATTTTTACAGCGGGGAGAACCTGCTCTTGTGTCAAAATGGGCACGTACGAAAATGGCACTAAAGGCCGGCGTGGACTTGGTGATTGAACTTCCCTATACATTTTGTACTCAAAAAGCGGAAAAATTTGCTGAAGGAGCTGTTTATCTCTTAACAAGTTTGCAAGCTGATTTTATTTGCTTCGGTAGTGAATCGGGAAATATTGATACGTTTACAAATACGATTAATTTTATCTCAAACCATGAATCTGAATATAATCGATTCATAAAACAATTCATGAACGAAGGAGTAAGTTATCCAAAAGCAGCTTCACTTGCTTTTCAACAGTTAGCACCAACCCAAGATTTACTGGATTTATCAAAACCAAATAATATATTAGGTTATCACTATGTAAAAGCTTTACAAGAGATTGGAAGTAAAACCATCCCCATGACCATTGGACGAATACATGCCGGTTACCATGATCAACAATTGTCATCTGCAAAAATATCCAGTGCAACGAGTATTCGAAAAACATTGGCTGAGAACAGGACACTTGACTACATTCAAAGTCATATTCCTGACACCACTTACCAAGAATTATCAGCCTTTTACCAAAAATTTAACACCTTTGCCTTTTGGGAAAATTTTTGGCCATTTCTAAAATATCGCCTTTCTCACACTGAGCCGGATGAATTAAGAGACATTTATGAGGTCGAAGAAGGAATGGAATATCGCCTTATTCGTTTTGCACAGGAAGCAACCAGTTTTAAAGATTTTATGGAAATGATTAAAACGAAGCGTTACACTTGGACAAGATTACAAAGGGCTTGTGTCCATATTTTAACAAATACGAGAAAGGGAAAAATGAGAAATAAGGTTCCCGAATATATACGAGTGCTCGGCTTTAATCAATTGGGGAGACAATATTTAAAAGAAAAAAAAGAAAGGATATTACTCCCGATTATTTCAAACCTTTCACAAGCTGATCATAAAGCGATCCAACTTGACATAAAGATAAGTCAAATGTATTCCTTTGCTTTTGGTAACAATGGGCAAAAAATTATTGAAGAAGAGAAAAAAGGATTACCGATTATTGTTGAATAGCTTTCCAGAACAAGAGGGATGGTAAACCCCATCCCTGTAATAAATCTTGAAATAGTCCAGATTATTTTTTTACTTCTAGTTTCTCTAAATACGCTAAGGCATCGTCAATTGTATCAACGGGAACGATTTTCATTTTTGTACCGATGTCTTTGGCTGTTTTTTTTGCCATTTCATAATTTGAATTTTTCGCCCCATTTTCATTTGGTGCAAAAAAGATCTCCGCTCCCTCCCGATCAGCAGCAACAATTTTTTGTTCTATGCCACCAATCGGACCAACCGTTCCATCCGGAGAAATCATACCTGTGCCGGCAATACGGTAACCTTTTGTTATATCTTCTTTTACTAATTGGTTATAGATCTCCAGCGAAAACATTAAACCAGCAGATGGTCCGCCAATCTGTTCCGTATTTATTTTCACTTCAGGGTTTGTTTTTACTTCTTTATCTTCCACTAAGACAATTCCTAGACCGGGTTTTTTTGTTTTCGACAATTCAGCAATAGCCACTGTTTTCGTTAATTTTTCACCATTCCGAAAAAAAGTGACGGAAATTTCATCACCAATTTGTTTTCCTTGGATATAATTAGTAAATCCTGTTGATGAATCAAATTTTTGTTGGTCAATGGCAACAATTCGATCACCCGGTTTTAAAATTCCATCAGCAGGCATTCCTTTTTGTACACTTAAAACATAAATTCCGTTCATGGTGACTTCGACTTCTTTTCCCGCCTTTTGAAAGGCGACTTGTAATGCGTTTTCTTGTGAATTTTCCATATAATAGGATTGACGGACTTGATATTCTTCATCTGTCTCGTTTTCCAAAAGGATAGCATTTTTTGGTTCCAACGAATAATACTTTTTAAACTTTGCCATTACATAGGTAATGACGTTTGCTTCCCCCATGCTAACGGTTGTTAGCATAAACTCCCCTTTTTCATCATATCCACCTTGTACATCGATAATTTCATCGAGAACTTGAGCCATCCCCGGACGTGTTACATAGTATGGTAAAGGATAAAAATTTATAAATAAAATTATGACCAATAAAAAGAATAGACTGATTTTCTTCGTTTTTTTATTCACTTAAGTATGACTCCTCCCACATACCAATCATCTGCTTGATTTTCGGTATTTCTTTTTCTGTTGCTTCCTCCCCTTTTAAGATCAATTCATCAATATCACTGAATGCATAAGAACTGTATTTTTCAACAGGCGGACGAATGTAAATATCCGATTGTAAAGCACGAGCTTCAGCCAATTCAACTTGCATAATATCAATGCTTTGTAAAATGACGTCATAAATACTTATAATTTCCGCATTTTTTTTTAAACCTGCGACATCAACGGCAATGACCAGATCTGCTCCCATTTCTTTTACAACCGAAACCGGAACCCGGTCACTTACCCCACCGTCAACTAAAAGACGTCCTTGGTAAGTCTGCGGGATAAAAATACCAGGAATGGAAATACTTGCACGAACCGCTTCCGCAACATCACCGGTTCTAAATATAACCTTCTCACCGGTATGGAGATCAGTTGCAACAATGGCAAGGGGTAAATTTAAGTCTTCAATACGTTTTTGATAAGTAAACACGCGGATGAATTCCTTTATTCGATTCCCTGCAATAAAGCCTAGTTTTGGCATTGTAAAGTCAATAAAATATTTTCGCTTAAATTTTTGAGAAACACGTACCATTGTATCGATATTTTGTCCTGATGCATAAAATGCCGCTACCAATGAGCCGATGCTACTCCCGGCAATCATCGAAATCGGAATGTTTTCCCTCTCCAATACCTTCAAGACGCCAATATGGGCGAGACCCCTGGCACCGCCCGATCCTAATGCCAGACCGATTTTCGGCTCTGCCATCTTACATCCCCCAATTTTTCTAGTAAGAATTTGTATAAACAATATATTATGAATTATTCACCTATTATAGAACAATAATTTCTGTAACCTAAGCGAGTACAAAGCAAAAAAAATTTATTCTTTTTTTGCTCAATTGTTCATACATTATTGGAGTAAGGATGGACAGGCAACAAAGGTAACAAATTCAATTTTATTATTCATTTTATCACAAAATTTATGTTTATAAGGAGAATTTTTCGAGCTAATAATTTTTTGTATATAAACTTTTGTTTTTCATAAAGAAACTAAGTTGCCCGCTTTATACTCAAGGAGGGAAACTAATGAATCGTTCAAGACTAAAGACTTTACTTTTCGCTTCCTCCGCCATTTTTTTAGCTATTGCACTTATTTCTCATCCAAAAGAATCGTTAAAAGCATCCATAAAGGGATTACATACTTGGTGGGAAGTTGTTTTTCCTTCTCTCTTGCCATTTTTCATTATCGCTGAATTATTAATTGGATTTGGTGTAGTGAAATTTTTGGGCGTGCTGTTAGAGCCCTTTATGAGACCGATTTTTCGTGTTCCGGGCATTGGCGGATTTGTTTGGGCGATGGGAATGGCTTCCGGGAATCCTGCTGGGGCAAAATTTACGGTTCGTCTGAGAAATGAGGGCAATATTACCAAAATTGAAGCAGAACGATTGGTTGCATTTACCAGTTGTGCAAATCCCCTGTTTATTTTTGGTGCGGTGGCGGTTGGTTTTTTTCAGAATCCGTATCTTGGCATTATTTTTGCCATTTCTCATTATGCCGCAAATATTCTCGTCGGGTTAGTCATGCGCTATTACGGGATAAAAGACAAAACGAGGAATAAGGAAGAAAAAACTTCCTTTTCTTTGAAAAATGCATTCCAATCCATGCATGAAACAAGAATAAAAGATAATAGACCTTTTGGCACATTATTAGGGGATGCGGTAACGTCTTCCATACAAACATTATTAATGATTGGCGGTTTTATTATTTTATTTTCGGTAATTAATACATTATTGTCATTAACGAATATTACTGAAGTTCTTGCAACAATTATTAAAATATTGTTTGCAATCCTTCATTTACCCGAAGCATTCAGTATACCATTTATTTCCGGATTATTTGAGATGACAATCGGCAGTCAATTAATTAGCGAAGTAAAAAATGCCGAGCTACTACAACAAGCGATTGTCGTCAGTTTCCTGCTTGCATTCGGTGGATTTAGTATTCAAGCACAGGTTGCCAGTCTTTTATCCCAAAGTGACATTCGCTTTTCTCCTTTTTTATTTGCCAGACTTTTGCAAGGTATATTTGCTTCTTTAATTACTTTCATTATTTGGAAACCTGTATACGAAAATGGATTAACAGGACAAAATAATACAGTTCCGGTATTTTTAAATTTTGACAATAGTACATTTGTGCATGTCTTACAATTTTTTACGCATTACGGACCGATAATTACAATTACCTCGTTATTTATTTATGTAATCATTTATGGAAGAAGAGTATTCAGGTAACTTTCCATAACCTTAGGTAAGCGAACGACTCAATGATGCGTTTTCCTAACCCAGAAAAGCTTAATTAAAAAAGAAACTTCAACAGGGTATTTATATTTTTTAACCCAACTTGAAGTTTCTTATCCAGTTATTTTTTTGGAAATTTATGTTTAAGTGCTTCATTGACTACCGGTGGAACAAGATCGGATACATCACCACCATATTTTGCCACTTCTTTTACGATACTGGAACTCAAAAAGGAATAACTATTATCAGTCATAATAAAAAATGTATCAATATCCCGATCCAATTTTCGGTTCATCGAGGTAATTCTCATTTCATATTCAAAATCGGTTACGGCTCTTAATCCACGTAAAATAACTTTCGCATGAACACTTCTGGCATAGTCTATTAAAAGCCCGTTAAAGGAATCAACGATAATATTAGGTATATCTTTCGTGGATTCTCGAATCAGTTCAAGTCTTTCATCGATTGTGAATAAAGTAGATGTTTTTTCAGAGTTATTTAATACACAAACATACATTTTGTCAAATATAAATGATCCCCTTGTAATAATATCAATATGTCCGTTTGTAATCGGGTCAAAACTACCCGGGCAAACTGCAATTCGTTCCATTAACTCTCCTCCTCAACATCTTTCCTGCGATAGAGTGAAATACTGATCGTTCCGTATTTTTCTTCTTTATTCTTTTCGAGCAAATGTACAGTAGCCGGGAGTTCCCGCTCCTTTCGATGCTCACATACAACAACACCGTTTTTTTCTAAAAGCTCATGCTTGCTGATTATCTCCAAAATTGCAAGATATACATCGCTATGATAGGGCGGGTCCAGCCAGATTACTTTAAAATGAATATTCCGTTGAATAATTGCTTTCAAAGCTCTTTTCCAATCGTTTTTGTACACTTCTGCATTTGCTTGAAAACCGCAAAGATCAAGATTCTTTTTTATAGTTTGGATTGCTTTCGGATCACGGTCAACAAAAATGACTTTACCTAACCCTCTGCTAATTCCTTCAATTCCCAACCCGCCACTACCGGCAAATAAATCAAGTCCAAATCCTTGTTGGAAATATGGTCCAATCATATTAAAAACCGATTCTTTCACTTTATCGGTCGTCGGTCTCGTTGACTCACCGGGAACCGCTTTTAACATTCTTCCCTTCTGTCTGCCTGATATGACTCGCACACAATCACCTTATCGTTCAAATATTTTACGTTATCCATCCTATCATAAATAAAATAAAAATACTATGTCTAGCACATTCTTTCATTGAAAAAGTTGTTGTACCAATTCGTTGGTTCATTCTCGGTACTTATACAAAGAATATTTTATAAAATTTGTATAAGTTATCCTGTTTTGGTCATAATGTAAATGACAACATCAAACGTTAGATGTTGTTGCCAACCGCGGAGAAGACTTACGTTTCCCCATAAGTTCTTCCTCCGGTTTCTCCTCTCCCTTTGCCTTCACTCACGAAGAGT
>Ga0310828_1001630_pt1 | contig 12363 bp, 9 predicted proteins | sample WT_ome_3_FD_202242 | JGI IMG/M metagenome (GOLD analysis project Ga0310828, IMG submission 202242) | Sorghum-adapted microbial communities enriched on wild type (WT) sorghum from Joint BioEnergy Institute, Emeryville, California, United... ... | reverse complement strand
GGAGGAAATTTATAAGCAAAAAAGAAATTTTCAGTTTGATCCGGCTTGGCATCATTTCCGTCGCGCTCTTCATTTTAGTTTGGATTTTTTTACTAAAGTTTGTTGATGTTGAAAAAGGGCAAGCAGAGCGTTTCAAGTGGAGAAATGATGTCGAAGCATGCGGCAGATGATGTCGGTGGCAAACGGTTATTGCCTTTGTAGGTGAAAAAGGGCCAAATCGCAGTAGCGATGAAGCCCTTTTTACGATCAGGGAAGTCTATCAATCTTCATGTTTACTTAAAAACAAAGGCTCTGCCATTGGCTTAAAGGCATGGTAGAGCTAAGTTTTTTAGAGTATTGGGGCGAAGAATTGGTTGACTAATCCTAAATCACAGTCTTTTCCCGTACTGTAAGATTTGTTGCCAAGCTTTCTCTCAATATTCAACCAGGCTTCGTGACTTTCGGTTTCCCAATATCGCATGATTTCGGGAAGGATGGCATTTGCTTCATTTATGGCATCGGCAAAAAGATCGTCAAAGCTTTTCCTATACTTCAGGGTGCAATCGGTCGGGTCAAGCCATTCCGATTTTTTACGATTGAGATAATCAATATTGGGATCGACCGGTTTATAAACGAGGGCGCTGATCTCCGGCGCAAGCCAACGACTTTTGCGGCCGGCAAATTTGAATAATACTTTTTGAGCTTTCACCATATCCCGATAAGCTTCATTCACATAACCGGGTGGTATTTTTTTAGAAAGTTTCGGAAAATGTTTGGCAATGATTGTCTCCATGGCTTCGGCGACGGATGGATGAAGCCGAGAGCCCACATCGATTTGTTTGTAGACGGGCGTTTTCCATGTGATGATTCCGCGTCTTTCCTCCATCCAAATCGTGTCAATCGCAAATTCCAATTCTTGATGCTTCCGGCCTTCGTTTCCGGATCGATAATTTATATACGGGTGGGCGTTACGGTCTAAGATATGGTGGGTAACAAAACCGTTTACATACGCTTTAAGTAACGAATTTTCCGGTTGTTCCTTTACCGTGCGTATTAAATCCTGTAAAAACGGTCCGCACGACTCGTCATGTATGCGTGTGCCGACTTCAACAGCGGGTTTTTCTTTAATCCAAGGCCAAAAACGGTAATAAAAAAATGGATCTGGTCCTTGTGCGCCTAGGCGTAAATAGGCCCATTCCAAATCGCTTTCAGGTTGCCAAACGAGCCCTCGAATGGCCTCTTCGGCAAAATCGATATGCGTCCAAATATTTGGCATAACCATCCCCCAATCCCATCATCTAGCCTAATCATACCAGTTTTTCACAAACGAGCCAAACCATATTTTGTAAGGCCAAGGTCGATGAAACGTGGTGAAATAGGAAATGGCCAGATACCTCCGCCAACTCCAATTTACCTTTTAAAATATTTTCCTCATGACAAATTGAAAGGAATCCCCTATGATAGGGATAGAATGAGTTCTAAAACATTATTCCAAAAAAGGAAGCGGAAAAGAAATGCAACAAGTGTTGGCTTATCGTAAAGAGAAAGATTTTTTAGGGGAAAAAGAGATTCCAGAAGACGCTTATTACGGCATTCAAACATTGCGAGCAACTGAAAATTTCCCAATAACTGGTTACAAACTTCAGACGGAACTGATTCGCGCCATCGCGATTGTAAAGAAAGCGGCAGCGCTCGCTAATATGGAGACGATGGGACTTCCAAAAGACATTGGCGAGGCGATTGTCAAAGCCTGTGATGAAATCATCGCGGGAAAATGGCATGATCAATTTATCGTTGATCCGATTCAAGGCGGCGCGGGAACATCGATTAATATGAATGCTAATGAAGTCATTGCCAACCGTGGGCTTGAAATCATGGGGAGGAAGAAAGGGGATTATTTCTACCTTCGTCCCAATAGTGATGTCAACAAATCCCAATCGACAAATGATGTGTTCCCGACAACTATTCATATTGCTGTTCTTGATTCTTTAAATTCGTTACTTGAAACGATGCGGCGTATGGTTCACGTTTTTGATGAGAAAGCCGCTCAATTTGATGGTGTCATCAAAATGGGCCGAACGCATTTGCAAGATGCGGTGCCGATTCGCCTCGGTCAAGAATTCCGGGCTTACAGCCGGGTTATTTCCCGCGATATTAAGCGGATCGAACAATCTAAGCAGCATCTCTATGAAATTAATATGGGGGCTACGGCTGTTGGCACAGGGTTAAATGCTGACACGCGTTACATTGAAAGTGTTGTCAAGCATTTAGCTGAATTAACCGGGTATCCGCTTAAGAGCGCCGAGGATTTGGTGGACGCCACCCAAAATACCGATGCCTACACAGAAGTTTCGGCGGCATTAAAAGTGTGCATGATGAATATGTCAAAAATCGCCAATGACTTAAGACTTATGGCGTCAGGCCCCCGCGCTGGGTTGGGGGAAATCAGCCTGCCAGCTAGACAGCCGGGTTCATCCATTATGCCGGGGAAAGTCAATCCGGTGATGGCTGAAGTCATCAATCAAATCGCTTTTCAAGTTATCGGCAATGACCATACGATTTGTTTGGCTTCAGAAGCCGGTCAGCTTGAATTAAACGTCATGGAGCCGGTTCTCGTTTTTAATCTATTACAATCGATTAAAATCATGAATAATGGCTTCCGCGTTTTTACAGAGTATTGCTTAAAAGGGATCGAAGCGAATACCGAAAGAATGAAAGAATATGTGGAAAAAAGCGTCGGGGTGATTACCGCGGTCAATCCGCATATCGGGTACGAAGTGGCAGCGCGCATCGCCCGTGAGGCGATCTTAACCGGTCAATCCGTCCGTGAACTCTGTTTGAAATACGATGTCCTAACGGAAGAAGAGTTAGACTTGATTTTAGACCCATACGAGATGACACATCCGGGTATTGCTGGTAGAGAACTGCTTGAACGGGATTAAATGAGTAATATAAATTATTAGGAGCGTGGGGTTTCTTCACGTTCCTTTTTATTTTAATCATAGAGTTTAAACGATCGTTTAAATTTTAATGGAACAATGGCAAACATGTTGGTTGATGCTGTCGAATCACTAAATGTAAGAGGTCAAGCATGAGTCCGCATGCGCTCATTATATCGTTTCCGAGTATCGCATCGAAACCATAGCGAGTGCGGATATCACCAAACTGAAGCGTCACCGCGGTAAATTGGTGATCGTCAATGCCAAAGTCGTATATTCTTTGTTCGATGCAAGCCTCACTGCCGCCCACGCCATACATTTTTACGATCCGTGCGGTTTTACAGTCAGGTTTAAATCCCATGCTTTCCATTAAATCGATATCAAAAACGGAAGCCGCACAGCCCGTGTCCAGCAAAACATTGTTAAAAATCATCCTCATTCCATTATAAGTAATGGCACTTGTCGCTAAAAGAAGACCGTCTTCCAATCTTAGTTCCATATAGCCAACCTCGCTTGTCCTTACATCAGTAATAGAGTATGTGAAGGTTGCCGAAGTCAGAACCGAAAACATGTGATGGATTTAGAAAGCTTTGTAAGCGCTTTACAACACTAAGAAATTTCTCATATAATTGAATAAAGACAGTTTTGAATGTTATGAGAGGAGACGACGGGCTTGACTGAGGGAAAACTTCTTTGGCAACCGACGCATGAACAGATCGAAAAATCGAAGATCCGAAAATATATGAATTGGCTTTCATCTGAAAAAGGTATCCATAAAACGGATTATCCATCGCTATGGGCATGGTCCGTAACGGATTTAGAAGGATTTTGGGGGTCGGTTTGGGAATATTTTCGTATAGAAGCAAAAACGCCGTATGAAAAGGTGCTCGCCGATGAAACGATGCCTGGGGCGAAGTGGTTTACCGGTGCAACGTTAAATTATGCCGAGCATATTTTTCGAAATCGAAAAAGTGATAAAGATGCCATTCTCTATGCTACAGAAGCCGAACCTATTCAACGAATGAAGTGGAAGGAACTTGAAACTTCAGTTGCCGCCTTTGCCAAAGGGCTCAAAGCGGCGGGGATCGAGAAAGGGGACCGTGTAGTGGCTTATATCCCGAACAGCCCATATGCGGTCATCGCTTTTTTGGCCTGTGCGGCGATTGGCGCCATATGGTCGAGCTGTTCACCTGAATTCGGCACTCGCAGCGTGGTAGACCGATTTAAACAAATTGAACCTAAAGTGTTTATCGCCGTCGATGGCTATCGGTATAACGGTAAACCGTTCAATCGACTTGAAACGGTAAAAGAAATCCAAGCCTCCATCCCCACGCTGGAAAAAACGATTCTGATCCCATACCTCCATCGTGAGTTAAAAGGGGATGAAGTCGAACGTGCCGTTTTATGGGACGACTTTCTTCACGAACAGCAAAATGCGGAACTGGTTTTTGAACCGGTGGCGTTTGACCATCCTTTATGGATTTTATTTTCCTCAGGGACAACGGGCATACCGAAAGCCATTGTCCAAGGGCACGGCGGCATTTTGCTTGAGCACTTGAAGGCATTAACACTGCATACCGATCTCGGACCCGACGACAGGTTTTTCTGGTATACGACGACAGGATGGATGATGTGGAACTTCCTCGTCGGCGGGCTTCTGACAGGTGCGGAAATCATTCTCTATGACGGCAGCCCGACCTATCCCGATAACCTTTCGCTTTGGCGATTCGCCCAAGAGACGAAAATGACTGTTTTCGGGACCAGTGCCGGATATATCACGGCATGCATGAAAGAAGGAATCGTTCCGAAAAAGCACTTTGATCTCAGCCATCTGAAAGCGATTGGCTCGACCGGTTCACCGCTTGCGCCAAATGGTTTTGAATGGATCTATGAAAATGTGAAAGAAGATATCTGGGTGGCTTCAGTCAGCGGAGGGACTGATGTGTGCTCGGCATTCGTGCTTGGCGCCCCGATTTTACCGGTGAGGTCTGGTCATATTCAGTGTCGCGGCTTAGGCGCTTCGGTTTACTCCTTTGATAATCAAGGAAAGCCCCAGACGAATGCCATTGGTGAATTAGTGATAACGAAGCCATTACCCTCGATGCCTTTGTTTTTCTGGAATGATCCAAAAGGGGAAAGATATCACGATAGCTATTTTGATACCTTCCCGGGTATCTGGCGTCATGGGGATTATATTAAGATTACGGAAGAGGGCAGTTGCGTCATCTACGGCCGCTCCGATGCAACGATCAATCGCGGCGGCGTGCGGATGGGAACCAGTGAAATATACAGTGCGGTGGAAAGCGTCCCGGAAGTCAAAGACAGCCTTGTAGTCGATGTTCCGGTGACTGATGAACAATCCCAAATGTTTTTATTTGTTGTTTTAGAAAATGGTGTAGCTCTTGATGATGCGATGAAGCAAGGGATTAAACAAAAAATTCGAACGGAATGCTCACCGAGGCATATCCCCGACCACATCTTTGCCGTCGATGAAATCCCGTACACGATAAACGGTAAGAAACTGGAAGTGCCAGTGAAGAAAATCCTAATGGGTGTAGACATTGCAAAAGCCGCTAATCCAGGATCACTAAAAAACCCAAAATCACTTGCTTTTTTTACATCATTGAGAGAACAACTAGTATAAGAACGGAAAGGAGGGTGAGCCCCTCCTTTTTTAGTGGTAAAATATCTATCATTTTTAGTCTATTTCCGGTAAAAACTAAGGCTCTCCTTTTTGCAAAATGAAGTAAGGATATCATTTTTAGTTCAGCTCTGCCATTACCCAAAAAGGAGCAGAAATATCAAGCTTTCTTTATTTGTAAAGGTGGTCCTTTTTGTCCATAAAAAACGCATGTTTCATTGATGCCATCGTTTTTTTGTGTCATCAATATTGTGCCGTAACTTTACTTTTACTTCTTGAAGATCAACAGGGAAATGCTTATAATGAAGTTTAAGTTGAGCTGAGTGAGAGTTTTATGAGCAGAGTGGAGCAGAGAGAGCTTGAGATGAGCGTGTGATCAATCATCATCAACCCTCATTAGTTATAGGCGCAATATGCTCCTCTCTGTATACCGACAAAGTATACAAGGAGGAAACCATATGTTTGAAGTGCCCCCATTCAACGACCAATCATTATGTAAATCTTACCGAACTTCCGGAGGGCTTACGGTACACCGCCGTTTGATTCCGACGGACCCACAATTTATCACCGAGGAATTGTCCGAAAGGCTTAACGAGGAAAAAGGCGCCTTATTTTCCAGTAGTTTTGAATATACCGGACGTTACACGCGTTGGGACGTCGGTTTTATCAATCCTCCCATCGAAATTACAACCCGCGAGCGTAGATTTTCCATCAGGGCATTAAATGAACGGGGACGATGTCTTTTAAAATCCCTTCTTCCACCATTTTTGCAACATGACCGGATTCACCTCATTCATATAGAGGATGCATTATTGGCTGGTGAAGTCAGACAGTCCGATGCAGAATTAACGGATGAAACCGAACGGACTAAACGTTGGTCCGTTTTTGATGTTATTCGCCTCATCCAATCGCATTTTTCATCCGATGAAGATGACTTTCTTGGCTTATACGGAGCGTTCGGGTTTGATCTGATCTTTCAGTTTGAGGACATACCGATGGTTAAGGAACGGCCGGTTGACCAAAAAGATATGATCCTTTATCTGCCTGATGAAATTTATGTCATGGATCGAAAACAGACCCAATCCTATTGCATTCGCTATGATTTTTCCATTAATGGATGTTCAACCGAAGGGCTTGAAAGGGAAATTCAAAAAGTCACCATGCCCAGATTAGAGACAGCGTTTCATGAAGGATATTCGAAAGGACAGTATGCGGAACTCGTCAAAAAAGCTTTGCCTGAATTTCAGCATGGGGAATTATTTGAAGTCGTCCCTTCCCAAGTGATTTATAATAAAACACCGTTGAAACCTTCACAAATCTTTCATCGGTTAAAGGCACAAAATCCAAGTCCTTATGGGTTTATGATTCATCTTGGTGAGGAACACCTGATCGGCGCTTCCCCGGAAATGTATGTCCGTGTGGAAGGGCGGACGGTTGAAACTTGCCCGATTTCGGGAACCATTACCCGCGGCCGAAATCCTTTGGAGGATGCCGAAAATATTCGTCGCTTGCTTAATTCTGAAAAAGATGAAGCGGAATTGACGATGTGCACCGATGTTGATCGTAATGATAAATCGAGAATTTGTGTCCCAGGCTCGGTAAAAGTCATCGGGCGCAGGCAAATCGAAATGTATTCCAAACTCTTTCATACGGTTGATCATATTATTGGTGAACTGCGGCCGGAGTTTGACGGGATCGATGCTTTCATTACCCATATGTGGGCCGTCACGGTCACGGGGGCTCCAAAACCGGCTGCCGTCAAATGGCTTGAAACGCATGAACCAACACCTAGAGGATGGTATGGCGGGGCGATCGGCTGGATTGCCTTTAACGGGAATATTAATACGGGTTTAACATTAAGAACCGCAAGATTGCGCGGCTGTTTGGCAGAAATAAGAGTTGGGGCGACAATATTACATGCTTCCGATCCAGAAGCAGAGGAAAGGGAAACGCTGTTAAAAGTGAAGGCTCTATCCATGGCAATGGATCCGAAGGCGGGGAATGAAGAGCCGAAAAACGATAGCGTCCTTTTATACCACAGAGGCTTACGCGTGTTGATTGTGGACCATGAAGATTCTTTTGTCCATACATTAGGGAATTATTTTAAACAATTCACACCCGATGTGACGATCCTCCGTGTCGAACAAGCGAGGAGACGCCTGCAGCAAGAAACTTACGATCTAGTGGTGTTGTCACCGGGTCCGTCGACGCCTGAGCATTTTCGGATGAAGGAAACCATTGAGCTTTGTATACGGCATCATATCCCGATCTTCGGGGTGTGCCTTGGATTCCAGGGGATTGCCGAGTATTTCGGGGGGGAACTGGACGTATTGCCGAAGCCGGTTCACGGAGTGAAAAAAGAGATTTATATTTATTGCGAAAAGCCGTTATTCGAAGGCTTTTCTACAAAGACAATGACGGCAGGACTCTATCATTCGCTTTATGTCAAAACACTCCCAAGCGATTTAGTGCTTATGGCAGAAAGTGAGGAGGGCGTCAAAATGGCATTGAAACATCATCAGCTACCGATCTACGGTGTTCAATTTCATCCGGAATCCATTTTAAGCATGGATGATGACAAAGGGCATCGCCTTATTGCCAACTTATTAAAGACAATCCATACCATCAAGAGGACATCATTGTGAGACCACCCGGTTTGTGGTAACATGTCCATATTAGTCAGATCACGGATCGCGGAGGAATGATCATGGTAAAATGCGTGATTTTCGATGTGGATGGGACCTTGATCAATACGGAACGAGCCATCCTTTTGTCACTGCAACAGACCGTTAAAGAAATGACCGGTAAAGAACATCCCCTCGGAGATTTGACTTTTGCTTTTGGCATACCAGGAAAAAAGGCATTGGCAGCGCTGGAAGTGCCCGATGTGGACCAAGCGATGTCCCGTTGGGTTGAGCGGTCCTATGACTATGCGAGCGATGTCCAACTTTTTGATGGCATAGAGGAAACCCTATCAACACTTAAAGAAAAAGGGCGGATGGCTGGTATTGTCACCTCCCAAGCCAAACGGGAACTGGGCATTTTGTTGGATCACTTTCACATCCAACCATATTTTGATCATGTCATTACCTTTGACGATACGGAAAAACATAAACCAGATCCCGATCCGCTATTCGCATTTTTAAAGAAGGCGAATCTCTCCGCCAAAGATACCATCTATATCGGCGATACACCGTATGACCAGTTAAGTGCCAAATCTGCCGGGATTCCGTTTGGGTTGGCATTATGGGGTGCGAAAACAACGATCCCCGATGCCGATTATGTGTTTAACCGACCGCAAGAGCTTTTAGATCTCTTTTGATGCATGCCGCCCCCATAAATGGGGCTGGCATTTTTTCTTTAATCATCAACCCCTTTTACGATATAATGGTGCTAGTTTACAGATGACGGTGCTTGAGGAGGTGAAAAAATTGGAACAATATCTGTTTTTGGATTTTGAATTCTCCATGCCCGAGGAACATGCGAAAAGAGGCACTTTTACACCAGAAATTATCGAAGCCGGCGTTGTGACAGTGTCTGACGACACGATTACGGAAACCTTCTCAACTTTTGTTAAACCGGAAGTCCACCCACTTTTGACGGCGCGGTGTTGCGAATTTCTCAATATTACGCAATCACAAGTCGACCAAGGGATGGCTTTTTCTGATTTAGTGAAAAAAATTAAGGACATCATTTCTCAAGCGCAAACGACCATTGTAACTTGGGGAAACAGCGACCTTCATATTTTAAAAGCTGGCTGTGAGCGTAAACAGTTGACGCTTGGATCTTTTAAGGCTTTGGATTTGGCTGAGGAATATAAGCGTTTTTTTGGCGGGGAAAATTTAACGAGCTTAAAAAAGGCGGTGTTGGAATACGTCGGAGCAGATTTTGATCAAAGGCATCGCGCGTTGGATGACGCGCTGAAAACCTACGAGGTGTTTAAACATTATCAAAAAGATCGGCGTTTTATTAACACAGAAACGAAAACGACGATCGGAGACCGTTTGGACATGTCCAAGCTCCTTGCGTTATTCCAATGAGACGGGCGTTAATCGATTCGACTAACGCTCTTTTTTATTGGCTTAGAGGAGTTTTGGGAATGTCGAGTGATGTCCAGCATAGAATGAACTGAAAGGGATTGCAAAGGGGGATCACCCATGGCCATAAAACCACCGATGCTTCAACCGGGAGACACGATCGGGGTTGTGGCATTAGGAAGCCCACTGGACCCTAATGTCATCAATGAAGGGGTTCAAACATTGCGATCGATGGGATTTCGCGTCCTCATCGGCCGCTATGCCTACGGACAAAGCGGCATTACGGCAGCGACGGATGAACAGAGAGCCGCTGATTTAATGGACATGTTCCGAAATGATGATGTTAAACTGATTCTGTCCACCCGGGGAGGTACGGGTGTGGCGGGTATTCTCCCATTCTTGGATTATAATTTTATCCGGCAACATCCGAAAATTGTCAGCGGTTATAGTGATGTCACGATTCTTTTAAACACATTATATGCCCTTTCAAATTTGGTAACGTTTAATAGTTTACTGCTGTTGGACTTCACAAGCGGGACACCAAGTTTCAACTTCAATCAATTTTTTGCGGTCACATCGACGACTACAGCACCGAGGCCCATTGAAAATCCGCCGGGCATACCTTTTGTCAGCCGGATAAAAGGCAATGTGACAGGCCCAATTGTCGGTGGCAACCTTGCCTCTCTAGTCGACAGCTTAGGGACACCTTATGAAATCGATACTAGGAATAAAATTTTATATCTAGAAGAAACCCACGAACCGACCAATAAGGTCTATCGCTATTTAAACCATCTTAAACTCGCCGGGAAATTGGATGATAGTCTCGGGTTTGTCATGGGACAATGTACGGAGTGCACTGTCATTTATAATACGACCTATGATGATCTGATTAACCATTTTTTTGTCCCGCTCGGAAAACCTTTGCTAACTAATCTAGCCGGATCGCATAGTTACTTTAAAGTCGCCATTCCGATCGGTGCGGTTGTGACCTTAAACACGGAAGCGAATATTCTCACCATTGAAGAACCGACCGTCACGGCTGGACCTTAAGCCGAATCAATAGGCTGATCAAGTGATGATGTCCTTACATTTTAAGGGCATTTTTTCTTGTTCAGAGATTTCATAACATCGGAATGTTTTAATAGGTCGTCCACATACGTTATAATATAGTCGATTCTACAAAAAGTAGATTGGAAGGATCACAATGATGAAAAAAATTTTGTTTGCGATGTTAGCGGCGTTCGTCATGGCCATCGGTTTTCAAAACATCAACGTGGCCCGCGCTGATACATCTGCCGGAGATGTGATTGTAACATTAGGAGCGGATCTTACGCAGCAACAAAAAGATGCGATATTAAAAGAGATGCAAGTTGACCCAAATCAAGTTCAGGTCATCGAAGTGACCAATGCGGAGGAACATAAATATTTAGATAACTATTTACCCAAAGCCCAGATCGGCACGCGCGCGATCAGTTCTTCCAAAATCACGATCGGCGAAAAAGGGTCGGGCTTATCGGTCAGCACGAATCATATCACCTATGTTTCAAACGAAATGTATATGAATGCTTTAGCAACGGCGGGCGTGAAAGATGCACAAATTTATGTCACCGCACCGTTTGATGTCTCAGGTACGGCGGCTTTGACTGGATTGATTAAAGCATATGAAATCAAAACCGGAGACGTCATCCCTGAAGAACAAAAACAAGTCGCTAACGAAGAGATGGTCACAACAGCCAAACTCGCCGATGAAAAAGGCATTGGAAAAGATAAGGCCGCAGCCCTCATGACAGCGATCAAAGATAAAATCGCCGAAGCCCATCCGAAAACGGATGAAGATATGAAAAACATCATTCAAGACGCTGCCAAACAAACCGGTGTCCAACTAAATGACCAAGACATCCAAAAACTTGTCGATCTATTTAACAAAATGAAAGATTTGAATATTAACTGGAATCAAGTCGGGGATCAATTGCAAAAAGCCAAGGACTCGCTAAAGCAATTTTTGAATTCCGATGAAGCGAAAGGTTTTTTTGCGAAACTCGGCGAATTTTTACGATCCCTTTTTCAGACAATCAGTGATTTCATTTCCTCACTTTTCCATTAATCAAATAAACGAAAATTTGTTCTGCTAAAAAACTTAGCTTCGCCAAGCCTATTTAGGCGAAAATGATCGACTTTCTATCAGTACAGAAAAACCGGATAGCCAACCCGCGATCGGTCGGTTTTCCGGTTTTGTTATTTCCAATTCTCCTGAATAAATTTTTCACGGCCGGATTCAATCCGTTCTTGCTTATATTTTTCTGGGTTTTTCTTATAAAAGTATTGGTGTTCTTCCTCGGCTTCATAAAATGGGCCAGCTGGAAGAATGGCCGTGACGATCGGTTTTTGAAAACGGCCACTTTTTTCAATCTCTTTTTTCGATTGCTCGGCTAACGCTTTTTGTTCCTCGTTGTAATAAAAAATGGCGGTGCGGTATTGCGGACCGCGATCAAAAAATTGTCCACCGTCATCGGTTGGGTCGATTTGCGGCCAATAAAGATCTAATAATTGTTGATAGGAAACGAGTTTGGGATCGTACGTGATGTGTACGACTTCGTAATGCCCTGTCGTCCCAGTTTTGACTTCCGCATAGGTAGGGTTCTTGACGTGGCCGCCAGAGTATCCGGATATCACTTTTATGATGCCCGGCCATTCATCAAATGGTTTCACCATGCACCAAAAACATCCACCGGCAAACATCGCCGTTTCATAACGCGTTTCTTCCACT
>Ga0310828_1001629_pt1 | contig 12369 bp, 10 predicted proteins | sample WT_ome_3_FD_202242 | JGI IMG/M metagenome (GOLD analysis project Ga0310828, IMG submission 202242) | Sorghum-adapted microbial communities enriched on wild type (WT) sorghum from Joint BioEnergy Institute, Emeryville, California, United... ... | reverse complement strand
CTCAGCCAAAGAACGGATCACTTCACGACGAGTTTTCATGGTTAGTTTCAAAACACATCCCTTCGGTAACATTTCGTTGTGAGTGAACCGATCCCTCTTTAGTAACATTTTAACTGAGTGATTGCGGCGTATTTAACCGCAACCTGTAGTATGCTACAATTGTAATATTGTGTAGAATAAAATCAGTAATTCATGGAGAGGTGAAACCTTTGGTTAGGGAAGGAGATTACAGATCGGTTCGGCAGCATGCGTGGCGCAATATGATGATCGTGGCATGTCTATGGAGTTTGCTGCTATACACGTTGATTAGCGCATTCGTCCAGCCAGCTACCGCACTCGCAACGGAAACGAACAACAGCATGACCGAGACGGCACAAGGCAGCACAGACGGACAGAGCACACCGAGCACCGGGGACAATTTCCTTGGATTACAGGTTTTTTCTGCATTTCTGATTGAGGCTGAAACCGGACAAGTCCTCTACGAATACAATGCCGATCAGCCTTGGGAACCAGCCAGCATGGTCAAGATGATGACCGAGTATCTTGTGCTGGAAGCAATCGCGCAAGGCAAGTTTGATTGGGACAGCATCGTGGTCATCTCCAAGAAAGCGGATGCGACGGGCGGCTCCGGTCAATTGCTTGCGGAAGGACATAAATATCGGGTCAGAGACCTGTTCAACCAGATGTCGATCTTCTCAGCCAACGACGCCTCCGTAGCGCTGGCGGAATATGTCGCCGGAACGGAAGAACTGTTCGTGGATATGATGAACGAGAAGGCCAGGGAGTTCGGACTGTCCGAATACGCCCATTTCTCCAACGCGACCGGACTGCCGAACGAGCTGTACGGGGATTTCGCACCGAATACCTCCGGCACCAACCAGATGACCGCTCGGGATGCCGCCAAGATCGCGCAGCGCTTGCTCAAAGATCATCCGGAGATTCTCGAATTCTCCAGCAAGCCGCAGGAATATCGCCGTGAAGGCGACACCTCAACCGAGCTGATGGACAACTGGAATCGCATGCTGGAGAGCTGGATCCCGATTGGCAATCTGTGGGCGAAGATGTATGCCTATGAGGGCATGGACGGTCTGAAGACCGGTCACACCAACTCGGCTGGTTATAACTTCACCGGCACAGCCGTGAGGAACGGTCTGCGCCTGATCAGCGTCGTGATGAGAGCCGAAAATGAAGATATGCGCTTCGGGGAAACTCGCAAGCTGTTGGACTATGGATTTAATAACTTTGAGAGGCGTACCGTGATCTCCGCGAAGACGGAGATGGAAGAGTTGCCTTCGGTCAAGATCAAGCGGGGCAAGTCCCTCGAGGTTCCGCTCGTTACGCAGAGCGGCCTGGAGCTGATCATGAAGAAGGAAGAGACGAACGATGTGCTGGAGATTACGGCCGAGCCGGTCGATGAGGAACAGCTGGTCGCGCCGATCAAGCAGGGGGATGTGCTTGGCACCCTGACGGTCAAATACGGCAAGGACGTGGTCCATACCATCAATCTGGTCGCGGCGGAAGACGTGGAGAAGGCGGGCTGGCTGACGTTGTTCTTCAGAGCGATCGGCAACTTCTTCAAGGATATCTGGAACAGCATCCTGAATATTTTCTGATCTGTCAGGTCGACCAAAATTATTCCTAGTAAAAAGGTTGTATATTATCCGGCCTTCATGTAAAATCATGAATTAGATTATCTGAAATGTTGCGGGAGGCTAGTAGGATGGAAACAGGAACAACCAGAGTCAAAAGAGGCATGGCAGAGATGCAAAAAGGCGGCGTCATCATGGACGTCATGAATGCTGAACAGGCGAAGATCGCTGAAGCAGCAGGCGCATCTGCCGTTATGGCATTAGAGAGAGTTCCGGCTGATATTCGCGCTGCCGGCGGCGTGGCGCGCATGGCCGATCCAACAATCATCGAGGAAGTTCAGAAGGCCGTATCGATCCCGGTGATGGCGAAGGCGCGCATCGGGCACTTCGTCGAAGCGAAGCTGCTCGAAGCGATGGGCGTCGATTACATCGATGAGAGCGAAGTATTGACGCCGGCGGACGAAGTGTACCATATCGACAAGCACGCCTTTACGGTGCCATTCGTATGCGGCGCCCGCGATCTGGGAGAAGCGCTTCGCCGCATCGGGGAAGGCGCATCGATGATTCGCACGAAGGGCGAGCCCGGAACCGGCAACATCGTGGAAGCAGTCCGTCATATGAGGCTCATGATGTCGCAGATCCGCAAGGTTCAGAACATGTCGAGGGACGAGCTGATGGCGGAGGCCAAGAACCTCGGCGCACCTTACGAGCTGTTGCTGCAGGTGCATGAGACCGGCAGGCTGCCGGTCGTCAATTTCGCAGCGGGCGGCGTGGCGACGCCAGCCGATGCGGCACTCATGATGCATCTCGGCGCTGACGGGGTGTTCGTAGGCTCCGGCATCTTCAAGTCGGACAATCCGGAGAAGTTCGCAAGAGCGATCGTCCAGGCGACGACCCACTATGAAGATTACGGATTGATCGTGGAGTTGTCCAAAAATCTGGGAACGCCGATGAAGGGCATAGAGATCTCCAAGCTGCATGCTTCTGAGCGCATGCAGGAACGTGGCTGGTAACTCGGAATCCAACGGATAGGAACTGGAAAGAAGGAATGACTGTGAGAATCGGAGTATTGGCCCTGCAAGGGGCGGTCGCCGAGCATGTTCGATGCATAGAGGCCTGCGGAGCTGAGGGAGTGCCGATCAAGCGCACCCATCAGCTGGATGAGATCGACGGTTTGATCATCCCCGGCGGAGAGAGCACCACCATCGGCAAGCTGATGAGAGAATACGGCTTTATCGATGCGATCCGCGAATTCTCAGCGGCACGCAAGCCGATCTTCGGTACATGCGCCGGGCTCATCGTCATCGCTGAGCGGATCACAGGCCAGGATTGGGCACACCTGGAGCTGATGGATATCACGGTGTCACGCAACGCCTTCGGCAGGCAGCGCGAAAGTTTCGAGACCGATCTGGAAGTGAAAGGCATCGAAGGCAAGGTGCGCGCGGTGTTCATTCGCGCTCCGCTCATTACCGAAGCCGGCCCGGATGTCGACGTCCTGTCCACGTACAATGGACAGATCGTGGCAGCACGCCAGGGCCATCTGCTGGCGACCTCCTTCCATCCGGAATTGACAGACGATGTTCGGATTCATGGCTATTTCCTCGATATGATCAGACAGGCTTCGGCATGAATCGATAGAATAAGATGCACACAGAGGCACCGAACCCGCAATCGGCAGGTTTTGGTGCCTTTCGCCTGATTTGAGGTTGAATATCGCTTTATGGTGTAGTACATTATATGTCATAATTTATTTTCCCTTACGGGAGGGGTAAGTTTGCTGGATATCAAGTTGCTGAGAAGAGACCTGGACAAGGTGAAAGAAGTCCTGAACAATCGGAAATCTTCCTTGACGGATATAGAAGGTTTCGCCACCCTCGATGTGCGCAGACGCGAGCTCTTGCAAGAGAGCGAGTCGCTCAAGAATCGCAAGAACGTCGTGTCGCAGGAGGTCGCGCGGCTGAAAAAAGCCGGGGAAAACGCCGATGCCATCATCGCGGAGATGAAGCAGGTGGCCGACCGGATCAAGGAGCTGGACGACGAGATTCGCGACATTGAAGAGAAGCTGGACGAGTTGCTGCTCAGGATACCGAATATCCCGCATGAATCGGTACCGGTGGGAGCATCGGACGAAGACAATGTCGTCATTCGCACCTGGGGCGAGAAGCCGCAGTTTGACTATGAGCCGCTGCCGCACTGGGAGATCGCCGCGAATCTGGACATTCTGGACTTCGAAAGAGCGGCCAAGGTTACCGGTTCGCGCTTCGTCTTCTATAAGGGACTCGGCGCCCGGCTGGAGCGCGCGCTGATCCAGTTCATGATGGATGTGCACAGCGAAGAGTTCGGCTATACGGAGATGCTGCCACCGCTGATGGTCAACCGGGCAAGCCTGACCGGCACCGGGCAGCTGCCGAAGTTTGAGGAAGATGCGTTCAAGATAGCCGATACGGATTACTTTATGATCCCGACCGCGGAAGTGCCGGTGACCAACTATCATCGCGATGAGATCCTGTCCATCTCCGATCTGCCGAAGTATTATGTGGCGTACAGCCCGTGCTTCCGGGCGGAGGCGGGCGCTGCCGGCAGAGATACGCGGGGCATCATTCGTCAGCACCAGTTCAACAAGGTGGAACTGGTCAAGCTGGTCCTCCCCGAAACCTCCTATGACGAACTGGAGAGTCTGACCAAGCAGGCGGAGCGCATCCTGCAACTGCTCGGCTTGCCGTATCGGGTCGTGCAGCTGTGCACGGGAGATCTGGGCTTCTCCTCAGCCAAGACGTACGATCTTGAGGTATGGCTGCCTTCGCAGGGAACGTATCGCGAGATCTCGTCATGCAGCAATTTCGAGGACTTCCAGGCGCGCCGGGCCAACATCCGGTTCCGTCGCGAAGTGAATGCCAAGCCGGAATTTGTGCATACGCTCAACGGCTCCGGCCTTGCCGTCGGACGTACGGTGGCGGCGATCCTCGAGAACGGCCTGCAGGCAGACGGCAGCGTGGTGATACCGGAAGTGCTCCGGCCTTATATGAGGAATCAGGCGGTCATCTCCAGAAAATAGCCGTTGGCAAGGAAGCCGAATTTGTGATAAAATGCTATTTGCCGTGGCGTCTCGTCATGGTGAAACGGAGAGGTGGTCGAGTGGTTTAAGGCTCTGGTCTTGAAAACCAGCGAAGGGGCAACTCTTCCGTGGGTTCGAATCCCACCCTCTCCGCCAGTACATATGAACTTGAACAGCCATGCTGCGTTTGCTGCGCAGCATGGCTTTTTTGCTGTCTGCACCAGGCGCATAATCTCATGTACAGCCGGAGAGAGTAATGAACAGTCCGACAAACCGATGCAAGGAGGATGCGAATATCCATGAGCAAACCGAGAGCTTACCCGATCCTGCCTGATGATCCGCATCAGGAGGAAGGGGACAGAACGACGATGCCGGAACCTCTCTCCGGTTCCAAGAAAGTGAAGAACCGCAATCACTCGCGGCAAAATCATGGCGAAGGCAGCTAGAGGGCGCCTTCACCGTGATTAGGTCCTTGATCCTCAAGGACCAACCCCATCCGGGTATCGATGCCCGTCATTCCGGAGCATCGAAAGGACCAATCCGGAGACAGGCTGATGAACGATAAGTCATGGTTTGCCAGCAAGCTCCAGGTAGCAGATTCCTAATCCTGTGTAAATTCCTTTCCCTCTCCAGCGATCTGGGTTACAATTAGTCGTGTTTAAACGATCCAGGTGGAGAGGGGATGCTGGTTTGAAGAAGGTTTGGACAATAGCCGGGGCAGTTCTGCTCGCGCTTCTCGTTCTGCTGTCCGGTTGCAGTCAGAAGAGCAACGGGAAGCCAAAGGATATACTCATTGAAGCATACGGCAAGTCAGCGGAGATCACATCGGCCAAGTTCGAAGGTTCAATCAGGCTGAGCCTGGATCTGTCGGACAGCGCGTTGCAGGGAGATCCGTCTTCGGCGATGATCCTGAACATGCTGAGCAATGCGGAGCTTTCATTCCGGGGAACCACGCAGCTGGAGCCAGCGCTGTCGGAAGTCATCCTGACCGTTCGCGTAACCGGCGATACGGAGATAGCGATTAACCTGTCCATCATCGCCACTGAGGACAAGATATGGATCAAGGTTCCGAACACGCCGTTCCTGCCGCTGCCAGATCATGTGGTCGGCAAATATCTGGAACTGGATGTTGCCGAGCTGTCCGCGATGTCAGGAGAACCGATCTCTTCCTTGACAACGGAGCAGCAGCAGAGATATCAGCAGCTGGGCAAGGAGATCGCCGAGCTGTTCTTCGGAACGTTTGATGAAGAGACCTATTTCTCCCATGCAAGCAAGGAAGAAGCCGGCATCCCGGACGATGTGGACGCGGATCAGGTGGTGAAGTTTGAGCTGACGGACGAGAGCTTCCGTCCATTTATGGAGTCGCTCTTCGCAGTGCTGCCTGCCCTGATCGACAAGATAGCCGAGATTCAGGAAGCGGGTCTGACGCAGGCGGAGATCGAGGAGCTCAAGGCGGAGCTGCAAGCGGGCGAAGAGGAATGGAAGGCCACGCTTGACCTGCTTGAGCAGAATATGACGATCCACCGGGCGAGCATCGTGACCGCGGTGGATAAGAACGGGTTCGTATCATACACCGGACTCGATATCGATCTGGAGATGACCGACGAGGGTGAGACCGGAAGGATCGGCCTGCAAGCCGCTCTTGAACAAACCGGGATCAATGAGAAAGTGGAATATGAGCTTCAGAAGCCGGATGCTTCCGAAGTGATCACGTTCCAGGAACTGTTGGCATCGATCATGTATGGACTGTGACGAATGGAACGCATGACGGGAAGAAGTCGTTCTCCGCAAGCTTGCGGGGGACGGCTTTTTCATTGGAAAGGCAATTCGTGACATTCCGTTGAAGTTCGGTCTCAGGACAGGTAGAATATTGATCAAACCGTAACTTGAGCGGAGGTTCATGATGAGCAAATATTGGAGCACATTGACCAGACAGTTAAGTCCATATGTACCAGGAGAGCAGCCCAAGGATCAGATCTATATCAAATTAAATACAAACGAAAACCCCTACCCGCCATCCCCGAACGTCATCCGCGCCATCCAGGAGGCAGCCGGGGCAAGCCTGCGCCTGTATCCGGACCCGGAATCCACGGTGCTGCGCGAGAAGATCGCCGCCAGATTCGGTCTCGGCAAGGAAGAGGTGTTCGTCGGCAACGGTTCGGACGAGGTGTTGGCGCTCGCCTTCCAGGCGTTCTTCGAACAGGATCAGCCGGTGTTGTTCGCGGACATTACATACAGCTTCTACAAGGTTTACATCCAGCTGCATGAGCTGAGGGCGGAGATCATCCCGCTGCGCGACGATTACCAGCTGGATGTCGAGGAGTATCTGAAGCGCTCCTGCGGCGGCATCGTCATCGCCAATCCCAATGCGCCCACCGGCATCGAGGTGCCGCTGTCCGATATCGAACGCATCGTTCAGCAGCATCCGGATGTCGTGGTCCTGGTGGATGAGGCTTATGTGGACTTCGGCGGCCACAGCGCCGTATCCCTCGTTCGCCGATACCCCAATGTTCTGGTCGTGCAGACCTTGTCCAAGTCCAGATCGCTCGCGGGTCTCAGGGTCGGGTTCGCGCTTGGCCACCCGGAGCTGATCGAAGGGCTGAATCGCGTCAAGAATTCGTTCAACTCCTACCCGATCGACCGCCTGGCGCAAGCGGGGGCGATCGCCGCGATCGAGGATGAGGCCTACTTCCGGGAGACGACGGAGAAGGTCATCCGCACGCGCGGGTGGGTGACGGAAGAGCTGCGACAGATGGGCTTTGAAGTGTTGCCGTCGCAGACGAACTTCGTCTTCGCCCGTCTGCCGGGCCGATCCGGCGCCGATCTGCAACGGAAGCTGAAGGAGCACGGGGTGCTGGTCCGGCACTTCGCCCAGCCGCGCATCGAGGATTACCTCCGCATCACGATCGGCACCGATGAAGAGATGAGGACCATGCTGGATACATTGAAACAACGCGTGCTTATGCGTTAATATAGAACAATAAATTGGACGTAAAAGGAAGGACGATCATGGACAATATTCACGCGGAAAGCTCGAACTTTATCAAAAGCATCGTGGAAGAGGATCTGAGGGAAGGCCGCGTACAGAAGGTTGTGACCCGGTTCCCGCCGGAGCCGAACGGCTACCTTCACATCGGCCATGCCCGCGCGATCATCATCAACTTCGATACAGCGGCAGCCTACGGCGGCCGCACGCATCTGAGATTCGACGACACGAACCCGACCAAGGAAGACGTGGAATATGTGAAGGCGATCCAGGAAGATATCCGTTGGCTGGGCTTCGAGTGGGATGGGTTGTACTATGCATCGGATTATTTTGAGGAGATGTATCAGCGGGCGGTGCTCCTTATCAAGAAGGGTCTTGCGTACGTCGATGATCAGACCCAGGAGGAGATTCGGGCTACCCGGGGGACGCTCACCGAGCCGGGCATCGAGAGCCCGTACCGCAATCGCAGCGTGGAGGAGAACCTTGATCTGTTCGAACGGATGAGGAAGGGCGAGTTCAAGGACGGGGAGAAGGTGCTGCGCGCCAAGGTGGACATGAAGTCGCCGAACATCAACATGCGCGACCCCGTTATCTATCGTGTGCTCCATGCCCGTCACCACAATACGGGCGACAAATGGTGCATCTATCCGATGTACACCTTCGCCCATCCGCTGGAGGATGCGATCGAGGGCGTGACGCATTCGCTCTGTTCGCTGGAGTTCGAAGACCAACGCCCGTTCTATGACTGGGTCATCCGCGAATGCGAGATGGAGTCGAAGCCGCGGCAGTATGAGTTCGCCAAGTTGCAGATCGACCGGGCGATCATCGGCAAGCGGTATATCAAGCAGCTCGTGGAGCAGGGCGTGCTCGACGGCTGGGACGATCCGCGCGTCTATACGCTCAGCGGCCTGCGCAGACGCGGTTTCACGCCGGAAGCGATCCGCGCCTTCGTCCGCTCGACGGGCGTATCAAAGAGCGGCGGAACGGTCGACCCGCGCATGCTGGAGCACTTCGTGCGCGAGGACCTGAAACTGAAGGCGCCGCGCACGATGGCGGTGCTCAGACCGCTGAAGGTCGTGATCACGAACTATCCGGAAGGACAGGTCGAGATGCTCGAGGCGGAGAACAACCCGGAGAATCCGGAGATGGGCACTCGCCTGATCCCGTTCTCGCGGGAGATCTACATCGAGCAGGACGACTTCATGGAGAACCCGCCGCCCAAGTACCACCGCCTGTATCCGGGCAATGAGGTGCGGCTGAAGCACGCGTACTTCATCAAGTGCGAGGAAGTGATCAAGGACGAGCAGGGCCGGGTGATCGAACTGCGCTGCACGTACGATCCGGAGACGAAGAGCGGCACAGGCTTCACCGGACGCAAGGTCAAGGGCACGATCCATTGGGTCGAGGCGACGCAGGCGGTTCCGGCCGAGTTCCGTCTGTACGAGCCGCTGATCCAGGAGGGAGAAGGCTCGGAGGAGGAATCGCTGCTCGACCGGATCAATCCGAACTCGCTGGAGATTCTGCAAGGCTATATCGAACCGAACCTGAAGGACGCGAAGCCGCAGGACAAGTTCCAGATGTTCCGTCACGGATACTTTAATGTGGACAGCAAATACACGACGCCGGACAAACTGGTGTTTAATCTGATCGTGTCGCTGAAGAGCTCCTTCGATCCCAACAAGGCGTAAGTCAGGCCCATTCGCACGTCGAGCGGCGGCAAATGGGGATATACGGCGCAAGCGGCCATTCCCGCACGTATCCAGGAGAGGAGATTAAGCATGATAACCAAAGAGCAGATTCAGATCCGCGACCCTTATGTGCTGACGGATGAGAAGAACCAATGTTACTACCTGTTCGGCTCCACGGACAAGAATATATGGACTGGTCAGGCGACCGGATTCGATGCCTATCGCAGCGCGGATCTCGAGCATTGGGAAGGACCGTTCCCGGCATTCCGGCCGCCGGAGGGTTTCTGGTCGCAGACCAATTATTGGGCGCCGGAGGTCCATGTCTACCAGGGCCGATACTATATGTTCGCCACATTCAAGGCTGACGGCGTATGCAGGGGTACGCAGATCCTGGTCTCCGATCATCCGTTGGGACCTTATATGCCGCACAGCGAGGGTCCGGTCACCCCTCGCGACTGGGAATGTCTCGACGGCACGCTCCATGTGGATGACGAGGGACAGCCGTGGATGGTGTTCTGCCATGAGTGGGTGCAGGTGAAGGATGGGACGATCTGCGCGATCCCGCTGGCACAGGACCTGTCGCGCGCTGTTGGCGAGCCGGTTCAGCTGTTCGCCGCATCCAGCGCACCCTGGGTCGAGCCGGTGAATTCGCCGCGTCACGGATCGGGGTATGTGACGGACGGCCCGTTCATGTATCGCACCGGGGGCGGCAAGCTCATCATGATCTGGTCCAGCTTCCGCGGCGGCCGGTATGCGCAGGGCATGGCCGTGTCCGAATCAGGCGGCATCATGGGGCCATGGAGGCAGATCGAGGAGCCGCTGTATGAGAGCGACGGCGGCCACGGCATGATCTTCCGGACGCTGGACGGACGGATCATGCTGGCGCTGCATACGCCGAACAAGACGCCGGATGAGCGCGCGATCTTCATCGAACTGGAAGAGACAGATGGCGAGCTTCGCGTGAAGGAGTGACGGCATAGATGTGAGGCCAAGCGCCGTACATCCCGGCGCCACGGTTCAGACGATCCGGATCATGTCAGGCAGCAACAAGGACAACAATTGGGCAGCCCGAGGGGCTGCCCTTTGTGCTTCTTGGTTATTCGTAAGATGGCGGGATGATGCCGCCTGGGCGAACCTGCTCGAACGAGCCGTTCACGTAGGCCTGTTCCTCGTTGCCGCTGATGCGGAGCGGGATCTCGCGGCCATCGTATGCGACCGTCCCGTCGACGGTGCGTGCCGATACGCCGATGAGCGATTGCAGCTCCCGTCGCGGCCGGTCACCGCACGCACGCCGCGCGGAAGCCGCATCAGCAGTTGACCGCCGCGGTACACCTCGGCTCCCTGCACCGTATTCACGATCTCGAACTTGACCCCGTCGATCGTCCGGCTGTAGGCGGTCGCCATGCCGACGTCCTTGCCGTGGGCCATCGCATAAGGGGTCAGCGCGGTGAACCAGACCGTACCTTCCGGCCGCATCAGGATGCCGCACAGCCGCTCGATATAGTCGAGCATCGTCAGGATCGAAGGCGCGTACACCCTGGTGTAGCCTGCCTCTCCGGTCCATGGGCTGATGCATTGGGCGAACTCCGTCATGCGAGAGAACGCCGACAGGATCGGCTGCATGATCCAGGTGAGCTCGACATGCCTGTGATGATGCTCGAAGGCATGCGGCGTCCGGATGAGCGTCAGCATGTTGACCGCTCCGCCCCAGCTGTTGTGCGTGGAGAACGGATCGAAGCGAGGATCATCCATCGCGATCGAGGTGAGCGGATACTTCGAGAAGAACTTCCTCGTGTTCAGCAGATATCTCCGCAGCGCCTGGGCGAAGAACTCATCATCGCCTACCTCGCAGGCCAGCACGCGCAACAGCACATCCGACTGCAGGCGGACGAACCGTCCGTGCCTGTCCACATCGTAGAAGAAGGCATCCTGCTCATCATAGCAATGCTCCATCAGGCTATGCAGCGTCTGTTCTGCCCGCTCCAGCCAGACCCTGGCTTCGTCGGCATGGCCCAGCTCCCCGGCGATGAGTCCAATGTACCGGCGCTGCGCATATACATTCGCCGTCAGATCGGGCGCCAGGAACGGCAGGATCGGCGAATCCGGATCGTACTCAGCCGGATGATCCAGGTGCGGCGTATCCGGCACATGCCAGAAGCGGGAGGACGAGTCATGGCCGGTATCGAAGGTGCAGAAAGCCTCGATGCAGCCGGTTCCCCGCGTCGTGCGGTTCCGGTGCAGCCATTCGTCATAGCGCCGCATCGCTTGAAACATCTTGCCCAGGAACTCCTTGTCCTTGCGTCCATGCAGCAGATAGTGATTCCAGACGCTGCGCGCCAGCGGCGTCACCAGCTGGATCTGCTTGTATGCCGGACCGTCCTTCGTCCACTTGTACGGCATGAGGCCGTCATCGCGCTGCAGGTCCGCATACAGTTCGAAGGATGCCCGGGAGACGGAGGGGATGAAGCGGGAGGCGACCTCCGAATTGATCGTGCCGGTGCTCTCCAGCCAGCAGCCGCGATAAGGGCCGCCCTCGAGCCATACGTACTTGCCGTTATGATCAGCGGGCATCGTGCATTGGAACAGCTCCGCCACCGCCTGATAGAAGCGGTCCTCGAGCGAGTCCGAGGTCGAGGCGAAGGAGATGCCATTGGCCAGGAACTCATCGAGAAGCGAAGGCTCCGCCTGGACTCCTGCGAGCCGTGCGGCCATATCCTGTTGCCTGAGCTTGTACAGCAGTTCTGTGTTCATATGCGAAGGCATCCTTTCCAGTGGATTTGAAAGGTATTGATATTAGAAATATACGCGGTATGTTCGGAGAAGGAAAGGTCATTGTGTGCAAGTGATTACTTTTCTTATCGTAGTCCTTACTTTTCTTTATTAATCGCCCCCTGCCTCGTTAGTAGAATATAGACATCCGAAAAAAAGCCTAGCGGTGGAATGTCAAGGGGTTGATCAATGAAAATTGGAAGGAAACTTGAGAAAAATCTGTTTTGAGCCTAAAAAAGGCAATACGAAACTTGACCCAGCCCATAGACGGAATTTTCAGAC
>Ga0310828_1001618_pt1 | contig 12435 bp, 10 predicted proteins | sample WT_ome_3_FD_202242 | JGI IMG/M metagenome (GOLD analysis project Ga0310828, IMG submission 202242) | Sorghum-adapted microbial communities enriched on wild type (WT) sorghum from Joint BioEnergy Institute, Emeryville, California, United... ... | reverse complement strand
CGGGGTGCCGGTGAACAGGGTCGCGCACCGATTGCTCCGCTCGGCCAGCCACCGCAGCTTCATGTCCAGGTCGGACGCCCGCTTGGACGGCTTGATCGAGAAACCGTCTGTGCGCACGGGCACGGCCAGGTTTTTGAAGTAGTGCGCCTCGTCGACCAGAAGGTAGTCGACGCCGAGGTGCTCGAAGTACACGCCGTCGTCGGTGGCCTTGTGCAGCAGCGTCTGCGCCCGCGTGCGCATCGTGTCGATCATCTTGTACAGCTGCTTGGTCGTCCGGTCCCGGCCGTCACGCTCGTCTTGCTCGGTGACGGCGCGGCGGAACTCCTCCACCTTGGCCAGCAGGTACTTCGCCTGGGTCCGTGGGTGCACGGGAATGCGTCCGAACGCCGAGTGGGTGATGACCACCGCGTCCCAGTCGCCTGTGGCGCAGCGGGCGGCGAACAGCTTGCGATCCTCGGCCGTCTCCAGGTCGTCCTTGCCGCACATGAGGATGCGGGCGGACGGGTACAGCTGCCGACCCTCCCGGGTCACCTGCTCCAGCAGGTGGTTGGGCACCACGATGAGCGGCTTGCTGGCCAGTCCCAGCCGGCGCAGCGACATGGCACCCATGTACATGATGGCGGTCTTGCCCGCGCCCACGGCGTACCCGCACAGGGCCCGTGGGGTGCACAGCATCCGCTGCACCATGTCCCGCTGGTGCTGGTACGGGGTGAACCAGTCGGCCAGGCCCGGGAACGTCAGGTGGGAGCCGTCGTAGCGGCGCACCACGTGCGAGTTGAACCGCCGGTTGTACTCGGCGGCGAGCCGGTCCGCACGGTCCGGGTCTTCCCACACCCAGTCCGCGAACCGGTCCGCCAACTCCTGCTGCTTGGCCTCGGCCGCACGGGTGGCGCCCACGTCCTTGACCCGCTTCTCCTCCCCGTCGGGGGTGCGCACCGTCCGGTACACGACCGGCGGCTTACCGTTGGCGTACAGCTCCGCCAGCCGGTACGCGTCGACGTGCTCGGTGCCCCATTCGGCGGTCGCCTTCGGCGACATCCACGCGCCCTGGTGCGTTATTTGCCACTCGGCGGTCACCGGCACATACGTGACCTTCGGCCTGGCGAACCGCTCGTTACCCGGCCCCGTGGACAGCAGCTCGCCGAGGAACTTGGCCACATCCTCGGGCGGAATCCACGACTGGCCCAACTTGGCGCGGATCTCACCCGGCTGCAGGTCGGCCGGCATCACCTTCTCCAACGCGTCCACATTGCGCTGGTACCGACCCGGGTCGTGGGTGGTGGCCCGCCGCGCCACCTCCAGCTTCTTGCGCACGTTGCCGGACAGGTACTCGTCGGCGGTCTGCCACTGCCCGCTGGACGGGTCCTGGTACACCAGGTCCCCCAACAACGCGGGCACTGCGGACGGGTCGCCCACGCCCAGCAGCCGGCCGATCTCGGCCAGGTCTACCCGGCCGACCGCGTCCAGGCACAGCGCCAGCGCCTCCGCCGGCGTGCCCGCCCGCTCGGCCCGCTGCGCCGGCCGGTTGACCCGCCCCCGCAGGATCGGCGTCAGCGCCCCGGTGCCGGTGTCGTCGTCCCACACCTCCAGGGCGAGCACGGTCACATAGTCCGGGTCCTGGCGGAACCCACCCATCGTCGGCCGCACCCGCACATAGGTGGGCTGGCCGGTGTCCTCGTCGGGCTTGCCTTCCCGCACCGTGGACCGGTTCAGGTAGCCGAACCGGGCCACGTACGCGTCGTACAGGGCGTTCACCTTGGCCCGCAGCGGCTCCAGCTCCTCGTCCGGGCACCTGTGGTCGGCCTCGGCGTCCAGCAGCGCCACCGTGGCGTCACGCAGGCCGATCAGCGCCCGCAGCTCGTCCAGGTCGCGCTTCACCTGCACGGGCACCAGCGCACCCCGCCGCACCTGGCACACTCGCCCGTCCACCAGGTGGAACGACCGCTCCTTGCGGCCCTGCGCGTCTTCGAGTTGGATGCCGGTCGTGTCCGGCCCCGGCTCGGGGTCGGCGTCCCACACCCACCCGTCCTGCCGGGCCCGCTGGGCAAGCTGCTGCCCGACCTCACGCACCCGCTCGGCCACCCAGTGGGCACACTGCGCCCCCTTAGGCACGTCGTCGGGTGGCACGACCTCGATGGCGTGCCCGAACCGGCCCCGGGCCGAGTGGCGGCGCATGCTGCCGAGCACCATGCCCGGGTTGGCCTGTATCCACCGGTTGACGAACTCGCCGCCCAGGTCGGCAACCGCGCTGGCCTCAACCCACTGGGCCCGGCCACGGTCGTCGTCGGCCTCGTCGGGGCGTGGCTTGCGCAGCACGACGATGTCGGTGACGACGGACGTGCCCCCGGACAGCAGCGCGTCGTTGGGCAGGCGGATCGCCCCAACGAACTGCCCCTCGCCGGCGATCGCCTCCCGCTGTTCCGGACGTGCCCGGTCGAGCAGGTACCGGGACGAGATCAGCACCGCCATGCCGCCGGGCTTCAACGCGCGCAGCGACCGCCACACGAAGTAGCCGTGCAGCGAGTCCTTCACCTCGTCGGGGGCGGTCGGGTCGAACACGGACACGTCGCCGAACGGCACGTTCCCGACGACGGCGTCGACCGAGCATTCGGCCACGGCCGCGTTCTCGAAGGACGAGCTGATGACCCGCATGTCCGGGTGGATCAGGGAGGCGATCGCGGCCGTGGTCGGGTCACGCTCCACACCCACCATCCGCACCGGCTGGCCGGTGTCGGTGGGGGCGTGGGCGGCGAACACGCCAGCCCCGCAGCCCGGGTCAAGCACGACCCCGCCGTCGAATCCGAACGCGCACAGCACCTGCCAGCACGCCTGCGCGATCGTCGGCGGCGTGTAGAACGCCGAGTAGGTGGCCGCCGCACCGGCCTCCGCCTCCTCGGGCGTGAGCATGTCCAGCACCTGGTCGGCGATGTCCTGCCACGCCTCGGACTTGGGCTCGAACAGCGGCGCCAGCGGCCCCCAGCCGGACCACTGGGCGAGCGTGGCGCGTTCCTCGTCGGTGGGCTGCCGCGCCTGGTCACGTAGGAGGCGCAGCGTGCGTAGCGCCTCGACACTGGACCGTGCCCGGGTCAGCGCACCCGCCGTGTTGGCGTCCCAGGCTAGGTACAGTCCCGGAAACTGTTGCATGATGGGCGTGTCCCTTTCTCGTGTGGTTGGGATGCAGGGGCACCGCCCAGACCTGGCCCGTCTGGGCGGTGCCGCAGAAACGAGAAAGCCCGCCGAGTCGGCGGGCAGTGCGTCGTCTGTGTTGCGTGGCCGAGAGCTAGCCGGTGGCGGTCCTACCTCGGCCGGGCCTGTGGGGCGTGTTGGTGCCCGGGCAGCAGAACTGCCGCTGGCTGTCCTGCCAGCCAGCCAGCGCCCCGCGCTGCACCCGCACGATGACCTCCCCGCACGTCTCGCACCTCATCGCGTCTCCCCCTCAGGAGCGGGCTGGGTCAGATCCTCGTCGTGCTGCAGGTCCGGGTGGTTGTACATCAGCCAGGTCTCGACCGCCGAAGTCATCGCCCGCTCCAGGGCCATGACATCCTCGGGGCCGAAATCGCCGGTGGTGACCTCCGGGAAATGCACGCCGACCGCGGCCCAGAACGCCGACTTGCCCACCATGACCGCGTTTTCGACACGCTCGGCCATCGCGCCGTCGGTGCTCGGGATCTCGTGCAGGTCCATCAGCCGGAGCAACCGCTGCATGTCGTCCGCCATTGCGGCGGCCTCCTGCCGAGCCAACCGCGAGTTGCTGCGCGCCCTGACCAGCCGGAAGTACTCGAACAGGTGGTGCAGCAGGCTGCCGTGCACCTCAGGCAACGTACGCGTGTCCATCGCGCGTGTGTCCTCAGTGGCCATCGTTGTCTCCTTTACCGGTCCGTGTTTTCGTCGTGCCAGTGCCTGGCGTTCTGCGACCCCTCGCTCTGATCAACAAGGCAGTTCACTATGGACAATGACGTTGCTGCGTACGAGCGTTCCGCGCGTGATCAGGTACAACTCATCCGGCCACCCGTCAGTCGTCGATGGAAGCTGGACGATGCCGTACACGCCCTGCGTCAGCAGGTCCTTCAACGTGTCCACCCACTCTCGCGGGACCCACGAGAGCGGAACGTGCGGACCGAAAATCTCCGGGCGGCCCCCTTCTGCAATGAGCTCACGTGCACGATCCGTTTCCAAGATCTGCTCCAGGGCCTCGCGCTCTGACAGGATGTCGTCGTCAGCGGTCATCGCGGCCTCCTGCAGCAACGGCAACGACGACGGCACCGACGGGGACGAGTGCGGGCTCGCCGCCGTCACCCCACCGCTCTAGGTGGCTGTTGCGCGCGGCTTCGCCGGCGTTCACGATGGGCCGCCACTGGGCGGCCAGTTTGGGGTCGATGGTGTCGGGCTCGGCCAGCCGGCCCGCCACACAGTCGAGCGCCCAGGTGAGGAACTTCTCCATCGGCTCACGCCCGGCCGTCTGTAGCGCGTTGGCCGCTTCGTCGTAGCCGGGGTGGCCGTGGGAGATGGCGAGCCAGCCGTGGTCGTCTGCGCCCGTGACCTGGATTCGGGCCACGATGCGTCCGCCCTGTTCCCGGTACCGGTCGCCGCCGTGGAGGCTGAGCTGCCAGCCCCGGTAGGGGCCTGCGTTGAAGTTCATGCTGTGCCTGTTGGACATGTGCGTCTCCGTTCGTGTTGTGGCAGGAACGAACCCAGCCCGCCCCGGATGTGGGACGGGCTGGGTTCGGCGTGGTGGCTACTGCTCAGCGGGCGCGTTGCCGACGGTCTCGTCGTGCAGCGCCGCGTGTGGTTGTGTGCGGGGAAATTCCTTCAGTGTCGGCAACTTTGCCCGGTAAGTGTCACGAGGTTGCCGAGATGGGGTTCGGTTAAGCTACCAGACAAGGCAAAGTCTGTCAAGTTTCGCAGGTCAGGGCCTTGATCATTGATCTTGGTCTCCTCCGTGGGTAGCGGGCGGACGCCCGCTCGACCGCTCCCGTGTCCGCCCGCCCGCCCACGTGCACGGGCGCCGGCACCGGCTCGGGCACGGGTCAGTCGCCGGCGCCCCATCGGCCGCCGCGGCCGTGGGCGTAAGACCGCTGCTGGACGAACCGCACCGGGTGGGGCAGGTACAGGTCGGCGTGGCGGCGCCCGTCGGCCGGGTGGTGGGACAGGATGCGGCGGGTGGCGTCCCAGTGGTGGGACGTGACCACCTCACCGGCGCCGCTGATTCGGGTGTCGTCGCCGATCCAGCCGGTGACCGTGTCGTGCGCCCGGATGGTTTCGATGGCGTAGATGTCGCCTTGCCGGTCCACGCGCCGCCCGGCGTATTCGGCGGCGACGACGGAGGCGGGGGTGATCCAGGTGAGCGCGTCGTGGATGGTGGTGATGGTGCCGGCGACGCGAACACCCCAGTCGCCGGTGTCGTCCCGCCCGCACAGGTACGCCAACGTGGCCGGTCGGGAGCCGTACTGGCGGGAGTAGTAGCGCCAGCCCTCGCAACGCAGCAGGGTCAGCCCGTCCTTGCGGTCGACCACCTCAAGGCGGATGGGTTGCAGGGCGGACGCCTTGCTGCCGGCGTGGATCGCGGTCTCGCCGCCACGGCGTTCGATCTCGGCGCTGTACCGGGCGGCCAGGTACTGGTTCAGCCGGGTCGACAGGGCGGGCCGCGCTGGCAGCGGGGCGTTGCGCTGCCTGCGCTGACGGCGCAGGTTGACGATGGCGGTCTTGCTGCGCTGGCCGGGCAGGTTGTGCTCGCGCAGGGCGGCGGCGAGACGGGCGGCGTCGTGTTCGAGGGCGGCGATGGTGCGGGACAGGGGCGTGCGGCTCCCCGTGTCGGGCATGCGCTTCTCCTCCGTTCGTGGGTCGGGTACGAAACGGCCCGCCCCGGTGTGGGGCGGGCCGTGGGCTTGTGCTCGGCGAGTCCGGTCGGGTCAGGTCTCCACCGGCTCGTACATGTCCTTGTGGACAGGCACCCACCAGAGGCGGCCGTCCACGTCAACGACGGTCCAGATCCAGTCGGGCCCGGTGGCGGGGTGCGCCCGCACGTAGGTGCCGATCGTGCCGGCGGGCAGACGCAGGCGATCGAGCCAATCGTCCGGGTCGTAGGTGGCCGCCACCTCGATCAGGTACCGCACCCTGCGCAGTGGGCGGGTGTCGTGCTCGATCACGGCGACGATCATCCTGGCGATCTCTTCCGCCGAGGCACCTCTGGCGGGACAGGCCGGCGTGGCCTCGCCGTCGTCGTCCGGTCCGATGTAGAACTCGCACGTGTCGGCCCTTGGGCGCCTGAACCCGGGCCCCTCGAACCAGCCCGGTCCGGCTGCGGCTGACCACCGCAGGTCCCCGTTGGTATCAGGCGCCCGCCGGCCGGCGTAGATGGTTGCGACTCCCCCACCGGTCTGCTCCACGAAGGCGCGGTGCCCGAGCGCCTCGACGTAGGCGACGACGGCGTCCATGTCGATGTCGCCCGGAACGTCGTCGGGCGTGTGCGCCACCCTTGCGACTGCCCGCACCGTCGGGGGGCGTCGCCTTGTGTCCGCGCCGTCGTTGTCCGTGTTCCCACGGCGCCTGTACCTGACAGCATCGGGTCGGGGCCGCGCCGGGTGCGGCGGGTCCAGGTTGGCCAGGCCGGTGTGACGCCAGTACGGGTCCGGGATGCCGGCAACGTGCTCGATGTGCCCGATGCAGGTGCGGCACAAGCTCGTCGCGTCGACGTGCTCGCCGGCTTGCGCGTTGCTGGCCTGGCTGAACGGTCCGGTGATGTGCATGTTTGCTCCAAACGGCTGTGGCCCGACACGTCGGGCCACGTGGATGAACACCTTGATCAACAGCGGCTTTGGATTAACTTCGCCCAGGGGTAGCGGGTGGGCGCCCGCTCGGGCGCTGCCGTGTCCGCACGCCCACCCACACCTGCGCCCACGGGCACGGGCTCCGGCTCGGGCGTGGGCACCAGGTCGAGGTCCGACTCGTCGTACGCCACCGTGGGCGCCGCCGGCCACTGCGCGTCGGCGTTGACCACCTCCGGCCGGTTGAAGAACCCGAACGCGTCTTCCCCGTCCTTGGGCTTGATCGTCACCGCGAGCGTGACGACCCGCCCCCGCAGCTGCGCGTCCCAGTCGTACGACCCACGCTCGGGGTTCAGAGCGGCCGGCAGCGCCCCGTATAGCCGCCACCCCTGCGTGGTCTCGACGAGCATCTTCCACTCGCGCCTGCGATAGCCGAACGGGCTCTCGACGTCCCGCACCTTCACGATGCGGCAGGTGACCGTGGTGCGCCCGCCCCGAAGCTTCTCGCCCCGAGCCTTGGCGGCCCGCGCACGCCCCTCCCGCTGCCGCTGCTGGTCCTGCCGGCGCTGCTCGTCGTCCAACGCGCGGGCAGCCGCCTGCGCCTGCCGGTCGGTCATGGTGCCCCGCAGCCACTCGTCATGCATCCGCGCCAGGAACAGGCTGCGGTGGTGGGCGTAGGCGGGATCGTCCAACTTGGCCAGAACGGGCAGCCGGCCGAGCAGCTCGGCACGCCGCGCCGCGGCCTTCTCCTGCCGGGCCTGCCGCTGCGCCTGCGCCTTCTGCGCGGCACGCTGCCGCTTGGCCTCGTGCCGCCTGCGGTCCCGTTCCCGCACCCACACGGGCACCAGGTCCACCCGGATGTAGCCGGCCCGGTGGTTCTGCCCACCGCACGAGCACGAGCACCACGGGCTCACCGCGTACTGGCACCGGTCGTCGCACGGCTGCTGCCCGTTGTAGGTGGCCTGCACGTACGTCAGCCACACCTTTTGCCCGCAGCCGCCGCACCGCATGGTCCGCCGCTCGCCGTCGACGACGTTGACGAACCCGCACTCCCCGCACGCCCCGCCGGCGCGCGTGATGGTGACAGTCTGGCCGGTCACCGCACTGCCCCCAACTCGTCCAGCTGCGCCTGCGCGTACGCGATGTCCGCCTTGGCCTTGTCGACCTGACGGGCGTAGCGGCGGACCAGCTTGCGGTCGCCCCGCCCGCTGGCGCGCGTCAGCCCCAGCTCTGCCTGGGCCAGGTCCTTCCGGGCCACTCTGAGCACGTGGCGGCGGACCTGCACCTGCTGCGCCAGGATCTGCTCGCCCATGTGCTGCGCATCCATCGCTTGTTCCTCCCTTCCGTGTCGAACTGGCGGCAGAAAACGGCCGGTGGCCGGCACACGGGCGTGTGTGCCGGCCACCAAAGGCTGGGCTGGTCAGGATCGGCTGGCCGCGATGAGCGCACCCCACCGTCCGGGCACCCGGATCGGGGCGGCCGCCTCCCACTCGGCCATGTCGACGATGACGGGCAGCAGCCCGGCCTCGGCGAGGTACGCGTGCATCGCCCTCGCCCCGGTCGGCCCGGCGTAGGCGGGCATGGCCACCAGCAGGCTCATGCCGTCCCCGCCTGCCCGCACGCCGATGGCGTGGCCGAACCGGTCGACCAGGGCCCGGGCGCCGGCCTCGTCGGTGATGTCCACCCGCTCACCCTTGGGCCCGCGGTGCGCGTACAGGACCCGCACCACGGCCCGGATCTGCGGCGTGCCCGTCCCGGCGTGCAGGATCTTGGGCTCGACCGCGAGCGCCACCTGCCGGGCGTACACGGCCGGGTCGCCGTTCTGCCGGATGTCGCCGGCGACCAGGTCGCCGTCGACCCACACGGCCAGGTAGCTGCACGTGTCCGCCACCAGGGCGCTGCGCGACTCGTAGGCGACCACGGTCACCTCCCGCTCGCCCACGACGAACCGGAACGCGCTCGCCTGCCGGACGGTCTTGTCCCGGCCCCACGGCGTCTCCCCGTACATGGGGTTGGTGACCGTGTGTTCGGGCAGCAGCCGCCGCACCGCGGCCACGATGGCGCGGCCGACCGAGTACACGCCCGGCTCACCCGGCTGCTCCTCCTCGCCGACGGTCCGCCACCCGCTGAACACCGTGGCCTGTGGTGGCACACCCCAGCACGTGCGCAGCTCGCAGCCGAGTTCCCCGGTCTGGTGCCCGCACCGTTCGGCCACGGCACGTGCCCGCGTGATCTGCTCGGCGTACTGGTTGAGGAACGCCTCGCGGACGGCGGCGAGAAGGCCGGCACCCAGCTTGTCCTTCGCGACCAGCGGCGCGAACACGTCGGCCAGGTTCGCATCGGTCGGCTCCACGTACCTGGACGGCTGCGCGCACACGGTCTCGGCGGCGAACTTCGCGGCCAGCATCTGCGCCACCTTGGACGGCGCCTTGGACGGCTGTGCGGGTGCGGCCTCGGCGACGTCCGCAGCCGTGTACGGGTTGCGCCCGGTGCGCCCGGTCACGGTGTGGTAGACGGCTTCGAGCCCGTCGTAGCCCATGTGCCCGCGCGAACGCCGCTCGATGTACGCGGCGATGTACTCGGCGACCTGGCCGACGCGCAGCAGCCACCCGGGGCGCACGGTAACCTGCCGCGTCCAGGTGTTCCACGACACGGCCGAGCGCTCGGTGGGCATCGGCTGCTGCGGGCCGATCTGAACCTCCACGCTGTCGTACGCGGCGTCTGGCTTAGACATCCACAGCACCTTGACAACCCACCCGGCGGCGCGCCCGGCCGCCGTGAGTGCGTCGATGATTGCCACGTCGGCGTCGGTGGCCCGGTACGCGCTGTCAGAGCCCTCGCGTGCGTGCTGGGCAACGGCGGGCAGGGTCTGCGCCTGGACCCGCGGTGTGCTCGTAACCATCGATCCGTCTCCCTTCTGCGTGTGCGTGTGTCGTGGAATGCGAAGTGGCCGGGCCGTGCCGGATACGGGTCGGCACGACCCGGCCACCTGCGCCGGGGTGTGTTGCTGCTAGACGGCGGCGAGCACCTGCTCGAAGATCGCCTTCACGTCCTTGGCGTAGTCGGCCACGTCGCTGCCGTCGTCAACGGTCACGTGCAGCGTGTTGAGCGGGTTGTCGTCGTCCTTGCGGACCAGCTGCACGTGGAACGCCGGCCCGAACCGCGCGGCCAGCCGGGACCGCATCTCCAGCCGTGCGGCCTTGGCGCGGGTGCCGGCCGGCAGCGTGCACCGCAGCGTCTCCCCGTCGACCACGACGTTCCCGCCGGCGGCCGTCGCCCGGGGGCGCTTGGCCGTGGCCGGCCGCACGGTGGCCCGGTGCCGGGTCGCCGGCACGGCGGCCTGCTGGGCGATCGGCCCGGGTGCGGCGGCGAGCGTGTCGGTGGTGATCCGCAGCGCGGCGAGCGCGGCCGCAATGCGCTCCTGCGTCTCGTCGGCGGGCAGGCCCAGCTCGGCCACCGTCTTGGCGACGGCGGCGATCACCGCCGGCACGTGCTCGTCCGGCACGAGCGGCTGCCCTCCGGCCGGCTGCGCGACGGTGGCCGGCCGGGACGCGACCACGGGCGCCTGCTGCGCCGGCTCCGGCTCCTCCTCGGGCTCGGGCTCGGGCTTGCGGGTCGCCTTGGCCGCCGCCTTGCGGGTGCCCGTCTTGCGCGCGGTCGCCGTCTTGCGCGTGGCCGTCTTGCGCGCGGTGGCCGGCTTGGCCTCCGGCTCCTGCTCGGGCTCGGGCTCGCCGGCGTCGGCCGCCGCGTCGGCCGCGGCCGCCTCACGCTTGGCGATTTCCTGCTGCAGGTACTCCCGCAGCTGGGCGAGGGTGAACTGGCCCTCGCCCTCCGCGTCCTGGAACACCTGGTGCTCACCGCGCAGCTCCACGAGCCCGTTGACGGCGGCCAGCGCGCCCGCCAGGTCGCCGGCCTCCATCGCGGTCTGCGCCCGCTGCCACAGCTCCTGCTCCCGGTCGGCGTCCGGCTCCTGCTCCTGCGCCTGTCCGGCGTCCGGCTCCTGCTCCTGCGCCCACGGGTTGAACGGCACGTCCTTGGCACCGTTCTCGTCGATGTAGGTCACACGCACCCTGTCCTCGAACTTCACTTGCTCCTCCTCGGTTGCGCACGCGGACCCTGCGCCCGCGTGGTCGTTGTCGGTTTCCTCCCCGCCGGACCCGCCGTTGAGCGGGCTGTTGTCTCCCAGGCGCATGGGCATGACCAGGTGGGTTGCGCCCACGCGCGGCTCACCGGCGCCGTCGGCCGGCTCCCACACCACGGCCCGCTGGTCCCAGCCCTTCACCGGCTTGGGCACGTGCCACCGCACCCACGGCGCGCCCAGCGCGGCCAGGCTGGACAGCAGCAGGTTCGCGGCCATCGCCACCCGCCACTGCGGGCCCGTGTACGGGCAGTCCAGGGACGTTTCGGCGGCGAACCCGTCGCCGTGCGCGGCTAGGGCGACCCGGCCGTTGGCGAACGTCAGCCCGACCACCACACGCATCCCGGCCCGCTTCTGACCGGCGGCGCGTGCCTGCGCCCGCAGGTCGGACTTCAGCCGCTTGACCGCGGCGGAAACCGCGCGGACGGGCAGGGCAACCACGTCCGCGTCCACGGCCTCGGCGTCCCTGAAGCACCGCCGCAGAGCCGTCAGCGGGTACTGCTCCCCCGTGCGGCCAAAGGGCAGGCAGTCCAGCACGACCCGGTACGGCCCGCAGGCGAGCACGAGCCGGTGCTCGGCACGGGCGTAGTCGACGTGCGCGACCGTGTCCCCGGCCTGGCCGATGGCCTCCACCGCAGCGTCCAGCTCGGCCCCGTGCACGGTGGCGGCGAACCCGCCCTCGTGGGCGATGACGTCCACGTCCCGCCGCGCGGCCCTGTACCGGTCGGTGGCGAACAGCCGCATCCACCCGTCGGCGGCACGGCCCAGCTGAACGTGCACGTGTGCCAGCACCGGCAGATCCGCGCCGGCCGCCACCTTGGCGCAGGCGCGCACCGCATCCCGCAGCGACGCGAGCCCGACCGTGGCGGTCGTGCTCACCTCGGGCATGTCCGGCGTGCGGTCGGCCCACTCGGCCGGATCGTGCGGCGTCACATGCACGGGCATCGCCCCGGCCACGTCGGGCGTGACGGTCGCGGTTGTGCCGTCGACCACGACGGTCACCCGGCCCGTGTGCACGGGCATGCCGTTCAGGGCCTCCGCCAGCTGCCGGGCGCTGACCGCGGCCACGCCCGCCTGTACCGGCTTGGCGTCGGCCACGTCGGCGTGGTACACCGCGTGCCCGTTGTTCCGGGCCACGGCAACGTGCCCGCCGGGCGTGGCCGTGAGCACGGCCTGGTGAACCCACGCACCCTCGCGCAGGTCCGGCATCTTGTTGACGAACGCCAACGCGCCGGCGAGCGCCGGCAGGTTGGCGGTGAAAGCCACCCGGCCCATACGCGGCCGGGCGCCTGTAGCAGACATGGGCTCCCTCCAAAGGCGACGGCCCGGGCATCACGCCCGGGCCGTGTGTCGGAACTGCTGTCGCGGCTGTACGGGTCAGCCGCGCGCGGTCTTCTCCGCCTGGTCGCGGCCGGTGTCGGCGGCGTGCCCGTGCCCGGCCGGCTCCGCCGGGCCAACCGGCACCACGGCCTCGTCCGTGTAGGTCCGGCACCCGGGCGCGGCCGGGGCAGGCGTACGGGCAGCGATCGAACG
>Ga0310828_1001617_pt1 | contig 12436 bp, 3 predicted proteins | sample WT_ome_3_FD_202242 | JGI IMG/M metagenome (GOLD analysis project Ga0310828, IMG submission 202242) | Sorghum-adapted microbial communities enriched on wild type (WT) sorghum from Joint BioEnergy Institute, Emeryville, California, United... ... | reverse complement strand
TTTGCCGAGAATGTAGTTGTAGGTTGCGTTGGATATGATCGAGTTCAATTCCGTCCAACGGGCATCATAGGTGGGCGAGAACAGCTTTTCCGCCGGATCGCGAATCAGAATGTTCCCGTTGTCGGCAACCAGCCGGTTCACGGTTTGCATAAAGGGATCCTGCTGTTCCGTACTGAGGGGCAGCAGATTCGGGTTGGAAAGATTTTGCGCCATCAGGGACAGCATGGGCAGCACCTCTTCATTCATCAGCCGAAACATGTCCGGCGGGACCACCGCCTTGCCGTCCTTGAGGATGTAATGCCTCCCCTCCACCCCGTACTTCATCAGATTGCTGACATCCGGATCCAGCGTCCGGTTGAAAAAGCCCAGAATGGTTTTTAGCTCCTCCTCCGTCTTGACGGCCTTCCTGGAAAACAGAAACAGGCCGCTGTATTCGGGAATCGACCAGACTCCGTAGCCCTTGGGTCCCTTGATACGGTTGACCAGCACCAGATCCGCGGCGGGATTCACCTTCTTCATTTCCTCCCGCATCCGCACGGCATCCGGCATGCTGCCGATATACACGCCTGCCTTTCCGGTAATCATCGAATACCGCTGCACCTGCTTGGAGGTGACGGGAAAGTCCCGGTTGATGAGACTTTCATCGTACAGCTTCTTCATGAAATTCATCGTATCCATGTATTCTCCGGTGGCAAATTCGGGAATCAGCCTGTCTCCGGACAGAAGCCAGTTGTTGGGCGTGCCAAAATAGGAACTCAACGTCTTGAAAGCGCCATAGACCAGATCGTTCCGGTCGGTCAGGCCGTACGTATCCTGTTTTCCGTCGCCGTCCGGATCGTCATAGGTGAACGCCTTCATTACGCGGTACAGCTCGTCAATCGTCCCCGGAACGGCGAGTCCCAGCCGTTCGAGCCAGTCCTTGCGGATGAACACCCCCTGGCGGGAAGCCGGGCGTTCATTGTAGATCCCGTAATAGTTGCCGTCTACGGCGGTTTCGTCGAGAGTCGACTTGCTCAATTTCCGCAGATTCGGATAACTGTCCAGATAAGGTCCGATATTCCAGAACATGTCCGAGCGGATGGCGTTCTTGACCAGGCCGTAATCGGCCTGGTTAACGAATGTAACCTGTCTCAGCGTGCCGGTTTCGATGGCGTTCAGCATTTTGTCCGTATAGATTTCTTCCGGAATCCACTGCACATCCAGCCGGGTGCCGGTCAATTCTTCCAGCCTGCGCATCAGGCTGTCCGCCGGGGGCTTTGTCTGGTGTAGCGGAACCATTATGCTGATCTGCACCGGTACGGACGCTTTCGTCTGTTCCGGGGAATTTTCGGAGCAGGAAGCGCAGAAGGCAAGAAGGAGCGCCAGAATGGCGGCCGGCAAAATCCGGGAAAAAATCGGGAAAGATCGATTATCCTGCCGTTTCATGTCGAATTCAAACCTTCCAATTAGACATCATGTGATCATTATACACGAAATCGCTTCCGGAAAACACATGACGTACAAACCTGAACTTTGCTTTGTTTGTCATAACTTAAACATTGCCCGGGGAAGCTCCGGCTTGGTAAAATAGACGGGATGGACCTCGTGAAACCGCTTGAAAGGGAGGATATGGCATGGGAAAATCAAGCTTTTTGACGAAAATGACCTGGTTCGGCTGCATTTTTTGCACGTTTCCCGTCATCTTTATCGGCTTTTTCTCCTATCTCAAGTCCTCCAGCGAGATCCAAAAACAGGTAAATTTAGGACAAAAACAAATTTTGACCCAGATGAATTCCAATGTCGAACAAACGCTGCAGACGGTAAACCACGCCGTCAACCAGCTGATTAATTCTACGGTGATGAACCAGGTTTTCAACGATACCTTTAACGGACAGGACTTCATCCTTTATAAAAATCTGCGGAAGGAAATCGGCAATACCCAATCGTTTTACACGTATCTCGAGGACGTGGTGATTGTCAACCTGAAGCAGAACTGGATGCTGAAAAATTCGGGCTTTTACCTGTTCGACCAGTACCTTCACCACTCGCAGATCGCCAATCAGATGATGCTGCAGAACCAGACCTCCTGGGTGCTGAATCCCAGCCTCTGGTTTTACAGTGAAGAAAAGGCCAACTCCAATACCTGTCCCTATACGATCAGCCTGGTAAAAAAATTGCCGACGCAGGATTTGGACAAGTACGGGCTTGTTTTTGCCAACATTCCCACCTGCAGCATGAAGGATATCTTAAACTACACTCCGAGGGAATCGGAAACGGTCATGATTCTGGACGACCAGGATCGCGTGATCTATCACAACGATGCTTCCATGATCGGCAAGTACGCCATCAATACCGGATTTATCAAGAATCCCCTGATTTTCACCGAGCCTTTCGGCCAATTCCGGACGGTCGTTGACGGGAAGGCCTATACCGGCACCTATCTGCGTTCCTCCTTCAACAACTGGATCTATCTGTCGGTCATCTCCATCGACAGTCTGACCCGGGAATCGCAGAAAATCCGGAATTATACCATCCTGATCAGCGTCGTCATCGTCCTGCTGTTCATGACGGGCGCCTGGGTTTATTCCCGCCGCCTCTATACACCTATCCAGCGGCTGGTCAAGCAGGTCGGGGGCAAGGATTCGGGCAAGGCGGGGAGCAACGAGTTCGAGATGATCTCCAGCCGGGTGCAGGATCTGTTCCAGTCCCAGACCCGGCTGGAACAGGAAAGCCGGCGACACCTGCAGCAGGCCCGCGACTTTTTCCTCGTCAAGCTGTTTCAGGGAACGATGCGGCGCCGCGACATGGAGGAGAGACTGGAGTTGTACGGCCTCTCGCCGCAATTGGAGAAGTGGACAATCCTGTCCGCCATTACGCTTCAGATCGATACCTTGGAGAACACGTCGTATCGAAAGGAGGACATGGATCTTCTGCTGTTCGCTCTGAGCAATATCGTTGGGGAAATGATTCCGGACGATGCCCGGTTCCCGCCGGTGACGATTGATCAGACACTTGTGGTGCTGACCGGGCAGTCCGAAGACAATGCGGCGGAATTCAACCGCTGGATTTATTCGCTGACCGAATCGATCCAGCAGGCCGCACAGCAGATTTTGAAGCTGACCGTCAGCATTGGGGTCAGCCTCCCGTTCGGGGATATCAAGCATACCTCGATTGCCTTCCGGGAAGGGCTCGAAGCCTTGAAGCACCGCATTCACCTGGGACTTGGGGTGATTATCCATTATGCCAGCATGAACGCCGGCCGGCACCAGGTCAACCTGGACTATCCCTGGCTGACGGAAAGCGAGCTGTTCGACGCCATTCGTCTGGCCGACGAGGAGAAAGCGCGGGAAGCGCTGGAACGCATGATGGCAACCATTTTCAAGCATGAGATGACGCCGCAGGAATATCAGGTGCCAATAAACCGGCTGCTCAACAACATTCTGGTCATGATGCAGGAATCCGGGATCCGCCTGAGCCAGCTGAATCCCGGCGGGGAATCGTTCTATGAGGAATTGAACCGTCTCCACGTAGCCAGAGAGATCGGGGAATGGTTCCGGGACCGGCTGATCCTGCCCCTGATCCGGATTTTCCGGGAACGCCAGCATTCCCAATACCACAGCATCTCCGAAACGATCCTCGACCGCATCCACAAGGCGTTTGATACCGATCTCACGATTGAACAATGCGCCGCGGAACTGCACTACAACGCCAATTATTTGAGCAGCGTCTTCCGGAAGGAGACCGGACAGACGTTCAGCGAGTATTTGTCCGCCTACCGATTTGCCAAAGCCAGGCAATGGCTGATTGAGACGGAGATGACCGTGAAGGAGATCGCCGAACGGCTGCGGTACCAAAATTCGCAGAACTTCATCCGTTCCTTCCGGAAACAGGAAGGCATGACTCCCGGCCAGTACCGGGAGAGCCACCGGAAAATGAATTCGTAGCCGGTTGCCCTTGTCAAAGCGTTTCGATATCGACCCGGCTTCCGCGTCCCGTCGGCTCCGCCGGATGGACGATCAGCCTGCGGGGAAGCCGGGCGCGAAGCTCCGGCACGTGGCTGATGACGCCGACCGTCAGCTTGTCCATGTGCAGCTTCTCCAGAGCGGTAACGACCGTCTCCAGCAAATCGGGATCAAGCGTCCCGAAGCCCTCGTCCAGGAAGAAAAACTCCAGCGGATACTGTCCTCTCAGCTGAATTTGTGCGGAAAGCGCCAGCGCCAGCGAGAGCGACGCGAGGAACGTCTCCCCGCCCGACAAGGTGGTCACCGGGCGGCGCACCCCTCCGTTCGCATCGTCGCGGATCACGAAGCCGCCGCCGGAGTCGATCTCGAGCGCGTAGCGCTGGCGCGTCAGCCGGCTCAGTCGCTCGGAAGCGGCGCGGCACACCTGCAGGAGCTGCTCCTCGGCGACGAACTCCACGAAGGCGTTGCCGCGCAGCACCGACTGCAGCCGGGATAACCGTCCGTGCAGCTCCGCGAGAACGGCGCGCCGCTTCTCCAGCGCGATCCAGCGCTCGTGCCTGCCGCGCAGCTCCTCAAGGTCGCGCTCGGCCCGGGCCCGCGCCTGCAGCGCCTGCTCGCGGGCCGTCCGCAGCGCGGCCAGCCGCTCCTGCAGGGCGGTCCACTCCGGCTCGGCGACCGATCGCCCGGCCAGCAGCTCGAGGATGCGCTGCCGCCGGCCGGCGAGCTGCTTCTCCTGCTCGCGGTGGCGCGCCGCCTCGGCCGCCCAGGCCTCGCGATCCGCCTCGCTGAGCGCCGCGGCGCGCACCTCCTCCGCCGAGGCGAAGGGCGAGCCCTCAAGCGCGTTCAGCCAGGCCGCTTCAGCCTTGGCCAGGGCGTCCGCCGCGGCGGCATATGCTTCCGCCGCGGCGCTGTGCCGCTGCCCCGCCGCCTGCAGGGCCGCCTGCGCCCGCTCGAGCAGCGCCCGCCCCGCCTGCTCGGCCTCCGCCAGCTCGCGGAGGCGGGATTCCGCCGCGGCCAGCTGACCGGCAAGCGGCTCGCTTCCGGCGCGCTCGGCCAGCTGCCGCGCCTTCTCCGTGCGGAGGCGGGCCGTATGCTCGAGGCGGGAGGCCAGCTCCACGAGGCGCTTCTCCAGGTCGGCGCGCTGTTGCCGCAAAGCCTCGATCCGCCGCTGCACGCCTTCGATGTACGGCACGCTCGTCTCAAGGCGGGAGCGCAGCTCTTCGGCCCGGCGGTCCTTCCGCGCGGCTTCGGCGTAAAGCCCGGCGGCCTGTTCGGGCGCAAGGCCCGGATACTTGCTCGCCCATTCTGCGCCCGCCCGGGCCGCGGCCTCCGCCGCCTGGCGCTTGCGCGTCAGCGCCTGCGCGGCCACCTCCCGCCGGGCCTTCGCCGCCGCCTCGGCCTCCTGGCGGGCGGCGGCCAGCCGCTGCAGCTCCCCAAGGCGCCGGCGGGCCGCTTCTTCCAGTCCGCGCAGGGCCGCTTCGGCCGACTGCAGCCCTGCGCGGATGCCGGCCGCGCGCTCCTCCGGGCCGGCCGCATATTCCCGCGGGTTCACCGGGCCGCCCTCGTGTTCCTGCGGGTCCACCGGGCCGGCCGGCGGCAGCTTTGGAGCGCTTTCCGCCGCCGCAGCGGGCCCGGGTGCCTCCAGGCCGGCAGCGGCCTCACGCAGCGGGCCTTCCGGCAGCTGCTGCGCCAGCTGCTCCCCCAGATGATGGAGCCGGAAGCGCAGCTGCCGGGCCTGCAGCAGGAGGCCCCGGGTCTCCTGCTGCAGGGCGGCAAGAGCCTCCGGCTCCCTGCCTTCGGCAGCGGCTTCCGCGTGCGCGGCGGCCGGCGCCGGATGGTGGAGCGAGCCGCAGACCGGGCACGGGCCGCCCTCCCGCAGCTGGCCGGCAAGAACCGCGGCGAGCCGCCGCCGCTCCCGTTCGCGCGAGGCGGCTGCGGCGCGCTCCACCGCCGCGGACAGCTCCGCCTCAAGCCGGGCGAGGTCCGCCTCCGCGAGCCGGATATGGGCGCCGCAGAACGCAAGGTCCGCCAGCAGCGGCTGCAGCGCGGCGAACCCTTCCTCCATCCGGGCGGCAAGCTCCGCTTCCCGGCGGAGACTTTCAGCCAGCTGCCGCTCGGCTTCCGCGTGCGCATCGGCAAGATTGGCCAGCTCCTCGGCCAGCCGTTCGGCCTTTTCCTTGTCGGCCAGGGCGAGACGAAGCCTTTCCCGTTCCTCCGTCCGTACCTCGCACTCCTTCAGTTCCTCCTTCAGGGCCGTCTGCTTCTGGATCGCCTTGTCCTTAAGCTCCAGCTGTTTGCCCAGCTCCGCTCCGGATGCATCCAGCCGGTCCGCGGCCTCCCGGCGGCGGTCTTCCAGCTCCCGGATTTCCTGCTCGAGCCGCCGCAGCTCTTCGGCCAGCTCCTGCGCTTCCCGCAGCCGCTCCAGCCGGATCCGGAGCGGCGTTTCCTCCGCCGCCCTCCGGGCGGCGGCTTCGCCGCTGATTTTCCCGGCCCGCGCATGCTCCGCCTCCGCTTCCGCTAGCCGCGCCGCCGCTTCGGCTTTGCGGGCCGCCGCTGCGCCGAGGGCTCCCTTCGCGGCCTCCCACGCATCCAGATAGGGACGGATCCGCTCCTGCCGCTCATGCCCGGCCAGCAGCGCTTCCCGCTCGCGGATATACGGCTCCCGCTCCGCGTGCCCGCGCGAAAGCGCGTCCAGCTTCTCCTTCTCCTGCTGCCATTCGCGGATCTGACGCTTTTGCTCCCATTCCGCCTCCGCGTGCCGCAGCTGCTCCCGCTGCTCCTCCGCCTGGATGGAAGCTTGGGCGAACCGGTCTTCCGCCTCCTTCACCGCCTCCCTGGAAGCATCGCCCAGCCCCTGCCGCTCGGCGGCGATCCGCGCAAGCTCCGCTTCGGTTTCCTTGAACCGGGAAGCGACTTGGGCGTGAAGCAGGTCGCCGTACGCCTCAAGGCCGAACAGACGCTGGAGCATCTGCCGTCGCTCGCTGCCCTTCAGCGCGAGAAACTCGGCGAATTTTCCCTGCGGCAACACCACCGCGCGGGTGAAATCCTGCATGGTCAAACCGAGTAGGGATTGTACCCGGGCGTTGACCTCGGATGCCTTGTCGGCGAGTACCTCCTGCCTCCCGTCCGCATGCACGCGGATCAGCCGGCTGACCGTGTTGTTGACCGAGATCCCGCTGCTTCGTTTGAACTGCCTTTCCACCCGGTAGCATAGAGGCCCTTCAGCCCCCCGAAGCCCGAAGGTGAAGGAGACGGACAGCGTGTTTTCGGCCTGGTTCATGATGCCCTGCGTTCCGTTCAGCGCCCGTTCCACCTTGCCGTACAGGGCCAGCGTCACGGCATCAAGAATCGTCGATTTGCCGCTTCCGGTCGGACCGAATATGCCGAAAACTCCGGCTTCACACAATATTTCAAAGTCGATTTCCTGGGCTTCCCGGTAGCTTTGAAGCCCCGACAGCGTCAGCTTCATCGGCTTCATGACGGCTGCACCTCCCCGTGATCCGGCTGCGGCGCCCCGGACGTTTCCTGCACCAGCTCGAGAAACAGCTTCACCAGCTCCCCTTCGGGTTCGGCTCCGCCGGTCTGTCTCCGGTAAAACCGCCGGAACAATTCGTCCAGAGGCAGCTGCGAAGCCGCGGCGCTTTCCGCTTCGGCGGCCTCCGCCTGCGGGTAGACCGGACGGATCTGCACTATGCCGGAATGAAGCGTGCGCAGCTGCCGGATTTGTTCCAGCGTCAGCGAATCGTCCACATGGATTTCGAGATCGATCCAGGCGCCGGCATCGCGGCCTTCCGCCAGCCAGCTCCGCACTTCCGCCAGTCCCCCCCTCGCTTTCCATCGGACCAGCGGCCGGCCGCTGGACAGGAGCAACTCCTGCGGTTCGGCGGCTTTCCCGGGCGCGAGGTCCAGCAGCGTTACCGATTTTGCCTGGCCCTCCTCCGAGAAGCTGTAGGCGAGCGGCGAGCCGGAATAACGGAGCGGCACTTCCGCTTTCAGCGTCTGCGGCCGGTGCAGATGGCCAAGCGCGACATACTGGGCTCCCGTGCAGAGGGCCGCGGCATCCACCGTATAAGCCCCCCCGACCTGGATCGGCCGCTCGGAATCGGTCTCCTGGCCGCCCAGCACATACAGATGGCTCATGATCAGATTGACGGTCTGCGGGCGGAACGCCTGCGCCGCCCGTGCGGCGATACGCCCCACCTTCTCCGAATAGGCGCGGCGAAGTGCCTGCTCATCGGTCTCGTCGGCCAGCAGCTCCTTCAGCCGCGATTCCGACGGATAAGGCAGCGCGAACACCAGCGCGCTTTCCCCCGTACGCCCGCAGCCGATCGTCACCGCTGAGGACTGCGGAAGGCCGATCAGCGTAATCCCCTGCTCCCGCGCCAACGGAGCGGAGGCGGCGAGGCGGTCGGGATGGTCATGGTTGCCGGCGATGGCCACCACCGGTCTGCGCCCTCCGTCGGAAAGCCGCGTCATCGCCTCGTAGAAGAGCTGCTCCGCGGCGGCAGGCGGATTGACCGAGTCGTAAACATCCCCGGCCATCAGCACGGCGTCCACCCGCTCCCTGCGGACGATCTCCACCAGTTCATCAATAAAGGCGGCCTGTTCCTCCAGGCGGCTCCGCCCTTCCAACGTTTTGCCCAAATGCCAGTCGGCGGTATGCAGAATGCGCAAACGTACCCCCCCTTGAATCGCTGTCTCCCGGGTCCACGCCTCTTCGCGGCGGAAAAAATCCCGGTTTGTACTTATCCCGCTTGCGAAAGTGCCGCTCACAAAGGAACTACGCGGCCGGCGTCGAAGAAATACAAATATTTTCCGGCAACCGGCCGCTTCCAGATTTGCTCGACGGCGCGGGCGTACAGCTCCATCTGAATGCGGTAGCGCCGGACAAGGTCGTCCATCCGGTTCCCATAGACGGCATCGGTCTTGTAATCCAGCAGCACCGGCTGTTCCCCTTCGAAGAAAAGGCAGTCGATCACCCCCTGGATCAACACGATCTCGCCCTCCGGCCCGGCTTCCTCTTCGCCGTATACCTCCGCCGCCGGCAGGCCGAAGCTGAAGGGCAGCTCCCGGTACACCCGGTCAGCGCGCAGCAGTCTCCGCCCCGCCTCGTGGCTGAAGAACGAGAGAATCACACCGGGATCGATGACGCTCACCTGCTCGTCCGTCAGCAGCTCCCTGTCCCGCATCTCCAGCGCCGTCTGCCGGACGATCTCCCCGGTCATTTCCGCCCGGTCCAGAGGCAGATGCTGCATGAGGGCGTGGTAGACCACCCCCCGTTCGGCCGGGGTCAGCGCACGCTTTTCCATAAATCGCGGCCGTTTCAGCAGAGCCGGTACCCGGGCCGGGCCGGATGCGGCCGTTGCCCTTTGCCGCCCTTCGCCGCTTCCGAAGCGCGGGCCGGACGGAAAGTCGGATGCCCGGCCGGCTGCCGCTTCGCGCAGTCCGGCACCGGCGCCGGCCGACTCCCAAAGAGAGGCGGGCGGAAGCTCCTCCGCCGCAATCAAGGCCCGTTCCTCGGCCAGCCGCTTTATTTCCGTCACCGTCGTTTTCGCGGGAAGAACGGAAAGCCGCGAATGCGGGTCTTTCCATCCCAGGACCCGCCCGATCTCCCCGGCCCAGGCGGAAGGTTCGGCTTCGACCGGGGCAAGGCGGATCAGCGCCTCCAGCCGATCCCCGTCCGGAGGCCGCCGCGCCTCGGACGGCGCGGACTGCCCGGCGAACTGCCGGCCGGGCCACAGCTCGACCTTCCACCTTGAAGGATCTTGGGCCGCAAGGCAGGGATCGGCCTCCGCCGGCAGTCCGGCCGCCTCGCGGAGCGGCTGCGCCGAACGGTGGCGGAGAACTGCCGGACCGAGCCAATCCAGGTAGCAGGAAGCCCCGGCCAATCCATCATCGGGAAGCGGCCATTCCGGGCTTCTTCCCAGCCTGTCCCACCGGGCCGCCGCTTTGGCCGCCGAATGGACCGTGCCGACCAGCACCAGTTTCTCCCGGGCGCGCGTCAGCGCCACATACAGGACGCGCATCTCCTCCGCCAGCAGCTCCATCCGCATCCGCCTGCGGATGGCCAGCGCGGGAAGAGAAGGGTAGCTGACCCGCAGCGAAGGGTCGATCACTTTCGGCCCGAAGCCGAGTTCGCGGTGCAACAGAAAGCGTCCGTTCAGGTCCGTCCGGTTAAAGCCTTTGCCGAGGCCTGCCATGAAGACGACCGGGAACTCCAGACCCTTGCTTTTGTGAATCGTCATGATCCGAACGACGTCTTCCTGCTCTCCAAGCGCCCGGGCCGTTCCCAAATCCCCTCCCGAATCGCGCATCCGTTCGATAAAGCGGAGAAACCGGAACAAGCCGCGGAAAGAGGTGGCCTCGTACTGCCTGGCGCGGTCGTACAGCGCCCGCAGATTGGCTTGCCGCTGCAGTCCGCCGGGCATGCCCCCGACGAAATCGTAATAACCGGTCTCCGTGTAAATCTTCCAGATCAGATCGGCGAGCGCGCCTTGTCGGGCTTCCCGGCGCCATGTCTCCAGGCGGGCGAGGAAATCGGCCAGGACGCTCCGCAGAGCCGGATCGGGCTCCTGCCAATCGGCATGGGCCTCCCGTTCGGGAGGAGGCGAATCACACTCCGGGTCCTTGGGCAAGGAAGGCGCCATTCCCGCACATTTCAGCACGGCATCGAAAAACGGCATTCTCCGGCCGCGAATGCGAATCTGCGCCAGATCTTCGGCCGACAACCCGACAAGAGGCGAGCGCAGAACCGCCGCGAGCGGAATATCCTGATACGGATTGTCGATCAGGTTCAGCAGCGCCATGACGGTTTCGATTTCGACCGCGTCGAAATAGCCGGTTCCCAGCTCCGCGTAAGCCGGGATTCCGGCCTGCTTCAGCTCCTCGATCAGCACCGGCGCCCACTCCCGGGTCGCCCGCAGGAGAATGACGATGTCCCGGAATTCGACCGGACGCATGCCGGGAATCCGTTTGTCGAACACCGCAAAAGGGGGGGGTTCCCCGTCCGCTCCCGTCATGCGGCGGATTTCCAACGCGATCAGGCGCGCTTCCAGCTGAGCCGTTTCCAGCTCCTGCCGTTCCCGGGCTTCCCGGCTTTCCGGAGAAAAAGCCTCCGCGCCATCCGGCCGGGCCGATTCGTCTTCCTCCGCGAATGCCGAAGGCTCCCCGTCTGTTCCGGATTCCTCCCGCGCTTCCGGCTGCCTCTCCAAAAGCTTCAGCTCCACGGCGTAGTCGTCGGTGCAGCCGGGCTCCGGATATTCCGCCCCGCGGATCAGCTCGGCATCGGCATCATAGGCGATTTCGCCGACCTTCCCGTTCATGATCTGGCGAAACACAAAATTGACTCCGTCCACCACTTCCCGACGGCTGCGGAAATTGCGGGCCAGATCGATCCGCCTTCCCTTTGCGCCCCCAGGGTCCGCCTTCCGCCCTTCCGAAGCGGACGCATAAGCACGGTATTTGGCCAGAAACAGTCCCGGCTCCGCCAGACGGAAACGGTAGATGCTCTGCTTGACGTCCCCGACCATAAACCGGTTGCCCGGTTCGCCCCGGGAGATCAGAGCGACGATCGTTTCCTGCACCCGGTTCGTGTCCTGGTACTCGTCGAGGAGGATTTCCGCGAACTGACTCCGGTAATCCAGCGCCGGCCGGGACGGCACAAGCCGCTGCGGCGTCGATGCCGGATCGCGCAAAATCCGCAGGCAGTAGTGCTCCAGATCGGCGAAATCGAGCAGCCCCTTGCCGGACTTCGCTTCCGCGTAGCGTTCGGCGAATTCTTCCGCAAGCGAGACCAGTTCGCCCATGAGGGGAGCCAAATCCTCCAGCTCCCGGGCATATTCCTCCGGCGTACGGGTGAACAGCTCCTCGCCGATCGCCGTCAATCGATCCTTGACTTCGCCGCGAAGCTCTTTGACCTGCTCCTGCAGCCCCTTGTCGAATCCGTCCCCGCGGCATGCCTTCAGCCGGCCGAACCGGACGTTCCGAAACCGCGCATGCATTTCGTTCCAGCCGGTTTCCGCCGCCTGCAGCATTTCGTCCACAAGAGCTCGGTCTTCCTCCAGATTGGCCAAATAAGGCTGCGGCCCTCCCGGCTTGCGCGCTATTCTTGCCGCCTCGTCCAGAAGCCTCTGCAGACCTTCCAGTTCAAGCCGCACATCGGCGGTCAGGCTGTCCAGCCAGCGGCCCCGGCCTTCACGTACCGCTGCCGCCTCTTCGCGAAACGCTTCGGCGGTATCGCGAAGCCAGTACTCCGGCCAGGGGTGGCTGCGCGATTGGTCATACAGGCGCAGCACGAGCGCGTACAGCTCGCTGTCGCTGCGTTCGCCGCTGAACGCGTCGGCCAGCCTCCAGAAGGTGCTGCCTTCGCCGCTGCGGGCGTATTTTTCCTCCAGCAGCTCTTCCAGCACGTCAAGTCGGATCAGCTGCGCCTCCGTCTCGTCAGCCATCCGGAACCCGGGGTCGAGGCCGATTCGTTCATAGTAACGGCGGATGAC
>Ga0310828_1001616_pt1 | contig 12437 bp, 11 predicted proteins | sample WT_ome_3_FD_202242 | JGI IMG/M metagenome (GOLD analysis project Ga0310828, IMG submission 202242) | Sorghum-adapted microbial communities enriched on wild type (WT) sorghum from Joint BioEnergy Institute, Emeryville, California, United... ... | reverse complement strand
GCTGGTGTGCGGTCGGCGCCTAGACCGCGGCCTGGGCCTGGGCGACCAGCTCCGCGGTGCGCTGCCGCACCGCCGGCGAGTCCCGGTCCGTGCCCGGGTCGTAGCGGACCGTCCACGTCAGGCCGTCCACACCGCTGACTCGCCGGGCCACCACCCGGACTCCCCCGCCGCCGGGCACCGGATGGTGGACGGTGTACGCGACCGAGCGGGTGACCCGCGTGTACACCTGCCGCGGCAGATCGTGCGGCTCGATCAGCAGGTGGGCCTCGCTCGGCAGATCCTCGGCGACCTGGTACCCCTCCCGCTGCTCGACCGTCTGCGCCGGCGTGACCACCAGTTCCCGGCCCGACCAGACCGCCTTGTGGATCTGGTGCCACCCCAGCCGACCCGGCCGGCCGGGCAGGAACAGGCCCCGGTTGGTGGCCACCACCACCTCGCCGGACGGCGTCTGCGCCCAGGCGACCACCCGCTCCTCCCGCTCCAGCGGTGGCTTCTTGTCCGCCGGCAGCCGAGGCTTGCGCCACCAGGGCACCTAGAGTCCCCCCGCCGCCTGCTCACGCAGCGCCCGCGCGTGCTGCTCCAGCGAGAACAGCTCGCCGGCGAGCGCCAGGTATTCGTCCTTGTTGGACACTGGATTCAGTCGCTGCACTTTGGACTTCAGCTCGCGGATCCGGGCGGTCACCGAGCCGAGCTCCAGCCGGGCCAGAGTCACCTGCACGTACCGCGGGTCGGGCTCGCCGTCCAGGTGCAGCGGTTCGACCGCCAGCTCGCCGACGAGCGCCTTCGCCGCCAGGTCCGCGCAGGCGTCGCGGACCCGCTCCACCCACACCACGCCGGAGACCGCACCGGCCGCGCCGCCAGCCTCCTCGATCGCGGCGCGCACCGCGGCGTGCACCGGGTAGCGGTAGACCTCCGCGCCGAGCGCGTCGAACATCGGGCCGGCCAGCACCGGCGCCTGCAACGCGAGCTTCAGCGCCTCCCGCTCGACGATCCCCTGTGGACTGTCTGCTGTAGACTCCGTACGACGCGCCGGCGGTGGCTCCTCCGGCAGGCCGGCGCCGCGGGCCGCGGTGGCCACCGCCCGCTGTACCACCTCGATCTCCATGCCGAGATCACCGGCGAGCTTGCGGGCGTACTCCGGGCGCAGCGCCCGGTCCTTGATCTTCGCGACCAGCGGCGCGGTGGACCGCAGCGCGCCCACCCGCCCCTCCGCGGTGTCCAGGTCGTACCGGGAGAGCACCGAGCGCAGCGCGAACGCGATCATCGGCTCGCGCCGGGCCACCAGATCGCGCACCGCGGCGTCCCCCTTGGCCAGCCGCAGCTCGCACGGGTCCATGTTGTCCGGGCTGACCGCGATGTAGGTCTGCGCGACGAACCGCTGGTCGTCCTCGAAGGCGCGCAGCGCCGCCTTCTGACCCGCGGCGTCGCCGTCGAAGGTGAAGATGATCTCTCCACCGAAGGCGTCGGTGTCCATCAGCAGCCGACGCAGCACGCCGATGTGGTCGCTACCGAACGCGGTGCCGCAGGTGGCCACCGCGGTCGGCACGCCGGCCAGGTGACAGGCCATGACGTCGGTGTACCCCTCGACGATCACCGCACGCCCCTGCCGGGCGATCTCCCGCTTCGCGTGCTCGATCCCGTACAGCACGTGCGACTTCTTGTACAGCGGCGTCTCGGGCGTGTTCAGGTACTTCGGCCCGTCATCGTCCTCGAAGAGCTTGCGGGCGCCGAAGCCGATCACGTCGCCGGACAGCTCCCGGATCGGCCACAGCAGCCGGCGGCGGAACCGGTCGATCAGCGACCCGGACCGGGCCTGCCTGGCCAGCCCCGCGGTGATCAGCTCCTGCGGGGTGAACCCTTTCTGCCGCAGGTGCTTGGTGAGCGCGTCCCACGAGTCGGGCGCGAACCCGCACCCGTACTTCTCCGCGCTGGCCTTGTCGAAGCCGCGCTGGGCGAGAAACTCGCGGGCAGGGCGTGCCGCCGGGGTGCCGAGCTGCTCGGCGTAGAACGCGGCCGCCGCGGCGTGGGCCGCGATCAGCCGCTGCTTCTGCCCCTGCTGCTGGCGCACCGGGGCCGGCCCGGCCTCGACATACCGCAGCTGGATCCCGGCGCGGGCGGCGAGCCGTTCGACGGCCTCGACAAAGGTCAGGTGGTCGATGTCCATGACGAACTTGATCGCGTCGCCGCCGACCCCGCAGCCGTGGCAGAAGTAGACATTGCGCCCGGGCGCCACGGTGAACGACGGCGTCTTCTCGTCGTGGAACGGACACAGCCCCTTGAGGTTGCCGCCGCCGGCCGGCTTGAGCGTGACCTGTTCGCTGATCACGTCCACGATCGAGGTCCGCTCGCGCACCAGCGCGATGTCCTCGTCCCTGATCCGGCCAGCCACGACGTACATCTTGCCAGAGCGGTCACCGCGGACGCGGTGGTGAGCAGCGGCCGGCCGGCTGGTTATTCGGGGGGCAGGCCGAACCGCAGGCGATGGTCGACCGGCACCAGATCGACGTACTCCGGATGCCGCTGGATGTAACCGCGTACGAACGGACAGTACGGCAGCACCGCGAGACCGCCGGCCCGGGCCGCCTCCAGCGCCTCGCGCACCAGCCGCGACCCGAGCCCGCGGCCCTCGAACTTCGGGTCGATCTCGGTGTGGGTGAACTCGATCGTGTCCCCGTCGCGCTGGTAAGCGGCGTGGCCGGCCGGTTCACCGGCCACGGTGATGTCGAACCTGCCTGCCGCCGGGTTGTCCACGACCCTGGTATCCGCCATCAGCAAGCCTTATCAGACCGCGCACACCGGTGACACCCCCGATGTCGCTTCGGCCGACCGGCACAGCAACGCCCCGATCGCGGAGAGTGAGTCGAACATCTGTGCGGTAGAGTCACGGCATGGCGACCGCGTTCCAGACCTCCCTGCCGGACACGTTCCAGGCCTCCCTGCTGGACATGGGCGATGACGTGCGGCCGGGCCCGCTCGGCGCCACGGTGCGGCGTACGACGCTGCGCCACGGCGCCTGGATCGACGTACGCCCGGGCTGGGTGCGCGGCGCGGACACGCTCTTCGAGCGGCTGCTGGCCGATGTGCCGTGGCGGGCCGAGCGGCGGCAGATGTACGACCGGGTGGTCGACGTCCCGCGCCTGCTCTGCTTCTACGACGAGGATCAGCCGCTGCCCCACCCGGCGCTCGACGCCGCGAAGCGGGCGCTCGACGCGCATTACGGCCCGGAGCTCGGTGAGCCGTTCCGCACCGCCGGCCTGTGCCTCTACCGCGACGGTCGGGACAGCGTCGCCTGGCACGGCGACACCATCGGCCGCGGCTCCACCGAGGACACCATGGTGGCCATCGTCTCGGTCGGCTCACCGCGTGCCCTGCTGCTGCGGCCCCGATCCGGCGGCCGGACGCTGCGGTACGAGCTGGGCCACGGCGACCTGATCGTGATGGGCGGCAGCTGCCAGCGCACCTGGGAACACGCGGTGCCCAAGACCGCCCGGCCGACCGGTCCCCGGATCAGCATCCAGTTTCGTCCGCGCGGCGTGCGGTAGCCCACTCGCATTTTCCGGGAAAGTGCGGGTCGTGGATCTCCACGGCTCGCACTTTCCCGGAAAATGCGGGGGCCTACCCTGGCGGGATGACGCGTTACGTCATCGACGCCCCGACCTTGCTCCATGTCGTGGACGGTAGCCTGCGCATCGACCCCGGTCACCAGCTGGTCGCGCCGAACTGGATCCGCTCGGAGGCATTACAGCTGTTGCTGCGCGACGTACGTCTGGGCGAGCGCACCGACCAGGCCGCGCTGGCGACGCACGAACGGATCACGGAGCTGAAGATGCGGCTGCTCGGTGACCGGGTCTCGCGCGGTGTGGCATGGCGGATCGCGCGCGAACAGGACTGGGACACGCTGCGCGACGCGGAGTACCTGGCGATCGCCCGGTTGCAGGCGGACGCTCTGGTCACTGTGGATCCGGGCTTGGCGGCCAAGGCAGAGCACATCGTCCCGGTCGCTCCCCTCCAGGCCCTGCTCTCCGGCGACTAGCGCCCAGCTGGCCCGGCAAAGTGCGGGTCGTGGAGATCCACGACCCGCACTTTCCCGGAAAATGCGTCAGGGCAGGTCGACCACCTCGAACTCGAGCAGATCCGCGCCGGTGGCCACGGGCGGGCGGCCCGAACCCTGGTGCGCCTCCTTCGCCGGGCCGTCCCGCCACGCCTCGTAATCCGCCTGAGACGCCCACGTGGTCACCACGAAGTACCGCGACTCGCCGGCGACCGGGCGCAGCAGCTGAAACCCTTCAAAGCCGGGTTGGGAGTCCACCGCGTGCTTGCGCGCGGCGAAGCGGGCCTCCAACTCCGGTCCGGCGCCCTCCGGTACGTGGATCGCGTTGATCTTCACAACAGACATGGTGGCCTTCCTGGAGAGCGAGGAACGTCAGGTCAACAGACTCGTCAGCGGCACGCCCGGGTCCGCCAGCTTCTTGACATCGACCGACCGGCCCGCGTAGCCCGCCCGCACCAACGCCTGGATGTCGTCCTGTACATCCCACACGTTCACGTTCATGCCGGCCAGCACCCGGCCACCCTTCAGCCAGAACGCCACGAACTCCGGCGCGTCACCGTCCACGATAGACGGATCGCCGCGGAAGACCACCTGGTCGTACCCGCCCGGTTCCACGTAGCCCGCGTACTCCATGCCGAGGTCGTACTGGTCGGTGAAGAAGTACGGCACCCGGGCGTACTCCACCTGCTGGCCCAGCATCGCCCGGGCCGCCGCCGGGCCGCCGTTGAGCGCGTTGGACCAGTGCTCCACCCGGATCCGCTTGCCGATCACCGGGTGGTGGAAGCAGGCCACGTCGCCGCAGGCGTACACGTCCGGGTTTGAGGTACGCAGGCTGGCGTCGGTCTCCACGCCATCGGAGACCGCGAGCCCGGCCGACTCGGCCAGCTCCACCGCGGGGCGGATGCCGACCCCGACGATCACCAGGTCGGCGGGGAGTTCGGTGCCGTCGTCCAGGACCACGCTGGTGACCCGGCCACGCTCGTCCCCACCGATCTCCCGTACGCCGCGTTCGAAGTGGAACTCCACGCCGTGCGCGGCGTGCAGGTTTCGGAACACGCTGGCCACCTCGTCGCCGAGCACCCGGTGCAGCGGCAGCGGCGCCACCTCGACCACGGCGACCTGGGCGCCGTGCTCGCGGGCCGCCGCCGCGGTCTCCAGGCCGATCCAGCCGGCGCCGACCACCACCACCCTGCCGTCGGCACCGAGTTGGCGCAGCGCGCCGAGCAGGGATTCAGACTCATCCATGGTACGCAGGTAGTGGACGCCGCTGTGCTCGATACCGGGCACCGACAGCGACCGCACCCGGGAGCCGGTGGCCAGCAGCAGCTTGTCGTAGCGCAGCTGCTCGACGCCGTCGAGGGTGACCGTGTGCGCGGCGGTGTCCAGCAAAGTGGCCCGCTTGCCCAGCCGGAGCGAGATCTGGTGCTCCGCGTACCACGCGTCGTCGTGGATGAACGCCTTCTCCCGCGGCTCCTTACCCAGCAGGTAGCCCTTTGTCAGCGGCGGGCGCTCGTACGGCAGCTCGGTCTCCTCACCGACCAGCACCACCTGCCCGGTGAACCCCTCGGCCCGCAGCGTCTCGGCCGCCTTCGCCCCGGCCAGCGACGCACCGACGATCACGAATGTCTGCTCTGTACCACCCATGCCGGTGACGCTATCGCGTACCGGGGCGCGGTGGTACCTTTCCGGCGATCAGCCGCTGGTGCCAGGCCACCGCGGCCGGATCGGTGAGCGAGGCGACCTGGTCGATCACCACCCGCAGCCGGGCGGCATCGTCCGGAGCCGCCTTCCACAGCGGAGCGAAGACCGGGTCCAGGCCGTCCGGAGCGCGCTCCGCCAGCCGCTCCACCAGCTCGGTGAGAATCTCCCGCTGCTGTTGGTAGCCGGGCCGGGCGCCCGGACGGCGCATCACGTAACGCAGCGCCATCCCCTTCAGCAGCGCGCACTGCGCGCGTACCTCGCGCGGCACCACCAGGTCCGCGGCGTAGCGGCTGAGCGGCCCGGCACCGAACGCGGCCCGCGTCGCGTCCACCGCGGCGGCCACCAGCCGTCCGATGAGGATGCTCATCACGCCCTTCAGCGCGGCCTGCGCCCGGTGGCTGCGGTCGTAGCCGACCAGCGGCGCGAGCACCGGGTCGGCCAGCAGATCGGTCAGGACCTCGGCCAGGTCGGCAGGGCTCTCGGTGGAGTAGGCCGCGGCCGCGTCGGCACAGAGCGCGGCCCGCTCGTCCGGGTCGGCGAGCAGCGGCTCCAGCGCGATGTAGCCGCCGTGGAAGCCGTCCTCCACGTCGTGCACCGAATACGCCACGTCGTCGGCCCAGTCCATCACCTGCGCCTCCAGGCAGCGTCGCCCCTCGGGCGCGCCCTGGCGCAGCCAGGCGAACACCGGCGCGTCGTCCGCGTACACCCCGAACTTCCGCTCCCCCGAGCGCCGCGGCCATGGGTATTTGCAGGTCGCGTCGAGCGAGGCCCGGGTGAGGTTGAGGCCCGCGGACCGGCCGTCCGGCCCGACCACCTTGGCCTCCAATCTGGTCAGTACGCGCAGCGTCTGGGCGTTGCCCTCGAACCCGCCGCACGGCTGGGCGACCACGTTGAGGGCATCCTCGCCGTTGTGCCCGAACGGCGGGTGACCCAGGTCGTGGGCGAGCCCGGCGACGTCCACCACGTCCGGATCGCAGCCCAGCTCGGCGCCCATCTCCCGGGCGACCTGCGCCACCTCCAGCGAGTGGGTCAGCCGGGTGCGCAGGAAGTCGTCGGTCCCGGCCGCGTGCACCTGGGTCTTCGAGGCCAACCGGCGGAACCCGGCCGAGTGCAGCACCCGGGCCCGGTCCCGGGCGTACGGGCTGCGCCAGGCCGGATGCTTGACCGGCTCCTCGACGAAGCGCTCGGCGTCGGCCGTGCCATAGGTCACGGCGTCGAGCCTAACGACGCGCGGCGATCACGCTGCGCGCAGGACGCAGAACTCGTTGCCCTCCGGGTCGGCCAGCACCACCCAGCTCGCCTCGTCACCCTGCCCGACGTCGACGTGCCGGGCGCCCATGTTCACCAGCCGCTCCACCTCGGCCTCCTGGTCGGTCGGGCGCAGGTCGATGTGCAGCCGGTTCTTCGCCTGCTTGCGGTCGGATACCGGTACGAAGACCAGGCAGGGCAGCTCGTCCGGGGCGCGCCGGATCTCCACCTCGTCCGGCTTCTCGTAGGTGATCTGGTAGCCGAGCGCCTCGGCCCACCAGCGGGCCAGCCGGGCCGGGTCCTGCGAGTCGACGATCAGGTTCTCCCACCGGCTGCCCATGGTGACCTCCCACTTCACGTCCAACAGGTGACGCTTAGGTTACGCCGCGGCCGCAGATCACGGCCGCACGCCACGGGAAATGAGGCCGTTGCCGCACGCCGTGCAAATGAGACCGCGCCGCGCGCCGTGCAAATGAGACCGCGCCGCGCGCCGCGGAAAGACGCCCCCGCCGCGCGGGTACCGCCTCTCCACAGAGGACGGTACCCGCGCGGTACGAGGGACCGCGCCAGCGGCGTGGCTCAGTTATCCGAGGTACGCGCCTTTAGCGGCTGTCCGAACCGACAGCGGTGACGGCCGCGCGGCCGGCCTCCAGCCGGGCGACCGGGACCCGGAACGGCGAGCAGGAGACGTAGTCCAGCCCGGCGGAGTGGAAGAAGTGGACCGAGTCCGGGTCGCCGCCGTGCTCGCCGCAGACGCCGATCTTCAGGTCGGGCCTGGTGGCCCGCCCCTCCTCCACCGAGATGCGCACCAGCCGCCCGACACCCTCCGTGTCGATCGACTCGAACGGCGACACGCCGAAGATGCCCAGCTCCAGGTACCGGGTGAAGAACGAGCCCTCCACGTCGTCCCGGGAGAAGCCCCAGCCCATCTGGGTCAGGTCGTTGGTGCCGAAGGAGAAGAACTCCGCCGCCTCGGCGATCTGCCCGGAGGTCAGCGCCGCCCGCGGCACCTCGATCATGGTGCCGATGAGCGCCTCGACGCCCACCTCGCGCAGCACCTGCTCCGCCTCCTGGCGTACCGTCTCCAGCTCCTGGACCGCACCGACCAGCGGCACCATGATCTCCGGACGCGGGTCGCCGCCGTCCCGCTTCACCGCGGCCGCCGCCTCGGCGATCGCGCGAACCTGCATCTTGAACAGGCCGGGGATGACCAGGCCGAGCCGCACCCCGCGCAGGCCGAGCATCGGGTTCTGCTCGTGCATCCGGCGTACCGCGGCGAGCAGGGTGGCGTCCTTGCCCGGATCCTCCCCGCGCGCCTCGGCGAGCGCGACCTTCACCGCCAGCTCCTCCAGCGGCGGCAGGAACTCGTGCAGCGGCGGGTCGATCAGCCGGACGGTGACCGGCAGGCCGTCCATCTCCCGGAAGATCTCGATGAAGTCGTTCCGCTGCAACGGCAGCAGCGCGTCCAGCGCCGCGTTGCGCTCGTCCTCGGTCTGCGCCAGGATCAGCCGCTCCACCAGCTCGCGCCGGTCGCCGAGGAACATGTGCTCGGTCCGGCACAGGCCGATCCCCTCGGCGCCGAAGCGCCGCGCCCGCGCCGCGTCGGCGCCGGTGTCCGCGTTCGTGCGTACCCGCAGCCGCCGCCGCGCGTCCGCGTGGCTCATGATCCGGTGTACCGCGGCGACCAGCTCGTCGTCCTCCGGGCGCAGCTTGCCCTCGAAGTACTGCACCACCGGCGACGGCTGCACCGGCACCTCACCGAGGTAGACGTTGCCGCTGGTGCCGTCGATGGAGATGATGTCGCCCTCGGCCACCGTGTGACCGTTCACAGTGAACTGTCGCGCCTGGATGTTGACGTCGATGGCGTCCGCGCCACACACGCAGGTCTTGCCCATGCCCCGGGCGACCACCGCCGCGTGACTGGTCTTACCGCCCCGGCTGGTCAGGATGCCCTGCGCGGCGATCATGCCGGGCAGGTCGTCCGGGTTGGTCTCCCGGCGCACCAGGATAACCCGCTCACCGGCGTTGCCCAGCTCGGCAGCGCGGTGCGAGTCGAAGACCACCTTGCCGACCGCGGCGCCCGGCGACGCGGCGATGCCCTTGGCGATCGGCTTGAGTTCGCCGTCCGCGGCGAAGGTGGGGAACATGAGCTGGGCGAGCTGCGCGCCGGTGACCCGGTGCAGCGCCTCGTCCAGGTCGATCCCGCCCTCGTCGACCAGGTGGCTGGCGATGGTGAACGCGGCGGCCGCGGTGCGCTTGCCCACCCGGGTCTGCAGCATCCACAGCTTGCCGCGCTCGATGGTGAACTCGATGTCGCACAGGTCCTTGTAGTGGTTCTCCAGCTTGGCCATGATCTCGAGCAGCTGGTCGTAGGACTTCTTGTCCAGCCGCTCCAGCTCCTGCAGCGGGATGGTGTTGCGGATGCCCGCCACCACGTCCTCGCCCTGCGCGTTGGCCAGGTAGTCGCCGTAGATGCCCCGGTTGCCGGTGCCCGGGTCCCGGGTGAACGCCACGCCGGTGCCCGAGTCCGGACCGAGGTTGCCGAAGACCATGGCCACCACGTTCACCGCGGTGCCCAGATCGGCCGGGATCCGCTCCTGCCGGCGGTAGAGGATCGCCCGTTCGGCGTTCCACGAGTCGAACACCGCGCGCACGGCCAAGTCCAGCTGCTCGCGTGGATCCTGCGGGAACTCCCGGCCGGTGTGCTCGGTGAAGATCTTCTTGTACGTGTTGACCAGCGCCTTGAGGTCGTCGGTGTCGAGGTCCAGGTCGTTGTGCGTACCCTTGGCCTTCTTCGCGCCCTCCAGCGCCTCGTCGAACGCCTCCCCCGGCACCCCGCACACGGTCTTGCCGAACATCTGGATCAGCCGCCGGTAGGAGTCCCAGGCGAACCGGTCATTGCCGCCACTCTGCCGGGCCAGGCCGCCGACGCTGGCGTCGGTGAGCCCGACGTTCAGCACCGTCTCCATCATGCCCGGCATGGAGAACTTGGCGCCCGACCGGACCGAGACCAGCAGCGGGTTCTCCGGGTCGCCCAGCCGCTTGCCCATCGCCTGCTCCAGCCTGGCCAGGTGCTCGCTCACCTCGTCGCGCAGGGTGGGCGGCTCGGCACCCTTCAGGTACGCCCGGCAGGCCTCGGTGGTGATGATGAAGCCGGGCGGCACGGGCAGACCCAGGTTCGTCATCTCGGCAAGGTTCGCGCCCTTGCCGCCGAGCAGGTCCTTGAGGTCTTTATTGCCTTCGGCGAAGTCGTAAACGAACTTCTCCACTTGCGTTGTCACCTGTTCCTCCTACACCCGCCGGTTCCACCGGACCTGAGTCTGACCTTTGGACCTGTCCCTCGTCGCGCCGGTCGCAAAGCATCACGTTCGTTCGTACCGCACACGACCAGCCGCTGCCAGGGTAGGCCGAACTCCGGCGGCAGGTTACGCGACATCCGGATGCCGGGCAGTACCGGGTTCACCGGGTGGGCCGAATGCTGACCAACGACGCTTTTGGGAGCGATCCCACGCGCAGGTTAGGACAGCCCGGTCGGCGCGGTCAACCGTGTCGATGGTTCAGGCGCGCGGCACTGGTTAGGTGATTGAGGTGGTTAGTGCGCTTGCGTTCGCGGGGGTCGACGAGCGCCCCGCGGTGCGGGAGGTCTCGCCCGCCCCGCTTGGCCCAGGACAGGTCCGGGTGGCGGTCGAGGCGGCATCTGTCAACGGAATCGACGCGTCGGTGGCGGCCGGGCGGCTGTGGGACACGATCCCGCACACCTTCCCGGTCGTACTCGGCCGCGACCTGGCCGGCACCGTCGAGGAGGTCGGGGAAGGCGTCCGCCGGTTCACCGCCGGGCAGCGGGTGACCGGTGTCATACCCGCGACGACCCTGGGCACCGGCACCGGAACGTTCACCCAGCAGGTCACGGTCGACGCGGGCATCCTCACCCCGGTGCCGCACGGAGTCAGCAGCGTGCAGGCCGCGGCGATGGGACTCGCCGTGGTCACCGCCCGCGACCTGGTCACGGCGCTGGAACTCACCGGCGACGACGTGGTACTGGTGTCCGGCGCCACCGGCGGCGTCGGCGCCTACGTGGTGCAGCTGGCGGTGAACGCCGGCGCCACCGTGATCGCCACCGCCCGGCCGGGCGACGCCGCCGACTTCGTCCGCCGTCTCGGCGCCGCCCTCGTGGTCGACTACGCCGACCCGGCGTCGGCCGCGGCGGCCGTGGCGCCGTGGGGCGTCACCGCGGTGGTGCATACCGCGGGTGACGCGGCGCGCCTGGCGTCGCTGCTGTCTCCCGGAGGTCGCCTGGTGTCCGCGCTCGGCGTGACCGCCGAACAGGTCGGCCGGGCCGACATCACGGTCACCCCGGTCGTGGCCGCCACCGATCCGGTGAAGCTGGCGCCACTGCTGGCCGAGGTCGCATGCGGGACGCTCAAGGTGCCGGTCACCGGCACCTACCCGCTGGAGCGGGCCGCCGACGCGGTGGCCGACTTCGCCACCCACAAGATCGGCAAGCTCGTCGTCGAGGTCCGCTGACCAACCGCGCCCGCTCGTCGCGTTGATCCCCGCATTATCCGGGAAAACGCGGGGACGAGCGGACCGCTACCTGGCCGTCTTGCGGACCAGCAGGTACACGTGCAGGCGCTGGAAATGGCGGCTCTCGGCGACCTTGAACAGCCGGCTGAGCGTGTCCGCTCGCTCCGCCGGCATCTCGGACCACGGATCCCTGCTGTAGCTGGTGCTCACCAGCCAGATCCGCGGCCGGTTCCCGACGCAGCTCGCCGTCTGCGGGCACTCCCGCGCGCCGTAGCTGCCGACCTGCGCGGCCGTCTGCGTCAGGAACACGTCGGCCGGTCGGGCGGTCTCGCCGCGCATCTCGTACGCCATGCCCATCCGGGGTGGCCGCAGCGCGCCAGCGAACGCGATGCCGTCCCCGGGCTTCAGCCCGGCCGTGATCGTTCTCGCCGCCGCCGGGTAGTCGGGCTCGTTCGGCACGAGGCGCTCCCGTGCGGTCAGCTGGCCGGGCAGGGTCAGCATGATCAGGGCTGGCAGCACGGCCATCGCGATCAGCACCTGCGCCCAGGCACGGCGGGAGAGCAGGCGGTCGATGCCGTAGATCGCGCCGGCGGCCAGCAGCGCCCAGGCGGGCAGGGTGAACAGCAGGTACCGGTAGAGGAAGGCGTGCAGCACCGGGAAGGTGACGTAGGTGAAGACCGGCGGCAGGATCGCCCACACCAGCAGCGCCACAGCGATTCGACGGCGCCGGACGAACGGCAGGACCAGGACCGCCAAAAAGCCCATCACCGCGAGTGCCGCCGCCGTCGCGTAGGAGCCGAACAGCTGCCTCGGCAGCTGAATGACCGCCTCCCTGTCGGCCTTGATCCAGTGGATCGCGGCGGACTGCTCCGAGCCGGCGTAGGCCAGCGGCATGGCGATGGCCGCCACCAGC
>Ga0310828_1001612_pt1 | contig 12460 bp, 12 predicted proteins | sample WT_ome_3_FD_202242 | JGI IMG/M metagenome (GOLD analysis project Ga0310828, IMG submission 202242) | Sorghum-adapted microbial communities enriched on wild type (WT) sorghum from Joint BioEnergy Institute, Emeryville, California, United... ... | reverse complement strand
ATACCAACGCGGCGCCGGCGGTGCCGATCATGACCGCGACGCGTAGGGCCTGGCTCGCCATGGCGATCTGAAGCGGGCCGCGACGATCGGCGAGCGTGCCCCCGAAGAGGATCAGTGCTGCTCTGGGTATCGATGCGGTGGCCATGACCAGAGACGTTTCCAGCGGGTCGCCGAGGTTGCTGGCGGCCCAGCCGAGCGCCACAAACCAGATTTGGTCACCGAGCAGCGAGAGCCCGAAGCCGCCAAGGTAGCGGCCGAACACCCTGTTGCGCAGGACAGATGATCGTTTCGGTGTGAACCGGACCCTCGGAGGGACAGGTTCACCTGTCAATTCAGCCGATGATGGCGTCGGAGAACCTGAACTCTGGTCGGCCATGATCATGTGCCCTGACCGTGGGAACCTTCGGCGGGGTGTTGCGCCACGTCGCCCTTTGCTGAACGAGGCGGGTCGGCCAATGGGAACGCGTGGAGGAAGACAAACACCTCGGCACGTTCGTCGTTCTGGCCGGCTTGGGTTCGACTGGCTTCGGCACGTGCCCGACGGGATCGCTCAGACCATCGGTCGAGTACGGCATTCAGCTCGGCACCCAGTTCACGCAGCTCGCTCGGGTTGACGAACAGGACAGTGTCGGTACTGTGGGCAGCTGCCTGCCAATCGGTACCCCATCGGTGGGTGCCGTTGATCTGCCACTCGCGGAGCCGATCGATCTGCCGGCGAATGATCGCCTGTTGCGCAGCGGACACCGCCTCTCGGGCGCCAGGGCTGTCCGCGAAGTCCGCAGCTGACCAGTGCATGCCGCCTGGGATCGCCCGCCACCACCGTTCGCGGCGGTCATGGCCGGCCTCGGGCGCCTCCTCGATGAAGCCGTGGCGGGCGAGCTGCTGCAGGTGGTAGCTCAGTGACCCAGGCGCACTCGGAACGACCTTGGCGAGTTGCGCTGCGGTTGCCGGGCCCATCGTGACCAGTGCTTCGTAGAGCCGCAGGCGGTCCGGGTTGGCGATCGCTTTCAGTGTCTGTATTTCAGTGATCTTGCCTGTCTTCCGACCCATGGTGGGATCCTATCGCTCCACAAGAGAAGTTGCTCAAGATTTTTCTAATAATTCTCTTGTGCAACTCGGCAGGGCTCGCCTAGTGTCCATTGCGTACCGCCGATCGACGGACATCTCAGAATCAAGACGGACAGCTCGGGGGAGGTGAGTCTGGCATGACCATCGAGGTCTTCACGCAGGAGGAGCGCGACGTGTGCGTCATCAAGGGCTGACCGCACGGCTTACCGAGGAACATTCTGTCCCGGCCCAGCTATCCGCGGTTCCACCGTCGCGCGGTTGCCGCTGGCCGCCGTAACCGAGGAAGCCGGTGTCAGGACCCTTGTACCGGAGGCGTACACCGCCCTCAAGGATCAGCAGTTCTTCAAGCCGACACAGAGCACCTGCTACGCGATCACGGTACTGACGGCAACGGCGTGCAACCTGGGCTGCTCCTACTGCTTCCAGAACTTGGGACTGCCGGCTGAGGGCAGCTACGCTCCGCCGCGCATACGGACGGCTGTATTGACCTCGGACCTGGTCGACAAGATCGCCGCCTTCGTTGAGCGGCAGATGAGGCGGTTCGCCCTGACCGAGAGCAGCCTCCTGCTGTTCGGCGGTGAGCCGCTGCTCAATCCGCTCGGCGCCATGCAGATGCTGAGGGCACTTCAGCCCCTCAATATGGTCAGCGCCGAGATCATCACCAACGGCGTCCTGCTGACCCCACCTCTGGCCGCCAAGCTCGCAGCGGCCGGTCTGCGGCGAGTCCAGATCACCTTCGACGGGGCTCGTCCCGACCATGATCGGATCCGGGTAACGCGCAATGGTCGCGGCACCTACGATGCCATCTTGCGCAACATCGCTGCCGCAGCGCAGGACACAGACCTGACCTGGCACTTTCGGGTCAACATCTCCCACCACAACGTGGAAGGCCTTGAGGATCTTGTCGATGATCTCGGACGCGCGATGCCGCCAGGACGCGCCAGCCTGCACCTGGCACTCATCGACGATGTGGGGTTCGGCTACGTCAACAACGTGGGTTACACGGCGCGGGTGGCCGACCGGTTCATCGCACTGCACAATCGCGCAATCGAACATGGTATGACGATCCCGGTGTCGAAGCCGCTTACCGCCTGTCCCTACTGCTCGGTCTTCGGCGGTGACGCGGGCGCCGTCATCAACGCAGACGGCCAGCTCTACAGCTGCTGGAAAACTGCAGGACGAGACGAGTGGTCCGTAGGCGACATCACCAGCGGTTATCTGCCCCCGGACAAGATCCGCCCCAGGTGGGTCGCCTGCGGCTACGACATCAAGTCACACGGAACCAGCGAGCAGGCCCGCGCCTTCTTTGACCGCGTGGATGCCGCTGCCCTCGACAGCATGTACGCGCGTCGCTCCGCTTGCCTCGGAGCCAAGAGCTGAGTCCGGCTCCGTCGGGTGCGTGATTGTGGCCACGGCGAACACGGGCCGCAGTGGGTAGCATGTCCATCGTGTTGAGTATCGGCCGGTCGATCTTGGACGCGATCGTGGCGCACGCCCGCCGGGACCACCCCGACGAGGCCTGCGGCGTGGTCGCCGGGGCGGCCGGCTCGGACCGGCCCACCCGGCACATCCCGATGCAGAACGCCGCGCGGTCGATGACGTTCTACGAGTTCGACTCCAAGGAATACCTGCGGGTCTGGCGGGAGATGGAGGAGCGGGACGAGGAGCCGGTGGTCATCTACCACTCGCACACCGCGACCGAGGCCTACCCGTCGCGCACCGACATCTCGTTCGCCGGTTGGCCGGAGGCGCATTACCTGCTCGTCTCCACGCGGGACGCGGAGCGGACCGAGATCCGGTCGTACCGGATCGTGGACGGTGTGGTGACCGAAGAGCCGGTACGGGTGCTGGACGCCCCGGTTGACCCGCACGCGGTCCAGTCCTACATGTTCGGGCAGAGCCCGGCGTCGGTCGACTACGAGTGTCCGGCCGCGAGCTGACCCCAGCCGCACCGGACAACCCACCAGTCGACTCTCTGAGGAGCAGCACAGTCATGGCTATCGAGGTTCGCATCCCGACCATCCTGCGGTCACACACCGGCGGCGCGAAGGTTGTCGAAGGCACCGGGGACACCCTCAACGATCTGTTGAGCGACCTGGACGCCCGGCACCCGGGTCTGCGCGGTCGGCTGGTCACCGACGACGGCGGCCTGCACCGGTTCGTCAATGTCTACGTCAACGACGAGGACGTCCGCTTCCTCGGCGCGCTGGACACCAAGCTCAGCGACGGCGACACGGTGACCATCCTGCCCGCGGTCGCCGGCGGCTGACGCCACCAGCGGTCGGGTAACCGGAGCAGGGAGGCAACATGCCGCGTTACGAGAGCCTGCTCGACGCCTGCGGTGGCACCCCGCTGGTCGGCCTGCCCCGGCTGTCGCCGACCGTGCCGGAGGGCGCGCCGCCGGTGCGACTGTGGGCCAAGCTGGAGGACCGTAACCCCACCGGATCGGTCAAGGACCGCGCCGCGCTGTTCATGGTGCGCGCCGCGGAGGAGGCGGGCCGGCTCCGGCCGGGCGACACCATCCTGGAGCCGACCAGCGGCAACACCGGCATCGCGCTGGCCATGGTGGCCAAGCTGCGCGGCTACCGGCTGGTCTGCGTGATGCCGGAGAACGTCTCCGCCGAGCGGGTCCAGCTGCTGCGGATGTACGGCGCGGAGATCATCTTCTCTCCGGCGGCCGGCGGTTCGAACCAGGCGGTGGCCAACGCCAAGATGCTCGCTGCCGAGCACCCGGACTGGGTCATGCTCTACCAGTACGGCAACGAGGCGAACGCCCGGGCGCACTACGAGACGACCGGGCCGGAGCTGCTGCGCGACCTGCCCACGATCACCCACTTCGTGGCCGGGCTCGGCACCACCGGCACGCTCATGGGCACCGGGCGGTACCTGCGGGAGAAGGTCGAGTCGATCGAGATCGTCGCGGCCGAGCCGCGCTACGGCGAGCTGGTGTACGGGCTGCGCAACATCGACGAGGGATACGTCCCGGAGCTGTACGACCCAAGCGTGCTGACCCGGCGGTTCTCGGTCGGCACCCGGGACGCGGTGCTGCGTACCCGGCAGCTGGTCGAGGTGGAGGGGCTGTTCGTGGGCTTCTCCACCGGTGCGGTCCTGCACGCCGCGCTCGCCGTGGCGCACGAGGCGGTGAAGGCCGGCCGGCGCGCGGACGTGGCGTTCCTGGTCGCCGACGCCGGCTGGAAGTACCTGTCCACCGGAGCCTACGGCGGCACCCTCTCCGACGCCGAAGAGGCGCTGGAAGGCCAGCTCTGGGCGTAGCGACTTGGCGGTCGGCTGTCACGTTGGCGACATGTTCACGGAGATCGTTCAGGCGTGCCGGCGTCTCGGCGTAGGCTGCGCAGGGTGACCGGGCGGGACGCTAAGGCGGGCGGGGACGTATCGGACGCGCCGGTCGGGATCTTCGACTCGGGCGTCGGTGGCTTGACCGTGGCGCGGGCCATCCTCGACCAGTTGCCACACCAGAGGTTGGTCTACCTGGCCGACACCGCACACGTGCCGTACGGGCCCAAGCCGATCGCGGACGTGCGGCGCTACGCCCTCGGCTGCCTCGACGTGCTCGTCGAGCAGGGCGTGAAGATGCTGGTCATCGCGTGCAACACGGCCGCGTCGGCGTGCCTGCACGACGCCCGCGAGCGGTACTCGGTCCCGGTGGTGGAGGTGATCCGGCCGGCGGTGCGCCGGGCGGTGGCGGCCACCCGCAACGGCCGGGTCGGCGTGATCGGCACCACCTCCACCATCGCCAGCGGGGCGTACCAGGACGCGTTCGCCGCCGCGCCGGACATCCACGTGGAGGCCGTGGCCTGCCCGCAGTTCGTGGACTTCGTGGAGCGCGGGGTCACCTCGGGCCGGGCGCTGCTCGGCCTGGCCAGCGCGTACCTGGAGCCGCTGCAGCGGGCCGGGGTGGACACGCTGGTGCTGGGCTGCACCCATTATCCGTTGCTGGCCGGCATGATCAGCCTCGTGATGGGCGACGAGGTCACTCTGGTGTCCAGCGCGGACGAGACCGCCAAGGATGTCTACCGGATACTCAGCCAGGAGGAGAACTCCGGTTCGCCGGGCCAGCACCAGTTCTTGACCACCGGCGACGCCGGGCAGTTCGCCCGGCTGGCCCGCCGCTTCCTGGGTGCGGACATCCTGACCGGCGACCCGGTGACGAGCCTGCGCATCCCGGTGTCCTCCGGGACGGCCGGATGAGGCTGACCATCCTCGGCTGCGCCGGCAGTTTCCCCGGTCCCGAGGCCGCGTGTTCCGCGTACCTGGTGGAGGCGGAGGGCTTCCGGCTGCTGGTGGACTTCGGGTCCGGCTCGCTGTCGGCGTTGCAGCGCTACGCCGGGCTGCACGTGATCGACGCGATCCTCATCACCCACCTGCACTGCGACCACGTGCTGGACGCCTGCCACTACGTGGTGGTCCGCCGGTACGCCCCGGAGGGGCCGTACCCGCCGGTCCCGATGTACGCGCCGGCCGGCGCGCCGGACCGGCTGGCCGCCGCGTACAACCACGACGAAGGCCCGCTGGACGACGTCTACACCTTCTACAGCCTGCAGCCGGGGACCTTCCCGATCGGCCCGTTCACGGTCACCGTGGACCGGGTCAACCATCCGGTGGAGACCTACGGCGTACGGCTGGAGCACGGCGGGCGGGTGCTGGCGTACTCCGCGGACACCGCGCCGTGCGAGGCGCTGGACCGGCTGGCGTTCGGCGCCGACATGTTCCTCTGCGAGGCGAGCTACCTGGACGGCATGCAGAACCCGCCGGACCTGCACCTGACCGGCCGGGAGGCGGGGGAGGCGGCGACCAAGGCCGGGGTCGGCCGGCTGCTGCTGACCCACCTGGTGCCGGCCTGGGGAAGCGAGGCGTTGACCTACGACGCGGCGGTCTCCGCGTACGCCGGACCGGTCGAGATCGTCCGGCCTGGCGCCCGGTACGACGTTTAACGCCGGTACTAGGCTCACCACCATGGCGCGACCTGATGGGCGGAGGCCCGATCAGCTGAGGCCGGTGACGCTGACCCGGCAGTGGAGCATGCATCCGGAGGGCTCGGTACTCGTCGAGTTCGGTGCCACCAAGGTGCTGTGCACGGCGAGCGTGACCGAGGGGGTGCCCCGCTGGCGGAAGGGCTCCGGCCTGGGCTGGGTCACCGCGGAGTACGCGATGCTGCCCCGGGCCACCACCACCCGCTCCGACCGGGAGAGTGTCAAGGGCCGGGTCGGCGGGCGTACCCACGAGATCTCCCGGTTGATCGGCCGCAGCCTGCGCGCCTGCGTCGACCTGAAGGCGCTCGGGGAGAACTCGATCGTGTTGGACTGCGACGTGCTGCAGGCCGACGGCGGCACCCGGACCGCGGCGATCACCGGGGCGTACGTGGCGCTCAGCGACGCGATCGCCTGGATGGCCGGCGAGGGCATGCTGCGCGGCAAGCCGGCCGAGGCAGTGCACCGTTCGGTCGCCGCGGTGAGCGTCGGCGTCATCGCCGGTGAGCCCAGGCTGGACCTGTGCTACGCGGAGGATGTCACCGCCGAGGTGGACATGAACGTGGTCTGCACCGGTACCGGGGACTTCGTCGAGATCCAGGGCACCGGCGAATCGGCCGTGTTCGCCCGCGACCAGTTGGACGCCCTGCTCGACCTCGGCGTGGCCGGCTGTACCGCGCTGACCACGATCCAGCAGACGGCGCTGTCGTCGTGAGTACCCGGCTGCTGCTGGCCACCAGCAACGGCAAGAAGCTCGCCGAGTTGCAGCGCATCCTGGACGCGGCGCTGGGTGGGCACGCGGTGGAGCTGGTCGGGCTGGCCGATGTGCCGCAGTACCCGCCGGTGCCGGAGGTCGGCCTGACGTTCGGGGAGAACGCGCTGCTCAAGGCGCGGGAAGGGGTCAGGCACACCGGCCTGCCCACGGTGGCCGACGACTCCGGCCTGGCGGTCGACGCGATGAACGGCATGCCCGGGGTGTTCAGCGCCCGGTGGGCCGGCCGGCACGGCGACGACCGGGCCAACCTGGAGCTGTTGCTGGCGCAGCTGGCCGATGTGCCGGACGAGCACCGCGGTGCGGCGTTCGTCTGCGCGGCCGCGCTGGTGCTGCCCGGCGGCAAGGAGCACCTGGTGGACGGCAGGCAGACCGGCCGGCTGCTGCGCTCGCCGCGCGGCGAGGGCGGGTTCGGGTACGACCCGATCTTCGTCGCGGATGGCGAGGTACGCAGCAACGCGGAGCTGACGCCGGAGGAGAAGGACGCGATCAGCCACCGGGGCAAGGCGTTCCGGGCGCTGGCTCAGGTGATCGCTCGCACGCTCAAGTGAGCTGATTTCCCGGTTTCCGTCCCAGCGGCGCGGGTCGAATCCTACATTGATGAGGTCCAGTTCCCGCTCCGGCGGAAGGGGGCCGGGTCGTCGTGCGGACCGCATGCCGGGCGTTGGCCGCTGCCGCCCTCGCCGTGTGCGCGGTGCTGGCCGCGGGTGCGCCGGCTCCGGCCGTGCCCGCCGCGGGTGGCGACCCGTGGCTGCTCTACGTCGCCGACGCCGGATCCGACTCGGTCAGCGTGATCGACACGGCCAGGAAGGCGGTCGTCGCGGTGATACCCGTCGGCGACGCGCCGGGCCGCGTGGTGATCAGCCCGGACAGCACCACCGCATACGTGACCAACGAGGGCGACGACACGGTCAGCGTGATCGACACCTTCACCAACGCCGTTGCGGACACCGCCGCCGCCACCGCCACCACGGCCGGCGCCGACGCCGGCCCGGTGACCGCGGTGACCACACCGGACGGTGGTACCAGGTACGCGGTCAACCCGGCCCGCAATTGGGTCGACGTGATCGACACCGCCACCGCGGCGGTCGTCGCCACCATCTCCGGCGGCGGCGCCGGACCGTGCGGGGTAGCGATCAGTCCCGACGGCGCGATCGTCTACGTAACCAACGAGTCGGGCACGCTGAGCCTCATCGACACGGCGAGCAACAGCGTCCTGGACATGATCGCCATCGGCGGGCGCCCGTGCGGCGTCGCGATCACCCCGGATCAGGCGCCGCGCGCGGTACTGGCCGTCACCCCGGCGCCCACCGGGCAGCCCACCACATTGGACGCTTCCGAGTCCACCCTCCGCTTCGGCACGGTAGCGACCTACACCTGGGACTTCGGCGACGGGAGCGTCGCCACCACCACGGTGTCCAGCACGGTCCACACCTACGCCGCGCCCGGCCGGTACCTGGCCACGGTCACCCTGACCAGCTCCGGCGGCACCTCCACCACCCGGGTCAGCTCCGGCCAGACCGTGATCCGCAACGGCGGTCCGCAGGCGCGCGCCACGCGCGCGGTGGCCATTTCCGGGTACGCCGGCGAGGGCGGCGGACTGCCGATCACCGGGCGGACGGCCCGCCCGGCGCTCCTGGTCGGCGCGCTGGCCACCGCGCTCGGCGCCGTCCTCGTCCTGCTGTGCCCGCCGGTCGACCGCCGAGGCCGGCAGGGCGTGCCGGCGCGGCGGCGATACCACGGCCGGCACGCCACCCACTGACCGGCTAGGCGAGGGGGCCGACCGCCTCCTCGACGGCGCGCCGCAGGGCGGGGCCGGCGATCAGGGTCCGGGCCGCCTCCATCGCCGGGGCGAGGAAGATGTCCGGACCCGGCTCGCCGGCGAACGCGGCCACCGCCGCGACCGCGGCGCGACCGGCCGGGGACGGGGTCAGCGGCGCGCGCAGCTGCAACCCGCGGACGGCCGCCAGCAGCTCCACGGCGAGCAGGCTGGTCAGGTTGTCCAGCACCCGGCGCAGCTTCACTGCCGCCGCCCAGCCCATCGAGACGTGGTCCTCCTGCATGCCGCTGGTGGGCAGGGAGTCCACAGAGGCCGGTCCGGCCAGGCGCCGGTTCTCGGCCACGATCCCGGCGGCGGTGTACTGGGCGATCATCAGGCCGGAGTTGACCCCGGGGTCGGGGGAGAGGAACGCGGGCAGGTCGCGCGAGCGGCACACGTCCAGCAGCCGGTCCACCCGGCGTTCGGAGATGGCGCCGACCTCGGCCGCGGCGATGGCCAGGAAGTCGGCGGCGAAGCCGAGCGGCGCGCCGTGGAAGTTGCCGGTCGACTCGACCCGGCCGTCCGGCAGTACCACCGGGTTGTCCACGATGGACGCCAGCTCGCGCTCGGCCACCTGCGACGCGAAGGCGAGGGTGTCGCGGGCCGCGCCGGCGACCTGCGGCGCGCAGCGCATCGAGTAGGCGTCCTGGACCGCGTGCGTCAGGTCGGCCCGGTGCGAGTCCATGATCTGCGAGTCCTGCAGCAGGCGGTAGATGTTGGCCGCGGAGACGGCCTGGCCGGGATGCGGCCGGATGGTGTGCAGCTCCGGCTGGAACGGCCGGTCCGAGCCGAGCATCGCCTCGGTGGCGAGCGCGGCGGTGATGTCGGCCATGGTGAACAGGTGCGCGGCGTCGGCGATGCCCAGCAGCAGCATGCCGAGCATGCCGTCGGTGCCGTTGATCAGCGCCAGGCCCTCCTTGGCGGCCAGCGAGATCGGTGCCAGCCCGGCTGTCCGCAACGCCTCCCCGCCGTCGATCCGCGCGCCCGATTTGTCCAGCACCCAGCCCTCGCCGAGCAGCACCAGCGCGCAGTGCGCCAGCGGAGCCAGGTCGCCGGAGGCGCCGAGCGAGCCGTGCTCGGGCACCCACGGTGTGATGTCGTGGTTGAGCAGCTCGACCAGGGACTGGGCGATGAGCGGGCGCACCCCGGAGCGGCCGAGCGCCAGCGAGCGTACGCGCAGCAGCATCATCGCCCGGACCACCTCGCGCGGCATCGGGTCGCCGACGCCGGCCGCGTGCGAGCGGATGAGCGCGTGCTGCAGCTCGGACCGCCGCTGCGGAGCGATGAACGTGTTCGCCAGCGCGCCGAACCCGGTGGAGACACCGTAGACCGGCCGGCCGTCGCGCTCGATCGCCTCGACGATCGCCCGGCTGGCGGCCATCGCCTCCACTGTGGAATCAGCCAGCTCGACCCGGGCGTCGCCGCGGGCGACAGCGATCACGTCGGCGGGCGTGATCCCGGTCGGCTGGACGACGACTGTGCTCATGTCGGTACTCCGTTGGACAGGACGGTGTGGACGAGGGGAACACCCGGCCGGTAGGCCAGGTACACGTGGGACGGCGCGTCGAGCAGCACCAGGTCGGCGCGGGCACCCGGCCGCAGTACCCCGACGTCGTCGCGGCGCAGCGCCCGCGCGCCACCCGCGGTCGCGGCCCATACCGCCTCCGTCGGGGTCATCCCCATCTCCCGCACCGCGAGGGCGATGCAGAAGGGCATCGAGGACGTGTACGAGGAGCCGGGGTTGCAGTCGGTGGCGAGCGCGACGGTCACTCCCGCGTCGAGCAGCCGCCGCGCGTTTGGGTACGCCGAGCGGGTGGAGAATTCGGCGCCGGGCAGCAGGGTCGCCACAGTGGACGATCCGGCGAGCGCGTCCACGTCGGCCGGGGACAGGTGGGTGCAGTGGTCGGCGCTGGCCGCGCCCGCCTCGACGGCGACCTGTATGCCGGGGCCGGGACCAAGCTGGTTGGCGTGGATCCGGGGCGCCAATCCACGGGCGGCGCCGGCCGCCAGTACCGTGCGCGCCTGGTCGGCGTCGAAGGCGACGCCGGGTTCGCAGAACACGTCCACCCAGCGGGCGTACCCGGCGGCCGCGTCCAGCATCTCGCCGCAGACCAGCGCCAGGTACTCGTCCGCTCGGCCGGCGAACGACGCCGGCACCACGTGCGCGCCGAGGAACGTCGTCTCGGTGGTGAACTCGCCGGCGATGCGCAGCGACCGCGCCTCGTCGGCCACGCTCAGCCCGTACCCGCTCTTGATCTCGATCGTGGTGGTGCCCTGCCGCAGCGCCTCGCGCACCAGGCGCGCGACGGCGGCGCGCAGCTGATCGTCTCCGGCGGCGCGGGTCGCGGCGACCGTGGTCTGGATGCCGCCGCCGGTGTACCGCTGCCCGGCCATCCGGGCGGCGAACTCGCCGGCCCGGTCGCCGGCGAAGACGAGGTGGGTGTGGCTGTCCACGAAGCCCGGCAGAGCCGCCCGGCCCTGCGCGTCGAGCACCTGGTCGGCGGCGGGAGCGGCGGCCGCCGACCCGACCCAGGCGATCCGGCCATCCTCGACGACCAGGGCCGCGCCCAAGCGCGCCGGCCCATCGTTGGTGACCAACTCGCCGATGTTGGTGACCAGCAGGGCCCGTCCGGTCATGTCACCGCCCCGATCGCCTCGCGCAGCGCCCGGGGCACGTGGATGCCGGTGTGCTCGCCGTCGCTCACCACGACCCGGCCGTCCACCAGGACGTGTCGCACGTCCGCGGCGGTGGCCGCGAAGATCGCCCCGGCCGGGTCCACCCCGGCGGTACGCGGGCTGTCCAGCCGCACGGTGACCAGGTCGGCGCGGGCACCGGGCGCGATGGTCCCGGCGTCGGTCCAGCCGAGGGCCTGGTGCCCGGCCACGGTCGCGGCGCGCACCAGCTCCAGCGGCGCGAAGGCGCCCCGCCGCTGCGAGCGCAGCCGCTCGTCCAGCTCGACCGCGCGGGCCTCCTCGAACAGGTCGATGACCGCGTGGCTGTCGCTGCCCACCGAGAGCGGGCAGCCGGCGTCGGCGAGCGCCCGGGCCGGGCCGATGCCGTCGGCGAGGTCGCGTTCGGTGGTCGGGCACAGGCAGATTCCGGTCCCGGCGCGGCCGAGCAGGGCGCGGTCGGCGCTGGTGAGGTGGGTGGCGTGCACCGCGGTGGTGCGTGGGCCGAGCGCGCCGAGGTCAGCCAGCAGCTCGGTGGGGGTGCGGCCATGGTGAGCCAGGCAGGCGTCGTTCTCCGCGCGCTGCTCGGACAGGTGCAGGTGCAGCGGCGCGCCCCGGTCGGCGGCCCACTCGACCACGGTCGGGATCTGGTCGGCCGGGACCGCGCGCACCGAGTGGATGGCCGCGCCCAGCTTGGCGCGCTCGCCGTCCACCCGCATGGCGTCCACCCGGGACGCCCAGCCGGCCGCGTCGCGGTCGCCGAACCGCCGCTGGCCGGCGGTCAGCTCAGCACCGTCGACTGTGGAGCTGAGGTAGCAGGTGTCGAGCAGCGTGATCCGGATGCCGGCCAGGTGCGCCGCGGTGACCAGGGCCGCGCCCATCTCGTTCGGATCCGCGTACGGCGTGCCGTTTGGGGCGTGGTGCAGGTAGTGGAACTCGCCGACGCAGGTCACCCCGGCCAGCGCCATCTCCGCGTAGGTGGCCCGGGCAAGGGCCAGGTAGTTGATCGGGTCCAGCCGCGCGGCCAGCGCGTACATCTGCTCGCGCCAGGTCCAGAAGGTGCCCTCGCCGGTATGGGTGCGCCCGCGCAGCGCCCGGTGGAACGCGTGCGAGTGGGTGTTCGCCAGACCGGGCAGGGTCAGG
>Ga0310828_1001610_pt1 | contig 12461 bp, 11 predicted proteins | sample WT_ome_3_FD_202242 | JGI IMG/M metagenome (GOLD analysis project Ga0310828, IMG submission 202242) | Sorghum-adapted microbial communities enriched on wild type (WT) sorghum from Joint BioEnergy Institute, Emeryville, California, United... ... | reverse complement strand
AAGAGGCGATTGCTTCTTTCATTTTTGCTTTTACATCATCAGGTCCTTCGCTTGGCATCAATGTAACTGCTTTTACATTTTCTTGTTTTCCAAAGATCATCTCTCCGGATTGCAAGATACCATTGGCAAAATCACCGTGACTAGCAATGATAATTCCTACCATCTTCTTACCTCCTCTATGATTATTGGTACAGCTAAAAGGACATGGCAAAAGCTACCAAAGTACTTTTTTAGCTGCATTTTTTCAGCTCATCTAAAGCGATTACAGTTTCAACTAAAAACAAAAAAGCATGAGCAAAAAGTCGATTAAAATGAAGTTATGTTTATAGAATGCCCATAATCTTCATTTCAATCAAAACTATTCACTCATGCCTGATCGAATCAGTAACACGTAAAATATAATAGCTAAAGTATTCAATTTATTTTCCGCAAACACTTTAAATAGAGTAACGATAAAACAGTTTCTACAACAAGTAGATTCTTTTTAAATGTTCAGTGTATCACTTTAATGAGCTTTCGTAAAAATTATAGCACATCGGATATTCTTCTTTCAAGAGGAAAAATATTTTTTGTTTTTCTCTCCATCGAATTTTCATCCTTGCCGGAAGTATATCCTTACCTGTCTTGCCATGTAAAACAATTACTTTTTAAATTTACTCTTCAGGCCGCGTTTGACAACATCAAAGAAACTTAATGATTGGACCATTTGCTTCGGGTCAACATACTCACGAATTGCCCGCAATACTTTTTTCGGTTCTTTTGAGGAAAATGAAAACGTTCCATTTCGCTTCGTTTGGATCGCATAACGCGGAATCCATTTCCCTTTAAACATGACGGAAGCGATCACGTAATCAACTTCTTCCCAAGGAATTTGAATAAACTTACGGGCATCACGATCATTATAGAATTCAAATCCCTTGTCTCCGATCATAATTTTACCATACTCCGGAAGTCCCAAATGCGAGGTTGCATCAATAACTAAATCGACTTTTGTATTGATTGATTGGACCATTTAATCTGCTCCATTTCTTTCATTTAATAAAAATATTATACTGTGTCTTATTACTTTAAGCAAAAAATATTTTGGAACGTTAGATTTTTAACTAATTGTCAATAATCAACATGGTTGGATCATTTCCAGCTACAAATCTATTGAAAAGTCTTTCCCCGAGTTTTACCATGAAATATATATCTTCAATATATTGTAAGTATAAATACAATAACTGTAATTATTAATATTACAGCTATCAAATAGACCAAAATTTTTAATATTTTATTGCTAAGTAAGGCAGCTAATTGAATACATGTTATGCCTATAGAGATTGTTATTAATATTAGTCCTATAGAAGAGAGACTTGTAAAAAAAGCAAGAATTAAACCTAATATAAATAAAATTGTTGCTGTGGAACTTAAAATTTTCTTATTCATTATGAACCTCCTGTAATAAGGTGTTATATAGATTTCTATAAAGTACGACTGCCCGTGTACGATAACAAAAGATCGAAGGAAGAGGATGAGTTGACTTGATCATTTGTTTTCCCTTTTTAGACACAATATTTCATTTCGGTCACTCATAACGCATAGATTCAACCGGATTGAGTCTTGATGCTTTATTCGCAGGCAAAATACCAAATATAACACCAATTATCATAGAGAAGAGCATTCCACCGATGATTACCGGCCATGAGACAAGCGATGGCCAGTGGGCAAAATAAGCGATTATTGCTGCAGTCCCTGCCCCAAGAAAAATACCAATGGCACCACCAATAAAAGTCATAGTTACAGATTCAACAAGAAATTGTATAAGAATTTGACCTCTCGTTGCCCCAAGGGACATTCGGACGCCGATTTCCCGGGTTCGCTCTGTAACAGAAACGAGCATAATATTCATTACCCCAATACCACCAACCAATAAAGATACGCCTGCAATACTCCCAATAATGATGGTCATTATTCTTGTAACTTGACTTACACCTTTTACCATTTCTTCCATATTCATCACTTGGTATGAGTCTTCGGTGTTGTGTATGCTATTCAGTAGATTGGTCGCATTTTTCCCTGTTTTCTCAATCGCATCAGCATTTTTAACTTGAATCGTGATTTGACTTATTTCATTTTTACCGGTTATATTTCTCCATGTATTCAATGGAATATACACATCATTGGAGCCCATCGAAAAAAAACTAGTTTCTTCCTTTAATACACCGACAATTTCAATTGGCTGGACCCCAATATAGATAATTTTCCCCACTGGATCCTCGCCATCAAATAATTCTTCTTGAAAGGTGGAGCTAACCACTGCGGTTCGGCGGCCGCCAAGAAAATCAGATGCAAGGAGATTTCTTCCCTGCTCCACTTTAAAATTATTCACCTCTATATAAGCTTGGTTAATTGCCGAAATATAGGAATCAACTGATTTTCCACGATAGGAAACAGATCCAAACTCACCACTAGATGCAACAACTTGCTTTACGTTTGGAACTGATTCAAGTGCCCGAATATCCGCTTCGGTAAAAGGCGAATTTAACATCGAACTCGAATTAGCCTCCATTTCTTCTTCAGGTGGAGAATAAAAGATTTCTACCGTATTATTTGATCCGACAAACATCGATTTCAACATAGCTTCCCCGCCTTGTCCAATAGCGACAATGGCAATGACTGAACCAACACCAATAATGATACCCAGCATCGTTAATATGGAACGCATTTTATGAGCATTGAGAGAGGAAAGTGCCATTTTAATATTATCAAAAAAACTCATATCTCCCCCTCCTTGCTTTTAACGATACAGCCGTCTCGAACAAAAACCGTTCTATTCGCATAAGTTGCGACTTCACTATCATGTGTAATTGTAACAATGGTTGCCCCTTCCTTGTGAAGCATTGAAAACAACTCCATAATTTGAATGCTCGTCTTCGTATCCAATGCTCCAGTCGGTTCATCCGCCAGTATCAAGTCTGGCTGATTCACAATAGCCCTGGCAATTGCAACACGCTGCTTTTGACCCCCGGATAATTCACTCGGCAAATGGTACAGGCGATCGGAAAGGCCGACTTTTTCAAGTGCTTCCTTTGCTTTCTCTTCCCGTTCTTTTTTTCTTAATCCTGCATAAATCATCGGGAGTTCGACATTTTTTAATGCATTTAACCTTGGTAAAAGTTGAAATTGTTGAAAGACAAAACCAATTGATTTGTTTCTTACATGAGCAAGGTCTTTTTCATTATATTGAGATAATGGCATTCCTTTCAAAAAATACTCTCCACTTGTCGGACGATCAAGACAACCGATTATATTCATCAATGTGGTTTTCCCGGAACCGGAAGGCCCCATAATTGCAGTAAATTCACCCTTTTCAATGGACAAATCGATCCCTTTTAATACTTCGACTTCTTCCATTCCCATCTGATAACTTTTGCAAATCGATGACAGCTGTATCATTTTACATTCACTTCCATGCCTTCTGTCACAGTGTCATCCGGATTAACAATAACCTGATCGCTTAATGTGATTCCGTCTTTAATCTCGATTCTTTCACCTGAAGTAATTCCAATCGTTACTTCTCTTCTTTCAACGATTCCATCCTTTACAATATACACAAAGTTTTGATTATTCTCCTGTTGGACAGTAGTAACAGGCAGCGTTTTTGCTTTATATTTTTCAGTCTCAATTTCTACAATCAATTGAAACCCGGGTTTTAATCCGATGTTTCCATTATCCACTGCGATTTCGATTGGATATTGGACACTACCGTTACCCCCGTTCACTTCTGAACCGGTGTTGGTTTCATCCGGTAAATAAGAAATATAATTCACTTTTCCTGTCCATATTTGATCAGGGACTACTTCTGATTTTAACGTAACTGTCTGTCCTTCCTGAATCCGTAACGCATCATATTCTGAAATTAGTCCTTCAACAATCATCTGATTTAGTGAACCAATACGAATAAATGGTTTAGAATCCATTTGATTGGACACAGCAGCTGCCCCTTCATTGATTTCAACTACTTTTCCATTAATCGTGCTTTTCACATTCAAATCTGCAATTTTTCCAGCTATTGTTTCTTTTTCCAAATTCAGCTTTTCAATCTCTATGTTCGCCTGCTTTACTTGGAGTTCCAATTGATTACGTTCACTTTTTAATTCTTCATTCTCCTTATCCTCTTTGAGCAGATTATTTACGTTATTCAGCTGTTTTTGTAAGGAGTTCAGCTCCAAATCAGCCGATTCTTGTTGGAGTTTATTTTGTTTTTGATCCAATAAGAGCTGGCTGTTTTTATAAGTAAAAAGAGGTGTACCCTGGGCGACATCGTCTCCTTCTTTAACTAAAATCTCATCAACATCTCCCTTTTCCGGGTTATAATAAATCGTTTGTTCTTCCGCTAACTTTAATGTGCCGGAAATCATAATCTTATTAGAGATTTCCATTTCCTTTAAATTTGTTACTTTAACTGTTGGATTATCACTTCTTGCGTTTACCAAGACATTAACACTGAATAACCCAATAAAAATTGCGACTACTGCGATTGTAATCCATACTTTCTTCCTCATCCATCAGACACCGACCATTTCAGCTAAACTAGCACCGATAACAGCAAAGATAATGCCAATAATGAAAAACGCGATAGAAATCCCCCACGCCAAACCTTTTGAAAAATTGGCGACTCGATTTAACCCTGTCGCAGTCAAAATTACATGCCAAATGGAAAAGACTTCAATACTCTTTAAAACTGCACCCAATGCACCTTTAGCCTGAAAAATGGGTCCGAGACTTGTATAGATTGTCTCAGGGTCACCACCGCCAACGAGAAGGGCACCAATCCCGTTAATAACCATACCAATTGCTGATATGAACATAATATACATATTCATTGAGAATAACTGTTTAAACGAAACATTTGAACTTGTAAACTTTGAAATAATGAAATAGATAAAGCTACTAAACAAACATCCAATCAATGGTGAAATAATCCCAATAACCAATGTAAATACAGCGGTGAATCCAGTAATAAACATCGCTTCATCAGCTGAAACATCCGAAAAATTTAATTCGCTGCCAAATAGTCTCAGTAATACTGCTATCGTAAACATAATCGCATTAATCAAAAGTGCACCAAGAATAATCGGTCTTTCTCTAATCCGTTGAAACTGCTCACCCGGATTCCAAATCATTCCCCAAATAGAAGGTTTCGGTAGTTTAACTTCTTCTTTTGCTTGCTTTTCTATCATAGACATGTGTTCTCTATCCTTTCTGTTTAGCTTTTCTGAAAATTTTTCTACTTAATTGTTGTTTTCATCTCAACTATCAAAACTTGTATCCACCCCCATTAGGCTCCCCTCGTTTATTTTTGATTATAAATCAAGGTAAAACCAAATGAAGAAATCTTTATAAATGCTTAATAATTTCGGTTCATGAGGACAGGTTGAAACGACTGAAATCGTGTTCAATTCAGTTTGCATGCAATATAGGTTACACGAACAAAGCCAACAAGATAACGTATTCAAAAGCAACAACATCGAAATCTTTTGTAATTTTCAAGCAGTTTCAAACGGATTTATCTCCAAATCATGATTGTTCTGGGCGCTTTAAAAAATCCAAAACTACTTTCTCAAATTCCTGTAGATTATTAAAATTATTATGGAATTGAATAATTTCTCCATTATTTAAGAGGAAAACTTCATCTGACAGCTGATATGCGACCGCCATTATGTGTGTTGAAATAATAGTTGAATTTCCTGCGCTGATATATTGCTTTAATTTGTTTTTGATTTTTATAGAATTAAGAATATCTAATGATGAAAAAGGCTCATCCAAAAGTAAGATATGCGGGTTGAATAAAAACCCCGTTAAAAAACTTAATTGTTCAGCCATCCCTTGGGAATAGGTAATAAATAACTCATCAATAAAGTTGGATACATCGAATTTATCGATCAGATCATTTACTTCTTGTTTATTTATACCTTTTAATAATGACAACATTTCCAAGTTTTCTCTGCCTGAAAGATATTCTAAAAAATTTGGTTTATTTGGGATATAGTAGAATAGGTCCCGAACGGTATCCTTGATTTTCATTTTGCAGTTGTCTGAAGGTATTAGACCAGCCAATATCTTTAATAAGGTTGTTTTTCCAGCACCATTAGGCCCCAACAATGCGTATGTTTTATTCTCTTCAATAATTAAATTGATATTTTTTAATACTTCCTTGTCCCTATACTTCTTATTTAAATTAGATACTTGAACGAAAATTGTTAGTCACTTCCTTCTTCATCAATCGGATTAATAATGATTTTTTCCCACCAGCTGATTAAAACAGAAATAATATTAGTGTAATAGGTATATACATCAATATGGACAAGCGATAACTTATATTTTTGGCTAAAGATACCGACTGTTTACGTGATATCCAAAGAAATATATTTTTAAAGATAATTACAAATGGGGCAGTAATTATTATTCCAATAAAAAAATTTAGGACACTTGTATACGTTATACTTATACTTGAAAATAACAAAAAAATTAAAAATAGAAGACTGCTTATACACATGTTGTACACGACAAATAAGGAAATTATTTTTTTCCCATTTAACAGCTGATTAGTGTAAAAAAACTCAAAAAATACTGGTAACACACTTCCTGTTAAAGGAAGTAGAGAAACTAAACCAATTACTAAAATAAAAGTCCCGGCGTCTTGATTAAATTTTTCTGCATTAAGTATATACAGCACATTCAAAATAAGGGTGCTATACAAAAAATTAAGGTTAAACACACCACATTGCTTAATCATCAATAGGATTGGTACACTTGTCCTAAATTTCCCCTTCTTCCTTTTACTTCCAACAACATTATAACTCCTTATGATTTCGGTATAGGCAATGAGGAAAAAGCAAAATGATATAATCAATAAAATCAATGATATGTAAAAATAATTAAATGAATATAATGATATAGAGTTTAACCGGAAAAATTCAATAACTTTTTCATCAAGACTGTGATTAAAAAGACTGTTTATTACATTTAATATCCAAAGGTAAATTTTTTCGAAAAATACTGTTAACAGAATTGCCGCAGTAAGAACAAAAAATTGTTGTAATTTATTAAACGATATCCTATTCCAGTGCTGGGCTATCGAAAATAATAATATTTTTATTGAACTAACAAAAAATACTTCAGTAAAAAATAAGAATATTATATTCAGACTAAATACTAATCCTTCCAATTTGTTTAAAACGACTTGTCCAATAAATACCGGGAATAACAAAATGAATACTAGAACAAATATCATTATAGGCAGTCCCAGTTCACTAGCAGCCAAAACTCTATAGATGTACTTTCGATTAAAATGGCTGTTAACGAAAAATAATCTAAAGTTTTTTTTGCCAATATCGGATGTCAACCCAATACTGTATAAAATAATCAATGATGCTATAAATACGTTTATTATACCTGTATTATCATTACCACTCAGATGAAACAGAACTTGAAAAGTAATTAAAAAGATAAAATAACTGACATAAATAAAAGTTGATAAAAAGATCAAGTGGTTTTTCAATCTCTTGATCCATTGAAATGAACTGAAATCTTTCTTGATTAAATATAGCAACATGTTTACATAATATTTGTATGTATAATACTGTATAGAAATAATATTCTTGAAATAGAATAACACAGAATTCCCCCTTCATCTACATTTTTAGAAAAGCGCAGAGCGCCCGCTTAGCGACGTACAAACTGGCCGGCTAAAAGCGCAACGTCCTGTTGCAACGCCGGCATGACCACGTCCTGTGGCCCGACCTCCCGCAATGAGAACAGATTTGCTTCCTCGAATAGGCATCGCACGAAGAAAAAGCGGTTAGCTTTTTTGAGGAAAAGGAAACACGGCGAGGCACGAGCCGATGTTGACTTATCGTAGTGGAGGGGAGTGAAGTTTGCTAGTCGCTGGCGCTCGGAGCTAGACAATAAAACTAATCCCAAGTTGTTTACTTGTATTTTTATACTTTCTTATTCTATCAAAAATACTATATAAGTATAATTGTTGCTATATAAATCAATCCCACAAATATGAGGGGACGTATCCTCGATTTTACTTCACTCCGAATAATCACATATATTATACCTAATCCGATTAATACAAACGGATTCAAATAAAATAACAAAGCGTAATCATTATTTATCAATATATGAAACACAAAAACTCCTAAAGTAGCAAAAAACATATATATTATGATAATTTTAAACGTCAAGTTAAACTTTAAGTTAAATTTGAATAAGTAATTTGCGGTGAGGTTACTTACCAAAGCAAATATGTATATACATACAACTAAAAATATTAATGTCACCATTAACACGAGGACAGCTATTGCTTGGTAAAATGCTTCAGTTTTTATTTCACGAGCAAACATCTTAAATTCATCTGGTGCAGCTTGATAATACTTATTAATAAGTAAAATAACTTGAAAGAGAATGGTTAATATAAATAATGGGATAATTGCTTTTTTAGTCAGTAGAATATTCAATATCATCCACCCTTTAAAAAACGACTCGACGCTTAAAACCGAATTAATAATTTTTTCAAGTTTTATAATAACATAGTTTATTTAAATTAAGTTAAAATTTTCCTAATATGCGGGGTTTCTGGTATAAAGTGCTGGTTTTTTGGTTTTTTTAGTATGCAACTGTTTAAAAGAATCTAACAGATGTTCATTTATATTCAATTCATTTTATCCTCAATGGTGCAGTGGTCATTGCTGTGAACTTTTGTAAAAAAGACGAGTAATTACGATCCATTTACTCGTCTTTTTTATAGATTAATATAAATTGTACATAGGTGGAAATATACGGGTTTTGCTTTGCTGACTTTTGCCAATCTAAATCTTCTTATTTTGTTAAAAGCAAAAAGAACGAGCTTTCCTGTTTCAAAATCGACGACTTGATCCACCACAAATCAGGGACCCCATTTCAGAAGTCCCGTTATAGTTTAAAATTTGCCAACAGATGGTTAAGATCCTCCGCCAATCTGGACAATTGTTTTGAACTGTTTGCCACTTCTTCCATAGAACTGCTTGTCTGTTGAGCTGCCGCAGTTGTTTGTTCAATGCCTGCTGACGATTCTTCAGCAATGGCTGCAATTTCTTGAATGAATCCGTTCATCTCATGTCCATTTTCCAAGATATCTGATAAAATCCCCTTAATCATGTTTATATTTTCTACAGCACCTGATACATTTTTATTTATAAAATTAAATGTTTCTTGTGCAGCTTTTATTTGAGTGGTCCCTTTTTCCACCTCACCATAGCCTGATTTTAAAGTTTCTGTAACTTCATTAAATTCTTGTTGAATATTCCCAACAATTTTTGAAATATCTTGAACGGATTCGGCTACTTCTTCAGCCAATTTTCGAACTTCATCAGCAACAACTGAGAATCCTTTTCCATGTTCACCGGCTCTGGCCGCTTCAATAGCTGCATTTAATGCCAATAAATTTGTTTGGTCCGCAATCTCTTTTATAACAACAACTAATTTGGAAATTTCCCTAGCTTCTTCATTCAAATGATTCACTCTTTTAACGGAATGTTGGACAATTTGATCAATTTTTTCCATCTGCTGATTCGTGTCTTCCATCCTTTTTACGCCGTCATTTGTCATTGTAAAGACTTCCGTTGCAGACTTTTGTATTCCTTCACCGTGTTCATTAGCTTCTTCTAGTTTCGTAACAAATGTAGCCATCATGGAAGACAGATCACTTGAACTGCTCGCTTGTTTTTCAGAACCGGCTGCCAATTCTTGCATTGTTGTTGCAACTTGTTCAGCACCCATTTTGACCTCATCTGCTGATTGAATAAGTTCTTCACTATTACCGGTTAACAAATGGGAAGCTTGGGAAATATTTTGAAGAACAGCCCGTAATTTTTCCTGCATTTGATTTAATGCTTGAGCCAACAAACCGATTTCATCTTTGAATTTTATATGAACAGGTTCAAAATTCAAATCGCCATCCGCCAATAATAACATTTTTTCCACTATTAATTTAATGGATTTCGATAGTTTATTCGTATAAAACCAAACAAATAATCCTCCAACTATTAAAATCACGCCTATTATGATTAGAATCATTTTTAAGATTTCATCGGCAGGCTTATTGAAATCTATCATATATGTACTTGCAGCAACGGTCCAACCCCAATAAGGATCGGTTTTAGAATAGGTTACTTTTGTTTCAATTTGATTTTTATTGTTGGGTAATTCCCATTTATAGTATGTGAAACCGCCGCCATTATTTCCGGCTTTTATCATTTCTTGACCAAGTAGTTTGCCATCTATATCGGCTGTGTCCCACATATTTGTTCCTTCAATGTTTGGATGAGCAATAAGCTTACCTTTTTGATCAAGGATGAACAAATACCCATTTTCTCCCAAATTAATATTTTTATTGATCGGTCTTGTTCCGTCTGCGTTTTTCTCTCCAAGAATGGCTTGTCTTACAAGTTCTTGTGCTTCTTCAAGGGGAAGATTCCCTTGTTTCACTTGCTTGTTTAAAATTTCTATTGTTTCAATTGTCATTTCAACACTATTTTTTAAATTTTGTCGACCCAATTCATCGAGATTCGCAGCACTCTTATTATAACTAAAATAAGAGACTGTTAATAATGGTACCAGAAGTGCCAACATAGCCAGAAATAATAGTCTTGTTTTAATTGTTTTGAAATGAAATAGAGTTTTCACGATTAACACCCGCCATATGTATAATGTTTTATATGCCACATAATTTTATCTTTGTAAAAAATACAAATTAGACTTCTTTGTGAAATTGTTTTCATTAACAATGTTTTTTATGCAAAAAAATTTAGCGAAATCTTGTTACATAATTTATTTACTAAAAGATAAAATCATTATTTTTAACTAACTGAAAATTATAATAGTACATTTTTCAACAATTCTCAACAATTTTTGACAAAATTAAGTGTTTATTTCATTTTAAGCGCACAAATGAAACCTGAATTAGTCGAAAAGGTAATTAATAGCGGGCGGAAATTTCATCTGAGAAAATGCGGTTTGGGTTAACATTTGAGTCCACAATGAAATTCCCCTCACTTTTAGCAAAGAAAAGCGGGGGGTATTTTTTCTAGAAAATTTAAAAACGTTAACTTTCACCTAGCGTTTGCTTTAAAAAGTGCGACTGGGCTGACATAAAATAAATAAAGAAAAAACCACAAAATCGTTTCAACTTGTGGTTTTGTTTTAACTAAGATTTAAAATTTCAAACCGAACCTTTTCTGTTCGATTAAGTAAATAAGGGGCTGACCATAAAAGTTATTAAATACTAACTTATTGAGGTCAGCCCTAATCCTCTAGAGGCAAGTTCCTTTAATTCTTCTTTTTTAGTATGATGCACCTTATTAATTCGCATCAATCCGGAAAAATAGCGGGTTATTTATTTTTTGTGGTGGTCTGTTTTTTTCGATACATTGTCCATTTGCCGATATCCTGAAAACCAAGACGTTTGTAAATTTTGCCCGCAGCTGGGTTATCATAAAACAAGCAAAGGATTCGACCTTCAGCAAGTACATCCCCGATTAATTTTTGCATGAGTGCTGTTGCCAGTCCGTTATTACGAAAATTTTTATGGGTACAAACACCGACAATCATCGCAGAGACAGAATTTTCCGCTGCAGTTGAAGCACAGGCAATGATCTGTTTATTATCTTCAATAAAATAAGTTCGTCCGGTCCCGTTTTCGATATCTTGGACAATCATCTTTCTCCCATCTTCGCTTAAAGAAAACTCATCAATTTGCATCCGCAGATTCAAAATTCGATCAACATCATCAATCGTAGCAATCTTTATATTATATTCAGTATGACTAATGGGAGTGAGTTCCCGGCACTCCGCAAAAAAGGTTACCTTCTTCGGACCCAGTCCAATTCCTTTCACATGTTCAAATTGCTCAACAACAGACGCTTTTCCGGACATGACCGGTGTTGCTGAGTAGCTACAAATAAGATTAGCAAACCCTTGAACATCAAATTCTCCTATTGTATAGGGGATGAATGAGTCGAAATATCGTAAAAGAATAGCGTTCAGCTTGCCATCTTCATGAAATTCTCCCCATAATTCTTGGAAATCGGTCTCATAACCGAATGCTTCAATATCCCCAATAATAAATAAATTGATGGACGGTTCTTCACCTAAAAAATCCATAACTGTTTTATGGTCTTGGACTGTCAGTTTTCTAATCATTCTGCTTCACCTGTCTTATTAATGATTGTCTTTCAGATTTAGAGATGATTTTTATTATAATACAGAATTTGTGGAAATACATTACTAATCTTCTAATATACTTAAAATCACCATTGTATGGGTAATTTTCCCGAAAAACTGGTGGATAAGACGACATTCATTTTGCCCATTTTCTTGTCGCAAAACATCAAAATAAGAATATGGTAAAAGGAAAGTTCTTTTGATGTTTT
>Ga0310828_1001603_pt1 | contig 12496 bp, 15 predicted proteins | sample WT_ome_3_FD_202242 | JGI IMG/M metagenome (GOLD analysis project Ga0310828, IMG submission 202242) | Sorghum-adapted microbial communities enriched on wild type (WT) sorghum from Joint BioEnergy Institute, Emeryville, California, United... ... | reverse complement strand
ATCCGCTTTCCACTAATTCATGAATCCGGGTAAGCATGGAAAGTTGTCTAAGTGGTGACAAAGCCGCTTCCGGTTCATCCAGAATATATAAACCGTTGCCTTGAAAGCGATGGATGAACGCTGCAAAAAATGATTCACCGTGAGATTGTTCGTGCAATGATTTTCCCCCGAAAGACTCGACAATCTTCCTTCCCCCCAACAGTTCACGGTCCATTTCCTCGATATTGGTAGCTAGGTTATAAAACGTTTCGGCACGGAGGAAAAAATGATCATGGGGTTTGTATGGTCCTTTTGCCACCCTTAAAAACTCATGTAAATTCGAATGAGAATCGTAACTGGAAAAATGAAAATTTAACGTTCCACCTTCAGGATTGAATCCGAGACTAACGGCGATTCCTTCTAATAACGTCGACTTCCCCATCCCGTTTTCGCCGACAATATAGGTCACGTTCGGATGGAAATGAAGTGTCCCCAAATTGCGGATGACCGGCAAGTTAAGCGGAAACGTATCAAAGGAGTATACTTTTTCTCTATTTAAATAGATGCTTTTAACATATTGGTAGTCTGGTGTGAGTTTCATAGCGATCTTCCTTCTTGGGTATCTGGTTTACATAATATTTTTATGATCAACTATAAGCGAATAATTGCTTTGATAAATTGCAAAAAGTCATCGAGATGGTTTTCGATAATTTTTTGTAAGATGGTTAGATTGATTTCTTGGTAATCATGAACGGCGATATTTCTGAACCCAACCATTCGTTGCATCCTTTTAGAAAGCGATACAGGAATAAATCCTTCTGTTTCCAGTAAAAGAAATACATCACGTGACGTTTGTGGAAGACCGAGTTTTTTCTCTGCAACCACATGCATCGCTAGATCAATACTTGCTTCACAGGCCCGCTGCAAATTTAAAATAATCGAATCTTGCTTCGTAAATTCACTAAGTTTTCCGGATTATTGGCGTATTCTTCATGTATTCGATTTAAACAGCGCTCAATTATTTGAATCTTATTCAGCACGACATCACTTTCCATAAATTCTCCCGCTTTCCTGCACTTTATGTAAAATTGGTGCACGTTCCTCGTTCAATTTTGCATACATTTTCAACGTTTTCATAAAAAAATGTGCTCTTTTCATTTCATCTGAACAGTAAATTACTTTCCCTGTACTGACGATTTGGGCCTGAAATACGGTACTTGCTTGATTTAAATCAACCAAATCAACATCACGGTTTATTTGTGACGCAAGCTCTTGTGCAATCAGAAAAATTTCATAAGCGTCATGATCTTGCTCGGCAAGAAAAGCAATGTCAAGATCGCTATCATTTCGCAATGTTCCTTTTACGGTAGAGCCAAACAGAACAATTAAGTAAGGTGAAAGTTTTTCTTGTAAAAAGTCTATGATCAATTGTTCCAGTTTTTCATTCAATCAGATGCACCGCCTCTTATGAATCCTTCTTGATTCGTTCAATCATCATATCCAAATTCTTTTCAATTGATTCCAATTGCTTTTGTTATCCCTGATTATTTTCGTCTAGAAAGTGATAGTCCTGATATCTTTCCATCCATAAACAAGTTCGTTCAACGTTTTTCCGGCAATCACGGTTTTAACACAATCGATTTTTTCACCACCGAGAGATTCGTAAAAGCTTTTTGAAGGATTATCTTCTAAGACAAAGACAATCATGGAAAAAATATTTTGTGCTTTTAAATCCTTTACAATCGGTTTGATCAATTGCTTACCAATTCCATTTCTCTGATATTCTTCCAAAATGTAAATCGCATATATTTCCCCTTGATACCCATCATAGTCACCGCTTCTTTCTTTTCCGCCGCTGGAAAAGCCAATAATTTCCTCGTTTTCATTTTCTGCGACATAAGCGGAACCACTCGAAAGGATCGTTTTCCACATCTCCTCCCTGTCATCATAGGACATTTGCTTTAAATAATCCTCAGGTACAATATTCCGATAGGTTGTTGTCCATGTGTCAACTTGCACCTTCGCAATTGCTTTTGCATCAGTAATTACTGCTTTTCGAATTTTCATTTCATCACCTCAAAAAAATTTTACGGTCGCATTTCCCAAGGTTCAACTTGGCCGACAATGGTATGATCTTTTCCTGTTTGAATTGCGCTAATGACACCGGCACAAATTTCCTCATGGGTTAACCATCTCGCACGATTGCCCTCTAACTTAAATCCCAACTGTACATCATGGTATACACAATTTTCGGGTAAATGGAACGGATTATTCCCGATTTTTAAGTGATAGCTGCTTCCTTTGATATGGAAGAATTGAAAGTTTTCTTTTTGATTTTGGGCAATTACCGATAAAATGGTTGGTATTGCCTCTGGTGCATCTAAATGAATCCAAGCAATAACGAGATCGATTTTTCCATTATTGTTGATGGTGTCCCGAAGTTTATTCTTTAAGTCACCGGTATTTTTATAATCTAATGAAATAAATTGATGGTGATTTGGTAATTGTTTTTCCAGTTGACTAAATCGCTCCTGATTGCGTGCCAAAACCGTTGTTAAATATCCGGTTTCATTTAACCATATCGTAACACCGGCAAGCATACCCGTCCCGCCGATAATAAATGCGTGTTTCATCGTATCATCCTTTAAATTATTTTGTTTACATAATCATATTATTATAAACTTATTTAAAGACACTTCACCAATTCCCCGCTAATAATACGGAAAACCCCTTTCCCTTCCATACGTTCCACCTGTCCGTTTTTTAGATAAAGTCCTGTGTTTTCATCAATGCCGTAGTTTTCTTTGTCCGGGTATCGTTTGGCAATCTCATATAAGTGGTCTTTATCATCCCATTCGCTAAAATGAACCGCAATCTGAACATTCGTTTCCAATCCAAGACCCGGTCTCACTTGCAATTCCCGCTCGATATTGTCTTTTGGGGAAATAATGCATGGATCCAAACTGATCAAAGCTCCGGCAGAAAATCCCGCAACTGGTAGACCTTTGCGAAATCGGTTCCGTATGGGATCAGCAAGACTTGTTTCTACTATATTATTTACATACTTATTTGTATCCCCACCCAAAATAATGATACCGGCACTTTTTTCAATCTTTTCTTTTGCAGTCTCAATAGGTGTTGTCGGAAGCGGGAGATAAAGAAAACGCTTCAGGCCCTTTTCTTGGAGTGGCTTTGTAATCAAATACATATAGTCTCGATAGTCCGTATGCCGGTCAATAAATAAAATTGATACTAGACCACCAAACGTTAATGAAATTTTTGCAAACTTACTAGCGAACCCGTCTGTAAACGGTGATCCTCCGCCAAAAAGAAACAAATGTGTATCCATGTGTTTTACCTCATTTATTAAAATATGTATGATAAAATTTAGAATTCTATTATAATTATAGACGGAGAAAGGTGAGAATTTCAATGAAGAATGAAAAACCTTCCTATGTTTGGAGCGTGCAAAAATGAGAAATAAAATTACTTATCTAATAGCTTTAGCTTGTGTAATGGGGGCAGCAATCGTTACCAATACACCCTTTTTAAGTTACTCGATCAAATCAGTTCTATTAAATATTTCAATGTTTATATTAATAATCATAGCTCTCATGAAGTTATACCAATTTTTTAAAAGAAAGCGTTCCGATAATAAGCTGAATTAAAAACGGCCGGGGACCTTTTAGCACCCGGCCTTTTCGATTAACTGACATCCAAATACCCTTTATTAAATCCGCTTCTGGAAATGACCAAAAATACCGATGAAAGTACCAATAGACCACCGGCCAAGTAAAAAGCAAATCGCACATTCCATTCAGCAATGGTCCCAAAGATCAGTGTTGATAATCCGAAAAATAGTGTGATGATCGTTTGCTGGGCTCCATAAATTTTCGGCAATTCGTCCACGGTTGCTTCCTTCTGTATATAAATCGTCATCGAAAGGTCTTTCAGTTGATCGATAATGCCACTCAGAGCAACCAATAGCAGCGCTAACCAAACATACGTGTTTAAGCCAAATAAAAAGGTTACAACCGCCGCGCCAATAGATGTGCATATAAGAATCAATCGCAAATGACCTTCAATGAAGCGTGAAGCCTTCGTGCAAAACAGCCCGCCAACAATTAAACCAATAAAATAAATCGTATTCATGTATCCCCACCAAGCTTCGGATACATGGAAAATTTCTTTAACAAAAACATATAAAATCGCCGCAACCCAGACAACACCGGCTATTGCTTCGAACATAATTTGTACATGAATGATTCGATACAACGGCTTATTCCAAATGATCAGCCAGCCTTCCTTCATTGTCTCTGTTTTCTTTTCTCTATTTTCTGCAGGTTGGAAAGGTGTATTGTCTACAATTCCTTTCATCATGATAGTGGAAAAGACAAATAATACAAACGTTAGCCAAATGACATTTTTTCCTGTTAAAAAGGCAACCAACATACTACCTAACGCCCAACCTGACAGTTGCGTTGTTTGATTCATAACCGCAACAAAACTGTTGGCTTTAACAAGTTCCTCTTTTTCCACTAACCGGGGAAGCATGGCATTCGTTGCCGGCAATGCCCACCCATCGAAAAAAGCAATTAGAAAAATAAGGAAGAGCACAAGCCAAATTCCCTGTTCCTTTTGAAAACTGACAAAACAGGACAGCCCGAACAAAAAAATCGTTTTTCCTGTTTGTGAACCGACTAACAATGTTTTTAAGCGGTATTTATTGAAAAGAATCGGTGACAAAAGACTGCTAATAAACCGACCAATTGTATTTAAAAACGGCAATAAACCCAAATAAAAAGCTGAACTTGTGAACCCATATAAAATTGAAATACATCCGACAATATAAAACACATCACCAAAGTTGGCCAAAAGCTGACCTAACCATAAGTAACGAAATGATTTACTTTTCATCAAAACTACCCCTTTTCTTTTTTAATCTTAAAAGAAAAAGGCAATAGTTACACCGGATTAATCCCTCCTGAAAAAATAATCACGTGACTCAATACATCATAATTCAAAAACATATTTAAGTAGTAAATTCCAACATGTTTGGAAAGTAGATATTTTTTAAGTGAATACGGGTAGCCGATGAAAAGTTTCGATCTTGTTTTTTCATTTTACTAATTTTCCAAAGTTTCTTCAATAAATAAGTGATTATCCCCACCTATCCGTAAAAATTTGGAATAAACCAATTTTTGCTAAAACATACATTTATATATGACTTTCTTTGCACCATTTGCCAAATTATAGTAATTTATAAGTTAGAGTACTAAGGAGGTAGGAATTATGGCAACCATTGAGGATTTTGATAAATTAGATATCCGAGTAGGAACGGTAATCTCTGCTGAACCATTCCCGGAAGCAAGAAAACCGGCGATTAAATTGCAAATTGATTTTGGTAAAGTCGGAATCAAACAATCTTCCGCACAAATTACGAAGCGATATACACCGGAAAAACTGGTCGGTCGACAAGTGATTGCTGTCATTAATTTCCCTCCCCGACGCATTGCCGGATTTATGTCTGAGGTACTGGTACTTGGCGGCTTGCCGGGTGAAGACGATGTGGTCTTATTAAATATAGACGAACCGGTTGCGAACGGGACAAAAATCGGATAAAACCACTTGAACAACTCAAGAATCGAGGGATTTATATGTCCAAGCCGATTATTTGTGAACAATGTCGTAAAGTTATTGAGGAAAAAGAAGACTTGGTCACAGCAAGCATCTTTTTCCGTGTGAAACCTTATCATTATTTTTGTTATGGAAAAGATGTGAGAGGTTCAAGATCCGTCTTTTTTACAAACCATCCACTGAACGGTCTATCAGGAACCATTAGCTACTTATTGACATTCCTGATGACTGTTGCTCTATTCCTCTTTACCGAGGGGTTTATCAAATATATTGCACTTGTCTACTTAATCACGGAAACAAGTTTACGGATATATGCTTATTATACTTATTCGAGACATCTTAAAATGTAGAAGGAGCCCGGCACTTAACGAAAAAAAGTGTTGGGCCTTTTTACGTATACAATTAACCAAAAACTGATTTGGATCAAAAATTGCAATTTTTTGGAACTTTATGCTATGATAGTGATTAAAAAATAATAAAGGAGTGGCGTTATGTCTCTTGCAAGCGTAAAAGAACATTTTAAACAGTGGAACCGTGACAAAGATATTATGGAATTTGATACATCCAGTGCAACCGTTGAACAGGCGGCAGAAACAATTGGCGTTATTCCTGCCAGAATTGCAAAGACTCTATCGTTCCGTGGGGATAATAATCAGGCAATTCTTGTCGTTACAGCCGGTGATGCCAAAATTGACAATCAAAAGTTCAGGCATTTTTTCGGATTTAAAGCACGGATGCTCAGCCCCGAGGAAGTCGTTGAACAAACCGGACACGTGATTGGTGGTGTTTGTCCGTTTGGATTGGCTAACGACCTTGATGTTTATTTAGATATCTCATTAAAACGATTCGAAACTGTTTTTCCAGCATGTGGCAGTACCAATTCCGCCATTGAACTCACTTGTGCAGAACTGGAAAAGTTTTCTAAAGCAAAAAGTTGGATTGATGTGTGCAAAGCTTGGCAAGATCAAGAACTACTTGAAAAAGTTAAATAAGAGACCGGAACTAACTCGGCCTCTTTTTCTTTTTTCCATTCTACTATATTTAATGCCTTCTACTAAGCCGAATAAAGTCAAACATGTATCTGCTAACTCGGTCCTTACCCTTCTACTATATTCAATGTTCGTTCAATCCATTGTATAACATCTTCATAAACTTCCTCTTTATTGATTTCATTTAATACTTCATGCCGGGCATCTTGATAAAATCGGTACTCGATCTTATGTAATCCATTTTTTTCAAGTTGTTTTATCGCATTTTTGACACCTTTGGAATAGGCACCAACCGGGTCACGATCACCACTAATAAAGAAAATAGGTAAATCTTTTCTAATTTGTTGGATAAGAGCATCTTGGTGAATAAGTTGTAATCCGGTTAATAAATCATAGAAGAAAGTTCCTGAGCAGACAAAACCGCAATACGGATCTTGAAGATAAGCGTGAACGACGGATTCATCCCTTGATAACCAAGCAAACTTATTTTTAACATGGTCCAATCCTTTATTGTATGAGCCAAATATAATCCGGTTCATTACATGGCTGGGAGCGGTTTTCCCGAATTTTCTTATTTCTCTTTTCGCCACAAGTTTACCGATGGCAGCCGCAATCCCTGGATTTCCACCGGTACCAGATAGAATGACCCCTGTGATATCACTCGAATATTTCTGAATGTATCTCCGTGACAGAAACGATCCCAAACTATGTCCGAACAAGATGATTGGTTTATCAGGATAGAGTTTCTTAATATGCTTCGTAACAGCATGAAGATCATCGACTACCCGATCAAATCCATCTTTTTCAGCAAAATAGCCAAAAACGCCGGCTTTTTCACCTGTATGTCCATGACCGCGATGATCATTTCCATAAACGAAAATCCCCCTATTAAGTAGAAATTGAGCAAAATCGTCATATCGTTCAATATGTTCTGCCATACCGTGGGAAATTTGAACAATCGCCCGGGGTGATTCCCCTTCATTCACCCAGCTTCTTAAATAAATCTCCTGCCCATCATCCATTTTCAACCATTCCGTCATTTTCCCCATCATTGTTCACCTTTTCGTAAATATTTTATTCCCCAATCACCCTGCCATGAATAAGTGGTTTTCATATTTTTATCGGCCTTTCGTTTATAATCAGTATCTTTATCTTATACCTTCGTATCCATTTCCAGCAAGGATGTAAATTCGATTCTGTCCGACTGCTTTCTCTTTCCTTTCGATTCATGTTAATACGACCTGCCATTAAATCTTTGCTGAATTTATCGTTCCATTTCCGTATCCGGGACAACGGTTTGCCGGGCTCGAAATGATAGCACAATGGATAAGACAGATAAAAAGATTAAAATACTCCCCGCATAAGGATTTTCGTTAATCGATGCATGTTCAATCACTAGTCCGCCAACAAAGGATCCGGTTGCAATACCTAAATGGAGCGCTGAATTATTTAAACTTTGCTGAATCGATGCCGTTTTTGGTGATGACTCAATCAAGTAACTTTGCATTGCCGGTGAGACTCCCCAGCTTAAAATGCCCCAAACAATGGAGGCGACAATAAATAAAGGAATTAATGCCGTTGTGTGGGGAATGATTAAAAATAATCCGGTAAAAAGTAACAATGAGATGACGATCGTCTTTTTGGAACCGAATAAATCGGCTAATGCCCCGCCAATTCCTCCGCCGCTGACCGCTGAAATGCCAAAAATAAAGTAGATAATACTAATCCATGTTCCATCAAGCCCCATAGTTTCTTGCAAAAAAGGTTTGAAATAAGCATATAAAACTGTATGTCCGGCCATATATAAAAAGGTCGTCAATAGGGCAAAGAGAACTTTTCGGCTTTTTAGACTGGCTAATTGGATATGGAGCGGGACTTGTAACTCCGGCTCAATCCGACTCATCCATAAATAAACGCCAATAATTGAAAAAAACGTCAAAACAGCAATCATCACAAATGGAGCCCGCCATCCAAAAGAATTCCCTAACACTAAACCAATTGGAATCCCAAGCACCAATGCCCCGCTTACACCCATCGAGATGATACCAATGGCTCTCCCCCGATATTGCGGTTCAACCATATTCGGTGCCATCACAAGACAAAGGATCGTTAATAATGCCCCACTCGTGGCACTGATGATACGACCGACGAACACAATCGCATAAGTTGGACTGAAAATTGTTATTATATTACCGAAGAGAAAAATCCATAGACAAATCAACATTAAACGTTTCCGTTCAATATTTGCCGTCAAAACTAATAGCACCGGTGAAAGAAATGCAAAAATGAGAGCAAATATGGTAATCAAATAACCGGCTTGACTGAGGCTTACATCTAAGTCTGCTGCTAAAAGATCAAGAATACCGCTTATGATTAGTTCAACCATCCCAACCACAAAAGCAATAATCATCAAAAAGTAAATCCGTTTATTCATTTTATAATTCCTTTCTATCTTATCTGAATATAATACTAATCATGTTTATGGGAGAAAACAAGAAATATAGATGTGATGATTTTTTGTCCGTTTTTGAAGATAAATAAATACCCTTTTACCACTCCAGCTCATTTTGCTTTTTCAAGGATAATCTTTTATAATTGAACTAAGGTCAAAAAAGGTCAAAGGAGCGGTTAATATGGATGTCAATCGTATGACGGAACGAATGCAGTCGGGAATCTACCATGCACAAACCATCGCCAGTAATCGGCATCATCAAGAAATCGATGAAGTCCATCTGTATCTTGCGTTCATGCAAGACACAGACAATCTTGTCACCGCTATTCTCGAAAAATTGCATGCAAATAATAACCTTTTCCAACAAGGATTAGAAGTGTTAGCAAAGAAAAAACCTGTTGTCACCGGCAGCGGTGTGGAACAAGGAAACATTTATATTTCCAGCCAATTACAGCGTGTTTTTACTGAAGCTGAAAAAACAATGACCACCTTTAAAGATGAGTATTTATCAGTCGAACATGTTCTTATTGCTTCTGTAACTTTGGAGACAGATGTCGGGAAACTATTAAAAAATCAGGGGATCACCTTGCAAAAAGTATTAGTAGCTGTAAGAGAAATAAGGGGGAATCAAAGAGTGACATCACCAAATCCGGAAAGTACATACAATGTTTTGGAAAAATATGGTCGAGACTTAGTTGCCGAAGTCCGATCCGGAAAGGTTGATCCGGTCATTGGTCGCGATAATGAAATACGGCAAGTGATTCGTATTTTGTCACGGAAGACAAAAAATAACCCGGTATTGATCGGTGAACCTGGTGTCGGGAAAACGGCCATTGTTGAAGGTTTGGCTCAAAGAATCGTTCGTCGTGATGTCCCTGAAGGTTTAAAGGATAAAACGATTTTTTCCCTTGATATGAGTGCACTTGTTGCCGGGGCAAAATTTCGCGGTGAATTTGAAGAACGGTTAAAAGCTGTTTTGAACGAAATTAAGAAAAGTGAAGGAAAAATCATCTTGTTTATCGATGAATTGCATACTATCGTTGGTGCCGGAAAGACAGATGGTGCCATGGATGCGGGAAATATGTTAAAACCGATGCTTGCTCGCGGGGAGTTGCATTGTATCGGGGCAACAACATTAGATGAACATCGGCAGTATATTGAAAAAGATCCGGCGTTAGAGCGGCGTTTCCAACCGGTTATCGTCCAAGAACCGGATGTTGAAGATACCATCTCGATTTTACGCGGCTTGAAAGAACGATATGAAATTCATCATGGCGTTAAAATCCATGACCGTGCACTGGTCGCGGCAGCAACCTTATCTAACCGTTATATTACCGATCGGTTTCTGCCGGATAAAGCGATTGACTTAATCGACGAGGCTTGTGCGATGATTCGTACTGAAATTGACTCGATGCCGCAAGAATTAGATGAAGTGACGAGGCGAGTCATGCAGCTCGAAATTGAAGAAGCAGCCCTTTCCAAAGAAGATGACCCGGTAAGTATGAGTCGCCTTGAAGTTTTGAAAAAAGAATTGGCAGAACTTCGCGATCAAGCCAATGAAATGAAAGCGAAATGGCAGTTGGAAAAAGAAGGCATTCAGATGGTTCAGGATAAACGGGAACAACTGGAAAAATTACGTTGGGAACTGGAAAAGGCGGAAAACGAGTATGACTTGAATAAAGCTGCTGAACTAAGACACGGTCGGATTCCGGCATTAGAAAAAGAATTGCGGGCATTGGAAGAAAAAGTGCATGAACATGCAGAAAATCGACTGTTGCGTGAAGAAGTGACCGATGAAGAGATTGCCGAAATTGTTGCCCGCTGGACAGGAATTCCTGTGACAAAACTCGTTGAAAGTGAACGGGAAAAATTATTGCGACTGGAATCGATTTTACATAAACGAGTCATCGGACAAGATGAAGCTGTTCGACTTGTGTCAGATGCCATACTTCGGGCAAGAGCCGGTATTAAAGACCCGAATCGGCCAATTGGATCATTTATGTTCCTTGGCCCTACCGGTGTTGGGAAGACGGAACTTGCCAAGGCACTTGCCCAACATTTATTCGATAGTGAAGAGCATATCGTCCGCATTGATATGTCCGAATATATGGAAAAGCATACCGTTTCAAGATTAATTGGTGCACCTCCCGGATATGTCGGTTATGAACAAGGTGGTCAATTAACCGAAGCAGTAAGAAGAAATCCTTATTCGGTTATATTATTTGACGAGATTGAAAAAGCACATCCGGAAGTGTTCAATATATTATTGCAAATGCTCGACGATGGTCGGATTACTGATTCTCAAGGTCGGACCGTTGATTTTAAAAATACCGTGGTTATTATGACCTCAAATTTGGGATCACAATATTTACTGGAGCGGGAACAAGGAACGGACGAAATTCGTTCAGAAGCTCGTGAACTGGTCATGGGTCAGTTGCGCAGTCATTTTCGTCCGGAATTTCTAAATCGTGTCGATGAAATTATTTTATTTAAACCTTTAACATTGGAAAATATTAAAGGAATTGTTTCCAAATTACTTGGTGAACTGCAGGAAAGATTGAAAGATCAACAAATTAAGCTGGAAATTTCAGATGAAGCGAAGAAATATATCGCCGAAAACGGATTTGACCCGGTTTACGGAGCAAGACCTTTAAAACGATTTATTCAACGTGCGGTTGAGACGGAACTGGCAAGGCAAATAATCGCAAGGAAGGTACAGGAAAACGAGACGGTTGTGATTTCAATTGACAATGGTAAGTTGAAATTAGGGGTAAAATAACAATTTGGAAAAACCGACCTGTTTTAGGTAATTCAGGCCGGTTTCCTTTATGTTTGTGACCTTATTAAGTTTTTTCCTATTTAAGGGAAATTTTGTTAGGAACGGTTTGTAAATAGGTAGAGTTATTGATGTTAATTTCCAATTTTTGAAATTTTTCCAAATCCATTAAACTTTCTCCTTCTTTATTTTCTAATCCCGGTTTTCTTTGCTAGTTCTGTATACCATTCCACTTCTTCTTTTACTTTTTTTGTAAAATCGGAACTGTTTAGGTAACCCGGTTGTAAATATATTTTTTCGAGCTGAGCTTGAAACTGTTTATCTTGTTGCATTTTTTCAATTGCTGCTTCCCATTTTTTCACAATATCTTTCGGTGTATTTTTTGGTAAAGAAATGCCGGTCCACCAGCTGACCGATAAGTTCGAGAAGCCGAGTTCTTCTGTTGTCGGTACATCCGGATAAAGTGGGCTTCGTTCTGAACCTTGAACAGCTAACACCTTCAATTTCCCCGATTTAACAAGTGAATAAACTTCTCCAGCGTTGTGAACGGCCAAAATAACATGACCACCTGCTACCTTAGCAGCTGAATCACTGGCCCCTTCACTAGAGACCATTTGCGTTTTTGTATAGTCAACCCCGACGGAATCTAGCCATTCAGCAACA
>Ga0310828_1001592_pt1 | contig 12604 bp, 22 predicted proteins | sample WT_ome_3_FD_202242 | JGI IMG/M metagenome (GOLD analysis project Ga0310828, IMG submission 202242) | Sorghum-adapted microbial communities enriched on wild type (WT) sorghum from Joint BioEnergy Institute, Emeryville, California, United... ... | reverse complement strand
GTTCTACCGCGAGGGCCGGGTGCCGCTGCACACGCTGCGCGCCAACATCGAGTACGGCTTCTTCGAGGCCCGGACCACGTTCGGCCGCATCGGCGTGAAGGTCTGGATCTACAAGGGCGACGCGGTCCCGGGCCGGGAGGCCCCGGCCGAGGCCGGGCCGCCGACCGGGCGTCCGCGCCGCGAGCGCGGCGAGCGGCCGGACCGGCCGCGCCGTGGCCGGTCTGGTTCGTCGGGTACGACGCCAGGTGGCACCGAGGCGGGCCGGGCGGCCGCCGCGGAGCTCTCCGGCACCCCGGCCGGACCGGCGACCCCGGAACCGCAGCCGGCGGAGGCGACCGAGCAGCCGGCCGCGGCGCAGGCTTCCGGCGCGAGCACAGGACAGGAGGGCTGACCCATGCTGATGCCCCGTAAGCCCCCGAAGGGCTTCCGCAAGCCGCACCACCCGAACCGGCACGGCCAGGCGAAGGGCGGCACCAAGGTGGCGTTCGGCGAGTACGGCATCCAGGCGCTCGAGCCGGCGTACGTGTCCAACCGGCAGATCGAGTCGGCGCGTATCGCGATGACCCGGCACATCCGCCGTGGCGGCAAGGTCTGGATCACCATCTTCCCGGACCAGGCGCTGACCAAGAAGCCGGCCGAGACCCGGATGGGTTCTGGCAAGGGTTCGCCGGAGTGGTGGGTGGCGAACGTCAAGCCAGGGCGGATCCTGTTCGAGATGTCCTTCCCGAACGAGTCGGTCGCGCGGGAGGCGATGCGTCGCGCGATCCACAAGCTCCCGATGAAGTGCCGCATCGTCAAGCGTGAAGTGGGTGAGGTCTGATGGCTGCCGGTACCAAGCCCGGCGAGCTGCGCGAGCTGAGCACCGAGGAGTTGGTGGACCGGCTGCGCGAGGCCAAGGCCGAGCTGTTCAACCTGCGCGTGCAATCGGCCACCGGCCAGCTGGACAACAACCGCCGGCTGCAGGTGGTTCGTCGGGAGATCGCCCGGATCTACACGATCATGCGGGAGCGCGAGCTGGGCCTGTCCGCCGCGCCGGAGACCGTGGGAGAAGTTGCTGAGGTGGCGTCGTGACTGAGAAGCAGACGAAGCCGCGGGGCCGGCGCAAGGTCCGCGAGGGCTTTGTGACCAGCGACAAGATGAACAAGACCGTCGTGGTCGAGGTCGAGGACCGGGTCAAGCATCCGCTGTACGGGAAGGTCATGCGCCGGACCAGCAAGCTGAAGGCGCACGACGAGAACAACGCGTGCGGGATTGGCGACCGGGTGCTGCTGATGGAGACCCGGCCGCTCTCCGCCACCAAGCGGTGGCGGGTCGTGGAGATCCTTGAGAAGGCCAAGTAGGAGCTGACGTGATCCAGCAGGAGTCGCGACTGCGCGTCGCCGACAACACCGGTGCCCGGGAGATCCTGTGCATCCGGGTGCTCGGCGGCTCGGGTCGGCGCTACGCGAGCATCGGCGACGTCATCGTGGCCACCGTCAAGGACGCGATCCCGGGCGCCGGGGTGAAGAAGGGCGATGTGGTTCGCGCGGTCGTCGTGCGCACCGCCAAGGAGAAGCGGCGGCCAGACGGTTCGTACATCCGCTTCGACGAGAACGCCGCGGTGATCATCAAAGAGGGCGGCGACCCGCGCGGTACCCGCATCTTCGGCCCGGTCGGCCGGGAGCTGCGGGACAAGAGGTTCATGAAGATCATTTCCCTTGCCCCGGAGGTGTTGTAGCCATGAAGGTTCGCAAGGGCGACACGGTTCTGGTCGTGGCCGGCAAGGACAAGGGTGCCAAGGGCAAGGTCATCCAGGCCCTGCCGCGGCAGGAGAAGGTCATTGTCGAGGGCGTGAACCGGATCAAGAAGCACACCCGCATCCGCACCACCCAGCGAGGCGCGAGGACTGGCGGCATCGTCACCCAGGAGGCGCCCATCCACGTGTCCAACGTGATGGTCATCGACTCCGACGGCAACCCGACCCGGGTCGGGTACCGGATCGACGAAAACGGCCAGAAGGTTCGCATCTCGCGCCGTACCGGTAAGGACCTGTGAGATGACCGCGCCAACCGAAACCCGCGTCCCGCCCCGGCTGAAGGAGCGGTACCGCAGCGAGATCGTGCCCAGGCTGCGCGAGCAGTTCGGCTACACCAACCCGATGCAGGTGCCCGGCCTGGTCAAGATCGTGGTGAACATGGGCGTCGGCGACGCCGCCCGGGACGCCAAGCTGATCGACGGCGCCATGCGCGACCTGGCCACCATCACCGGCCAGAAGCCGCAGCTGCGCCGGGCCCGCAAGTCCATCGCACAGTTCAAGCTGCGCGAGGGCATGCCGATCGGGGCGAAGGTGACCCTGCGCGGCGACCGGATGTGGGAGTTCCTCGACCGGCTGCTGTCCATCGCGCTGCCCCGGATCCGCGACTTCCGCGGGCTGGACGGTCGCAAGCTGGACGGCAACGGGAACTACACGTTCGGCCTGACCGAGCAGTCGGTGTTCCACGAGATCGACCAGGACCGCATCGACCGCGTCCGGGGCATGGACATCACGGTCGTCACCACGGCCAAGACCGACGACGAGGGCCGGGCGCTGCTCAAGCTCCTCGGCTTCCCGTTCAAGGAGAACTGACGAGATGGCGAAGAAGGCCCTGATCCTCAAGGCGGCCCGGAAGCCGAAGTTCGCGGTGCGCGCGTACACCCGGTGCCAGCGCTGCGGCCGGCCGAAGGCGGTCTACCGCAAGTTCGGCCTGTGCCGGGTGTGCATCCGGGAGATGGCGCACCGCGGCGAGCTTCCCGGCGTGTCCAAGGCTTCCTGGTAGCAGCTCTTCACCGCAGGCCCGGCCGGGCGCTGGCGTCATCGGCCGGGAACCGCGGTGAGAAAGGTTGACGAGACCCAATGACCATGACCGACCCGATCGCAGACATGCTGACTCGTCTGCGCAACGCCAACCAGGCGTACCACGACCGGGTGACCATGCCCTACTCCAAGATCAAGGCGAACATCGCCGAGGTGCTCAAGGGCGAGGGATACATCGCCACCTGGTCGGTGGAGGAGCCGGAAGCCGGCAGCGTGGGCAAGAAGCTTGTCGTCGAGCTGAAGTACGGCCCGAACCGGGAGCGCAGCCTGGCCGGTATCCGGCGGGTGTCCAAGCCCGGCCTGCGGGTGTACGCCAAGTCAGCGGAGCTGCCGCGGGTGCTCGGCGGGCTGGGTGTGGCAATCATCTCGACGTCGCAGGGACTGCTCACCGACCGGCAGGCCCGCAAGCGAGGGGTGGGCGGGGAAGTCCTCGCCTACGTCTGGTGAGGGAGTCCAGTCATGTCGCGAATCGGACGTAAGCCGATCCCGGTGCCCAGCGGCGTCGAGGTGACCATCGACGGGCAGAACGTGCGGGTGAAGGGCCCGAAGGGCGAGCTGTCGCACCGGCTGGCCGAGCCGATCACCGCCGAGCGCGGCGAGGACGGCCAGCTGTACGTGAACCGGCCCAACGACGAGCGTCGGGCCAAGGAGCTGCACGGGCTGTCCCGGACGCTGGTCGCCAACATGATCGTCGGGGTGACCACCGGGTACCGGAAGACCCTGGAGATCAACGGCACCGGCTACCGGGTGCAGGCGAAGGGCAAGGATCTGGAGTTCGCCCTCGGGTTCTCGCACCCGGTCGCGGTGGCCGCGCCAGAGGGCATCACCTTCACCGTCGAGCGGCCGACCCTGTTCCACGTGGACGGGATCGACAAGCAGCTCGTCGGCGAGGTGGCCGCGAACATCCGCAAGATCCGTCCGCCCGAGCCGTACAAGGGCAAGGGCGTCAAGTACGCCGGCGAGACCATTCGCCGTAAGGCCGGAAAGGCAGGTAAGAAGTGACCGCCACGCTCCTCAAGCGCCGCAGCCGCGGGGGTGTCGCCGCGCAGCGCGTCATCGGGCGGGCGCGTCGGCACTTCCGGATCCGCAAGAAGGTCAGCGGTACGGCCGGGCGACCCCGCATGGTGGTCACCCGCTCGTTGCGGCACATCGTGGTCCAGCTGGTGGACGACACCAAGGGCCACACCCTGGTCTCGGCGTCCAGCATGGACGCGTCGATCCGGGGTGCCGAGGGCGACAAGAGCGCGATCGCCCGCAAGGTGGGCGAGCTCGTCGCCGAACGGGCCAAGGCCGCCGGGATCACCAAGGTCGTCTTCGACCGGGGTGGCAACAAGTACGCGGGCCGGGTCGCCGCGCTGGCCGACGCCGCCCGCCAGGCCGGGCTCGAGTTCTAACCGTCACGAGAGGAAAGGAAGGCTGCTGATGCCAGGTCAACAGCGTCGTGGCGGCGGGTCCGGTGGCAGCGAGGGTGGTCGCCGCGACAACCGCCGTGAGGGCGGTCGCGGCAACGCGCCCGCCGAGAAGACCCCGCACCTGGAGCGGGTCGTCGCCATCAACCGGGTGGCCAAGGTGGTCAAGGGTGGCCGGCGCTTCAGCTTCACCGCGCTGGTCATCGTCGGCGACGGCGACGGCACGGTCGGCGTGGGCTACGGCAAGGCCAAGGAGGTGCCCGCGGCGATCGCCAAGGGCGTCGAGGAGGCGAAGAAGCACTTCTTCAAGGTGCCGCGGATCGCGGCCACCATCCCGCATCCGGTGCAGGGTGAGGACGCCGCCGGCGTGGTGCTGCTCAAGCCGGCCAGCCCCGGTACCGGCGTCATCGCGGGTGGCCCGGTACGCGCGGTGCTGGAGTGCGCGGGCATCCACGACGTGCTCTCCAAGAGCCTCGGCTCGGCCAACCCGATCAACATCGTGCACGCCACGGTCAAGGCGCTGCGCCAGCTGGAGTCGCCGGAGGCGGTCGCGGCTCGCCGCGGTCTACCGGTCGAGGATGTCGCCCCGGCCGCCATGCTGGCCGCCCGGGCGGGCGTGGGGGTGTGATGATGGCACGCCTTAAGGTCACCCAGGTCCGGTCCGGTATCGGGACGAAGCGCAACCAGCGGGAGACGCTGCGCACGCTCGGCCTGAAGCGGATCAACGACGTGGTGGTCAAGGAGGACCGCCCGGAGATCCGGGGCATGATCTTCACCGTGAACCACCTGGTGAGGGTCGAGGAGGTCGAGTAAATGACGATCAAGCTGCACCACCTGCGCCCGGCGCCGGGTGCGAAGACCGCGAAGACCCGGGTGGGTCGCGGTGAGGGCTCCAAGGGCAAGACCGCTGGCCGGGGTACCAAGGGGTCCAAGGCCCGCAAGCAGATCCCGGCGTCGTTCGAGGGTGGGCAGATGCCCATCCACATGCGGCTGCCGAAGCTGAAGGGCTTCCGGAACCAGTTCAAGGTCGTGTACCAGGTGGTGAACCTGGACCGGCTGGCGGAGCTGTTCCCGAACGGCGGCGAGGTCGGCCCGGCGGAGCTGGTCCGGGCCGGCGCGGTGCGCAAGGGCCAGCCGGTCAAGGTGCTCGGCTCTGGCGAACTGGGCGGCGTGAAACTCCAGGTCAAGGCGCACGCGTTCAGCGCCTCGGCGAAAGAGAAGATCGCCGCGGCCGGCGGGACGGCCACCGAGCTGTAGGGTATTGATGAGCATCGTGCTCGCCAGGTCCACCGGCGGCCGGCCCCGTCAGGGCCGCCGCTGGTGGAACTACTATCCGGACCGCACCTGACTCAATACGGAACGGACTGTTAGAGTCCGTTCGCAGCCACCGATGTCGACCGACATCTGTGGCGGACCCCGTGCCCGTGCCGTGGACACGCCCGGCCCACCCCGCGCAGGAGGAAGAAGTTGCTCTCCGCCTTTGTCAGCGCGTTCAAGACGCCTGACCTGCGCAAGAAACTGCTGTTCACGATCTTCATCGTGGCCATCTACCGGGTGGGCGCGGCGCTGCCCAGCCCCGGCGTGTCCTACGGCAACATCCAGCAGTGCGTCAACCTCGCCGAGGAGGCAGACTCCACCGGGGTCTTCCAGCTGCTCAACCTGTTCTCCGGCGGGGCGCTGCTGCAGCTGTCGGTGTTCGCCCTCGGCATCATGCCGTACATCACCGCGTCGATCATCCTCCAGCTGCTCACCGTGGTCATTCCGCGGCTGGAGCAGCTGCGCAAGGAGGGTCAGACCGGCCAGGCGAAGATCACCCAGTACACCCGCTACCTGACCCTCGGCCTGGCCATCCTGCAGTCCTCGGCGTTCGTCGCGCTGGCCCGCTCCGGGCAGCTGTTCGGCAACGCGGACTGCCCGGACGTGATCCCGAGGACCGACGTGCCGATGTGGCTCACCCTCACCACGTTGGTGATCACGATGACCGCCGGTACCGGCGTGATCATGTGGATGGGTGAGCTGATCACCGACCGCGGTGTCGGCAACGGCATGTCCGTACTGATCTTCACCTCGATCGCGGCCCGGCTGCCTGGTGAGGGCTGGCAGATCCGGGAGACCAAGGGCTGGGGCAGCTTCTTCCTGGTCCTCGTGCTCGTCGCGGTCATCATCACGCTGGTCGTCTTCATCGAGCAGGCCCAGCGGCGGATCCCGGTCCAGTACGCCAAGCGCATGATCGGTCGCCGGATGTACGGCGGTACCTCCACCTACATCCCGCTGAAGGTCAACCAGGCCGGTGTGATCCCGGTGATCTTCGCGTCCTCCCTGCTCTACCTGCCTCAGCTGGCGCTGCAGTTCGGCGACCAGCAGAGCACGCACCCGGTGCGGGTATGGGTGGCCAACCACCTGGCGGACCCGGCCAGCACCACCTACATCGCGGTCTACTTCCTCCTGATCATCTTCTTCACCTACTTCTACGTCTCGATCACGTTCAACCCGACCGAGGTCGCGGACAACATGAAGAAGTACGGCGGGTTCGTGCCGGGCATCCGGCCGGGCAAGCCGACCGCGGAGTACCTGGACTTCATCCTCAGCCGGATCACCCTGCCCGGCTCGCTCTACCTGGGCGTCGTCGCGGTACTGCCGAACTTCTTCTTCATCTGGCTGGACGCCACTCAGTACCAGAACTTCCCGTTCGGTGGCACGGCGGTGCTGATCATGGTAGGTGTCGGGCTGGAGACCGTGAAACAGGTGGAGAGCCAGCTGATGCAGCGCAACTACGAAGGCTTCCTGCGATGAGCCCGCCGTACACGCGGGCCGGGAGGCGGCAGGCGGGAGCCGGCTAGGTGAGGCTCGTGCTCGTCGGTCCCCCTGGGGCGGGCAAGGGGACCCAGGCCGAGTTCATCGCCGCCCACCTGGCCGTGCCGAAGATATCGACCGGAGACATCTTCCGGGCCAACGTCGCCCAGGGCACGCCGTTGGGCGTCGAGGCGAAGCGATACATGGACGCCGGTCAGTTGGTGCCGGACGAGGTGACCATCAACATGGTCCGGGAGCGGCTGGCCGAGCCGGACGCGGCCGACGGGTTCCTGCTGGACGGCTTCCCGCGCACCACCCCGCAGGCGGTCGCGCTGGACAAGCTGCTCGCCGACCTGGGCGACGGGCTGGACCTGGTACTGGAGCTGGTGGTCGACGACGACGAGGTGATCCGGCGGCTCTCCGGGCGGCGTACCTGCCACGGGTGCGGCAAGATCTGGCACGTCGAGTTCGACCCGCCGTCCCGGGACGGGCAGTGCGACCGCTGCGGCGGTCGGCTCTTCCAGCGCGACGACGACAAGCCAGAGACCATCGCCGAGCGGCTGCGGGTCTACGCCCGGGACACCGCGCCGCTGGTGGACTACTACGGGGCGCAGGGCAAGCTCGTCGGCATCGACGCGACCGGGCCGGTGGAGGACGTGACGGTCCGCGCGATCGACGCGCTCCGGTCCTACGGTGGATAGATGATGTATATGCGCCACCGCCACCTCGACATCCAGTACAAGACGCCGGAGCAGATCGTGAAGATGCGAGCTGCCGGTCTGGTGGTGGCCGCGGCGCTGGAGGCGATGCGGCGAGCGGTCGCGCCGGGCGTCTCCACCGCAAAGCTGGACGTGATCGCCGAACAGGTGATCCGCGACGCGGGGGCGGTGCCGTCGTTCAAGGGCTACCAGGGCTACCCGGCGTCGATCTGCTCCTCGGTCAACCAGCAGGTGGTGCACGCCATACCGAGCCCGCGGCAGGTGCTGCGCGAGGGCGACCTGATCTCGCTGGACTGCGGTGCGGTGCTGGACGGCTGGCACGGCGACGCGGCGATCACGGTACCGGTGGGCGAGGTCCGGCCCGAGCTGCTGCGCATGGCCACCGTGGCCGAGGACGCGATGTGGGCGGGCATCGCCGCCGCAGCGCGTGGCGCGGCCTCCGGGCGGGGTCGGCTCAGCGACGTCTCGTGGGCGATCGAGCGGGCGGTACGGCTGGCGCGGCCACCGCGCTACGGCATCGTGACCGGGTACGGCGGCCACGGCATCGGCACCGAGATGCACCAGGATCCGCACGTACTCAACCACGGCCGGCCGGGCCGCGGGCCGCGCCTGGTCCCGGGCCTGGCGCTGGCGATCGAGCCGATGCTCACCATGGGCTCGCCGAAAACGACGGAACTGGCCGACGGCTGGACGGTGGTCACCGTGGACGGATCGGTGGCGGCGCACGTGGAGCACACCATGGCGCTGCTGCCGGACGGAGTGTGGGTGCTCACCGCGCCGGACGGCGGCCGCGGCCGGCTCGGCGACCTGGTCACCGACCACCAACCCGCCGCCGTCTAGCCGCCCCTACGGCGCGATCATGAGGTTAGCTGCGAAATGTCCGGTTCGCCGCGACTTACCTCATGATCGACGAGGGGAACGGGGTGGGGGGAGCGTGGCATTCTCGTACCAGACATGAACGCGGGAGGGCGTCGTGGCGGAGAGCCGGGATGAGCTACGGGCGGCCGACTCCGACCGGGCCAAGGTCGCCGACCGGCTCCGGGTCGCGCTGGATGAGGGCCGACTGAGTCTGGGCGAGTACGACGAGCGGCTGCAGCGGGCGTACGCCGCGAAGACCTACGGCGAGCTGGACAAGCTGCTGACCGACCTGCCGGTCGCTTCGGTCGAGCGGTCGCAGCTGGCGCCGGTCACGGCGGGTTCCGCGCAGTCACCGGAGCCGCCCAGCGCCGGCCCGGCCGAGGTGCGTCGCTGGCTCGCCGGCGTCTGGGGCGCCTGGCTGATCGCGGTGTTCGTGAACGTGGTGATCTGGGGCGCGGTGAGCCTCGGCAACGGCGAGATGGTCTACTTCTGGCCGGTCTGGGTGGGCGGGCCGTGGGGCGCCGTGCTGTTGGCCATCACCATCTCCGGGCTGGTCAGCGGCCAGCCGCGCCGGGCGGCCGACCGCCGGCGCGCCGCCGCCCGGCGGGCGCGGCGTGAGCAGCGCCGAGGCTCCTGAGCGGCGCGGTTTGCCGCCGGTCCTTACGCCGGGGTAGACTCGCCGATTGGCGCACAGCGTCCCTTCCGGCGTGCCCGCTTCGCGCTTCGGCGGGCGCCGGGACCGCGGCTGGCGCGGGTCTCAGGTCATTTCGACCCGGTACTCGTGAGGACACTGTGGGCTTACCACGGAAACCCGACGTCAGGTAGCGGAGGACATGCCGAAGAAAGACGGAGCCATCGAGATCGAAGGCCGAGTGATCGAGCCTCTCCCGAACGCCATGTTCCGGGTGGAGCTGGCCAATGGCCACAAGGTGCTGGCTCACATCAGTGGCAAGATGCGGCAGCACTACATCCGTATCCTGCCCGAGGACCGGGTCGTCGTCGAACTCTCGCCGTACGACCTGACTCGAGGGCGCATCGTCTACCGCTACAAGTGACTTCGGGACCGGGGCCGTCCCCAGTCCGTGACCGCAGCTCGCTCCGGCGGGCCGCGGTCAGTCGTGTGAGAGTAAGGCAAACCGTGAAGGTCAAGCCGAGCGTCAAGAGGATCTGCAACAAGTGCCGGGTGATCCGCCGGCACGGCCGGGTCATGGTCATCTGCCAGGACCCGCGCCACAAGCAGCGCCAAGGCTGACGCGAACAAGTACACAAGCTCGTTCCAACCGTGACTGCCGGCCGACGGCGGTCACGGTGCACCCCCGGACGGAGGCCGGGGCCCGCCCGGGCAGGCGGGGCGGGACGGGCGCAGACCTCCGCTACGGAAGAGGAGTACGCCCACACATGGCACGTCTAGTCGGCGTCGACCTCCCCCGCGACAAGCGGATGGAGATCGCGCTCACCTACATTTACGGGGTCGGCCGGACCCGCGCGATGGAGGCGCTCACCGCCACCGGGGTCAGCCCCGACAAGCGGTCGAAGGACCTCACCGACGAGGAGATCGTCCGCCTCCGCGACTACATCGAGGCCAACTACAAGGTCGAGGGTGACCTGCGCCGCGAGGTCGCCGCGGACATCCGCCGCAAGGTGGAGATCGGGTGCTACGAGGGCATCCGGCACCGCCGCGGCCTGCCGGTGCGCGGGCAGCGGACCCGTACCAACGCGCGCACCCGCAAGGGGCCGAAGCGGACCGTCGCAGGCAAGAAGAAGCCGGGCAAGAAGTAACCACAGGAGCGCAGAAGACTTATGCCACCGAAGGCACGCACCGGGACCGCGGTCAAGAAGGTCCGGCGCAAGGAGCGAAAGAACGTCGCCCACGGGCACGCGCACATCAAGAGCACCTTCAACAACACGATCGTCTCGATCACCGACCCGACCGGGGCGGTGATCTCGTGGGCCTCGGCCGGCCAGGTCGGCTTCAAGGGCTCCCGCAAGTCGACCCCGTTCGCCGCGCAGCTGGCCGCCGAGGCGGCCGCCCGCCGGGCGATGGAGCACGGCATGCGCAAGGTCGACGTGTTCGTGAAGGGGCCGGGATCCGGCCGGGAGACCGCCATCCGTTCGCTGCAGGCAGTCGGCCTGGAGGTTGGGCAGATCGCCGACGTCACGCCGCAGCCGCACAACGGGTGCCGTCCACCGAAGCGGCGCCGGGTCTAGGGGGTTTAGCACACAATGGCTCGTTACACCGGCGCAGACTGCCGCCGTTGCCGTCGCGAGAAGATGAAGCTGTTCCTCAAGGGCAGCAAGTGCGATGGGCCCAAGTGCCCGTTCGAGTCCCGGCCGTTCCCGCCCGGGCAGCACGGCCGCGGCCGGACCAAGGAGTCCGAGTACCTGCTCCAGCTGCGTGAGAAGCAGAAGGCCCGCCGGGTCTACGGCGTGCTGGAGAAGCAGTTCCGCGGCTACTACGAGGAGGCCGTGCGCAAGAAGGGCAAGACCGGCGAGATCCTGCTGCAGATCCTCGAGTCGCGGCTGGACAACGTGATCTACCGGGCCGGCTACGCCAAGTCCCGGGACATGGCCCGGCAGCTGGTCAAGCACGGCCACATCCAGGTCAACGGCAAGAAGGTCGACATCCCGTCGTACCGGGTGCGCGAGCACGACATCATTGAGGTCCGGGAGAAGTCCCGTGGCCTGACCCCGTTCGTGGTGGCGCAGGCTGAGGCGGGCTCGCGGCCGGTGCCGGCCTGGCTGGAGGCGATCCCCGGCCAGCTGAAGATCCTGGTCCACTCGCTGCCGGCACGGCAGGTCATCGATACGCAGGTCCAGGAACAGCTGATCGTCGAGCTTTACTCGAAGTAGATTTCCGGTGTCTGCCGCGGGCCGTCCGGCCCGCGGCAGACACTGACAGGTGGCTGTCATATGGCGGGCAGCCCCGACAGAAAGAGAGAACAATGCTCATCACCCAGCGGCCGACCCTCTCCGAGGAGTCGATCAACGAAACCCGGTCCCGGTTCAGCATCGAGCCGCTCGAGCCGGGCTTCGGCTACACGCTCGGCAACTCGCTGCGGCGGACCCTGCTCAGCTCGATCCCGGGCGCGGCTGTCACCAGCATCAAGATCGACGGCGTACTGCACGAGTTCACCACCATCCCCGGGGTCAAGGAGGATGTGGTCGAGCTGGTCATGAACATCAAGGACCTGTGCGTCAGCTCGGAGCACGACGAGCCGGTCAGCATGTACCTGCGCAAGCAGGGCCCAGGCGATGTCACCGCCGGGGACATCCAGCCGCCGGCCGGTGTCTCGGTGCACAACCCGGACCTCAAGCTGGCCACGCTGAACGGCAAGGGCCGGCTGGACATGGAGCTCACCGTGGAGCGCGGCCGGGGTTACGTCACCGCGGCGCAGAACAAGCAGGCGGGCGCCGAGATCGGCCGGATCCCGGTGGACTCGATCTACTCGCCGGTGCTGAAGGTGACGTACCGGGTGGAGGCCACCCGGGTCGAGCAGCGTACCGACTTCGACCGGCTGATCATCGACGTGGAGACCAAGGCATCGATCTCCCCGCGTACCGCCCTCGCCTCGGCCGGGTCCACCCTGGTCGAGCTGTTCGGGCTGTGCCGGGAGCTGGACGAGACGGCCGAGGGTATCGACATCGGCCCCTCCCCGCAGGACGCCCAGCTCGCCGCCGACCTGGCCCTGCCGATCGAGGAGCTGGACCTCACCGTCCGGTCGTACAACTGCCTCAAGCGCGAAGGCATCAACACCGTTGGCGAGCTCATCGGGCGTACCGAGGCCGACCTGCTCGACATCCGGAACTTCGGGCAGAAGTCGATCGACGAGGTGAAGATGAAGCTGGCCGGTATGGGCCTGGGCCTGAAGGACTCGGCACCCACCTTCGACCCGGCGCACGTGGTCGACTCGTTCGGCGACGTGGACTACGACACCGACGACTTCCGCGAGACCGAGCAGCTGTAACCCGGCTGAGGGCTCTCCCGCCCGCAG
>Ga0310828_1001590_pt1 | contig 12617 bp, 10 predicted proteins | sample WT_ome_3_FD_202242 | JGI IMG/M metagenome (GOLD analysis project Ga0310828, IMG submission 202242) | Sorghum-adapted microbial communities enriched on wild type (WT) sorghum from Joint BioEnergy Institute, Emeryville, California, United... ... | reverse complement strand
TAACGAAGGCTACGGCCGGGTCGTTACGCAGGTCGGCGACGAAATGGATTACCAGACATCCGGTATCTTTTTCTCGCCCAAATTCGCCGCCAACAAGGATGCCGCCGTCCGGTTTATGAAAGCATATGCCAAAGCTACACGTTATTACTACGACGCGGTTCTGGTCAAAAAAGACGGGAAGACCGTTCCCGGCGCCAACTACGACGAAGTCGTGAAAATTATCGCCAAATATACGGATCAGCCGGAAGCCAACGTGAAGCAGGGCCTCCCATACATCGACCGGGACGGCAAGCTGCTGGCCTCCGATATCCAAACCCAGATAGACTGGTACGCCAAAGAAAAACTGATCGACAAAGCGGTGGATCCCAAACAAATCGTCAACACCGAATTCCTTGATGAGGCCCTGAAGCAGCTGGGGAACTAAGCCATGAGAATTGTTGTAGAGAATGTGGAAAAACGCTTTGTCGATTCCAAAAAACGGGAAGTCACCGCGCTGGAGAACATTAATTTTTCCATTGAGGAAGAAGAGTTTGTGGTGCTGGTCGGTCCGAGCGGATGCGGCAAATCGACGCTGCTGAACATTGTGGGAGGCCTTCTCTCCCCATCGGGCGGCGAGGTATATTTTGAAGGCTGGCAGGACAGCAAGCCCCCGCGCCTCGGGATCGTGTTCCAGGAAATTGCCTTGTTCCCCTGGCGGACGGTTTACCAGAATATCGTCTTCGGCCTGGAGGAACAGGGCATGAGCAAAGCGGAAATGAAAGAGAAAGGCGCCCGCTACATCGAGATGGTCGGTCTTAAGGGCTTTGAATCGGCCTATCCGAAGCAGCTTTCCGGCGGGATGCGGCAGCGGGCCGGCATTGCCCGGGCGCTCGCCATCGAACCGCACCTTCTGCTCATGGACGAGCCGTTCTCCGCGCTGGATGCGCAGACCCGCACGCTCATGCAGGAGGAGCTGCTGTCCATCTGGAACCGGACGCGGCTCAGTACCCTCTACGTCACCCACAATATTCAGGAGGCCGTTTATCTGGCCGACCGGGTGATCGTGCTGTCCCGGCATCCGGGGCAGATCAAGGAAATTATCCGGATCGACCTGCCCAAGATCGGCAGGGATCAGGATAAGCATCGGGAGGCCTTCGAGGCTTACAGCAACCAGATTTGGCAATTGATTCGGCACGATGCGCAGGAAGCGCTCAAGGAGGGATAGCAAACATGGCCCAATCTTCGGACACCGCTGCGGGTCAGGTCCAAACCTCGCAGAAGCACATCATCCGCAACCGGGTCTCGTTCCTGGATCAAACCATTCCCACCTACGTTTCGGTTCTCGGAATTATCGGGATCCTCGTCATATGGGAGCTGCTCTGCCGGCTGGGGCTGGTTCCCCCCTTGTTCCTCCCGGCGCCTTCGGCCATTCTGGGCGCGGGCTGGGATATGCTGGTCAACGGGGAGCTGGCGCAAAATCTGCTGGCCAGCCTGTATCGGATTTTGATCGGCTACGCGCTCGGATCCCTGTGCGGGATCGTGTTCGGCCTCATACTCGGATTCTCTCGCTGGGTGGATGCGATTTTGAATCCGGTTGTCTATTCGATCTATCCGATTCCGAAAATCGCCCTGCTGCCCCTGATTATCCTGTGGCTCGGAATCGGAGAGACGCCGAAGTTCACCATGATCGCGCTGGGCGTGTTTTTCCCTGTCGTGATCAACACGTATTCCGGCGTAAGGAACGTGGACCCGATCCTGATCAAGGCGTCTGTCACGTTCGGATCCAACTATTTCAACGTAATCCGCAAGGTTATCCTGCCAGGCTCACTGCCGATGATCTTTGCGGGCCTCAAGCTGGCCGCCGGCACCTCCCTGCTCCTGCTGGTATCGGCCGAGATGATCGCGGCCCAGCAGGGGGTCGGTTCGATGATTTTGCATTACGGCAACCTGATGATTATTCCGAAGCTGATGGTGGGAGTACTGATTCTTTCCCTGCTCGGCCTGCTGATTAACCGCGGGCTGCAGTGGCTGGAAAACAAGCTCATCCCCTGGAAATAAGCCTGTATGCGGCCAGGCAGAAGAAGACCGGTTCTTTCCATGGGCGGAAAGACCGGTCTTCTTGCTCTGAAATCCGGGCGCAGGCCGGTTTGTGTATTCCCGACAAAAACCTGTGAGTTTTCCATATGTTTTGTTGCAAGCGCTTTTATTATAATATAGAAAACTTTCAGCAATCACCAAATAAGGGGGATTCAAATGAGAAAACTGCTGCTAACCTTGCTGGCCTTGGCGTGCAGCGCATCCTTGTATGGCTGCGGCAGCGGACAGTCCGGGGCGGTTCCCGAATCGGGAGGAGAAACAAAATCGGGGGACGAAACCGCCGCCGGGCCGCCCAAACTTTCCGCAGATCCGGTCACGGTCAAATTTGCCGCGAGCGGAGGAATGTTTCCGGATGAAGATTTCCAGCGGTACGTCGCGGATCCGGTGAAAAAGAAATATCCCCAGATTACACTGGAGCGAATCAACACATCCAATCAGGGAATGAAAATTCAGGATCTTGTTGCCTCCGGCAATATCCCGGACATTGTCGGGAACTATCCGGGACCGACCGGGAGCGTTCTTAACGATCTGGGGCTCGTCTACAATATGGAGCCGCTGATGAAGAAATATAAGTTTGATATCAACCGGTTCGCCCCGGAGGCGGTGCAGACTCTGCGCATAGCGGGTGGACAAGATTATCTGGCCGGTCTGCCCGCCTATACCAATGCGTTCGCCCTGTTTTACAATAAAGATTTATTTGATAAATTCGGCGTTCCCTATCCGAAGGACGGCATGTATTGGGAAGATGTCGCGGAACTAGCGAGAAAACTTACCCGCGTGGAAGACGGTACCCAGTACCGCGGCATTTTTCCGGACGGCATTGGCCGCATTCAGCAGCAGCTCAGCATTCCATTCGCCGATTTCAACTCGAACAAATCCCTGCTGAATTCGGAACAGTGGCATGAAGCTTTTCAGCAGTGGGGATCTTTGTTCATGATCCCCGGCCTGACAGAAGGGGAGTATAAAGTGCCGAGCGCCGGGAAAAATCAGGACGCCTTCATCAACGGAACACTGGCCATGATCGCCAGCCATACGAATATGCTGTTCAATCTTCGCAAGGCCCCGCAGGTCAATTGGGACATGGTTACGTATCCGCAGAGCAAAAAAGCCCCCGGCGTAGGCCAGCGGCTCGATTCGCCGATTCTCTCCATCACCGCGCAGAGCAAGGTGAAGGATGCGGCGTTTCTCGTGATCGATACGATCCTCTCGGATGAAGTGCAGACCGACATGATGCGAAACGGCCGGATGACGGTTCTGAAGGATGAGAAGATCAAAGGGGAATTCGGCAAAAGCCTTGAGGAATTCAAAGGCAAAAATCTGGCCGCGATGACGAAGCTGAAATTCGCCGTCATGACTCCGTTCAAGTATCTCCCGGACGGAGATGTCGATAAAGTCATCTCCAAAGCGTTCAACGCCTATATCGTAGGCGAAAAGGACCTGAATACCGCACTCCGGGAAGCCGACGAGGAAATGAACCGGCTGATCGAAGAAAAACGCCCGAAATAAATACAACCGAGGCAGGAACGATTCACGGCGAGTCGCCGCAAAATAGGGGCTGTCCGGAAAGTCGGGGAAAACTGACAGACGGACCGCCCCGGTTTTTTTATCGCCCGGTTTCTCAATTGAATGGAAAAATATACCCAAAAAAGCGTCTCCTGCCGCGGCGAATTCGGATGAGTTCCCCGCCGGCTCGAAGAAGCCGCCGCCAATACAAGCCGGCGCGCACAACCCCTTCTCTTCACCAGGCAATGCCCGCGTCCGCCAGCGCCTCTTTAAGAAAAGGCTCCAGGGAATCGGCCATCCGCATAAACCCGTAATCGTTCGGGTGCACTCCGTCGACAGTGCACTCGTCCCACCGTTCTCCAAGCAGCTGCGAGCCGTCGACAAAGCGGATATGCCGATCGCCCTCTTCCCGGAGACGGGCAACGACACTCATGGACCATTCCCGGCGCGCGTTCCACTCGTTCTTCTGCTTCTCGCTGCGTTCCGCTGCATACGGAATGCGCGAAACGACCAGAATCGGTACCTCCGCACAAGCTTCCCGGTACAGCCGGATAAACGGCTCCAGCGTTTCACAGTACCTGCCGGTGGTGCAGTTGGCCTCGTAATCGAGCAGCAGGCAGGCTTGCCGGGGAATTTCCCGAATCGCCATGCCCACTTCCGGCTCCCCTTTGCCGTTTCCGGAAAACCCCAAATTGATAAATTCCAGGGGAACGCGGCGGCTGAGAATGTTGCTATAGGCCATTCCCGGACGGCTGGCGCAGCCCCCCTGGGTAATCGACGTGCCGTAGATTACCACTCTTCGCTCCGTAGCATAAACGTGCGGAGGCTCCACGGCGGAACCCGGCCTGACTCCGACCCAGACCTGTTCCACCGATTGATACAGCGGAAAATTCAGGGTGATGTCCCGCATCCCGGACGATTCGTCCGCTTCCCGGGCCTCCCGCTCCCCCTCCCCTTCATCCCAGAGCAGGCTTTCGTATTCCGTCCGCCCTAATCCGGGCCGGGCGGTAGCTGCATAACGCATACTTCCGATCGGACCGATGTAGGCGTCAAAGCCGCACTGGCCCGTGGACGGCATATGGTCCATGGATGCGGGGCCCCCCAGTTTGACGCGCACGGATAGCCGCGGGGAGTCGGTGCGGAAGCGGAGCTGGCCGCCGGCCGTGCATCCGGCCAGGCGAATGACCGCCTCCGGCAGCGGTGCCGGGACGCGGAAGGGAAGCCGGCGGTAAATGCGCTCCGCTTCAAAGCCGGGAAGTCCGGCTACCTGCAATGGCCCGGAGGCCGCTTCCAGCCACTGCCATCTCCCGTCCGGGTGTTCCGTGCGCATATTGGAATCCAGGCGTGCGGGATCCACGCCGTCTGTCCGCAGCCGATTTTCACTCATAGCCATTCCCCCATAGCTTGAATTTGGCATTGACGAATTCGCATTCCCGATAATCCGGTTTATCCGACATACGAGCAGGAAACGGCCAAATCTTTCTCATGACGCTGCCTTGTCGGATCCGGAGCGGCGCATTCGCTTATCGTTGATATCCAGGTCGCCCTTCCGGCCTCCCCGGCCAGGGCTTGCAGCTGAAAGGCTAGCGGCTTCCCGATGGCACCCGCGGCGATCCCCGCTTCATCCGATCCGGCGTTCGGTTGGCGGACGGGCGCATGTCCCGGATGTGCTCCGCTGTTACATTCAGCCCTGATTCACAGCGATAAGCTTTCCAGCGGCACCTCGAAAAAGTGCTTGACCACCAGATTCGCCGCAAGCACGGATTCGTCCCCCGTTTTCGTATCCACAATCAGCTTGACGTTTCGGCACGATTCGGGAATGTTGGAATAAAGTTTTTCATTCAGGAAGGGAATGAGACGGTCCCCCAAGCCCTCCAGAATTTTTCCGGTGAGCAGGACATGGTCGGGGTTCAAAAACGTGACGATATTGCAAAGAGCAAGGCCTATGCCTTCCTGAATAATACCGAGCAAGGACAGAGCCCCGGGATCTTCACGCTCCAGACGGAGGGAAAAATCCTCCAGCGACCAATGTTTGTGTCTCTTTAAACCGCTGACGGAAGCAAGGGTTGTCAGGCAGCCTTTCGAGCCGCAATGACATGGGTAGGCGTACGGCTCAGCGAAGGCCTTGTAATGGCCGAACTCGCCGGCGACATGAGAAGACCCGGCATAAAGCTGGTTTTGAATGATGACAGCGCCGCCGATTCCGTAGTCCAGCTTCAGAATCATGCTATTCTCCGCCCTGGCCAGACGGCCCTTCAGATTCTCGATCAGTGCCAGCAGATTGACGTCATTCTCGATATACACAGGCAAGCGGTACTGTTCCTCCAGTCTCCGCTTCAGTGGAAAATTTCTCCAGCCCAATCCGGGAGAACGGATGACGACGCCTTCGCGGGCGTCGACCAAACCCTGGATGCTGCAGCCGATTCCTTTAAGCCGGTCAAGGTCGGGAGCCTCCGGAAGGAGCCGGTCAACCACCTTCGCGATATACCGCAGAGGCTGTTCCTGATCCCGATAAAGTTCCGTTTCCACTTGATACGACTGTAAAATCTCGCCCTGAAAATTCATCAGGGACCCGCGCACGTATTTCACCGCCACTTCAATCCCGACGGCATAAATATGCGAGCTGCGTACAGTCAAGGGAATCGGCTTGCGTCCTCCTTTGCCCGGGAGGGGCTCGCCTTCGGCAACCAGGTTCTCTTCCAGCAGGCGATTGACCACATTGGTAACCGTCTGCTGGGTAAGCCCCGTACGTTCCGCCAGTTCGACGCGGGTTATCGGTCCTTCCGTATAGATGAGATGCAGAACCTTCTGCTGATTGATCGATTTCAGGAGCTGCTGGCTCGAGACCTTTTCCATCGAAGCTTACAACCTTTCATCGGTGAAATAACCTTTATCCATTATATTCTTGTTCGCTGCAGGGAGGAAAGCAATCGGCGCCAACACCCGGCCTTACTTCAGACGGTTCGTTTCATAGGTTCGCCATATATAATTAATCAATTTGATTTGTTTAAAATATAAGCAAATGATGTCCCTTCTGTCAAGCAACATGCCGGAGCCTGTCTTTGCCGGATAAGGAGCCGGGAATCCGACCGGGAACGCGGCTGTCCCGACTGTTCCCGGCGGTATGAGGCGGCTTTCGCATCATCCGGTAAAATCCCGAATTAATGCAATGTTCCTAGATCCGACCGGTCAGGATCCAGACGTCCTTCGGTCCGATTTCTGTCCGGCCGGAATAATCGTTGTCGTCCAGCAAATTGCGGTACGACGAAGAGCCGAGATCGACCGTTTGCGGCGTATCGTTGTGATTCATGACAAAGGTAAAGGCTTGTCCGTTCTTCTCCCGGCGGGTCACCTCCACGCCTTCCGGTGTTTCCAGGATCGGACGAATTCCGCGGGTCCTGCAAAGCCCTTGCACGAAATCGCGGAGGAAGGCTTTCTCCGGACTGGACGCAACATACCAGGCCTCCCCCTTGCCGTAGCGGTTGCGGGTTACCGCCGGCATCCCCTTGTAGAAATCCTCGCCGTACTCCGCAATGACTTCAGCTCCTTCCGCATGAATCAGGTCGCACAGAAGTCCGCATTGGTAAGCCTCCTTCATCCCCTCCAGCGAAGCTTTCATGACGATCCGGTTGCTCATGTCGGGGAACAATGCGTCGATTTCCTCTGCCCAAATGCCAAGCAGATCGCGCAGCTCGCCGGGATAGCCGCCCAGCGTCACCAGATCGTTCTCGTTGACGATTCCGCTGAAGAAGGTGGTCAGGAAAGTGCCTCCCTCCCGGACAAACGCCTTCAACCGGTCGGCATAGCCCGGCTTCACCATATAAAGCACCGGGGCAATGACGAGGTCGTAGCGGTCCAGCGGCGTATCCACCCCGATCAGGTCGACGGGAATATTCCGGGAATAGAATGCTTCGTAATACTTCAGCATCTCGTTCAAATATTTCAGATCGACGCTCGGTCCGGAAGACATTTCGATCGCCCACCAGTTGTCCCAGTCAAAGACGAGAGCCGCCTTCGCCCGGACCCGGGAGCCCAGCAGGGTGTCCCCCAGCTTGGCCAATTCCCGGCCCAATTCGGCGCATTCCCGGAATACCCGGGTATGTTCGTGGCCGGCGTGCTCAATGACCGCGCCGTGGTATTTCTCACAGGCGCCGACTGACCGGCGCAGCTGGAAGAACATGACTGTGTCCGCGCCGCGGGCGACGGCCTGGTAGCTCCACAGCCGCATGACTCCCGGCCGTTTCAGACTGTTATACGGCTGCCAGTTCTGCTGGCTGGGCGTCTGCTCCATCAGCATGAAGGGCAGTCCTTCCTTGAGGCCGCGCATGAGGTCATGCCGCATGGCTACCTCGCTCATCGGTGTGTTGTATCGCGGATAATTGTCCCACGAGACGATATCCATCGACTTGGCCCACTTGAAGTAATCAAGGCCTTTGAAGGTGCCCATCAAGTTCGTGGTGACCATGATATCCGGGGTGACCGCCTTGATTTCTTCATACTCCGCCTGAAAGCATTCCAGCAGGGAGTCCGACTGGAAGCGGTAATAGTCAAGGGTAATACCCTGGAAAGCTGTTTTCTCCCGGCTCATATGCTCGCTGAGGATATTGGGTACGACAATTTCGTCCCAATCGTAGAACGTGTGGCCCCAGAAACTGGTATTCCACGCCCGATTCAGCGCGTCCAGCGTGCCGTACCGCCGCTTGAGCCAGACGCGGAACGCCTTCTCGCACTGCTCGCAATAACAGTGCCCGCCGTATTCGTTGTTGACGTGCCATACCGTCAAGGCCGGGTGATTCCGGTACCGTTCGGCCAGCTTGCGGGCCATCCGCCGGGAATAATGACGGAACGTCGGGCTGTTCGGACAGAAATTATGGCGTGCGCCGAACTTTCTCTTTCTACCCTCGAAGTCGACCCGCAGAACGTCCGGGTACCGCTTGGCCATCCAGGGCGGAACCGCGGCCGTCCCTGTGGCGAGGCAGGCCGATACACCGCATTCGTTCAGCAAATCCATGAGCTCGTCCAGCCATTCGAAACGGTAGGTCGTTTCGTCCGGCTGGGTTCGCGCCCAGGAAAACACGCCGATCGTCGCGATATCGATCCCGGCCAGCCGGAACAGCCGCATATCCTCGTCCCAAATGTCCCTTGGCCATTGATCGGGGTTGTAATCTCCCCCGTATGCAATCTTGGTCATTCTCGGATGAATCACTTGCAACCCTCCTGATCTGGATCAGAGATTTGAAAATAGAGCGGGTAATGTTTGGCACAGCCCGGATTGAAGCCGGATCCGCAGGCGGGACAGACGTTGCCGCAGTTTAGGTATTCGCGAATGCTCCACTGTTTTTTGCAAACACCGCACAAAACGGCCTTCTCATCAAACTGCGAGCGTTTCCACGCAACTGCCGGATGATCTGCCGCTTCCCTGTGGCATTCATAGCAGCAATAATAGATGCCGCAGCAGGGAAACTTGATGGCGATAATGTCGAGGGGGCCGCGGTAATGTCTGCACCGGGTCTGCGAATCCGCGCCTACCCCGATCACGATTGTCTTTTCCGCCATCATCGCCACCTCCTCCCGGCGTATTTCGCGGCGGCCGTTTTCCCGGGAAAGACGGTTTTACGCCGCAAAGCCTCTGTCAACAATCTACCTGTGCTTCCTTCCCAAGTCAACCCTGCATTCTTGCAGGCGCTACGACAAGCCCTTCATCGTTTTGGCGGGATCGGACACTCCCTGCCGCGGCAAATCCGGCTATACGGACGGCATGCGGACGTAGGCCGGTCCATCCATCCCGATTCTGCTTCTTCAGGCCAGAAGGTTATTCACCCATCTCCGCAAAAGTGTCGTAGTGATGGATGGCGATTCCTCCAAAGCCGGGCTCGCCCGCAAAATAGTCGCTGACTTTTTGCAGTTCCGCATTCATATAGGCCCGGCCTTCATCGAAATAAGTAATGGAGTCCGGGATTCCCGAACCGTCGGGTTTGTTTGTCTCCGCGCCGAGGATGGCCAGCTTGCCGGCCGATCCGGCATAGGCCACTTCCTGCTTGCCGTGGTCAATCTGCCCGTCGCGGTCGTCCCGGGTTCCGCCCGCGGAATCCCGGTAATCCATGACCGCCACCGCATCGGCGATATCCAGAATGTGCCCGGAAAGCGGTTTGGGGCCGGTACCGTCATCCACCATTACCGGCATATCCCCCTCGTCGTACCAGAACGGTACCGTTACAGTGAAGCTGAGCCCGCTCCTGGACAGCAGCTTTCGGGAATCCTTCAGAAGTTGCAGAAATTGCAGGGCTGTTCCTTCCTGGTCTGTCTTCCACTCCGGAAGGGCGTAAGGTTCGATATCGTGCTGGATGCCGTCAAACCGGGCAGCGGGATGCGTCCTGTTGAAGTCAAGGACTTCCCGGATGCGCCCAAGGGCCGTCTCATGATTACTTGTGAGAGCCCAGGACGGGTCTCCATCCAATGCGTAAACTTTGATTCCATTGGCATGCGCCTGTTTGAGAAGATCGGAAAATTCTCCGGGATGTTCGGCCAGGACCTTTCCCGTATTGACGTAGAGCAGATTGATTCGGTTCCTTCGCGAAAATTGGATCAAATGGCTTCTGGCGTCAGGAGAAGCCACAGCCGTCGCGTAATGCCATACCCACATTCCCCGGATGGAACCGGCAGCGGAAAAACTTTCCGCAGAGACACAGGCAGCCGTCAAAAGACTCAAGATGCCGGAGATGACGGCAGCCATCCATTTTTTGTTCATCACTTTCCCTCCCCCGTTATTCATCGGAACGTTCCCGTTGCCAATGAATGCAGCCGGAGACCCGGTTATGTTCGATCGCGGGTCCTATTTTAATGAAGAGAAAGTCGCGGATTGCCGCATCGAGGCATTTTTTCCGGATTAGCGGCGGCTTTCGGAAAAAACCGGCAAACCGGCCAATGGATCGCCGGGTTCGAACAGAACAGCGACAGCCCGGACCGGCGAGCCGTCCGCCCCGGCCAGTTTTAACGGAAATCCGATGAACCAGAAAGGTTCGCCCGCGGGAAGCTGCTCCAGACAGGTCAATTGGGTATAGGTCACCACCTTCTCTTTCAGCAGGGCTCTTTCCAGTTCTTCGCTGATTTCTCCGGCAACAAAAGGCGGCCGCGCCTCCCGGATCTTCTCCAGCAGCTCCAAGCCTGCCGTTTCCCGGAAAATCAAGCCGGCACCGCGGGGAAAAGGTTTTTTTGCATCGGCAACATAAGCCATGCCGCAAAAACGGTCAAGGGGAATGTCGTCCAGTGTGGCCGCTCCCTTGTGCATATGGGAGAAAGCATCCACATGTGTGCCGGTATGCGTGCCCATCGTGATCTTCCGAAGCTCCCATCCATGCTTCTCATGCGTATGTACCACCCGGATGTCCACAGGGGGATCGCCGGGGTAAACCTCCATGCCGGTTACCATCGGCAGGGTCAGATCAATCAGCCTCATCGCCGTCTCCTTTCCGGGACTCGGCCGTTCCACCGGTTCCAGGCAGCCGGCCGACATTTTTGCTTGCGCGGAATAACCGCTATTTATCATAGCAAAATTTGCCGGCCATGGGCAGAAAATCCTCCAGGCGGTTCCACCGGCAGAAAAAAACGGTTGAAATTCCCCCGCACGGCTTTATACTTTGGGATAAGCCGGCTGCGGCGCAAGCGGGCGGGCCGGCGAAGATGCGAAAGGAAGGATGCGATTACGAATGAAGCCAGCCGCCTATGAGGGCACTTTTCACGGCGAGAGAGCTGTCTGGCTGTCTTGCGGCCGGTACGAAGCGGCCGTTCTGCCGGAAATCGGCGCCAATCTCATTGCGTTTCGGGATACGGATCGCCAGTACCGGTTTCTGCGCGAGCCGGAACCGGATGAAATGGAAGTATTCAAGCAAAAGCCTTATGTACACGGAATTCCGGTACTTTTCCCGCCCAATCGCTATGAAGACGGGTTGTTCCCCTGGCAGAGCCAAGTCTACCGCTTCCCTGTGAACGAACCGGAAACCGGAAACCACCTGCACGGATTTCTCCACGATATTCCCTGGAAAGCGGAAAGCTGGGGAAGCGACGATTACTGCAGCCGGGTCACACTGATTTTGAACGTGGGGCCGGATCATCCCGTGTATGCGTTCTTTCCGCATACCTTCACTTTCCGGCTGCAATATTCGCTGAGCGAGGACGGACTCCAGCAGCACGTCATGGTGCGCAACGACGGAAGCAGCAGCATGCCCTGCCTGCTCGCGTTCCATACCGCGGTCAACGCTCCGTTCGCGCCGGGAAGCAGCGCATCCGACTGCAGGGTGAAGCTGACGATCGGGGAACGTTGGAAGCTGAATGAAAGAATGCTCCCCACCGGGGAATTTCAGCCTCTGACGGCTGAGGAGGAAGCGCTGAAGGATGGGGGAATTTATCCTTTCTTTCGTCCCATGGACAATCATTATACGGCCCTGCCGCAGAACGGACGCAACCGGATGGAGCTGACCGACACCCGGATCGGGACAATTCTGGTCTACGATGCCGGGACCTCCTACAAGCAATGGATGATCTGGAACAACAACGCCGCGGAGGGCTTCTTCTGTCCTGAACCGCAAATCAGTTTGGTCAATGCTCCGAATGTTCCACTCCCTGCGGAGAAAACCGGCCTGTACTCCCTGAAGCCGGGCGAAATTTGGGAGGAAACAAGCCGCTTGTACTGCAGGAATGCGGACTTCTGATCCCTATTCAGCTGGAGTGGCAAAAAGGCCGGTGCGGTTCGGGTCGCACCGGCGCTTTTCGGAAGAAGAGGCCCGGGAAAAACCGCCCGGTTCACCCTGCGGCTCCATCCATAGCAGAAATTCCAAATTTTCGTTACCCGGCCGTAAATTCCGGAACCCCGTTATTGCCGATCGTCATCCGATATCTTGTTCCGTCCGGACTGTGACTCTTTCTCATAGCATCCTCCTTATGATCCTGCTGAATGATCATGCTAACCCGACAAATTCAGACAAAACGAAAAAAAAGAGACAACGAGAAGCCGGACCGCACCTCCACCCCCCTGCGAAAAG
>Ga0310828_1001589_pt1 | contig 12617 bp, 10 predicted proteins | sample WT_ome_3_FD_202242 | JGI IMG/M metagenome (GOLD analysis project Ga0310828, IMG submission 202242) | Sorghum-adapted microbial communities enriched on wild type (WT) sorghum from Joint BioEnergy Institute, Emeryville, California, United... ... | reverse complement strand
CTGGGCTTCCAGGGTGAGATCACACTCCTCGGCGACGAGCCGAACGCGCCGTACGACCGGCCGGCGGTCTCCAAGCGCCTGCTCGACGGCCGGGCCCGGCCGACCGACGTGAAGATGCCGATCGACACCGAGACCGAGCAGACCGTGCGCTGGGCCCTGGGCCGGCGGGCGGTCTACCTCGACCCGTCGACGCGTACCGTCGGCACCGACACCGGCGAGTCGTTCGAGTTCGACGGCCTGATCATCGCCTCCGGCGCGCACGCCGCCCCGCCCAAGGACTGGCCGATCGGCGAGCCGGGCATCCACACGCTGTACACAGTGGACGACGCCTGGGGGCTGCGCCAGGACCTGCGCTGGGCGAACAAGGTGGTCATCGTCGGCGCCGGGCTCACCGGCTGCGAGGCGGCCTGCACCATGCGGAACCTGGCCCGGGAAACCGTGCTGGTCGACTCGAAGCCACAGGTGCTGACCCGCGCGGTGGGCGAACTGGTCGGCGACATGATCACCGAGGAGGTGCGGCACGACGGCGTGCAGCTGCGGCTGGGCCGCCGGGTGGCCGGCATTTCCCGGCGTCGCCGCCGCTGGCTGGTGACGCTCAGCGACGGCGAGGAGATCGAGACCGACATCGTGGTGGCCAGCGCCGGTGAGCGCCCGGAGACCGGATTCCTGGCCGGCACCGGCCTGGACATCTCCGACGGCGTGCTGTGCGACGAAAGCCTGCGGGCGCTGGACACCGACGGCCGGGTCATTGAGGGCGTGGTCGCCGCCGGTACCGTCGCCCGCTGGCCGAACCTGCGCTACAGCACCCGCCCGCAGCGCATCGGCCAGTGGATCGCCGCGCTGGAGCAGGGCCGCGCCGCCGCGCACACCCTGCTCGCGCTGGACGAGGAGGTGCCGCCGGTCACCGTGCTCCCCCGGTACTGGTCCGAGCAGTTCGGGCTGCGCATTCAGGTCGCCGGCGTGATGCCGTCCGACGCGGACATCTCGGTGACGAACATGCGACCCGGGCGCCGGGACAGCATCCGCGCGGGCGCGCTGGTCAGCTACTACCAGAACGGTCGCGTGGTCGGGCTGGTCGGGGTGAACGCGATGGCGCCGTTCAACTCGCTCACCCGGGCCCTGCTGGTCAACCCGGACCTCGTCGCGCCCGCCGTGCCCACCCCGGCGCCGATGCCGATCCCGGAGCCGGCGCCGGTCGCGCAGCGCCGGCTGTACGCGGTGGCCTGAGCCGACTCACCTCAACCGGCGGACGAGCACCAGCCGGGGCCGGGTCAGCAGCGCGGCGGTGGTCACCGCGAGCACCGGCGCCAGCAGGACGGTGACGGTCAGCGGCAGCCACGGCAGGTGCCATGCCAGGTCCCGGCGGAACGCCACCAGGCCGGCGGCCGGGGCGATGCCGCCGGCCACGCCCAACAGCACGCCCGCCCCGACAATCAGGCCCGCCTGTGCCGCCGCGATCCGCCGCCGGAGCCGAGGGCTGGCGCCCACGGCCGCCAATGTGGACAGATCGTCGCGCATCTCGGTGGTGGCCAGGCCGACCGCCACCGCGGTCGCGGCCAGCGTGACCACCGCGCTGACCACGGCCAGGACCAGGAACATCGCCCCGTAGTCCCGGCGGTGGTCCGGTCTGGCCCCAACCTCGGCCGGCGCCGGATCCACAACGGGTGGAGTCGCCTCCACCTGCGCGGCCAACACGTGCGAGTTGGCCGCCGCGACCTCGGTCGAGGTCGGCCGCCGCGTGGTGTCGATGAGTAACCCGCCGCCGACAGACTTGAGGCCGTACCTGGCCGCGGTTGCCTCGGATATCACCGCGCCGGGCAGGTCGGTGTAGTAATCCGGCGCGGGGACCAGCGTGGCGGGCAGCCGTACCCGGTCACCGATGGCGAGCCGGCCGCCAACGACCAGCCCGGGATAGAAGGCGACCGCGCCACCGTCGCGCAGCGCGGCCAACGCGGCGGGCGGCGCCTCGGCGCCGGTCACCGCCCGGATCAGATCGGCGCCGCCGATCGCGACCACCTGGGACGGGAACGCCGACAGTCCGGTCTTGCCGTACTCGGGTACGGCGTCCACTGTGGTCATCGCCGGCTCGGCGAGCACGGTGAGCGGCAGGCTGGCCCGGACGGGCAGCTCCCGCTCGACCGCGCGCCGCTGGTCCGCGGTCAGGTGAGCGGCCGCCTCGGCTGGCACCAGCACCTGACCGGGGCGCGCGTTCGGTTGCAGCAACTGGCCCTCGGTGCTCTCCGCCGCGTTGTAGAGCATCAGCGCCACGCTTCCGGCGACCGCGGTGCACACCGCGGCCACCGAGGCGGCGGTACGCAGCCGGTGCCGGGAAGCGTGCCGGGCCGCCAGCCGTGCGGCCAGCGGCAGGCGCGTCGCACTCCGGCCCAGGACGGCGACCAGCACGGGCGCGAACGCGGTGACACCGAGCAGGATCGCCACCGTACCGACGGTCACCAGAACGATGCTGCCGGTCGGGCCGGCTGCGACCGCCGCAGTCGCCGCCCCGGCCGCACAGACCAGCAGCCCGCCGACCAACCAGCGCAGGTTGCTCGCCGTAGCGACCGGTTCCCTTTCGCTGAGGCTGATGCGGAGGGCGTACCGGGCCGCACTGCGCGCCGGCCCGAGCGCGGCCAGCAAACCGATGCCGACCGCGAAGAGGGCGATTGCGACCAACCACGCCACCGGCACCGCGCCCCCGGTCAACGGATGGTTGGCGATCCGCTCCACCCGCCCGCGGTTCAGCCAGTACGTCACGACACCCAGCCCGACCCCGGAAATCCCGGCGACGGCGCCGAGCACCAGGCCGTTGGCCAGCACCATCCGGGCGATCTGTGCCTGGCCCGCGCCAACCGCGCCCACCATCGCCAGCTCCCGCCGCTGCCGGCGGGCACCGATCGCGAACGCGGCTCCGGCGAGCAGCGCGACCTGGGTGCCGGCGAATCCGATCACCAGAACGAAGGCCGCGGTCCGGGTGGCAAGCTCGGCCGCGCTCGGCCGGGCGTCTCCCCGGTAGAGAGAGCTGAACGACGAGGTGCAGACCTGCCCACCATCGGCTTCCTCGCACACCTTCCGGTTGTGCGCCGAACTCGGGGACCAGTGCGCGCCTGGCGGTAGCTTCACCAGCATGTGCGGCCCCCCGCCCAGCGGCTGGTCGGCGGCGGTCACCACGAGCGGGATGGTCAGCTCGCGGGCCGCGTCGACGACGCCGACGACGGCCCGTTCGCGGGGCGGGACGCCTACGGCGAGTTGGTCGCCGACCCAGAGGTCCAGCTCCGCGGCGAGCGTGGCCGAGATGGCGACCTCGCCCGGGCCGCGCGGTCCCCGGCCGGTACGGACCAGAAACATCCCGCGCGTAAGCGGATCTTCCACATCGGCGGCCACGAACTCGCGTTGGCTGTACAGGTCGCCGGCGCGCACGACCGTCCGGCCGTACGTGACCTGGGCGGTCTGGCTGCCGACCGGCAGGGACGCGAGGAGCTCGTCCAGCATCGGGCCCGAGATCTCGTAGTCGGCCTGCCCCAGCCGCCAACTCGCCTCCGCGTCCGCCGACGCGTAGGTGCTGGTATAGGAGAGTACGAGTACGGTCCCCCCGTACACCGGAAGGGCCAGCATCAGCACGACGAGCAACGTGCGGGCCTTGCTCCGGTACGCCGCACGCCGGGCCAGCCGCACCGCGACCCGCCACGACCCGGCTGCTTCCGCCACGACCCTCACGACGCGTTCTCCAGCAGATCCTCAGCCTGGTCGCGGGCGCCGGTCGAGTCGACCAACCGCCCGTCCCGGAGGAACACAATCCGGTCGGCCCAGCTGGCGAACCGGGCGTCATGGGTGACCAGGAGGGCCGCCGCGCCAGCGTCCACCCTGGACCGGATCAGGTCGAGGATCACCTGCCCGGTGGCGGAGTCGAGCGCGCCGGTCGGTTCGTCGGCGAGCAGCAGCCGGCGCCGCCCGATCAGGGCCCGCGCCACCGCGACCCGCTGCTGCTGCCCGCCGGAGAGCTGGTCGGGGAACCGGGCGGCATGCTCGCTCAGTCCCACCTCGGCCAGCGCGGCCAGCGCCTCGGCACGCGCCACGCGGGCCGGGACGCCGGCCAGCTCGCGCGGCAACGCCACGTTCTCCGCCGCCGTCAGCGAGGTAACCAAGTTGAAATCCTGGAAGACGTATCCGATCCGGTCCCGCCGGAGCCGGGCCAGGGCCACCGGCGAGAGGCCGCCCATCGGCGTGCCCTCGACATGGACCTCTCCCGAGGTGGGCGTGTCCAGGCCGCCGCCGAGGGCGAGGAGGGTCGACTTGCCCGAACCGGACGGCCCCATGACCGCGACCAGTTCGCCGGCGCGCACGGCCAGGGTCACCCCGTCCAGCGCGCGTACCGCGGTCTCGCCGGACCGGTAGACCCGGCTGACCCCGACGAAGCTCAGCACCGGTGGGGCGGTCATCGCCCGCTCCTCGCGTTCGCCGGCCGGCCGGCACCGCGGCGGCGGGCCACCGGAGTCAGCCGCCCGCCCCGACGCAGCACGGTCGCCTCCACGTGGTCCAGCCAGCGCACCTCGCCCTCCAAGGCGAACACCACGCTGTCCAGCAGCAGCACACCGGCCACGTCACCGGCCTGATCGGCGTCGCGGCGCAGCGCGGTGTAGTCCCGCATCACCCGCAGCGACTCGGTGCGCTGCCGCTGCACGACCGTGGCCACATCCACGCCTGGCGTGGTCGCCGCCATCAGCAGCTTGATGGCCAGTTCGCTGCGCGGCCGATCGGCCTCGGAAACCGGGGTGTCGAACCAGGCGTCGAGTGCTGCGCGGCCCGCATCCGTGATGGCGTAGATGGTGCGCCCTTCGGCGTTCGCCCCCTGCTCGGCGACGAGCTCGTCCCGCACCAGCCGCTCCAGCGTGGTGTACACCTGCCCGGGATTGAGCGGCCAGGTGCCGCCGGTACGCGCCTCGAACTCGGTGCGTAGCTGGTAGCCGTACTTAGGCCCGTCAGCGAACAGCGCCAGCAGGCTGAACTTCACGCTCATGACGACTACCTTACTCAGTAAGTAGTTACTGGGTAAGTAGGTATTCAAGCGTGTGCCGGCACTGTCAAGGGCACGTCGCTGACGCACAGCGGCCGGTCACCGCCCCATACGGGCGATGACCGGCCGCCGGAATCCGTGGACGCTGCCGGGTCAGGCAGGGTCAGTAGCTGTACCCACCGCCGGAGTCATTCGATCCGCCACCCTCGGCGTCCGCGCTGGCGTCGTCCGCGTTGGTCTCCTCCGCGGGCGGGGCGACCGGCTTCGGCGTGAAGGTCGGCAGGCAGGTGAGGTTCTTCTTGCCAGTGGGGTCGATGACGAACCAGGTACCGCTGACGAACTGCCCCTTCCAGGCGCCCGGCTTCTTGTCGCCGATGTAGGTGTAGACCGGCCAACCGCCGATGGTTATCTGCTTGGTGCCGTCTTCGCGGGTCACCGTGCCGACCAGGTCCGCGGAGATGCCCTCGATGCTGGGGTTCCCGTCGGTGAGCGCGGGCGGCCAGATCTTGGCGCACTTGTCGTAGCACGTGGACTTGGACGGGTTCTTGCTGTCCTTTGTGAACAGGTACAGCGTGTAGCCGTCCTGGTTCACCACGACCTTACCCATCCGCTTGATGGAGTCGGCCTTCAGCTCCGTGGTGAGGTTCGCCGGCGCGTTGTTCCCGGTGTCCTCCGCGGCGGTTTCCTCGCTGATTTCGGGCGAACCCGTGGCGTTGGCGAGCGCCGGCGCGGCGGCGGAGTCGGAGGACCCGTCACCATCCCCGTACCCCGACGGGGCACACGCCGCCATTGCCAGAGCGGCCGCGGCCAAGAGCCCGCAGGCAGCGGTGATCGTTCGCTTGTCCGGTACCACTCGTCGTCCTCCCTGCTGATCGCGGTCAGCGCGTCGGCATGGAGTACGGACCGCGAGGGCGGGCAGATCAGCGCGGGGGGACAATCGACTGCGGACAATTTCACAGCATCCGACACGCCGTACGTGAACCAGATTCCTCGCCCGTGCGTGCGGGCGAGACGCCGCGCACGCCACGGCAGCGGCAACCGTCCACGCTACCGACAGCGACTACCACGCACGCAACGGCCCGCGGCTACCGACAGCGGCTGCCACCCGCGGCTACCAGCAGCGATCACACGTTCACCGAGACGAGCACATTCGGCACGCCGGAGGGCGAGATGGATTGCACCTCGAAGCGCTCGATGTCCTCCCGAGCGACCGAAGTGGACGCCTGCAGGAACACCGGATCCGGGTGCTTGGCCGTGCCGTACCCGTCCGGGGGCACCCGCCAGGTGGAGACCACCTCGGAGACGTCCGGTCCCACCGCAACCAATTGGCATACCAGCGGACCCTCGACATTGGACAGCTCGATGGAGACGGCCGTCCCCCAGTCCGAGGAGCTGAGCCCGAGCTTGGCGTTCACCCCGGTGGACCGGTCGACGGCGTCGAAGACCTCGTCCGGCGGCGGGCCCTCCTGGCCGCCGATGCCCGGCGGGGTGCTGCTGGTGGCGGACGGCGCGGGTCCGGCGATCTCGCTGGCCGGATCACCCAGCTGGGAGCCGGCGAACAGGGCCAGCCCGACCGCGAGTACCATCACCACGGTGCCCGCGGCGACCGCGAGCAGCCGCCGGGCCTGCGCCCGGCTGCGGTCGAACGCCACCACGTTGACCATCTCGGCGAGCATCCGACCGTCCCGTTGGGACTGTTCGGCGCCGAGGAAGCTCTCCCGGTCCACCTCGGCGAGCATCGCGGTCACCGGCAGCAGCGACTCCAGCTCCATCGCGCAGGAACCGCATTCCGCCAGGTGCTCCTCGAAGAGCGCGGCGTCGCGAGCGTCCAGCACACCCAAGGCGTACGCCGCGACGTCCCAGTGCGGCGCGTTCGAGGTTCTCATCCTGTCACCCCCCGTTGCTCCAACGCCGCCCGCAGCGCCCGCAGCGCGTAGTAGACCCTCGACTTCGCGGTACCCAGCGGCAGGCCGAGTGCTTCGGCCGCCTCCGGTACCGTCCGCCCCCGGAAGTACGTCTCTACGAGGATCTCGCGATGGGCATGGCTCAGCGTTCGGAGCGCGTCGGTAATGGTCATCATCTGCAGCACGCGATCGGACTCGTCGGCGCTCGGGAACCCCTCCAATTCCCGATCGTAGATCTCTACCGGCCGGGCGCTGTCACTGCGATAGTCGTCGATGGCGATGCGGCGGGCCACAGTCACCAACCATGGCCGCAGCGACGCCTGCCCCTGCGCACCCAGCTTGTGCGCGTTGCGCCAGGCACGCAGCAGAGTCTCCTGCACGATGTCCTCGGCCCGCTGCCGGTCACCGCCGGTCAGCCGCAACACGAACATGAGCAGGGGCCCGGCATGCTGCTCGTACAACAACCGGAGCAGGGCGTCCTCGTGGCTTCTCGCACTGGACCCAGCTTCCTGTCGCTGCACTGCGGGTCGTGGCGTCACCGGGCCATCATGACTTCTCGACGGCGCTCCGTCGAGGACCCGCCACCGGTCTTCCCGGCGAGCGGGTCGCGGGTCCGGGCGGTGGCCTGGGTCAACGCCGCGACCCCGGCGATTGGAATTGGTGCGCGGGGCGGGAGACGACAACGGGTCCAACGTGAGCTGCGAACCACCGGTGACGACTGGCATGGCTCAACAACCCGCCGTGCGGTCGTGACGCAGCGCCATGAGGGCCCCTTCTCGTGCTCTCTGTACCCGGGTGGAAGCCCCGGGTACAGATGAGTACGGAGTCCGGACCAGCGCGGATTAACTTCGAGGGGTCCTTTTTCGCAGCACCCGAGATGGATCAGATGGGAAGCAATCCGATGCCCGACCCAGCTCGAAGCAAGCTCGTCGAGCAACTCGGCCTGGCGCCCCACCCCGAGGGCGGCTGGTACCGAGAGACCTGGCGCAGTGGCTTCACCGTCGAACCCGCCGGCTACCCTGGACCGCGGTCGGTGGCCACTGCGATCTACTTCCTGCTGCACCCGGGAGAAGAGTCGCGCTGGCACGTCGTACGCTCCGACGAACTGTGGCTGTGGCACCACGGCGGCCCGCTGACCCTGCGCCTGGGCGGGCGCGGGCCGAATCCCGCGGCGAACGCGGTCGAGCGCACGCTCGGCCCGGATGTGGCGGCCGGGCAGCACCCGCAGCTGCTGGTGCCCGGCGGAGTGTGGCAGGCGGCGGCGCCGGCGGCTGACGAGCTGGTCCTGGTCAGTTGCGTGGTGGCACCCGGTTTCGACATGGAAGATTTCGAGATGCTCTAGCGTGGTCGCGTGCACCCGCTGCTCTCTCCCACCGGCATCGACCAGCTCCGGGAGGCACTGACCGGAGCCGGCTACACGTCCGCCGGCATCGCGGCGCGGATCGGTCCACAGGCGAGCGCGGCCGCGGCGCGCGGGGACGTCCGCGCGGCGCTGCGCGCCACCACCGAGACCGATCCGCTGGCCACGCTGATCCGGGTCTTCGTCTGCGGGCAGGCCGAGCCGGAGGCCGCGGTCGCCGCCGCGCTCGCCCCGCTGCCGGTCGCCGACGCGCTCGCCGCCGGCCTCGTCGAGCCGTACGCCGGCGGCCTGCGCCAGGCGGTCGACCTGGAGGCGTACGGCGAGGATTGGTGGGTGATCGCCGACGTGCCGGCGGCGGCCCGACCCGGCCAGCCGCTGCGGCCAGATCATGTCCTGGGGATCGGCGGCGCCTCCGCGACGCTGGCCGGCGCGACCATCCGCCGCCCGGTCGGGTCGGCGCTGGACCTGGGCACCGGGTGCGGCGTGCAGGCGCTGCACCTGTCCACCCACGCGGGCTCGGTCACCGCGACCGACGTGAACCCGCGGGCGCTGCGGTTCGCCGCCACCACCGCCGCGCTCAGCGGGCAGCGATGGGAGCTGCGCTCCGGCGACCTGACCGCACCGGTGGCCGGCCGCACCTTCGACCTCGTGGTGAGCAACCCACCGTTCGTGCTCGGTCACGGTCCGGTCCGGTACGCCTACCGCGACTCGGGACGCGCCGGCGACGCCCTCTCCGCCGAGCTGATCGCGGCAGCGCCCGGCCTGCTCAACGACGGCGGGGTCATGCAGTTCCTGGCGAACTGGGCGCATGTCACCGGCGAGGACTGGGGAGACCGGGTGGCGAGCTGGCTCGCCGGCACCGGGCTGGACGCCTGGGTGATCCAGCGCGAGGTGGCCGACCCGGTGACGTACGTGAACATGTGGCTCTCTGACGCGAACGAGCCCGGCGACCGGGCGGCGGACTGGCTGGACTGGTTCGACGCGCACAAGATCGAAGCGGTTGGCTTCGGTCTGGTGACGCTGCGCAAGTCCGGGCACGACGACCCGGTGGTTCGGGTGGAGGACCTGCGGCAGCAGGTGGAGCCGCCGTTCGGCGACCAGGTCGCCGCCTGGTTCGACCGGCAGGACTGGCTGCGAGACCGGGACGCGGACGGGGTGCTGGACGCGCGGTACCGAGCAGCCGGCGGGTTGCAGCTGCGCCAGGAGGCGACGATGGGGCCCGAGGGTTGGGCGGTGGACCGGCAGGTGCTCGCCATGACCGGCGGGCTGCGCTGGGTGGAGGAGATCGACCAGTTGACCCTCGCCCTGGTCAGTGGGTGCGATGGCCAGGTCCGCCTGCGCGACCAGCTGAGCCTGCTCGCCGCCGCGCACCAGACCGCGGAGGCCGACCTGGCCGAGGCGGCCGTACCGGTCGTCGCCCACCTGGTGGAGCGCGGGATCCTGGTGCCGTGCGAGCCGTAGTGCAGACCGTGAGCCGGGCCAGCGTGACGGTCGGCGACGAACTGGTCGGTGCGATCGAGGACGGACTGCTGGTCCTGCTCGGGATCACCCACAGCGACACCGTGCAGACCGCGGACACCATGGCGCGGAAGGTGTACGAACTGCGCATCCTGGACGACGAGCGGTCGGCCGCCGAGGTCGGCGCGCCGGTGCTCGTGGTGAGCCAGTTCACGCTGTACGGCGACGCCCGCAAGGGTCGCCGGCCGACCTGGGCCGCGGCCGCCCCTGCCGAGGTGGCCGAGCCGCTGGTCACCCGGTTCGCCGAGGCGCTGCGGGCGCGCGGTGCGACGGTGGCCACCGGCCGGTTCCGGGCGCGCATGTTGGTGGAGAGCGTGAACGTCGGCCCGCGGACGGTCCTGCTCGAACTGTGATCCATCCCGCTTTCGTGCCAGGTGCCCGGCCGCCTCACAACGGCTTTACGCGCCCTCGGTCAAGCTTTCAGTCACCGGTACAACCGTGCCGGCCCGCCACTTGTCAACGCGGGGGAGGCGACTGGAAGTGGTACTCGACATGCAGGCTCCGTTGCCGGACCTGGACGACACCGACGAGCGGGGCGTGTCCACCGATCTGGTCCGGGCATACCTGAACGGCATCGGGCGCACCAAGCTGCTCACCGCCGCGCAGGAGGTGGAGCTTGCCAAGCGGGTCGAGGCGGGGCTGTTCGCCGAGGAGAAGCTGGCGAACGGCGGCGATCTCGACGCCCGGCTGCGCGCCGACCTGGCGACCATCGCCGCGGAGGGCCGGGCGGCCAAGAACCACCTGCTGGAGGCGAACCTGCGGCTGGTGGTGAGCATCGCCAAGCGGTACACCGGCCGCGGCATGGCCTTCCTCGACCTGATCCAGGAGGGCAACCTCGGCCTGATCCGCGCGGTGGAGAAGTTCGACTACACCAAGGGCTACAAGTTCTCCACCTACGCCACCTGGTGGATCCGCCAGGCGATCACCCGGGCCATGGCCGACCAGGCCCGCACCATCCGCATCCCGGTGCACATGGTCGAGCAGGTCAACCGGATGGTGCGCGCCCGGCGCGACCTGTCCACCAGGCTCGGCCGGGAGCCGACCGTGGGCGAGATCGCCACCGCGATGGGCGTCGACGAGCTGACGGTGCTGGAGCTGATCTCGTACGACCGGGAGCCGGTCAGCCTGGACCAGGCGGTCGGCGAGGACGGCGAGAGCGCGCTCGGCGACTTCGTGGCCGGGGTCGACCCGCGGCAGGAGCCCGGCGACACGGTCTCCCAGGGTCAGCTGCGCCACGAGGTGGAGATCGTCCTGGCTACGCTGACGCAGCGCGAGCAGGAGGTGATCCGGCTGCGCTTCGGCCTGGACGACGGCCGGCAGCGCACCCTGGACGAGGTGGGTCGCGAGTTCGGGCTCTCCCGGGAGCGGATCCGCCAGATCGAGAAGGTGACCCTGCACAAGCTGCGCCAGCCGTCCCGGTCCCAGCGCCTGGAAGAGTTCGCCTGCTGACGCCCTGCTGCCCCCTTCTCCGGTTGATCATGTGATTAGTCGCGGCAAAGCGGACATTTGTGCGGCTAACTCATGATCAACGCGCGTCACGGGGCGGCCAGGTGTCGCAGGCGGTCAGATGTCGCGGGACGGTCAGATGCGGCGGGGGCCGGTGTCCGGACGCGGGCCGGCCGGTCCGACCTGGACGGTGGCGTGCAGGATGGACAGGCCGGCCGGGCGGGCCAGCACCGGATTGAGCTCCACCCGGCGCACCTCCGGCCGCTCGTCGGCCAGCTGGCCGACCCGCAGCAGCAGATCAACCAGCGCCGCCAGGTCCACCGGCTCGGCGCCCCGGTAGCCGTGCAGCAGCGGCGCCGCCCGCGGCTCCGCCACCAGCGCGGCGGCGTCCTGGTCGGTCAGCGGCGCCGGCCGCCAGGCCCGGTCACCGAGCAGCTCGGTGGCGACCCCGCCCAGTCCGAAGCCGACCACCGGGCCGAACGCCGGATCATCCACCATCTCCACCACGCACGCCACCCCGGGCTCGACCATCGGCTGGACCAGTACCCGCGGGCCGAACAGGCCGGCCAGCTCCTGGTAGGCCCGGCGTACCGCGCCCGCGTCGGCCAGATCCAGCCGCACCGCGCCGAGGTCGAGGCGGTGGCGCAGCGCCCCCTTGGCCGCCTTCACCGCGACCGGATAGCCGAACCGGTCCGCCGCGGTCACCGCCGCGTCGGCCGAGTCGGCCTCCGTCGAGGGCACCACCTCGATGCCGTACGCGGACAGCGGGTCCGCCGCCTCTCTGTCGATGTTGGACAGTACGGGCACCTCGCCGGCGGGTGTCCGCAGCCACTCGGCGTACCGGGTCACCCGAGCCAGCGCAGTCACCGCCTCCTCAACGGAGCGGTACCGGGACGAGTCGACGACGGTCACCTCAGCATCGGCCTCAGCACCGGCGGGCGGCTCGGCGGCCGGTGGCGGGGGCGGAACCGTACCGGGCAGGGGCGGCGCGACGGCGAGCAGCACCGCGTCGGCCGGACCGGAGCCGTCCACCACGGACAGGCCCTGGCGGCGGCAGGCGGCCTCGGCGAGCCACCGCAACGCCCGATCGTTGGCCACCACCCGCACCCGCCGGCCGGCGGGCAGTGGCTGGTGTGCCAGCAGCAAGCCCACGTCGAACATCTCGGCCACCGTGTCCACCCGGATCACGCCGGAGTGGGCGAAGAGCGCGGCGGCCGCGTTAGCGTCCATCATGGACCCAGGCCGAATCAGTGAGGCGACCGCCACCACCGGCTTGGTACGGCCGATGCGCCTGGCCAGCCGGGCAAACTTGCGCGGGTTGCCGAAGGTCTCCAGGTACAGCAGGACAGCGTCGGTGGCCGGATCGTCCTCCCAGTAC
>Ga0310828_1001584_pt1 | contig 12646 bp, 9 predicted proteins | sample WT_ome_3_FD_202242 | JGI IMG/M metagenome (GOLD analysis project Ga0310828, IMG submission 202242) | Sorghum-adapted microbial communities enriched on wild type (WT) sorghum from Joint BioEnergy Institute, Emeryville, California, United... ... | reverse complement strand
TGCCTCCGGCTTCCTTCAGATTCGGCCTTGCGACCGACACCCTTGCCCTCGGCTAATGGTAGGCGCTCGCCAGCCCCCATTCCGGACTTTCACCGTAGAGATGACGCCCATGCCGGGCGTACAGCAAAACCCCCGGCTCGGAAGAGCCCGGGGGTTGTTTTGCGTGCATGGATGCCCGATCCTCACGGGCAACGGCAAGGGCACCGCGGCTTGATCGGAAGAGCCGTTCCCGGCGCCTTACCCCTTGACCAGCGCCCCAAGTTTCACCGCCAGCCCGTTCAGCCGCGCAACGCTGTCCACGATGCTGTTCATGCGCTGCAGCTGCTCTTCCGCGCTGGCCAACACTTCTTCCGCCGACGCCGCGGATTGCTGCGAGATGGCCGCCGTCTTGCCCGTTTCATCGTTCACTTGCCCGGCGGCGGCAAGCATCTGTTCGTTCCGTTCGCGCAACCCTTCGGCTTGCCGGAGGACATCCGCAGTCATCGTGCGAATCCGTTCAAACAGCCTTTCCGCTTCTTCGGCGGCTCTTGATCCTTCCGCGGCCGCCCGGAATCCGTCCCGGACCATGTCCGAGGCTTGCCCCACTTTTCGTTGGATCGCCCCCAGGCTTTCGGCAATTTGACGCGAAGACTCCTGGGCGCTCGCGGCCAGCTTGCGGATTTCCAAAGCCACCACCGCGAACCCCTGGCCGTGTTCACCGGCCCGGGCCGCTTCAATGGAGGCATTCAGGGAAAGCAGGTTCGTCCGGTCGGCGATTTCGCCGATCAGGGCAACGATGTCGCCAATTTTCTCGTTTTCCCGGTTGACCTCCTCCATCACCGCAGCCGCGTGTTCGACGGTCCGGTTGACCCCCCGCATGTCCTCCGACAGCTTCACCATGTTGTCCAGGCCCTGCCTGGTGATCTCCGAAATGTTCCGCGAAGCCCGGCTCACTTCCTCCGAAGACGCCACCGTCTGCTGCGCCGTCTGCGTCACCTGCTGCATCGATTGGGAGATCTCCTGCAGGCTGGACGCCTGTTCCCCGATCCCGACCGAAATTTCCTGGTAAGCCCGGACGACTTCCCTCGTGATCGTCCCGGCGGAGGAAACATCATCCCGGATGGATGCCGTCGACTGGCCGAGCACTTCGACCGATTCCGCGACTTCCCGCAGAACGGCCTCCGTTCTTTGTCTCACCTGCTCGGATTGTTCGGCGCTTTTTTCAACCTTTTTCAACATGCCGACACCGATATGGCTTTGCGCAAGCAGCGAAGCAAGCACGAGAATCATGAAGGCGTTGATTCCGACGAGGTCCTCATGGGCATACACGTCGTTCGTCAGCAGGTAATAGTTCAGAATGGCAAGGCTGAGCACCCCGTTCAGCACCAGCGGACGATAATTGTGGTAAATGGAAATGATCGCCATGGACAAAACCAGAATGAACAACTCGGAAACGAGGGTCCCTTCTTTCAAAAAGAAAAAGGACACCAAACCGAGTCCACAAGCAATGATGTATTGAACATAAACGATCCCGATCTTTTTCCAGGACATAAGGGTGCAAACCAGGGCGACGGGCAGTCCGAAAATCAGGATTTGCCTGAGCATGATCGGCGAATCGAATGCCGTCACGACGGCCAGCGCCAGGCATCCCCACAAGATCCCGGTCATGATCCCGTTCCGCTTCTGCAAATCAGCCAGCTGTTCCGACATTTGGTTTGTCGTCAACAATCGACACCTCCATGATGATGGTCCAATCAATAAATTCGCAGACAAGGGATCATTTTCCTTCATAGGGGCGCTGATCCAAACGATTGTGAACGCGCGCAACCTCTCATTGACCGGCCGGAAATTTTCCTCGGCATCGAAAGAACAATGTCGAAATACCACGACACAGGAAAAAGGGCCGGTTTCCCGGCCCGTTGTCAGACGGCGTTGTCCGACCCGACGTTCGGATGCAGGAAAAATCGGCGCCGGGATCAATCTCCCCGGCACCGACGCGGTCTTTCCATGCGCTATTGCTGTTCCACCGGATTTTCTCCGTAACTGATCCAATCGCTCCAGCCGCCCAGGTACAGCCGGACGTTGGCGAATCCCGCCATCCGGAGCGCCAGCACGTTGACGCAGGCCGTCACGCCGGAACCGCTGTAGACGATCACTTCGTCGTCCCGGCCGATGCCGGCGAACCGCTTCGCCTGCTCCTCCGCCGGCTTGTAAATGCCCCGCTCGTCCAGGGCCTCCCTCCAGTACCGGTTGACGGCGCCCGGAATGCGGCCGGCCACGGCGTCAACCGGTTCGGACTCTCCCCGGTACCGTTCCGGCTCGCGGGAATCGACCAGCGTCACGCCCGGCGCTCCGAGCTTGCTCCGCAACTCGTGTTCGGAAATCATCATGGCCGTGTTGACGCGGGGGATGAACCGGCGCGGGACGATCGCGGACGGTTCCGCCGACGTCGGGCGGCCGGCCTGCACCCAGGCCGAATACCCGCCTTCCAGCACAGAGGCCCGTTCATGTCCGAGGAAAGACAGCATCCACCACAGCCGGGCGGCGACGGCGCCGTCCTGGTTGTCATAGGCCACGACTGCGGTGTCGTTGCCGATGCCGAGCTGTCCCAGCATGAGGGAGAAGGTGCCGAGATCCGGCAGCGGATGGCGCCCGCCGTGTTCCCGCACCGGTCCGCACATGTCCCGTTCCAGATCGAGACAGACCGCCCCCGGAATACGGCCTTCCGCATACGGCCGCCGCCCCGCTTCCCGCCTCCCCGACACGTTCCTGCATTCCACAATGACAAGATCCGGCGCGCCCAGGCGTCCGGCCAGTTCGTCAAACCTCGTGATGCTCGTCTCCATCGGTTTCATGGCTCCCATCCGTCCTTTGTTCGGTACTGACACGGTGCAATGGGGGGACATGCCGGAGCCGTCCGCCAAGGCAGCATGTCGTACCCCGCACGCGGCACCGCAATTTCCGCATTGTCTCCATTTTAGCGAAACGGGGCGCCGGCGCCAGTCCTTTTCCAGCAATCCACTAATGATTTTGCCAATAAATCGCGGTTAGGATGAATGTATACCAAACAAGGAGGGATTATCAATCACCATGAAAAAGTTCATCGTCGCCCTGCTCGCGCTGTGCGTGGCGCTGCCGCTTGCCGTCGTGCCGCCCGAAGCCGATGCCGCTTCGTTCGAAACGACCATCAAGTACGGGGTCAACTTTCGGGCCCAGCCCAGCACCAGCGCATACATATACCGGATGATTCCGAAGGGCGAACGGGTTCACGTCATCCAGAAGGAAAACAACAACTGGCTCCGCATCATGGTCAAGGACGGCACCATCGGATTCATTTCGGCGGACTCCAAATATACCAATTACAAAGGCTCCTCGTCTTCATCCGGCAGTTCGTCGTCTTCGTCTTCCTCGGGCAAGGCGGACAACATCATCAACCTGGCCAAAAGATTGCAAGGCCGCGTTACATACAAACTCGGGGTGCGCAACCCGTCCAAAATGATTTTCGACTGCTCATCCTTCGTCGAATACGTGTTTGAACAACACGGCGTGGAGCTGCCCTGGGGCACCAAAACGCTCAAGAACAAGGGAAAAGCGGTGGCGAAAAGCAATCTGAAAAAAGGCGACCTTGTCTTCTTCTCCGCCAACAGCTCGTCCATCAACCACGTCGGCATCTACATCGGCAACGGCCAGTTCATCCACAACACGCCTTCGGCGAACGGCATTACGATCAGCAGCCTGAACAGCGGCTACTGGGCCAAGGAATACGAAATGGCGCGGCGCGTGCTCTAATCCGCATCGCAATGAAAAAAGGCTGTCTCCCCATCCGCAAGGATGACGGGACAGCCTTTTTTTCGGTTCGGCTGCGTGCCGGATTTCGGCGCAACCGGTGATCCCGCACCGCAATCGATCGAACCGGCTTCCGCCGGGTCCGCCCGACGCCAGCCGGCACAAGCCGGTTTCGCCGCAGAAGCGCCGGGCCGCAGGAAGCCGGTTCCCGCTGCATCGTCCGCACGCGTCTATTCCGCGGCAACGAATTCCGCCGGCGCGAGGCCGGTTTCGTCTTCTGCGGCCCCGGCCGCATGTTCCGCCAGCTCGCCCAACACTTCCGCCGGGTCCGGCAGCAACAACAGCTCGGCGAAGCCGTCCGGCAGTTCCGGCTGCAAGGACCACTCGGGCGCTTCCGCGCCTTCCGGCACGTCCGCGTCGACCGGTTCCGCCTCCGTTTGCTCCTCCCCGGCCGGGTCCTGGGTGATCGCCTCGCTGAACCGCATCAAATCGCCGTAGATGATTTTGTCGGAGTAGGCGAGGTCATCCGCCGCCCTCGCCATGTAGGGCTCGCAGGCCGCGGCGTCCGTCTCGAAACCGATGACCCCTTTCAGGTAGCAGATGTTTTCCGTGTAAACGTATTTGTCGGTCACAAAGCTGCCGTCGCGGAGCACCACCAACGGATCGGGATTGTCGGCAAACAGGTTCTCCCCGAAGTCATACGGGTTTTCGCCCTCGATGCCGAGCAGGTGCAGGAGTGTCGGCCGCACGTCGATCTGGCCCGCCACCTTGTCGATCGTTTCCCCTTTCAGGCCGGGGATGTGGATGATGAGCGGCACCCGTTGCAGCTGGATGTGTTCGTAGGGCGTGATGGTCCGGCCCAGGTACTTCTCCATCGCCGGTTTATGGTTGGCGGAAATGCCGTAATGGTCGCCGTACAGGATGAAAATGGAGTTTTCGTACAGCCCTTTTTCCTTCATCCGTTCGAAGAACACCTTCAGCGCTTCATCCATGTACCGGACGGTTGTGAAATACCGGTCCACCGTGCCGTCGCCGGAATCGAACTCCGGCACGTATTCGTCCTTCCGCTCCAGGGAGAACGGATGATGGTTCGTGAGCGTGATGAACCGGGCGTAGAACGGCTGCGGAACCTCCTGCAGCAAGCCGATGGATTGCTCGAAGAACGGGATGTCCTTCAGCCCCCAGCCGATCGTATCCTCTTCCCGGATCACATAGTCGGTTTTGGAGAAAAACCGGTCGTACCCCAGGTTGTTGTACATGTTTTCGCGGTTCCAGAACGTTTTGTCGTTGGCGTGGAATACCGCGGTGTAATAGCCGTACTTTTTCAGGATTTTCGGCGTTGCGTTGTAGGCGTTGGTGGCGTGGGTGAAATAGACGGCTCCGCTCGGCAGCGGGTAGAGCGAGTTGTCGATGATGAACTCCGCGTCGCTCGTTTTCCCCTGGCCGGTCTGGTGATAGAAATTCGGGAAATAATAGCTGTCCTCGATCAGGTCGTTCAGAAACGGCGTAATTTCATGGCCGAACACCGTATTGTTGATGACGAAGCTTTGCAGCGATTCCATCGAGATGATGACGACGTTTTTCCCCGCGGCGATGCCTTTCAGGTCCACGGGCCGCACCGGTTCGTCGGCGGATGACGGTTTTTCGCTCACGTATTTCTCCACGTCGGCCAGTTGTTCGCTGCTGGCGAACGCCCGCTGGGTCTGGGTTTTGGAGCTGACGATCAGGTCGTAAATGTGATAGTTGTACGTGCCGATGCTCTTGACCACGATGTTGCGGTCGAAGGTGCGGGTCAGAAGTTCCGGGCGCACCACTTCGGCCATGGCCAGATTGATCAGAAAAAGGCCGACGGACAACGCAAAAACGGTGGACAAGGTCTTGCCGTGCATGGCCGTTTCGGGCACCTTGCGCAATTTCGTGACGGCCAGCAAAACCAGAAAGTCGGCAAAAAACAGGACATCCCACGGTTTCAGCATGGCCAGCGCGCTGGTCGTCGAATCTCCGGCGTTGCTCGTCTGAAACAGCACGGGAAGTGTGATGAAATCGTTGAAAAAGCGGTAAAACCAGGCGTTGGCGAACAGGATGAAGCCCGTGATGAAACTCACCAGCAAGATCGCCCGGTTTTTGTTTTTGCGCGCTATGAGAAGCGCGAGCCACATGAACAGAAGCAGCGAGCTGACCGGATTGACCAGCGCGATGAATTCCTGATACGGCCCTTCGATCGGCAGGTTGAACGCAAATCGCTGGGCGACGCAGGTTTTCAGCCACATGAGCAAAAAGGCGAAATGGAAAAACCACCAGCGCGACAACGAACGCCTGGCGGTTGTCCAGACGGTTTTCATGGCGATCTCCCTCCGAAACAGCATTTCTCGTCCTGGTCTCTCTCTGTGCGGCGCGGGACGAACGCTTGCATCCGCCTTGCGGCCTGCGGCCGCTTGTCCCCTTGCCGCGGTTTCTCTCCAAAAACCCGACCATTATACCACATTTGCCGCCGAACGAAATCCGGCAAATGCCCCGAACCTTTTCCATCTTATGAATGTAGACGAACGGTTGATGCAAAAGGTTCCGCGATCGCCCGTTCCGCCCATTGCGTTATCCGGATTCGGCGCCGGCTTGCACCGGGTTTTGCGAAACCGGATTTCACCCTTTTTATTTTACGGATTTTCCCAAAATGGATGCAATGACGCGGATTACATTTTGCCGTTCGTTCTCCTTGCGCGGGCCGTTTCGTGATACAATGGAAAGAAGACCTTTTGAACGGGGGAACATGCGCCATGATCGACCTGGCGTTGTCCCGGGAGCATGCCGCCCTGCTGGCCGCGGGCATGGAGCGCCACGCTTCGGTCCGCGAACTCGGGGACGGATACGCCCTGTTTCGCGCGGGCCGGGTGACCCATGTCTGGAAAGACCAGTTCAACATCGTGCATGCCATCGTCCGCGATGACGGGGGAGACCGGAAGCTGCAGCTCGATCTCGACTTTTTCCTCGCCAGCGAGTGCGCCTGCGGGGGAGACGCCGGCGGGCGTTCGTCGCCGAAAATTTGCGCGCACATGGCCGCCGTCTTTTTTCTGATTTACGGCGAGCACGACGATCCGGCGGCCTGGTTGGACGAGGTGATCCGGGAGAAGGAATCGCCTCGGCGCGATGCGAAGGGCGGGATGCCGGACGGCGCGTTGCCGGGCTCCGGCGCGGCTGCCGGCGGACGGTTCACCGGGCGCCCGGATGCATCCGCCACTCCCGCTCCCGCCGTCGAACCCGGACGGCCGGACCTATGGGGGCCGCCGATCGACCGGGAAATGGACCGGCTCAGCCGCCAACTCGGCGTTCGCCGGCGGATCGACATTTTCTACATGAATGCCTGCCGGAAGCTGTTTTCCTTCGCCGAACCGTGGCCGCAGCGGGAACGGGCCCGCTTTCGCCTGTTCGCCGCGCTCCGCATCATGCGCCATGCCGAGCTGCGCCTGCAGGAGCTGCAGGGGCCGGACCCCGTCCTGGTGCGAATGGTGCAGGATTTGGACGGGATGTTCGCTGCGCACGTCGGGCATGAAGCCGAGACGCTGGCCGCCGCTTCCAGCGGCGAAGGCGGCATGTCCGGCAGCGATGAAATGGAACGGATCGTTCTGGAGCAGGCCCGGCAAGTGCTGCCGCCCCCCGGTGTGCCCGTGCTGGATTGGAGCGGCATTCACCGCCGGCTCTGGTCCCGCCTGTTCGCGGACGAAGCCGTTCGTCGCGGGGAAGCGGACAGGCTGAAGCAGTTGGCCGGACAGACGGAGCACGAGCCGCTCCGCGACCAGATCCGGCAATGCGTCGCCCATCTGCACTGGCTGGACGGCAACGACGCGGCGGCGATGGCCGAGCTTTCGGCGCTCGGGCAGCAGGCGCCCGGGCAGCTGGCGGTTTATTGGGAAACGCTGTGCAATACGGGTTCCTGGGACAGGTTCAAGGCATGGTTTTCCTTCGCCCTTCCCCATTTGCAGCACGCCGACGGCGACACGTTCCAGAGGGCGCTGGAGGCCGCCCGGGCTTGCCGGGACGCGACGGGCGACGAAGCGTTTTTGCGCCGGACGCTGACCGGCCTGCTGCCGAGAAGCGCGCACGCACTGGCGGCGTTTCTCGTCGAGACGGGACGGCTGGAAGAATGGGCGTACTTCCACCTGCTGAACGGCACTCCCGTCGACCGGCTGGACCGCGACCAACGCCTGCTCGTGGAGCGAACGGCGCCGCGGCTCATGCTGCCGCTGTACCACCAGGGCATGGAACGCCTGATCGCCGCGCGAAACCGGACCGCCTACCGGGATATCGCCCGGTTGGCCAAACGGCTCCAGACTCTTTACCGCACGCTCGGGGAAGAAGACAAGTTCCGCTCGTTCCTGGAGCAGCTGTACGCCCGCAATGGACGGCAGCATGCCCTGATGGAAGAACTGCAGAAAGGAAACCTGTTCGCATGAAAGCGACGAAAACGATCCGGCTCGACGGGCGGCTGGCCGGGCGCAGCTCCCTGCGAATTTGGGCGACCGCCGAAAACGGCGAGCCGATCCGCGCGGATGAACTGAAACTGTTGCTGTTTGCCCGGGATCCGGACACCTTCTACGGCACTTTCGCCGATACATGGGAAGAAGGTCCGCTTTCCGGCGTCGCGCTAAGCGGAGAGGACATCGCCCCATTCCTCCGCGAGCCTCCCGCCAATCCGCTGCTGCGGCTCGAATGGGCGGACGCCCTCGCGCCGCTCCGCCGCCTGCTGGCGGATGAAAGCGTGAAGCCGTACCGGCTCGCCTTCTCCCTGCGCGAGCCGCAAGACGGGGAAACCTGGGCGCTGACGGCATACCTGGTCTCCCGGGACGGGGGGCCCGCCGAGCCGCTGGACGAACGGGGACGGCTGATGGAGCCGGTGCCCGGCAACGCGCCGGAAGCCGCGGACGCCGCCCGGGAACTTTTGCAAACGTGGCTCAGGCTTGTCCCCCGGATCCGTTCCGAAGCGGATCCGTCCGCCCTGCGCACGGCGCTTTCGGATGCCGAAGCCTGGCTGTTCCTGACCGAATGGAGCCGGGAACTGACGGAATGGGGGGCGGACGTCTGGCTGCCCGCCTGGTGGGCGCGCCTCAAGCGCCGCAAACCGAAACTGACGGCGAAAATCCGCGGCACGGCGGCTGCACCGGCCTCATCGTTGTTCGGCGTCGACCGTCTGATGCAATTCGACTGGCGCATCTCGATCGGCGACGCCGAACTCGACGAAGCCGAATTTCTCGCCCTGGCCGAGTCCGGCAAAACGCTCCATCGCATCCGCGGCGAATGGGTCGCCCTGGATCCGGCCCTGCTCAGCCAAATCCGCCGCATCATGCAGGAAGCCCGGCGGGGCAAAGGCATTCCCCTGCGCAACCTGCTGCTGGAGACCGTCAGCCGGCTGGAAGGCGGGGACCGGCCCGACGATGATGAAGGGGAAGGGATCGTCACCGCATACGAGCCCGACGAATCCCTGGCCGCGTGGCTTCGCGAGCTGGCCCGCCTCGGCGATACGGCGGACTTGCCGGTGCCGGCCGGATTCCGCGGCGAACTCCGCCCCTACCAGAAGCGCGGGTTTGCCTGGCTGGCCGGCCTGTACCGGTTCGGTTTCGGGGGATGCCTCGCCGATGACATGGGGCTTGGCAAAACCGTGCAGTACATTGTTTACCTGCTGCACCTGCTGGAGAAGGAAGCGGCCGGCCCGAGCCTGCTCATCTGCCCGACGTCGCTCATCGGCAACTGGCAGAAGGAACTTTCCCGCTTCGCCCCGGGCGTTCGCGTGCTGGTCCATTACGGCTCCGGGCGGGCGCGGGACGAGGCCGATTTCCGGGATCGGGTGCGCGACTGCGATCTCGTGCTCACCACCTACAAGACGGCGCTTCTCGACCGGAAATTGCTTCACGCCTTCAACTGGCATTCGCTTTGTCTGGACGAAGCCCAGCATCTGCGCAACACCCATACCAAACAGGCGGCGGCCATCCGCCGCCTGCCGGCGGTGCACCGCGTGGCGCTCACCGGCACGCCCCTGGAAAACCGGCCGGCGGATCTGTGGTCCGTCATCGACTTCGTCAATCCGGGCTACCTGGGCTCCCTTGCCGGCTTCGAAAAACGGTTCGGCCGCACCGCGGAATCGGGCCGTGACGCCGAAACGCTCCGGCGGATCGTCCGGCCGTTCCTGCTGCGCAGGATGAAAACCGATCCGCGCATCGCCCCGGATTTGCCGGAGAAAATCGAAACGAACCTGTACGTGCCGTTGACGAAACAACAGGCCGCCCTGTATGAAGGCGTGTTGGACCGGCTTTGGAACGGCATCGCGCAAACGGGCGGCATGGCACGCCGCGGCCGCATCCTGACCGCCATCACGCAGCTGAAGCAGATTTGCGGGCATCCCGCTCTCTACATGAAGGAAACGCGGGACCCGAATCCCGATCCGGCGCTTTCCAACAAATCGGCGGTTCTGCTGGACATGGTGGCCGAGCTGCGTGCCAGGGGAGAAAGCAGCCTCATTTTCACCCAGTATGCCGCCATGGGCTTCCTGCTGCGGCGCATGCTGGAAAACGCCCTGAACGAACCGGTGCTCTATCTGCACGGCGGAACGCCGAAGGCGGAGCGGGAGCGGCTCGTGGAACGGTTCAAGGGAGGCGGCGTGTTTGTCCTGTCGCTGCGGGCGGGCGGCACCGGGCTGAACCTGACGGCGGCCAACCATGTGTTCCACTATGACCGCTGGTGGAACCCGGCCGTGGAACTTCAGGCGACCGACCGGGCCCACCGGATTGGCCAACATCGCACCGTCCACGTGCACAAACTGATCGCCCTCGGTACGTTGGAGGAAAAAATTGACGAACTGATCGGGAAAAAACGGGATTTGATGAAAAGCATCACCGACTTCGACGAACGAGCCTTGAGCGAACTGGATGAAGGCGAACTCAGGGAACTTGTCGAATTGAGACGGAACTGGGTGGATGCTTGATCTAAACATCCGGGCGCCTGATGTCGATATAACACTATATAGCCGTATCCCGTTACGGCCAACACCACCGGCCCGGTTTTCATCCCGTGCCGCCTGATTATGCCAAAGAGGTGCTGGAATGGAAAAGTCAACGATTGTCGGAATCATACTCGGATTTCTCGCTCTGATCGGCGGCATGATGCTCAAAGGTGCCGACCCGCTCGCCATCTTGCAAAACCCTGCGGCAATCGTCATCATTTTGGTCGGGACGGTCGCATCCGTCACGATCGCATTTCCCGGCTACGAACTGAAGAAAATTCCGACGCTGCTCAAACTCGTGTTCGTCCCGCAAAAATTGATGCCGAAGAAAGAAGTCATCCGTCTGTTCATGGAATGGGCCACCATCACCCGCCGGGAAGGTTTGCTGGCGCTGGAAAGCCACATCGAGGAAATCGATGACCCGTTCCTGAAAAACGGCATGCGCATGATCATCGACGGCAACGACCAGGAATTCGTCCGGGACGTGCTCATGGAGGAACTGCACGCCACGGAAGAGCGGCACAAAGCCGGCGCGTCCATCTTTTCGCAGGCCGGCACCTACGCGCCGACCCTCGGCGTGTTGGGCGCGGTCATCGGTCTTGTCGCGGCCCTGAGCAACATGACGGACTCCGATCAGCTGGCGCATTCCATCTCGGCGGCGTTCATCGCCACGCTGCTCGGGATTTTCACCGGTTACGTGTTGTGGCATCCGATCGCCAACAAACTGCGCCGCCTGTCCAAGCGGGAAATCGAATTGAAATTGATGATGGTGGAAGGCTTGCTGTCCATCCAGTCCGGCGTGTCCACGATCGCCATCAACCAGAAGTTGTCGGTGTATCTCTCGCCTGCCGAACGGGCAGAGGACGAGAAGAAGGGGGAAGCTGCCGATGGCGAGAAGGTACAACCCGCGTGAAGAGGAGCACGAGGAAGGAACCAGCGAAATTTGGCTGATTCCTTACGCGGACGTTTTGACGCTGCTCCTGGCGCTGTTCATCGTGCTGTTTGCGTCCAGCGCCATCGACACGCAAAAATTTCACGCGATGATGAACTCGTTCAATACGATCCTGAGCGGCGGACCGAGCGTCATGGACATGGGCACCATCGTCCCCATCGGCGAAAATCTCGGCCAGATCGGCCTGAGCGGTTACCACAAGGGCGGCGCGTCCAGCAACAACCGCAACATCTCGGGCGGCCAGGAGCTGACCGAACTGCAAAAGCAGGTCCAGGAAGAAACCGTTCGGTTGGAGCAACTGAAGGGAGAACTGGACGCCTACATCGAAGAAAATCGGTTGACCAGCCAACTGTCGACGGAACTGAACAATCTGCAGCTGGTGCTCCGCATCAGCGACAACGCCCTGTTTGCATCCGGGAGCGCCGACGTGCGGCAAGACGCCCGCAGCCTGGCGCTCGCCATCGCCGACATGCTGACGGATTTTCCGGAGTATGAAGTGGTCGTTTCCGGGCATACGGACAACGTGCCGATCAACAACGCGCGATTTCGCGACAACTGGGATCTCAGCACGGCCCGCGCCCTCAACTTCATGAAAATCCTGCTCACCAACGACAAACTGGATCCCGCACGGTTCAGTTCCATCGGATACGGCGAATACCGGCCCGTCGCCGACAACAGCACCGCGGAAGGGCGCGCCCAAAACCGCCGGGTCGAAGTGTCCATCATCCGCAACATCGTGGCTTCGGAACCGGACATGATCAGCCCGCAGTAATCCGGCGCCGTGATGCGAAGCGGCACCGGGATCGCAAAAAGCACAAATCGAGTAGGAGGGGGCGGCTAGCCCCCGACCTCTCACACCACCGTACATGCGGGTCCGCATACGGCGGTTCCGTAAGGTTAACAAAGTTCCAGGTAACGAGAAAGCAGACTTTTCAGCCCTT
>Ga0310828_1001583_pt1 | contig 12648 bp, 12 predicted proteins | sample WT_ome_3_FD_202242 | JGI IMG/M metagenome (GOLD analysis project Ga0310828, IMG submission 202242) | Sorghum-adapted microbial communities enriched on wild type (WT) sorghum from Joint BioEnergy Institute, Emeryville, California, United... ... | reverse complement strand
AAGCCCTCCAGCGCCAATGGTACTTGGACCGAAGGGTCCTGGGAGAGTAGGACGCTGCCAAGCAAATTCGGCTTTGCCGATTCATAGACCAGTGAAAACGCCTTACTTCAACGGTAAAGGTGTTTTTTCTTTTTTTCCCCAGGAGTCAATTTGTTTCATTTAGAATATGTTTTTGATGGCCATAATACCAAGTATGGATCGTTTGAAGTGCCAATTGCACCGGGAGTATGGAACAGAACAATTTTCTTGACACGTTTTTTACGGTTTTGATACTATTTCAATAATATACATTTGGGGCAATTACTTTTAGGGAGGGCTCGTTTGTGTGGGAAACAAAATTTGCTAAAGAAGGACTGACTTTCGATGACGTTTTGCTGGTCCCTCGGAAGTCGGAAGTGTTTGGTAAACAAATCGATATTTCAACCGACCTGGGATCGGGATTAAAATTAAATATTCCTTTTCTTAGCTCCGCTATGGACACGGTAACGGAGTCGGCATTGGCGATTGCGTTGGCCAGGGAAGGCGGTGTCGGCATCATTCACAAGAATATGTCTATCGCCCAGCAAGCGGAGGAAGTCGATCGGGTGAAACGATCCGAAAGCGGAGTAATCACGAATCCTTTTTCTCTTACACCGGAACATCATGTATATGATGCGGAAGAACTAATGGGAAAATACCGGATATCCGGCGTTCCCATTGTCAATGGCGACAACAAATTGGTTGGGATTATTACAAATCGGGACCTTCGTTTTGTGCATGATTACTCGATCAAGATCAAAGAAGTGATGACCAAGGATAACCTGGTTACCGCCCCGGTAGGGACAACGCTCCAGCAAGCGGAAGTGCTGCTGCAGAAGCACAAAATTGAGAAACTCCCCCTGGTAGACGAAAATAATGAATTAAAAGGGCTTATCACCATTAAAGATATAGAAAAGGCCATTCAATTTCCGAACGCGGCTAAGGACAAGCACGGTCGGCTTATGGCGGGGGCGGCAGTCGGGGTATCCAAGGATGTCATGGAAAGGGTGGCTGCCCTGGTTGAAGCCGGTGTCGATTTAATTGTTGTCGACTCCGCCCATGGCCATCATATCAACATTCTGGAGACGGTAAAGAAAATACGCAAACAATATCCGAATCTGCCCATCGTCGCGGGAAATGTAGCCACAGGCGAAGGGACAAGGGATCTGATCAAAGCCGGGGCATCGATTGTCAAAGTGGGGATCGGGCCGGGTTCCATCTGTACAACCCGAATAATTGCAGGCATCGGAGTTCCCCAGATTACAGCAATATATGATTGCGCCACGGTGGCAAGAGAGTACAACGTTCCGATTATCGCCGACGGTGGTATCAAATACTCCGGAGATATTACAAAGGCGATTGCCGCCGGTGCCAACGCAGTCATGCTCGGCAGCTTGTTCGCCGGCACGGAAGAAAGTCCGGGGGAATCGGAGATTTTTCAGGGACGCCGGTTTAAAGTGTACCGCGGGATGGGTTCGCTCGGCGCAATGAAAGAAGGCAGCAAGGACCGCTACTTTCAGGAGAACGAAAGCAAACTGGTGCCCGAAGGGATCGAGGGAAGGGTACCCTATAAAGGTCCTTTGGCCGATATTGTCTACCAGCTGGTTGGCGGTCTGCGTTCGGGAATGGGCTATTGCGGTGCCCGAAATATTCAGGAATTGATTAACGATAGTTATTTTGTAAGGATTACTGGAGCAGGTCTCAGGGAAAGTCATCCCCATGATGTACAGATTACGAAAGAAGCACCCAACTATTCCATGTAACGCCCAAAATAAGGAAAGCGGACGGACGAAGCAGACTCGTCCGTCTTCTTTTTTTGAAAGGAGAGGTATGATAGAATATAAAAATGACTTGAATAAGGGAGTGTATAACGTGGGTAAGCTGTTTCAGAGGAAAAAGTGGTACATAACGGTTGTTTTATCCTTTATGCTGGCTTTTTCTTATATTTTTTCTCTGGTGAATCCGAATTTTGCCCGGGCAGCAGGGCCGGTCGATCTCAAGCTTAACGTAAAATCGGCGATTCTGATAGAAGCAGATACCGGACAGGTACTATACGAATACAATGCGGACGAGGCACTGCCTCCGGCCAGTATGTCGAAAATGATGACGGAATATCTGGTGCTGGAAAATATCAAGAACGGAAAATTAAGCTGGGATACTCCGGTAACTGCAAGCAAATATGCAGGAAGCGTCATTGGTTCCGGTCAATTGATCGCGGAAGGGGAAACTCTTTCGGTAAAAGATATGTTTTATAGTCTCTCCATCTATTCCGCCAATGATGCCGCGGTAGCCCTGGCAGAGAAAATTGGCGGAACCGAGGAGAACTTTGCCAATATGATGAATCAGAAAGCGAAGGAACTCGGATTATCCGATTCCGCCCATTTCATCAATGCAACGGGATTGACGCGCGCCGATATTGGACAGTACGCGCCCAAAAACATTCAAGGGGAGACGATGTTAAGCGCACGGGATACGGCGAAGCTGGCGGATCGCCTCTTGAAGGATCATCCGGAAATTCTGGATTTCACCAAGATCCCTTCCAAAAAACTAAGAGAAAGCGACAAGTCTCCAATGATCAATTGGAATTGGATGCTTGAAGGAAATATGAACAACCCCAACTTCAAAAATATCGCCTATCCTGGTCTGGACGGGCTGAAAACGGGACATACCAATGAGGCCGGCTATTGTTTTACCGGAACGGCAGTTCAGAATGGAATGCGGCTGATCAGCGTAGTCATGGGGACCAATTCGGAACGGGCCCGGTTTGATGAGACCCGCAAGCTATTGGATTACGGTTTTCAAAATTTTGAAAAGAAAACTGTACTGAATGCGCAGTCCTCCGTAGATGCGATGAAAACGGTGAAAGTCAAAAAAGGTGTCAAACTGGAGGTACCGGTAGTTACCGAAAAAGAGGTAACGTTTATTTTGAAAAAAGGAGCAAAGACAGAGGCTCTGGAGATCACAGGGCAACCGAAGGATGAGAGCACTTTAACCGCGCCCATCAAACAGGGAGATATTCTCGGTACCGTTACGGTCAGCTACAAAGACCCCGACACGAATCAGGTTCAGAAGCAGCAAGTTAATATGGTGGCGGCCGAACCAAACGATAAGGCCGGTTGGTTTAGGCTTTCCATGAGAGCGGTCAAAAATCTTTTTGTCGACCTATTCACCGGCATAAAAAATATGTTTTAGGGGATTTTTTATAAAAGGCGAACGGGTTGTTTAATTGGACGGGTTGATGTAAAATCTCATGTTAGGAGTTAAACCTTATACGGTGATATTGACGGAAAACAATCAGGAGGCCTGAATATGGAAACTGGAACATCGCGAGTGAAAAAAGGGATGGCGGAAATGCAAAAAGGCGGCGTCATTATGGACGTCATGAATGCTGAGCAGGCGAAAATCGCCGAAGCCGCCGGCGCTTCTGCGGTCATGGCTTTAGAACGGGTACCCGCCGATATTCGTGCGGCGGGGGGAGTCGCAAGAATGGCGGATCCTACGATTGTGGAGGAAGTAATGAAGGTCGTCTCCATCCCGGTCATGGCTAAAGCAAGAATCGGACATTACGTGGAGGCGAAGGTTCTGGAGGCGCTCGGTGTTGACTATATCGACGAGAGCGAGGTCCTTACGCCGGCCGACGAGGTGTTCCATATCAATAAAGCGGAATTTACGGTGCCGTTTGTTTGCGGAGCACGCGATCTTGGAGAAGCCCTCCGCCGGATCGGCGAAGGGGCGTCCATGATTCGCACCAAAGGGGAACCGGGAACGGGCAATATTGTGGAAGCGGTCCGGCATATGCGGATGATGGTCGGGCAAATCCGCAAAGTACAAGGCATGTCCAAGGATGAGCTGATGGCGGAAGCCAAAAATCTGGGTGCGCCGTACGAATTGCTTCTTCAAGTTCATGAAACGGGGAAACTGCCGGTGGTTAACTTTGCGGCTGGCGGAGTGGCCACTCCGGCGGATGCGGCTCTAATGATGCATTTGGGAGCGGATGGAGTGTTTGTCGGTTCCGGAATTTTCAAATCGGACAATCCGGAAAAATTCGCCAAAGCAATTGTGGAAGCTACCACTCATTATCAGGATTACGCATTGATCGCCGAGCTTTCCAAAAATCTTGGCACACCGATGAAAGGCATCGAGATCTCCAAACTGGAATCCTCCCAGAGAATGCAAGAACGCGGCTGGTAATCAAGGAAAGAAGGATCTTAAATGAAAATAGGGGTTTTGGCGTTACAAGGCGCAGTAACCGAGCATATTCGGGCTCTTGAGAAGGCAGGGGCAGAGGGCCTGTCCGTCAAAAAGGTTGAACAGTTGTCCGGGCTGGACGGTCTGATTATCCCCGGAGGAGAAAGCACCACGATTGGCAAACTTATGCGCGCTTATGGCTTTATGGAGGCCCTCCGGGATTTCTCTTCGCAATCGAAACCGATATTCGGGACTTGCGCCGGAATGATTGTCTTGGCCAAGGAGATTTCCGGCCAAACGGATGCTCATCTGCAGCTGATGGATATCAAAGTTGCCCGCAATGCGTTTGGACGGCAAAGAGAGAGCTTCGAAACTGATCTGCCGGTCAAAGGGATTGAGGGGGATGTGCGCGCCGTATTTATACGTGCCCCTTTGATCGAATCAGTCGGTCCGGAAGTACAGATTCTGTCTGTTTATCAAGACCGAATCGTTGCGGCAAGACAGGGACATCTTCTCGTCACTTCATTTCATCCGGAATTAACGGACGACAGCCGCATGCATCGCTATTTTGTAGAAATGGCGGAAGCTTACCGGGGACAGGCTTCTTCTTTGTAATCAATTTGCTGGACAAGCACCTTATGCATTTCCCCAGAGGGAAGGTATAGGGTGCTTTTCACCATAAAATTCCCCGATGGAGGGATTGTGTTGTTTGATGCCAAATTGCTTCGAAACGATCTAGCGAGGGTCCAGGCGGCGCTTGCTTCCCGCGGCAAGCCGCTTAAAGAACTCGATAAATTTTCGGATCTGGATTCAAGCCGCAGGCAGAAGCTGCAAGAAACCGAGCAGTTGAAAAATCGCCGCAATACCGTTTCCCAGGAAGTAGCCAAGCTTAAGAAATCGGGACAGGACGCGTCGGCGCTGATTGAGGAGATGCGCAAGGTCTCGGACCGGATCAAGCAGTTGGACGAAGAATTGAGAGAGTTGGAGGCCGAACTGCACTCCGTGCTGCTTTCCATACCCAATGTGCCGCATGAGAGCGTCCCAATCGGAGCCTCGGAAGCGGATAACGTGGAAATTCGCAGATGGGGAGAACCGGCTGTTTTTGATTTTGATCCCAAACCGCATTGGGAGCTGGCCCAGGATTTGGATATCGTTGATTTTGAGGCTGCCGCCAAGGTAACGGGCTCGAGATTTTCGTTTATGAAGGGCATGGGGGCCCGGCTGGAGAGGGCTTTGATCAATTTCATGATGGATTTGCACAGCGATCGGCACGGATACGAAGAAATATTGCCTCCTTACCTTGTAAATCGGGATTCTCTGACCGGAACAGGCCAGCTTCCGAAATTTGAGGAGGATGTCTTTAAAATTTGCGATACCGATTATTTCCTGATTCCGACCGCAGAGGTTCCGGTTACCAACTACTACCGTGAAGATATTTTGCGAGCGGAGGATCTGCCTAAATATTTTGTGGCTTACAGCGCCTGTTTCCGATCTGAAGCCGGAGCAGCGGGCAGGGATACCCGCGGGCTGATTCGCCAGCACCAGTTTAACAAAATTGAGCTGGTCAAATTTGTGAAACCGGAAGATTCCTACGGGGAATTGGAAAAATTGACCCGGGATGCGGAGACAGTCCTTCAACTTTTGAAGCTTCCTTATCGGGTGGTATCGCTTTGCACAGGTGATCTTTCCTTTACATCGGCCAAAACCTATGATTTGGAGGTATGGTTGCCGAGCGGGCAAACTTACCGGGAAATTTCCTCGTGCAGCAATTTCGAGGATTTTCAGGCGCGTAGGGCGAATATCCGTTTTCGGCGGGATCTTAACGGAAAACCCGAGTTTGTGCATACCCTGAATGGTTCCGGTCTTGCAATAGGGCGCACTGTGGCAGCGATTTTGGAAAATTATCAGCAATCGGATGGAAGCATTGGCATTCCTGAAGTTTTGCAGCCCTATATGAATGCGGCTACCCGTATCAGCCGAAAATAGATCTTGATCAGATAAACGGGAACGTGATAAAATAAAGTTTGTTGAACCTAGCTAGATGGATTGTTCCTTGGAGAATAATCCTTTTGGAGAGGTGGTCGAGTGGTTGAAGGCTCTGGTCTTGAAAACCAGCGAAGGGGTAACTCTTCCGTGGGTTCGAATCCCACCCTCTCCGCCATCTACATACAGCCAAAAAGTCATGACGTCGCAAAGCGCTCGTTGTGGCTTTTTTTATTTAATTTTGAATCCCGTGCAGGCCTTTGAATAAAAAGCGCGGCACATCCACACGTTAAGACAGTGGAGGTGGACAAAAGGAATGAAAAGCACCGATCGGCTTCAATTAAACCAGCAGGAATTGGTGAAAGCATGGAGACGAAATTTGCCGGGGTTTCTTGAAACGTCGGACAAGGCGGACATTCAGCCTGATGAAGCGGATCCCGAGGCCTTGCGCATTCATATCGACACAGCCGGCCGTACGGAATACAGTTTTGATTTCATTTGCAAATATTTGGACAGCCGTGAAGTGAAAGTCAATCTGGTCGATGCGGAAAAAAATGACCGGACAGTTGACGAAAGCCGGGAAACCGTTCAGCACTTGATTGAGGATTATATGCGGCATATCCATGAATGTGCGCAATCCCTGCATGAACTAACGCATGGATAAGGAGGGATTTCAATGAAACCGGATAAAAATTTGCAGAATGTCGTGAAAGATCTGGAAAAGCATCCGGTCAACGGCCATCAGGCCCAGCAACTGCAGCAGAATACCAATGACCGCAGACATCGGGATGCGCTAAATCACGATACAACCGGGAGGAAATAACCATGCCGAAAACCATTCCTCAACCCGTGAATCCTCCGGGAGGCCATAAAAATCAGGAGGAATCGCGGAACGTCAACGAACCGCTATCCGGCTCGAAAAAAGTAAAGAATCAAAATCATTCCCGTCATAATAACGGAGAAGGATAAAATTTTTGAATAAACCCAAGCAGCAGGGGAATAATACAATTGACGGTGAAAGAGAGAGGTGTGGTTCCGTTGAACCGTTCAGCGAAACAGCCGGAGTTGAATTCGACCCACTCTCGATAGAAACCGGAGGGATGTGCCAAAGACACGTTAGCGCGTATCTGCAACACAGGTATTGCTTAGCAATACACCCAACGTTTCGTCAAAGTGTGAAGATTCAAATCAATCATTCACCGTCGGGAGGGACCTTGAATAAGGTCCCTTTTTCGCTGTGGTTTTGCCGGAGAAAAGAAAAGCCGCAACCCGTTAAGAGCTGCGGCAATGAATGAATATCGAGACGACAGGATTTGAACCTGCGACCTCTTGGTCCCGAACCAAGCGCTCTACCAAGCTGAGCCACGTCTCGGCAAGACACAATAAGCATTATAGCATAAACATTGGAAAGGGCAACGGCTTTTTTCAACGAATGTGGCCGGTCAAATAAAGGAAACGAATGGTTTGGTAAAGAGCGTTCCCGAGAGGATTCGAACCTCCGACCTGCAGTTTAGGAAACTGTCGCTCTATCCTGCTGAGCTACGGGAACGCGAAACGAGTTTAATTATATCATATTTGTTTCCGGGAAGAAAGGGGCCAGTCTTTCCCAAGGGATGATTTTCCCCGCAGCCTGCGAAAAAATTGTGTCAATACCTGGCTGCACTCCTCTTGAAGCACTCCTCCTATCACCTCTGCCTGATGATTGAACCGCTGTTCTTCCAGCAAATTCATTAGCGTTCCCGCACATCCCGCCTTCGGATCCGGCGTGCCGAAGATGACTCTGCGAATCCGGGATTGGACAATGGCACCCGCGCACATTGGACAAGGCTCCAGCGTTACATACAAATCACAATCCAGCAGACGCCAGGCGTCCAGACGTTCGCTGGCTTCCCGTATGGCGATCATTTCCGCATGGGCAGTCGGATTCCGGCGAGTTTCACGCAAATTATGCCCACGGCCTATAATCATCCCGTCCTTGACGATGACGGCACCGATTGGCACTTCACGGAGAGCCTCGGCTTTCTGTGCTTCCGCCAATGCTTCCCGCATCCAACGCTCATATTCCTCCAAGCGGCACATCTCCTTATCCAGATTGTGGATTTGTTTCGAACATCCATTCGTTGTTAACATATTGTTGATAACTCTGTGGATAAGTGTCCGCTTATCCACGCTTATTGTATGAAATCCGTCAGGCCGCTGCAAGGGGATAAGCTCAAACACGAATGGCAACTGCCGAATATAATGGGGGCAAAGGAGGATGATCAACATGGCTGAGACCACGAGCAAAACCCCGATTCTAGGCATTCCGCAGGCGGATGCGAGCCAGATGATTCAGTTTGTAAGAGAAGTCAACCCGTCGGCCCCTGATTATGCGCAGCGATACCTCGACCTGGGGAGGCGTTACGGCATTCGGGGAGATCTGGCATACGCTCAATCCATCCTGGAGACCAATTATTGGCGGTTCGGCGGAAGTGTGCAGCCCCACCAAAACAATTTTGCCGGATTGGGGGCGACAGGCGGATCCGCTGCCGGGGCCAGCTTTCAAACCCCGGAACAGGGTATCGAAGCGCAAATGCAGCATCTGTACGGTTACGCCACGACGGCGCCGTTGCCGCCGGGTACGGTCATTGTCGATCCCCGGTTTCAGATCCTTCAGAACTCGGGACTTCGGGGGACAGCTCCGAACTGGGAAGATTTGAACGGAAAGTGGGCGGTTCCCGGGACGCAGTATGGGCAAAATATCGTTTCTTTATGGAGGAAGATCTTGTCTGTTCCGGTTTCGCCGAATTCGTGGAAGCGCGATGCGATGCAATGGCTCTCCGACCAGGGATTGATCAATTCGCCACATGATCCGGATGCTGCGGTGACCTGGGCGGAGCTGGGAACCGTGCTCAAAAGGCTTCGGGATCTTCCCTGATGGGGAGTCACGGCGAATAACGATTGTGTTTTCGGCACATTGTGCGATATAATAATATGATGGATTCTTCTAAATACTGTTGAACAAGGAGCTGTCACATATATGGCTTTGAAGGCAGGGATCGTCGGGCTTCCGAACGTCGGGAAATCGACGCTTTTCAATGCAATCACCCAGGCGGGCGCGGAATCGGCCAACTACCCGTTTTGCACCATCGATCCGAACGTGGGAGTCGTCGAAGTTCCCGACGAACGGCTGGGCCGCTTGGCCGATATTGTTCATCCGAACCGGATCGTGCCGACCGCCTTTGAATTTGTCGACATTGCCGGGCTGGTGAAAGGCGCGAGCAAGGGTGAAGGGCTGGGCAACAAATTTCTTGCCCATATCCGTGAAGTCGACGCCATTGTTCATGTGGTACGCTGTTTTCAGGACGAGAACATAACCCACGTTTCCGGTAAGGTGGACCCGATCGGGGATATCGAGACCATTAATCTTGAATTGATCCTGGCTGACCTCGAGACGGTGGAGAAACGGCTGGACCGCGCCCGCAAAAACATGAAAAGCGGAGACAAAAAGTATGCTCAGGAGGCCGATTGTCTGGAGCGCATAAGAGAAGCTTTATTCAATGACAAGCCTGCCCGGACGGTCGAATTGAACGACGAGGAGAAGCTTCTCCTGCGGGACCTGCATCTCCTGACTTCAAAGCCGGTTTTGTACGCCGCCAACGTCAGCGAATCGGAGGCGGCTAACGCCGACGGGAACGCCTACGTGCGAGAGGTCAAGGAATTTGCCGCCCGGGAAGGGGCGGAGGTCGTTCCCATCAGCGCCAAAGTGGAGTCCGAAATCGCCGAGTTGGAAGGCGAGGATAAAAAGATGTTCCTGGAAGAGCTGGGACTTCCGGAATCCGGACTGAACCGGCTGATCAAGGCCGCTTACCGTTTGCTTGGGTTATATACTTACTTCACCGCCGGTGTCCAGGAAGTACGTGCCTGGACGATTCGCCGGGGAACGAAAGCTCCGCAGGCGGCCGGCGTCATTCATACCGATTTCGAACGAGGGTTTATTCGTGCGGAAGTGGTCAGCTACGACGATCTGATTGCCTGCGGATCGATGAACGGCGCTAAAGAAAAGGGGCTGCTTCGGCTTGAGGGGAAAGATTACGTCGTACAAGACGGGGATGTCATGCATTTCCGCTTTAACGTATAAGTATACCAGCCAGGATAGAAAGGGGTGTTGACCATGTTGGATCGGCTTCAATCCCTGGCCGACCGGTACGAGAAGCTGAGCGAGCTGCTCTGCGATCCGGACGTGGCGAGTGACCCGGCCAAGCTCAGGGAATATTCCAAAGAACAATCCGATCTTCAGGAAGCGTATGATGCGTTCACAGAATATAAAAGCGTTACTGAACAATTGGAGTCGGCCAAGGCGATGCTGAACGAAAAGCTGGACGAGGACATGCGGGAACTCGTGAAGATGGAGCTGGACGAGCTCACAGGCCGCAAAGAGCAGCTTGAGGAACGTCTCAAAATTCTTATGCTGCCGAAGGATCCCAACGACGATAAAAACGTCATTATGGAAATCCGCGGAGCCGCCGGAGGCGATGAAGCCGCTTTGTTCGCGGCTGATTTATACCGGATGTATACGCGTTATGCGGACATGCAGGGATGGAAAACGGAAGTGCTTGAAGCGAATATGAGCGATCTCGGGGGATTCAAGGAAATTATATTCATGATTAGCGGAAAAGGGGCTTACAGCAAACTGAAATTCGAAAGCGGAGCCCATCGCGTGCAGCGCATACCGGCTACGGAATCGGGAGGGCGGATTCATACATCCACCTCGACCGTCGTGGTGATGCCCGAGGCGGAAGAATTGGAGATCGAGATTAACGAGAACGATATCCGTGTAGACACTTTCTGTTCCAGCGGAGCAGGGGGCCAGTCTGTCAACACGACAAAATCCGCGGTGCGCGTCACCCACATTCCGACGGGAATCGTGGCCACGTGCCAGGACGGCAAGTCGCAAAATTCGAACAAGGAAAAAGCGCTGCAGGTGCTCAGGGCCCGGATTTACGACATGATGCAGCAGCAGGAACAGGCCAAGTATGCCGATGAACGCAAAGCCAAGGTCGGCACCGGGGACCGCAGCGAGCGCATCCGCACTTACAATTTTCCGCAAAGCCGCGTTACCGACCACCGCATTGGTTTGACGCTGCATAAGCTGGATGCGGTGATGAATGGGGAACTCGACGAAATTATTTCGAGTCTGACCGTGGCAACCCAGGCGGAGCAATTGGGAAAAGGGGAGTAATTCTCTCATGAGCGCAAACAATCCCAGCATTCGGGAAGCCTTCCTTGAGGCTTCTTCTTTTTTGGAGCATCAAGGGGTGGCGGAGGCGAACCATTGCGCGGAGCTCCTGCTATGTCATCTTCTGGACTGCAGCCGTTCGGAATTGTTCCTGCGATGGCAGGATCCGTTTCCGTCCGCCCTGAAGGGCCGGTGGGGAGAGCTGCTCAGGCGCAAGGCGCAAGGGGAGCCGGTTCAATACCTGATCGGCGAGACCGAATTTTACGGGCTTCCATTCGCTGTAGGGCCGGCGGTCTTGATCCCCCGTCCGGAAACGGAACTGCTGGTGGAACGGATTCTGCAGATCGGCCGCCTTTTCTGGGCGCGGGACGGGAACAATCCGCCGGTGCTGGCCGATATCGGCACGGGAAGCGGGGCGATCGCCGTTACGATTGCCGTGCATTGTCCGCACTGGCTCGTCTATGCATCGGATCTTTCTGATCCCGCCCTGGAGATGGCCCGGCACAACGCGGTGAAAAACCGCGTGGAGGGAAGGATCCGGTTTTTATCCGGCGATCTGGTGGAGCCCTATGCTGCGCGAGGCCTGAACCCGGATATTCTGGTCTCCAATCCGCCCTATATCCCGACCGGGGATTTGCCCGGACTTCAGCGGGAAGTGAAGGATTTTGAACCGAGATCCGCCCTTGACGGCGGTGATGACGGCCTGTTCTTTTACCGCAGGCTGGTGAAGGAAACAAGGCGTTTGGAAAAGCGCCCCCGGTTGATCGGATTTGAGGTGGGGCTGGGCCAGGCGGAGGTGGTCGCCGGTTTGCTCCGCGAAGAAGGAGCCTGGCCGGGAATTGAAATTGTCCGGGATTTGGCGGGAATCCAACGGCATGTCATAGGGTTGGCGGACGATTTGCTAGATTGCTAGGTTTAACCTTCTCTCTCCATGTCCATACTAGAATTATCGAAAGGGAGAGGGAAGGAAGGGACGAGAATGGTTGTACGGATCATACCGCTGCAATGGTTCTATCTTGTTTTTGCATTTATGGTGATGATTGCCAGCTGGGAGACCAACAAATCGGCGGCGGCCGTGTTGAACCCGCCGATTCCCCAGGATTCCATTCGCCTGCGCATATTGGCCAATTCCGATACGATTGAAGATCAATGGGTCAAGCGGAAAGTGCGCGATGCGATTATAGATGAGATGAACCAATGGGTAGACCAGCCGAAAACGATCGAGGAAGCCCGGACAGCTA
>Ga0310828_1001580_pt1 | contig 12671 bp, 10 predicted proteins | sample WT_ome_3_FD_202242 | JGI IMG/M metagenome (GOLD analysis project Ga0310828, IMG submission 202242) | Sorghum-adapted microbial communities enriched on wild type (WT) sorghum from Joint BioEnergy Institute, Emeryville, California, United... ... | reverse complement strand
AAAGCAAAGTCGCGCATGGCCTGGGTCGCGCGCGGAGCCGCGGCCTGGATTGCATGCAGGAGCAGGCACTGCTCACGGCAATCGTTCAAAATCTGAAAAAACTATGCCGGTTTAAGAAGAAACGACCCCAAACCGGTATTTCGGCATGTCCAAAACCGAAATCCGTGATGATGGAGGCGGTGTCGGACCTGCTCATTTCGGCGTTGGTTGGGTTGTTTTCCTCTTTTTTCATGCCGAAGAGACGGATACAACTGACTTAAATCACCGGACTTCTAAAATTATGTGCCATATCCAATCATTTGCTTCCCAATCTCCATATGGCAAAGCTGTCAAGCAAAAAAAGACAAGAATCGCCACCAAACCGCACTGCCCTGAAAAGGCATGGCGGCTTGATGGCGAAGCGCTCCAGGTCGCATGATCCCAGGCAATTACAGGGCCGCCGCTTGTCCGCCGTCGATGTTCACCGAAGTGCCGGTAACATAAGAGGCCGCCTCCGAGACTAGAAATGCGATGACATTCGCCGCTTCATCGGCATCGCCGATCCTGCCGAGCGGAATGCCGTGCCCGGGATCTCTGGCGTACTCCTCCCAGGTCTTGTCCGGTGCCTGGGCCTTCCACATCCGTTCCACCTGGGCGCTGCGGATCGTGCCGATGCAGACGGTGTTGACCCGGATGCCGTACGCGCCGAGGTCCTTGCTCATCGCCTTGGTGAGCGCCATCCCGGCAGCGCGGCTGACGCTGGACGGCATGGACGAAGCGCCGGGCGTCTTCGCTCTGGAGGCCGTGACGTTGACGATCGCCCCGCCGCCCGCCCGTTTCATGTGCGGGATGGCCGCGCGGGAGCAGTTGATCGCCGCATGCAGCTTCAGGTCCAGATCGCCCGCCCAGTCCTCGGGCTCGATGTCCTCAAAGGGACGAGCCGCAGAGGTCCCGGCATTGTTGATCAGGATGTCCAGCCCGCCATAGGCCTGTACGGTTTCGGCTACCGCCCGCTCGCAGCCTTCTCTCGTCGTCACATCCGCCTGGATGAGCAGAGCGCCGCGTCCCGTCCGCTCGCGGATGATCGCGTTCGCCTCATCCAGCCCTTTCTGGCTCCTGGCACAGATCGCCACATCAGCCCCTTCCAGGATCAGGCGCACGGCGGTCGCCAGGCCGATGCCCTTGCTGCCGCCTGTGATCAGCGCTTTTTTGCCCGCAAGTCCCAATTCCATGTGCTATGCCTCCTTCATATCCAGATGCATCCGTCTGTCGAGATAGATTTGACAAGTGTCGTCAGGGGAGCGGTATGCGGTATTCGGAGTATTTCTCGATGATGTGTTCCCCCTCTGCATATACCCAGTGAAAGGCAAATTGATCTCCGGAATAGCCGGTGCGCGTCCGGATATCCGGAATGATCAGCGATTCCATATGGCTCTGCATCGTCTCCTGGATGACGCGGAAGCGCTCGATGTTGAGGTCGCGTTGCAATCGTGCCTCCTCGTAAGGGGCATTCTGGAGAAAATATTGCAACGCCACCTCATCATCCTCCATATCATCCGGCAGAGGCTGCCCGGAGCAGCGAAACACGTCTCTTACCGTCAGCAGCCAGTCCTCGTAAAGATTCATGTGTATCTGATTCAATGTGATCCCACCCTTTCATCCCTACATACGATAACACAGCGGGCGCATCCTCGTAAATGCAAGTCATAAAAAAACGGCAAAAGACGCATAATCACCGGTAACGTCAAAGATCGACAAAATTCTGCCTCCTCTTTACACAAAATTGCCAAGCGCATCCATTTCGTGACATTGATCACATTCGTCGCGAAGGATATAATATATAATGTAATTGGAAAATCTATGTAACCAATTTGCAAAACTCTGGAGGGATTCGCAATGAAACTGGCAGACAAAGTAGCAGTTGTAACCGGCGCCGCATCGGGCATGGGCAAGTCCATCGCCACCCTGTTCGCCAAGGAAGGAGCCAAGGTTGTCGCTGCCGACCTGAATCTGGAAGGCGTGCAGGCTGTCGTCAATGAGATCACGGCTGCAGGCGGCACGGCGGTGGCGGTTCAGGCCAACGTAGCCAAGGAAGAAGATATCCAGAACATGATCGATACAGCGGTGAATACATACGGCACACTGGACATCCTGGTCAACAACGCCGGCATCATGGACAACTTCATTCCGGCTGCGGAAGTGACGGACGAGCTCTGGGAGCGCGTGTTCGCGGTCAATACGACCAGCGTCATGCGGTCGACTCGCAAGGCGCTGCCGATCTTCCTCGAGAAGGGCAAGGGCGTGATCATCAACATCGCATCCATCGGCGGATTGTGCGGTTCGCGCGCGGGCGCCACATATACGGCATCCAAGCATGCGGTCATCGGCTTCACCAAGAACGTCGGCTTCCAATACGCGGACAAGGGCATCCGCTGCAACGCGATCGCTCCTGGCGGCGTCGCGACCAACATCCACACCACCTTCACGAACGTGAGCCAGTTCGGCATGGGCAAGGCTACTGCCGGAGCAAGCACGAATCCTCGTCAAGGCAATCCGGATGAGATCGCAACCGTTGCCCTGTTCCTCGCTTCCGATGATTCGAGCTTCGTGAACGGCACCGTCATCACGGCGGATGCAGGCTGGACCGCTTATTGATCCCCTGCCACCGGCCGCACGATAACAGCAAGACGCGAGATATGGCCGTCCGTTATGGACACAGGCCGCATCTCGCGTCATTTTTTTTGATGACCGTGGGAGCGTCCGTCACCCCCCCATTAATCCGATCGTTTTGATCATGATAGTTGGCAAAAATAGTATGAGTTTATTCAAATGAAGATCTGCCAGTCACGCGCTTAATTGCCCGATGACGAGCGCAGTCGCCCCGATGGCCACGGCATCATCCTGCAGTCGGCTTCTCCGGAACTTCACCTGATATTGCGGATAGTAATAGGTATTGTGGCGGGCGATGCGGATCGCGTCCTCGTAGAACACGTCGATGCTGCCCACGATCGGGCCGCCCAGGATCACCTGCTCGGGGTGGAGAATGTTCAGCAGGTTGGCCAGGCCGATGCCGAAGTACGAAGCCGCCTGGGTGAAAATCTCGCGCGCCAGCGGGTCGCCATCATGGTAGGCCCGTTCCAGATCCTCATAGGTCACGAACTCCGGTTTGCGGCACCGATCTCGCAGCAGCGTCTGCCTGCCCTGCTTCAGATAGGAGACGGCCACCCGCTCCAGGGCGTGCGAGGTGATGTACGATTCCCATGCGCCATAGTTGCCGCTGGCGCTGATCGGCGTTCGGCCATCGCTCTGGATGACCATCTGGCCGGCGGCGCCTTCCATATCGACCGCGCCATAGACGATCTTGCCTCCCACCATGACGGCTGAGCGGATGCCAACCCCCACATGCACATACAGCACATGCTGCGGGCGCTCCTCCGTATCGCTCCAATACTCGCCCAGCAGCGCCGTGTTCGCGCCATTGTCCAGCCAGACCGGCAGCGACAGCCTTTGCTCCAGCATCTCCCGGATCGGTACTTCATACCAGCCCGGCGCAGGAAAGCGCTCAGGCGCATGGATGACGCCGCGCACCCGATCAAGCGGTCCTACGGCGCCGACCCCTATCCCCAACACCTTCTTGGCCGGCAGACGGTGCCTCACCATCATCTGCCGCGCGGCTTCCTCCACTTCATCAAGCAGGCGTTCCGGCACCACCTCGGAGGTCATCTTCCAGACGACGCTGTCCAGCTTGTTCATCCGCATGTCGCAGAGGACGAGCCGGGATGTGCCGCGCGAGATGTCCAGGCCGAATATGTAACCGTAATCCGCGCGGATCTGATACAGCGTGGGTCGTCGTCCCCCGGTCGATTCGCCGAAGCCGGTCTCCTCGATCAGCCCTTCGCCGATCAGTTCCTCCAGCACGCGGGTCAATGTGCTGATCGTATATCCGCTCAATTCATGAAGCTCCTGCTTGGAGATGATCCCTATTAACCGGATCCATTCATAGACGTCCTTGCCCTTCCGGCTCGTGATGCGCTCACCCAGTGATGCCATCTTGTGATCGCCATCCTCTCGTCTCCAACTCGCAGCCGCCTGGTACAGAACCTGGCTGTCCCCGTTCCGTTCGACCGGCCGCATCATCTGCTTGGTGCAGATGGCTCCTGTTTCTTTCTCTCACTAGCTGTATAATACGATTCCAACCGCGCCGGAGGCAAGGATGATGTACACCGGATGGATGCGCATCCCGATTCATTTCCGTCACATCCTGTTCCAAGTCTCTTCCTGGTGCTGATTACAGCAAACTTTCATCCATTCTGGAATTATATTTTTTGCCTTTCACCCGAAAAACCGCACGATAATGAATCTTTTACACCAATGACCGGATTACTTTTAGTCATTATGGAACTATGTCGCCGATCATGTCATTTGCCGCCATCCCCTGCAGATGATTCTTCCTGTACTGCAGCGGCGAGACATGGGAGATCTGCTTGAACACGCGGCAGAAATGGTGGAGATTCTCGAAGCCCGCCATCTCGCAGATCGTCACCACCTTCTCGTTCGTCTCACGCAGCAGCCGCTGCGCTTCACGGATGCGCAACAGATTCACATAGTGGGTGAACGTGTAGCCGGTGTCCTGCTTGAACAGGCGGCACAGATAATATTTGCTGATCGCGAACCGCTCCGATACATCTTCCAGCTTCAGGGCAGGATCACGGAAGTTGGCGCTGATCCAGCCGATGATCTCCCGCAATGTCGGATGGAACACGTCGCGCTGCTCGCCGGATTGGGGTGTGATCCTGGCCGCGCGGATCAGCAGCTCCGCCAGCTGCAGCTTCAGATACAGCTCGGAGTGCGCGCGCTCGCCTTCAGCGTTGCTGAGCATCTCGAACAGCATCGACTCGATGCGCCTCCGCTCCTCATCCTGCAGGCGGATGACATAGCCGCCCTTTCTGAACAGTTGCGGCAGGATCCCGGTCAGCTCCCCGTACAGCGGCTCCAGAAACTCCTGCGGGAACTCGATCAGGATGCGCTCGTGATGGGAGATCCCCGTATCCCTCGTCTGATGCAGCGCATAGCGGTCGATGAACACCAGATCTCCGGCCTGCACGAGATGCATGCGATGGTCGATGAAATAGAAACGCTCGCCAGACAGCAGATAGTAGATCTCATACCGATCGTGAAAGTGGCTCTGCGCCATATCCATCTTCTCATCGTAGCGCGACCTGCCGACGACAATTTTGTGCTTCATGATCCAGCCCTCTCTTCCGACCATGGATAAACTCCTGCTCACATTATAGCAATATACGCAAACAATTACACGCTTTCAGCAAAATATACAAAGATTCATTAGCGTAAATTGACTATTCTGTTAGTAGAACATGAAGGAGGGAATCAAACCATGACACAAAGAAAAAGATACGCTCTTGTCGGTACAGGAGGCAGAGCAGAGTTCTTCTGGGGCAGTCTGGCCCGTGACTATCGCGAAACATCCGAGCTTGTCGCCTTCTGCGACATCAACCAGATTCGCATGAACTATTCGAACAAGCTGCTGCAGGAGAAATACGACCATCCGCCGGTTCCAACCTATACCGCTGATCGCTTCGACGACATGATCCGCGAGCAGAAGCCGGATTACGTCATCGTAACGTCCATCGACCGCACGCATCATACTTACATCATCCGTGCGATGGAGCTGGGCTGTGACGTCATCTCCGAGAAGCCGATGACGATCGACGAAGAGAAATGCCAGGAGATCCTTGACGCGGTCAAGCGGACAGGCCGCAAGCTGCGCGTCACCTTCAACTACCGTTATGCTCCGCATAACTCGAAGATTCGCGAACTGATCCGCGACGGCGTGATCGGTGAGGTATATTCCGTGCACTTCGAATGGCTGCTGAACACGCAGCACGGCGCTGACTACTTCCGCAGATGGCACCGCGACAAGCGCAACAGCGGCGGGCTGCTCGTGCACAAGTCGACTCACCACTTCGACCTGGTGAACTTCTGGCTCGGCACGCAGCCGAAGAAAGTCTTCGCCCTGGGCGGACTCCGCTTCTACGGACGCGAGAATGCGGAGCGCAGGGGCGAAACGAAGTTTTATCAACGCGCGCATGGCAGCGAGAACGCGAAGAACGATCCATTCGCCCTGCATCTCGAGGAGAATCCGCATCTGAAGAGCATGTACCTGGATGCGGAATCGGAAGACGGATACCAGAGAGACCAGAGCGTATTTGGCGACGGCATCAGCATCGAAGATACGATGGGCGTGCTCGTGGAATACAAGAACAAGGCGATCCTGACCTATTCGCTCAATGCGTACCTGCCCTGGGAAGGCTTCAACGTCGTGTTCAACGGCAGCAAGGGCCGGATCGAAGTGAAGGTCGTCGAGCAATCGTACATCAACTCCGGTGGCGACAAGGCGCTTGAGGGTGCGGTTGTCGGCAAGACGATCAATGTGTTCCCGATGTTCGGCGAGCCATACAACGTGCCGATCGAAGAAGGGGTGGGCGGTCACGGCGGCGGCGACCCGATCCTGCTGAACGACCTGTTCGGCACGCCGATCGACGATCCGCTCAATCGCGCGGCCAGCCATATCGACGGCGCCATGTCCATCCTGACCGGCATCGCGGGCAATATCTCGATGCGCACCGGACAACCGGTCCTGGTCGACCAACTCGTGAAGTTCTGATCGATCTTCTCCATACATGACAATGGCAGAGGCGCCATCTCATCCGCGGCGGCGGACGGATAGCGCCTTCTGTCTATAAGCAATATCAGCACCCTTCCATATGACAGCGCGAGCCTCTCCATCCCGCATCGTCCGAACATGACCGAACAGGATGGAGAGCTCCAAGCCAAGGAGGAGGACCCGGACATTGAATGAGCACCAGGATGGGGGCAGCTGGAAGCTGCGGGTTTCGGCGAATGGCAGATTTCTGATCACTGGGGCTGGCGAACCTTTCTTCTGGCTGGCGGATACGGCCTGGCTGTTGCACCGACTGACGCGCGAGGAGATTCGCGACTATTATGCGGATCGCAAGGCCAAGGGCTTCAACGTCGTGCAGGTGATGGCCGTTCATTCTCCGGATACCCCGAATATATACGGCTCGTTGCCATTAGTCGACCGGGACTTGACGCGGCCCGATCCGGGCAGCACGGGAAGCCGTGACGGCTATTGGGAACACCTCGACTATATCGTTGATACCGCCAGGGAATATGGTCTGTATATCGCTCTGGTCGCGGTCTGGGGAAGCCTTGTGTCCCGCACTGACGGACTCTCGGCCGAGCAGGCCATGATCAACGGCAGGTGGCTGGCCGAACGCTACCGGAGCAGGCCGAACCTGATCTGGATCATCGGCGGCGACGCGCATGGCCACAGGCGAATGGAGGTCTGGCTTGCCCTTGCCCATGCGATTCGCAGCGCAGATCCGGATCATCTGATGACGTACCATCCCTTCGGACGGACCCAATCCTCGACCTGGTTCCATCATGAGCCGTGGCTGGACTTCAACATGTTTCAGTCAGGACACACCCGATACGACCAGATCGGGAAAGATCACCCGAGCACCTGGCGGGGCGAGGACAACTGGCGATATGTGCAGGAGGATTACGCCCGCTGGCCGGCCAAGCCGACGCTGGATGGCGAGCCTTCCTATGAAGGCATCCCGCAGGGATTGCATGATTCGAGCCAGCCCCTGTGGCAGGCTGAGGATGTGCGGCGGTATGCGTACTGGTCCGTGTCTCCGGAGCATGCGGCCATACGTATGGGCACAACGCCGTCATGCAGATGCACAAGCCGCAGTTTGCGCCGGGCAACTACGGCGTCAGGCAGTTCTGGCATGAAGCGATTCATGCGGACGGCGCCGGACAGATGCAGCACCTGAAACATCTGATGCTGTCGCGGCCCTATCTGGTGAGATTCCCTGATCAGACGATCATCGACGGCGATCCCGGCTGGCGCTATGATCATATCCGGGCGACGCGCGGCGAGGATTATGCTTTCCTGTACACCTATACGGGAAGGCCGTTCACCGTCAGGCTTGGCGTCTTGTCCGGCACGGTGCTCAGGGCCTGGTGGTACGATCCGCGCAGCGGCTTAAGCCAGCTGATCGGCGAGATCCGCAACAGCGGCGACGCGACCTTCCTTCCGCCCGGTGGGGAACCGGCGCCGGGCAACGACTGGGTGCTCGTGCTCGACGACGCGGACCGGAAGTACGGAGCTCCCGGGAAGCTGTCCTGAACAGCACCTGATCTAAAAAGAAGGCTGTCCGTTGACGGACAGCCTTCTTGATGATTAGCCAGCGGTTCTCGAGAACGACTGAAGCTCGCCGGACTGCAGCTGATACATCTGATAATACCGGCCCCGCTTCTCCATCAGCTGGTCGTGGTTCCCGCGTTCCACGATCTCGCCGCGATCCAGGACGAGGATCAGGTCGGCATTCCTGATCGTCGACAGTCGGTGGGCGATGACGAAGGTCGTCCGCCCCCTCTTCACGACCTCCAGCGCATCCTGGATGATCGCCTCCGTCTCGGTGTCGATGTTCGACGTGGCTTCGTCCAGGATGAGGATCGCCGGGTTGAACACGAGCGCCCTGGCGAAGGAGATGAGCTGTCTCTCGCCTACGGACAGCGTGCCGCCATTCTCGTTCACCGGTTCGTCGAGCCCGCGCGGCAGACGCTTCAGCATCCGCTCGGCGCCAACTTCCTTCAGCGCCTGCTCGACCTGCTCGCGCGTGATCGAGGGATCGCCGAGCGTCACGTTGGACATGATCGTGCCGGTGAACAGGAACGGGTCCTGCAGCACGATCCCCATATGCTCGCGCATCGCCTGACGCGGGATGTCGCGGGTATCGACCCCGTCGATGGTGATGCTCCCCTTGTGCACGTCGTAGAACCGGAACAGCAGGTTGATGATGGAGCTCTTGCCCGATCCGGTATGACCGACCAGCGCCACTGTCTGGCCCTGCTTCGCTTCGAAGTTGATCCCCTTCAGCACATAGTCGTTGTCCTTGTAGGCGAACCAGACGTCGCGGAATTCCACATCTCCCTTGTAGCGGGGGATCTGCTGCTCCGAGACATCCTCGCCCTCTTCATCCATCAGCACGAACACGCGCTCCGCGGAGACGATCGCCGTCTCCAGGTTCGGCAGCTGGTTGATGATGTTGACCACCGGCTGGAACAGGCGGTTCAGATAGTCGACGAAGGCGTACAGCACGCCGACGGTGATCACGCCTTCAACGCCGGACAGCCGGACTCCGCCGAAGTACCAGACCATCGCGATCATGGCCAGGTTGCGGACGACGCCGATCAGGTTGAAGCCGGTCAGGGTGTTCAGGTTGAGCATCTTGTTGCGGAAGTTGAAATGCCGGGTATTGTGCTGCTCAAACTCCTGGAACACCTGATCCTCCTTGCGAAACGCCTGGATCAGCGACATCCCCTGGATCGATTCGTTGATCATGCCGTTCATCTCGCTGACCTCGCTGCGGATGACCCGGTTATACCGGCGCGCGAACTTGCGGTAGATGTACACCCACAGGCCGAGCAGCGGGATGATGAACAGGCTGATCAGGGCGAGCCGCACATCCAGCAGGAACAGCATGCCGAAGATGCCGGCCATGGTCACCACGCCCGAGAAGACGTTCGCCAGAACATTCACATACAGGTCGCGGATCGTCTCCGTGTCGTTGGTGATTCTGGACACGACCTTGCCTGCCGGCAGGTTGTCGAAGTAGCGGATCGGCAGACGATGGATCTGGGCGAACGCCTGCGTGCGGATGTTGCGGATGATGCGGTTGGCCGCATACTGCAGGTAATACCGCTGCCCGTAGCTGAAGATCGCCGAGATGATGATCAGGCCGAAATAGAACACGCTAAGGCGCAATACGCCGTTCAATTCCGTCATGAAGAACGGGAATACTTCGCTGATGGACATCGGTTCAGCCGCGTACTCCGCCACCGTCCCGTCCTCCGCGGTGATGCGCACGATGCCGTCGGCATAGCTTCGCGAGCCGTCGAAGGCGATCGGCCGCGGTATCCAGTAGAACTCGTTGCCGATCTGGAGGATGCGTACCTCCGCTCCCTGCTCCTCGCCTTCCGCGAACCGGTCCGCCCTCTTGTACAGGGTGCCTTCGCGGCTGACCGCGAAGGAATCGTCCACCGTCGCCTCATGCCAGGGGGTCTCGATGCCGGCGATGTGCTCGTCGATGATCCGCTTCGCCACCAGCGGCCCGGCGATGTCGGTGCCGACCGCGATGAACAGCATGAGGAGCGCGAGGATCAGGATTTTCCTGAATGGCAAGGCGTAGCGGACCAGCCGTCTGCCCGCCTTGATGTCACTCCTCGATCTCCGGTCTATATCAAGCTCGAATTGGTCATTGTCGTAGCTCATAAATCAATCACTCATTTCCGCTCAGTTTCTCTTCCATTTGCTGCCGCTCGAACTGCTCCTTGTACCAGCCGCCCAGCGCCATCAGCTGCTCATGCGTGCCGCGCTCGATGATCCTCCCTTCGTCGAGGACGAGGATCAGATCGGCATGCAGCACGGCGGACATGCGGTGAGTGGCGATCAGCGTCGTCTTGCCGCTGCGGACGCGGCGGATGTTGGCGATGATCTCCGCCTCCGTGCGCGCGTCAACCGCTGACAGCGCATCGTCGAGGATGAGGATCGGCGGATCCGCGATGAGCGCCCGGGCGATGGAGGCCCGTTGCTTCTGTCCGCCGGACAGGGCCACCCCCTTCTCGCCGACGAGCGTATCCAGCCCTTGCGGCAGGTAAGCCAGGTCCTTCTCCAGCGCGGACATATCCAGCGCGGTGGCCAGCTCCTCCTCCGTTGCCGCGTGATTGGCGAACTTGATGTTGTCCCTGAGCGGCTTCGAGAACAGGAATTGCTGCTGCGGCACGTATCCGTACCAGCTCTTGAGCCGGTCGAAGCTGATCCGGTCGATCGGCACGCCGGAGATCGTGATCGAGCCTTTGCCCGGCGGATATTCGCGCAGCAGTTGCTTGATCAGCGTCGTCTTGCCGCTGCCGGTGCGCCCGACGATGCCGATAGTCTGGCCTCGCTCGATCGAGAAAGTGACGTCGACGAGATTGTCGACCGAGGAAGTCGGGTAGCGGAACGTCACATTCCGGAACTCGATGCGATCCGGCTCCTTCACATCGACAGGTTCGGCCGGCTCCTTCACGTCCTCCTTGGTGAACAGCGTCTCGTTGACCCGGTCCATGCTGGCGTTGCCCCGCTGCAGGACATTGATCATCTCGCCGATCGCGAACATCGGCCAGATGAGATAGCCGAGGTACACGTTGAAGGTGACGAGCACGCCGATCGTGATCTCCCCGTGATAGACGAGGTAAGCTCCGTAGCACAGGCCGATCAGGTAACTGATCCCGACGAGGATCTTGACCGTTGGCTCGAACAGCGAGTCGATGCGCACAACGGCAAGGTTTTTGTTGAACACGTCCTCCGTGACTTCCGCGAACTTCCTCTCCGATGACTTCTCTTGCACGTAGGCGCGGATGACGCGGATGCCCGACACCGTCTCCAGCACGTCGTCATTCATCTTGCCGAAGGCATCCTGCGCTTCGGTGAAGCGGTTGTGGATCCAGTTTCCGTACATGTTGGCGAGGTAAGCCAGGACAGGCAGAGGCAGGATCGCCGCCAGCGTCAGCTTCCACGAGATGAATGCGCTCATCGCCACGATGATCGCCGCCATCCAGAGGGTCGAGTCGATCATCGTCATGATGCCGAAGCCGGCTGTCATCGACACGGCGTTCAGGTCATTGGTGGCGCGCGCCATCAGGTCGCCCGTGCGGTTGCGCTCGTAGAAGCTCGGCGTCATCTTGAGCAGATGGCGCAGGAACCTGGAACGGAGGATGCGCTCGACAAGCACCGCTCCCCCGAACAGCCGGTATATGCCGACATAGTTGACGATATAGGTGATGATGGTAATCGACGCGATCAGCACCAGCGTCATCGTCAGACTCCGCCAGGTGAGCGTCCCGGTAGCGATCTCGTCGATCGATGTGCCGATCAGCATCGGCGGGATCAGCTCGGTGATGCTCGAGATGAGCATGCAGATGACGGCGATCGTATACCGTTTCCATTGGTCTTTGAAGAACCAGCCTAATTTGAACAAAACGCTGAACATGATCTGTTGTCTCTCCTTATAATCTCTCTCAGACCCGAACATTCATTCTGATTGGATCATACCAGAACAGATGTTCCCGATCGATAGTCTCACAGGAATGATGCCAACTCTCCCCGAAGAACGAAAAAAGGCACACTGCCTCCGCAATGTGCACTTATGCGTGAACGCAAAAATAAAAAAGCGCACGCTGCGGATGCTGCAGCCTGCGCTCGGATAAACGTAAACCCGTTAAAGGGACCAAAGGAGTAATACCCCTATCCGTTCGTTCGTCCGGGAGGCTGCATCAAAACCCATGATATGACCATTAAGCAATTTGATTTCGAGATTTCTCATGGTGATGTACCCTCCTTTCATGGACTTTAATGATTCCTTCGGTAAAATTATCATGAACAGACTGCGGCTGTCAATAAGAATTTTTGATTTGTCTGAGTCAAGTCAGCGTGGGCACCTTATTGGGGATGCTGGATCACAACCGAAAAAAGAGCCAATCCCTTGTTAGCGATTTCAGTTTTTCTTCTTTCAGGAACTGCTTTAGGTCTCTGGTATCAG
>Ga0310828_1001579_pt1 | contig 12672 bp, 12 predicted proteins | sample WT_ome_3_FD_202242 | JGI IMG/M metagenome (GOLD analysis project Ga0310828, IMG submission 202242) | Sorghum-adapted microbial communities enriched on wild type (WT) sorghum from Joint BioEnergy Institute, Emeryville, California, United... ... | reverse complement strand
TCGAGCCAGGACAGCTCCCGGTTGAGGTACCGGTCCTCGGGCAGGGGCTCCTCCAGCGGCGCCGGTGCCGGGCGGGGGAGGGGCGCGAACCGCCCGTCGGGGGTGCGTGGCCTGGTCACTCAGCAATCATGACGCGGGGCCGGTTTTCGCGTCATCACCGCGACCCGGGACGGGCCACCCGAACGTCATCATCCCGGGCCGGGACGGGTTATCCGAAGGTCGGTAGCGTCACCCGCGCGATCCGGCCCGATTCGTCGTGCTCGATACGCAGGCGTTGGCCCACGCGCAGCGTCCGCAGCCCGGAGGCGTCGAAGGCGGTCGCCGGGAACTCGATCCGCGTGCCGTCGTCGAGCAGCAGCGTGCCGCTGCGCGTCTGCGCGTCGTACGTGGCCACCGTGCCCTGCATACCCGCGACTTTACTCAGCGACGCGAGCAGGCGGGCGGTCCGCGGGCCGAGGCCCAGCCGGGCCGCGTCGGCGAGGTCGGCGTCGGTGTCCACGTCCCGGCGCAGCGTCGGCCAGTCGCCGTGCAGCGGGCGGGCGCCGGAGGCGGCGTGCGCGGCCGCCGATCCGGGTCCGAAGCGCGGATCCAACTCGGCGCCGGGCGCTGCCGCCAACAGCGTGGTCCCGGTGCCGCTGGCATCGGCGACGTACGCCCGGCCCGGGTCCGCCGACGCGGCGGCCAGCGCGCCGGCCAGGTCCGCCGGGCGCAGGGCGGGCAGGTCCGCGGCGAGCGCGCCAATCCAGTGACCGGTCCGGTACGCGGACGCGGCGCCGAACCGAAGCGCCGCGTTCAGCCCGGCCCGGGGCTCGTCCGGCAGCACCCGGGCGCCCAGCGCGGCCGCCTCCCGGCCGACCGCCGGATCGTCGCAGACCACGCAGACCTCCGCGCAGTGCCGGGCCGCGGCCACCGTGTCCAGCGCGAGCGCGAGGACCAACCGCTCGTGCGGTACCGACGGCAACGCCCCGCGCAGCCGTGTTTTCGCCGCGCCGAGCGGTTTGACCGGTATCACGAGGGTCCAGGCAGGGCTACCCACGCCTGCCATCCTGCCCCACCCCCTGGCTGGCCCGCCGCGTCGCCGAACAGGCATGATTCGCTCGGGGGGTTGCCGCCGGGCAGACCATGCTTGCGCATCTTTCAGGGAAAGTGCGGGAACACCGGCGGCGGGGGACCGCGGAGAGGAGGAGTCGTGGCGCGACGCAGGCTGGGATTCTGGCGGCGGCTCGTCTGGGCCGTGGTCAAGCCCGCGCTGACCGTGCTGACCAAACGGACCTGGTCCGGGATGGAGCACGTGCCAGCGAGCGGTGGCGTGATCCTGGTGGCCAACCACATCTCGCACGCGGACCCGCTGGTCGTCGCCCACTTCGTCTACGACGCGGGCCGGTGGCCGCAGTTCCTGGCCAAGCAGAGCCTGTTCGAGGTGTGGCCGCTCGGCTGGCTGCTGCGGCAGGTGCGGCAGATCCCGGTGCACCGCGGCACCGTCGACGCGGCCAAGGCGCTGGAGGCCGCGATCACCGCGGTCAAGGCCGGGGACGGGGTGATCATCTACCCGGAGGGCAGCACCACCAAGGAGCCGGATCTGTGGCCGATGCGCGGCAAGACCGGCGCTGCCCGGCTCGCGCTGCTCACCGGCGCCCCGGTGATCCCCATAGTGACCTGGGGAGCGGAGCGGATCTTCGACCCGCGGACCAAGGCGCTGCGGATCCGCCCGCGGATGCCGGTCACGGTGGTTGCCGGCCCACCCATCGACCTGTCCCGGTGGGCGGGTACCACGCCGAGCAAGGCGGTGCTGCACGAGATGACCGACGCGATCATGGAGCGGCTGCGCGAGATGCTCGCCGAGGTGCGCGGCGCGCCGGCGCCGCCGATCTACGCGCCCCCCAACGGCCGCGTCCGCGCCGAGCCGCAACCCCCGCGCCCCGCCGGCCGGCAGGCCGAGGGTCGGCCGTGAGCGGGACGCGGTTGCGCGCCGCCGTGCTCGGCGCCGGATCCTGGGGTACGGCCTTCGCCAAGGTGCTCGCGGACGCGGGTACCGAGGTGACCATCTGGGCCCGCCGCCCCGGCGTGGCCAACGAGATCCGCCAGCGCCGCCGCAACAGCGAATACCTGCCCGGCGTACGCCTGCCCGACCGGGTCACCGCCACCGCGGTCGCCACCGAGGCGCTGGACGGCGCCGACCTGGTCGCGCTCGCCGTGCCGTCGCAGACGCTGCGCGGGGTGCTGGCCGACTGGGCCGGCGCGGTCGCTCCGGAGGCCACCCTGGTCAGCCTGATGAAGGGCATCGAGCTGGGCACCACCAAGCGGATGAGCGAGGTGGTGATCGAGGCGGCCGGGGTCAAGCCGGACCGGGTGGTGGTGGTCAGCGGGCCCAACCTGGCCCCCGAAATCGCCGCCGAGCAGCCGGCCGCGACCGTGGTGGCGTGCATCGACCCCGACCGGGCCGCGCTGGTGCAGCGGGCGATCGCCACCCCGTACCTGCGGCCGTACACCAACGACGACGTGATCGGCTGCGAGCTGGGCGGCGCGGTGAAGAACGCGATCGCGCTGGCGTACGGAATCGCCACCGCGATGCGGTTCGGCGACAACACCAAGGCCAGCCTGATAACCCGGGGGCTGGCCGAGACGGCCCGGCTGGGCGTGGCGCTCGGCGCCGATCCGCGCACCTTCGCCGGGCTGGCCGGCCTCGGCGATTTGGTGGCCACCTGCTCCTCGCCGCTGTCCCGCAACCGCACCTTCGGCGAGCACCTCGGCCGCGGCGAGACCCTGGAACAGGCCCAGCTCGCCACCCGGCAGACCGCCGAGGGCGTGAAGAGCTGCCTGGCCATCCGCGACCTGGCCCGCGACCACGGGGTGGAGATGCCGATCACCGAACAGGTGGAGCGGATCTGCCACGAGGGCCTGGACCCCCGGCTCGCGGTGACCGCGCTGATGAGCCGGGAGACCAAGCCCGAGTAGCCGGCGCCCACGCCGGCACCGGACGGACAGCCAGGATGGACAGCATGGACGAGGCGTACAGCGACGGCACGCGGGTGGTGCGCGCCGGGTTGCCCGAGCCGGTGCCGGGCGAGCCGTTCCTGCCCGGCCCGGTCTTCGCCGCGCCGTACCACCTGGATCCGGTCGCCGGGCCGGCGGCCGCGCCGAACGGCTACGGCCGGCCGGACAACCCGACCCGCCGCCGGCTGGAGGCCGCCATCGGCTCGCTGGAGGGCGGCGAGTGCCTGACCTTCGCCTCCGGGCAGGCGGCGATCACCGGCCTGCTGCTGGCCGTCCTGCGCCCGGGTGACACCGTCGTGCTGCCGGCCGACGGTTACTACACCGTGCGCGCGTTCGCCCGGTCGACTCTGGACCGGATCGGGGTGCCGGTACGGCTGGCCCGCACCGCCGGCCCGTACCCGTCCTTCGCCGGCGTCCGGCTGGTCCTGCTGGAGACGCCGGCCAACCCCGGACTGGACGTGTGTGACCTGGCCGCGCTGGCCGCGGCGGCGCACGCGGCCGGCGCGCTGGTCGCCGTCGACAACACCACCGCCACCCCGCTCGGCCAGCGCCCGCTGGACCTCGGCGCCGACGTGGTGCTCGCCTCCGGGACCAAGGCGTTGACCGGCCATTCCGACCTGCTGCTGGGGTATGCGGCGACCCGGGACGCCGGGCTGCTGGAGTCGCTGCGGACCTGGCGCAACCAGACCGGCGCGATCCCCGGCGCCTTCGACGCGTGGCTGGCCCACCGCTCCTTGGCCACATTGGATCTGCGGCTGGCCCGGCAGTCGGCCAACGCGGCCGCGGTCGCCGCGGCGCTGGCCCGGCACCCGCTGGTCAGCGGGGTGCGCTGGCCCGGCCTGCCGGACGACCCGGCATACCAGGTGGCGCGGCGCCAGATGCGGCGCATCCCGGGCATCGTGTCGTTCGAGCTGCCCTCGGCCGCGCACGTGGCCCGGTTCCTCTCCGCCGCCCGGCTGGTCGCCGCCGCGACCTCGTTCGGCGGCCTGCACACCACCGCCGATCGGCGCGCTCAATGGGGTGATGACGTCGGCGAGGGCTTCCTGCGGCTGTCCTGCGGTTGCGAGGACACCGCCGACCTGGTGGCCGACATCACCGGCGCGCTGGACCAGGTTTCCACCGGCGGGTGACCGGATCACCGGCCGCGTGTAGACCTGGCCTGCAGGGTATGGTCACCGGGGTGACGAGCCCACGGAAGACGCGCGTCGCCGTTGTTTTCGGCGGACGCAGCACGGAGCACGCCATCTCCTGCGTGAGCGCGGGCAGCATCCTCACCGCGCTGGATCCGGACGAGTTCGAAGTGGTGCCGGTCGGGATCACGCGCACCGGTCGCTGGGTGCTCACCAACGGTGACCCGGCGCAGCTGAGCATCACCGGCCGCCGGCTCCCGGAGATCACCGCCGACGGCGGGGCGGCGGTGGTGCTCACCGGCGACGCGAACGAGCGCGGGCTGATCGTCCTCGACCCGGCCGACGGCCCCCGGGCGCTCGGCGACGTGGACGTGGTGTTCCCGGCACTGCACGGCACGTACGGCGAGGACGGCACCATCCAGGGGCTGCTGGAGATGGCCGGGGTGCCGTACGTCGGCTCCAATGTCTTCGCGTCCGCGGCCGCGATGGACAAGGAGTTCACCAAGAAGCTCGCCGAGGTGTCCGGTATCCCGGTCGGGCCGTACGCCGTGCTGCGCGCCGGCAGCACGCTCTCCGACGCGGATCGCGAGCGGCTCGGGCTGCCGGTGTTCGTCAAGCCGGCCCGCGCCGGCTCCTCGTACGGCATCACCAAGGTCTCCGACTGGGCGGACCTGGACCGCGCGCTGGCCACCGCCCGCGAGGTCGACCCGAAGGTCCTGGTGGAGGCGGCCATCGTGGGCCGGGAGATCGAGTGCGGGGTGCTGGAGGGGGAGTACGGCGGGCCGCCGGAGGCGTCCCTGCTGGCCGAGGTGCGGGTGAACGGCCGGGAGTTCTACGACTTCGAGGCGAAGTACCTCGACGACGGCCTGGAGGTGGACATCCCGGCCGACCTGCCGGAGCGGGTCACCCGCCAGATCCAGGACTACGCCTGCCGCACGTTCACCGCACTGGACTGTGCCGGGCTGGCCCGGGTGGACTTCTTCGTCACCCCGGAGCTGGACGTCTACCTCAACGAGATCAACACGATGCCCGGCTTCACCCCGATGTCGATCTTCCCGATGGTCTGGGCGGCCACCGGTATCGAGTACCCGAAGCTGGTCACCCGGTTGATCCGGACCGCGCAGCGCCGCGGCAGCGGGCTGCACTGATCTGCGGCAGCACTGCGGCGGCGGGCTGCGCTGGTCTGCGGCAGCACTGCGGCGGCGGGCTGCGCTGGTCTGCGGCAGCACTGCGGCGGCGGGCTGCACCGACCCGAAGCGGCGGGTTCAACGGCAGCCTCTGATCCGCCGCGGCCGGTTCAGCGGCAGCCGTACGGGAGCTGGCCGGTGGACGGTACCGCCGCGGCGACCGGGGTGGAGAACTCGATCACCCACTGGCCGGGCTGGTCGTAGCTCGCCGGCACGGTGACCGTGACCGGCACCTCCCGGCCCAGCGTGGTCCACACCGATCCGGTCGGCCCCTTCGCCGCGTACCAGCACACGCCGTCGAGCGGATACACCGTGTCGGTCGGGGGGAAGGAGGGCACCTTCGTGCCGCAGGCGAGCGTGATGGCCGGATCGCCGTACGCCGCGTTCTGCTCGGGTCCGGCGGTAACCGGGCGCTGGGCCCGATCCCGGATCTTGTCGGGGAGCTGGGAGAGCAGCGCGCGGCAGACGATGGCCTGGCGGGGGGTCAGCTGTGGCGCCGCCATCGTCACCGGGCCGGTGGCCTGGGGTCGCGGGCTCGGTGACGCGGCCGGGTCGCCGCCCCCGTTCGCCCCGCCGACCAGGACGAACAGCAGCGCACCAACGAGCAGCACGACCGGGACGGTGATGATGGTCGCCAGCCGGGCCGCGCTTTTGGTGATCTCGTCGGCCACCTACAGGTGCACCACCGAACAGGTCAGCGTGCGGGTGATGCCGGGCACCAGCTGCACCTTGCTAACGATCATCTTGCCAAGCTCATCCACGGTGCGGGCCTCGGTGAGGACCACCACATCGTACGGGCCGGTGACCGCGTCCACCCGGACCACTCCGGTGATGTCCTGGATCGCGGTGGCCACGTCACGGGCCTTTCCGACCTCAGTCTGGATGAGGATGTATGCCTGGACCACGATCCCCACCCCTCCTCCAGCGCCATTGCCCGTGAAAATACCGTACGGAGCGTGCCTGACCGATGGCAGAGCTTACCTGGATTTCAATGACTGTCGAGATCCGTAAAGGATATCTATGAGCCTGGCGGAGACCGGAGAGTTCGGGCTGATCCGGCGGATCACCGCGCGGCTGGGCGGCGGACCCACCTGCCTGCTCGGCCCGGGTGACGACGCGGCCCTGGTGGCGGCACCGGACGGGCGCGTCGTGGTCACCACCGACGTGCTGGTCGAGGCGCGGCATTTCCGCCGGGACTGGAGCGGGCCACGGGACATCGGCCACCGGGCGGCCGCGGCGAACCTGGCCGACGTGGTGGCCATGGGCGCCGCGCCGACCGCGTTGCTGGTCGCCCTGTGCGCCCCGCCCGACCTGGACGCGGACTGGGCCGAGCAGTTCGCCGACGGGCTCGCCGCGGAGGCGGCCCTGGTCGGCGCGAGCGTGGTGGGCGGGGACGTGTCGGCCAGCCCGACGCTGACCCTCGCGGTGACCGCGCTCGGCGACCTGGGCGGGGTGGCGCCGGTGCTGCGCAGCGGTGCGCAGCCGGGGGACCGGGTGGCGCTGGCCGGGCGGCTGGGTTACGCGGCCGCGGGGTACACCGTGCTGTCCCGAGGGTTCCGCTCGCCGAAGCTGCTCGTCGAGGCGTACCGGCGGCCGGTCGTGCCGTACCACGCCGGGCCCGCGGCGGCCCGGCTCGGCGCCACCGCCATGATCGACGTGTCGGACGGGCTCGTCGCCGACCTGGGCCACATCGCCGCGGCCAGCGGGGTCGGCATCGACCTGGTACGCGACGCGTTCGAGGTGCCGGGCCCGATGCGCGACGCCGCCGCCGCGCTCGGCGTCGACCCGTACCAGTGGATCCTGGCCGGCGGCGACGACCACGCTCTCGCGGCCACGTTCCCGGACGGGGTGGCGCTGCCCGAGGAGTGGCGTCCGGTCGGCACGGTGGTCGACGGTGGCGGGGTCACCGTGGACGGCAAGGCGTACCCCGGGCGGCCCGGGTGGGAGCACTTCAGGTGAGCACTACCCTCGATCGGGTGGAGGAGATCCAGATCCGGCGGACCGGCTACCTGGCGTCCGACGCGCAGATGCTGATCAAGGCGGCCATGGCCGACCTGGCCGAGCGGTACGGCGACGGTGAGGGCGATGCGACTCCGGTGGACGCGGCCGAGTTCGAGCCGCCCAACGGTTCCTTCTTCGTGGCGTACCTCGGGGCGCGGCCGGTGGCCTGCGGCGGCTGGCGCAGCCACGGCGAGGACGGCGCGGTCGCGGAGATCAAGCGGATGTACACCGCGCCGGTCGCGCGGCGGCGAGGACTGGCCCGCGCGGTGCTGACCAGGGTCGAGGAGTCGGCCCGGGAGCACGGGCGGCGGCGGATCGTCCTGGAGACGGGCGACCGCCAGCCCGAGGCGATCAAGCTCTACGAGTCCGCCGGCTACCGGCGGATTCCGAACTTCGGCTACTACCGGGACCACCCGGGCTGCGTCAGCCTCGGCCGCGAACTGTAGCGGCCCGCGCTCCTACAGTCAGGCGCGCTCACGGCCAGACGCTTACGGCCAGGCGTGCTTACCGTCAGCCGCTCTTACGGTCAGCCGCTCTTACGGCCCGCGCTCCTACGGTCAGCCGCTCTTACGGTCAGGCGCGCTTCTGCTCAGGCGCGGGCGACCTTGCCGGCCTTCAGGCACGAGGTGCAGACGTTGAGCTTCTTGGTGGTGCCGCCGCCGGCCGGGGTGCGCACGGTCTGGATGTTCGGGTTCCAGCGCCGGTTGGTCCGCCGGTGCGAGTGGGACACGTTGTGACCAAAGCCCGGCCTCTTGCCACAGATGTCACACACGCTAGCCACGGGAATCTCCTGCTCGTCCAGATCACCGGCGTCGCTCACGCCGGGAAGCGCTGATTGGGGCCGACTCCGACACGCTCATCGGCCGGCAACCTCGCAAGGTTACCCGATGCGCCCGCTGGGCAGCCAACCAGGGGCGGCCGTGGCTGCCGGCCGCGCCTGCCGGGCGGGAGTGCCGGCCGCGACCACCGGCCGCAGTGTGCGGCCGGGATGTGCCGGCCGGAGGTGTGCCCGTTGACACAACCCGTCACATGTCGGGCGGATACCCCGTCACCAGCGCGTAAGACCCAATTGGAGGACAGCAATGAAAGTACTGCTCGCCGGCGCCTCGGGCGCCGTGGGAACACCCCTGACCCGCCAGCTCATCGCCGCGGGTCACCAGGTCGTCGGGATCACCCGCAGCAAGGCCAACGCCGAGCGGCTGTGGCACGCGGGCGCCGAGGCGGTGGTCGCCGACGTGATGGACCGCCAGGCGCTGCTGGACGCCGTGCGCGAGGTGCGGGCGGACGCGGTGATCCACCAACTGACCAACCTCGGCACGACCAACATGCGCAAGGCCTTCCAGGGCACCAACGCCCTGCGTACCACCGGCACGGCGAACCTGCTCGCCGCGGCCCGGGCGGTCGGTGCGCACCGGTTCGTCACCCAGTCGATCATCTTCGGGTACGGCTACCGGGACCACGGGCCCAAAGTGATCACCGAGGAGGCGCCGTTCGGTGAACCGGTCCCCGGCATGCTGGGCAAGGTCGTGGCGGCCCTGCGCGCCAACGAGGAGCAGGTGTTCACCGCCGACGAGATCGAGGGGATCTCGATGCGCTACGGGTTCTTCTACGGCCAGGACGCCGTGATCCGGACGATCTTCGACCTGGTGCGGAAGCGGCGCTTGCCGGTGCCGTCGTCCGGTGGTGGGTTCGCCGACTTCATCTACCTGGACGACGCCGCGGCGGCGACCGTGGCCGCGCTGGAGAAGGGGCGAGCCGGCCAGGCGTACAACATCGTCGACGACGAGCCGGTGCGCTTGGCGGACTTCCTGGACACGGTGGCGAGCGAGCTGGGCGTGCGCCGGCCGCGGCGGATGCCGGACTGGCTGTTCCGGCCGATCCCGTACCTCGGCGCGATCGCGCGCACGTCGATGCGGGTCTCCAACGCCAAGGCCAAGCGCGAGCTGGGCTGGACGCCGACGGTGTCCACCCACCGCGAGGGCATCCGGCTGATCGCGAACGCGAGCCGTTGACCGGATGGTGTCGGTGCGCGCCAGTAGGCTTCTGGCGTGCTGGAGTGCCTCGACGACGCCGCGCTGCGCCGGTGGTGCGCGGGCGGGTTGGCGGCGCTGCGCCGGCACCAGCGGGAGATCGACGATCTCAACGTCTACCCGGTGCCCGACGGCGACACCGGCACCAACCTGGTGCTCACCATGGCCTCCGCCCAGCACGCCGTGGAGACCGGTGAGGGCGCCGTCCTGCCGTTGATGGCCCGCGGGGCGCTGCTCGGCGCGCGGGGCAACTCGGGCGTGATCCTGTCGCAGATCCTGCGCGGCATGGCGGACGGACTGGCCGGGCAGCCACGGGCGCGCGGCCGGGCGCTGGCCGCGGCGTTCGACGCCGCCTCCTCGTCCGCCTACCGAGCGGTCGCCGAGCCGGTGGAGGGCACCATGCTGACCGTCGCGTCCGCGGCGGCCAGCGCCGCCCGTGCGGTCGACTCCGAGGAGCTGGCGGCGGTGGTCCGCTCGGCCGCCCAAGCCGCGGCCGAGGCGCTGGCGCGCACCCCCGAGCAGCTGCCCGCGCTCGCCGCGGCGGGCGTGGTCGACGCCGGCGGCCGGGGCCTGGTCGTCCTGCTCGACGCCTTGGTGGAGGTGGTCACCGGGATCGCGCCGGCGCGGCGGCCCGCGCCGGTCCCGCCGGCCGCCGCCTGCCGGCCGGTCACCGCCGTGCGCGAGGCCGGTTCCGCGCAGTACGCGTACGAGGTGCAGTACCTGCTCGACGCCGAGCCAGCCGCGGTCGACCGGTTGAAGGGCGAGCTGGCCGCGCTCGGCGACTCGCTCGTCGTGGTGGGCGGTGACGGCGACACCTGGCATGTGCACGTGCACGTCAACGACGTGGGCGCGGCGATCGAGGCGGGTGTGGTGGCCGGCCGGCCGCACCAGATCTCGGTCACCCGGTTCGAGGACCAGATGGCCGCTGCGGCTCCGCCGCCGGCCGATCCGGACAGCCGTGGCGCGGTCGCGGTGGCCACCGGGGACGGCCTGGCGCAGCTGCTCGCGGCGGAAGGGGTGGCCGTGGTCGGCGGCAATCCGTCCACAAGGGAGCTGGTGGCCGCGGTACGGGCCACCGGAGCCGGCCAGGTGGTCGTGCTGCCCGACGACCCCGACACCCAGGCCGTGGCCGCCGCGGCGGCCGAGGAGGCACAGTCGTGGGGAGTGCACGTCAGCGTGGTGCCTACCCGCTCGCCGGTCCAGGCGCTCGCCGCGCTGGCCGTACGCGATCCCAGCCGCCGGTTCGAGGACGACGTGATCGCGATGGCCGAGGCGGCCGGTGCGTGCCGGTGGGCCGAGGTCTGCTACGCCGCTCGGGAGGCGCTCACCATGGCCGGGCCGTGCCAGACTGGGGACGTACTGGCCCTGGTCGAGGGCGAGGTGCACCTGATCGGCACCGACCTGGCGCAGACCTGCCGCGAACTGCTGGACCGGATGCTCGGCGGCGGCGGTGAGCTGGTCACCCTGCTGCTCGGCGCGCAGGCGCCGGCCGGGCTCGGCGAGCAGTTGCAGGCCCACCTCGCCCGGTCGTGGCCGTTCGTGGAGGTGCAGGTGCTCTACGGCGGCCAGCCGCACTACCCGTTACTGGCAGGTGTCGAGTGATCACTCTGGACACTCCACTGCGGGCGGTGGTGGGCGGGAAAACCGCGACCGCGCTCGCCAAGCATTTGGACCTGCATACCGCGGGCGACCTGCTCTACCACCTTCCCCGCCGGTACGACGACCGCGGCAAACCCACCGACATCCACGCCCTGAAGGAGGGCGAGCAGGTCACCGTGCTGGCCAAGGTGCTGGGGAGCAAGGTCAGGCCGATCAAGCGGGGCACCGACAAGATGACCGAGGCGGTGATCGGCGACGAGACCGGTGGCCGGCTCGTGCTCACCTACTTCGGCCGCAAGCAGGCGGAGTGGCGGGCCAGAGAGCTGCGGCCCGGCCGGTGGGGGCTGTTCGCCGGCAAGGTGAGCATGTTCAACAACACCCGCCAGCTGGTACAGGCCCAGTACGAGCTGTTCCCCGACGAGGAGTCGGCCGAGCGCGACCTGGCGGAGTTCGCCGGCACACTGATCCCGATCTACCCGGTCGCCGGTGACCTGAAGACGTGGCACATCAGCCAGAGCGTGCGCACCCTGTTGGACACGATCACCCTGCCCGACGACCCGCTGCCCGCCACGCTGCGCGCCACCCACCGGCTGGTCGACCTGGGCACCGCGCTGCGGGACGTGCACCGGCCCGAGTCGTGGGCCGCGCTCGGCCGCGCCCACCGCCGGCTCAAGTGGGACGAGGCGTTCGCCGTACAGGTGGCGCTGGTGCAGCGGAAGGTCCGGGCCGCGTCCTGGCCGGCCCGGCCGCGCCCGCCGCGGGCCGGCGGGCTGCTGGACGCGTTCGACGCCGGCCTGCCGTACGAGCTGACCGCCGGCCAGCGCCGGGTGGGCGCGGAGATCTCGGCCGACCTCGGCACCGCGCACCCGATGCACCGCCTGCTGCAGGGCGAGGTCGGCAGCGGCAAGACGCTGTGCGCGTTGCGGGCCATGCTCCAGGTGGTCGACGCGGGCGGGCAGGCGGCCATGCTGGCCCCGACCGAGGTGCTCGCCGCGCAGCACCACCGCAGCATCCTGGACCTGCTCGGGCCGATGGGCCGGGCAGGGGAGCTGGGCAGCCCCGACCAGGCCACCCGGGTCACGCTGCTGACCGGCTCGCTCGGCGCGGCCGCGCGGCGGCGTGCGCTGGAGGAGGTGGCGTCCGGCGCGGCGGGCATCGTGGTGGGCACGCACGCCCTGCTGTACGAGGGCGTCGAGTTCAACGACCTCGGCCTGGTGGTCGTGGACGAGCAGCACCGGTTCGGGGTGGAACAGCGGGATGCCCTGCGCGCCAAGGCCGACCAGCCGCCGCACGTGCTGGTGATGACGGCGACGCCGATTCCCCGCACGGTCGCCATGACGGTCTACGGCGACCTGGAGGTCTCCACCCTCACCGAGCTGCCCCGTGGTCGTTCCCCGATCGCCACCCACGTGGTGCCGGTCGCGGAGAAGCCCGCCTTCCTCGACCGCGCCTGGCGGCGGCTGCGGGAGGAGGTCGCGGCCGGGCACCAGGCGTACGTGGTCTGCCCGCGGATCGGGGAGACCGCGGCCGAGGGCGAGGACGTCGCCGCGCCGGACGACTCCGGCCGGCGCGCCCCCCTGGCCGTACTGGAGGTGGCGCCGCTGCTGGAGTCCGGGCCGCTGCACGGCCTGCGCCTGGGCGTGCTGCACGGCCGGCTGCCGGCCGACGAGAAGGACGCGATAATGCGCGCGTTCGCCGCCGGTGACCTGGACGTGCTGGTGGCGACCACGG
>Ga0310828_1001576_pt1 | contig 12683 bp, 10 predicted proteins | sample WT_ome_3_FD_202242 | JGI IMG/M metagenome (GOLD analysis project Ga0310828, IMG submission 202242) | Sorghum-adapted microbial communities enriched on wild type (WT) sorghum from Joint BioEnergy Institute, Emeryville, California, United... ... | reverse complement strand
ATATGCCGGCGTACAAAACCCTTTATTTTTCAAGGAAAATTCCTATATGTGCTTTGGTGATGCAAAAACAACCGCAGAGGCCATACTGAATGCGTTGTAGTAATTGAAGTCAGAGCTGGTGGGGTAAGGAAATTTTCCCATGGCCCACATGTAGTGCCAGACAACACCAGAGAGAAGGGGCTGTCGAAAAGTAGAAATCTCCAAAAATTTGATAATCAAGAATGTTGATATATCAAGGTTTTGAAACGTGAAAAGGGGCATCCAGAAGTCTAAAATACGACTTTCTGGACAGCCCCTTCAACAAGGCAAGTCAGCTGTTATGTTATGTTTACAAATCTTCCATATGACTGATTTTTCCTGAACTTGAGAAATTTAAATATATGGAAGTGAAATAGAGGACTGACCACTTCATTGGAGATTTTTTAAATTACTGAGCTCAGTCCTTCTTTGAATTTTAGTACAGAGGTAATTGATTACTGGAATCCTTCTTAATGCCATCCTTTTTACCAGCATTTGGTAAGTTTTTCTCCATATTTTTAAAAAAGTTCTAATTGTTCCATGTTCTCCTTAGAGGTGTTGGGACTTGTACTTGGGCTATTTACTGTGGAATTTAACAAGAGTTCTAAATCATGGTTTGTTTGATAGTGAAAAATTTATGGTTAGGAATTAAGTATACCAAAACGGTTTTATTTAACTTTACAAGATTCATGATATTATTAAGTGTTCCTCTACTTTTACCATTCTAAATCATAAACCCGTAATCTGCATTTTTCGCCATTTCTAAATCTTTTGCTGCATAAAAATTAAATCCTTTCGTATCGGGAGCAACCTTCACATTTTCAACTTCCCATTTGCCAATGTTGTTACGTGCTTTCCCGTTTGAAGCGAAAACTTTTACTTTCTGATAGTTTAACGAATAGCAAAGACTTTGTACCTGCTTATCGATACCATTTGCATCTTCAACTAAAATGGTTAAATTATTTTTAATAATATTTTCCAACCCTCTTCTGAAGATCTTTATTCAATCGTGATACCGCACGTGGCCCAGCGACAAAAACCTTCATTTATTTATCCTCCTTGTTTTTGTCATTGTTAAACCAAATATATCTCTAATGTGAGAAGCTGTTTTAAATATTTTGACACATTCGACTAATGTAGAGCCTGTTTGGAATAAATCGTCAATAAGTAGTACATTTACCTATACCTAAGTATATACATTTTAAAGTATGCCAATCTAAAGTGTATCCTTCTTTCCAATTACCCCAAATTCTTATAGGATTTAGTTCATTCAAACAAGGACACTGCTTTATCAATATTTTAACAGTACCATGAATTTCAAGTTACTTTATTCCACATTTTTTGACATTTTCCTTCCTATTTGGGTAAGGTTCTTATCAATTACCTAAATTTTCGGATAATAGCTTCCTTGTTAATTATTGTGCTGTAAAAAAGAAAAAGGACGTACTTTCGCAAATAAAACAGCTTCAAAATTTGTTCTTTTATGGCATAATATATATAAATATTGGTATTTTAATCGGCTGAAGTGCTATCAAAAATTTGATTAGAAACATAAGTTCGTATATAATGATTGTAATACCTTAAGAACCTTATCTGGGGTAAAGGGGTGAAAAAAGTTGATTACCTATGTTGTTGGCGATTTGTTGAAAAGTCCGGCTCGTGTTCTTGTTAATACTGTTAATACTGTTGGGGTCATGGGAAAAGGGATTGCTAAAGATTTCAAGATTATTTATCCCGAAATGTTTAGACAATACCAAGATCTATGTGAGAAAGAATTGTTTCATGTAGGTCAGCTTTGGTTATATAAAACACCGCAGAAGTGGATTCTAAACTTTCCTACAAAAAAACATTGGAGGTCTAAATCGAAAATCGAATATATTGAAGCAGGGCTAGAAAAATTTGTTAATACTTATATGGAGAAAGGTATTACATCCATTGCGTTTCCCATGTTGGGTTGTGGGAATGGAGGTCTCGATTGGGAAAATGAGGTAAGACCTTTAATGGAAAAATATCTTAAAAATTTGCCTATCGATATTTATATTCATTTGTATAGAAAAGACCCGTTTGAACCAGAGTATAGAAATATTAATAAGATTAAGAATTGGCTAAGAAGTGAACCCGAATCATTGGCATTTGTAGAGGTTTGGGAGGATATTCAGAACCTTGTCCGACAAAATGATTCTTATTTTACATTGAATAATAAAATTGGTTTTACTGTTTCTATAATTAGTCATCCTGAGGAAGGATTAGGTATCAAAACTCAAGGCCGAATAGTTCATATCTATAAATCACAACTAGTGGATCTTTGGCAACATATCCGCAGCTTTGGTTTTGTAATTCCTAGTAGTATGCCTAGTGGGATGGAAAAATATACTCCATTCATTATTGCTATCCTTCATCATTTACCGTATTTAAAACCGGTAATTATTTCAACTCAATATCAAGAAATGAACAAAGAATCAATTGGATTACAGTATATTCCAGTTAATCACACAAAAAATTTCAATGTAGAAGAGGTTTATCTTGATGAATCAACAAATTAAACCGGACGCCCATCTTTTTATTAATTATATAGATCAGCTTATAAAAGAACCGTGGTTAGGACAATCAAGAAGATGGTGGCCAAAATTTGTTTACCATTTTACAAACATTGATAATGCAGTAAAAATCTTAGAAGACGGAAGGTTACTAAGTAGGGGGAAATTAAACAAGTTACAGGGCATGGTTTCTGATAACGCTAGTCCAAATGTCATTGAGAATACGGATGATCGTTGGAAAGAGTTTGTACGATTATATTTTCGACCTAGAACACCTACTCAATTTCAAAATGAGGGATTTCGTCCCAAAGAATATAGGTATCATGGTGCTCATTGTCCGGTACCAATCTTTTTTCTCTTTGACTCAAAAAAGATTTTAATAAGAAAGTCTGTGCAATTTAGTAAACAAAGCCTAGCAATTGCGGGAACAATCGCTTATTCAGACTTTACTCATTTTCACAAAATTCCATTTAGGCAAGTTTATCATGATGACTGGTTTCTGCCAGAGGAGAGAGACTTAATTGTTCCATATAGACATGCTGAAGTCATTGTACCTGACGAGTTAGATTTAGAAGATTTACGCTATATTTGGTGCCGAAGTGAAGCAGAGCAAAGGACATTAATGAATTTGTTAACCAAAGAAACTAGAGAAAAGTGGAAAAGCAAAATAGGCTCCGGAAAAAAGGGGAATTTTTTCTTTAGAAATTGGTTGTTTGTTGAGAAAGTACACCTTTCCGAAGAATCAATCACATTTTACTTTAATTTACCGGTGAATCATGAAGATGAACCATATGAACTTGAATTGACAATAAATGAAAATATTACTGGAAATAAGTATTTCTGGAATGGAATACTTCAAGGGACAAATCAACTTACTTTTGAATTAACCAATCTTTTGGTAAGAACTAATTATAGTGTGAAGTTGTATTGTGATAACCAGATTATCTTCGCTGATGAATTTATATATGATGATGATTTGCCGTTTTAGTCCATTAGGTTACGATGCTCCCATATCAAGCTTGGTTCTTATTTAATTTTCCTTCGCTTACTCTAGTATATCTAAAGGGTTTATGTGACATCATCCCACCACAGGGAGGTAAATTTGTCTCAAAGGGGAGAACATATCATTGATCTATTGGGCAACGGGGCTAAGGTTCCTTATTTTACTCATAACCGGGACAATGAACCTGTCCGATGTCTCCTTCCAAGTAAGTTGGATAGACCGAATGCGCGGTCTTTTTTTTGCAAAAGGACCCAAAAGTAGTATTTAGTGTACCTGATCGTATTAAATATTCAATTTCTCACCCCCTCGCTATTTAGAACTCTGCCGCACAATTTAAGCAAGTAAGATCATTACACCATTATGAAAGGTTACATAACTAATCAAACATTCTTGTCTTTTATCAAAAATACAGCAAGCAATGAAACAAGGCACCGGAATGGTTCTGAATGATACTTGTACGCCAAAAAAGTTTTACCTATTTTATAATTATTTGGCAAGTGTAGAAATTCCTTTAAAATTTTAAATTCTATTTATATAGCAATATATAAATGAGAAAAGTGGTGGTTCATCTCAATGATTTTTCGCATCTCTAACAAACTTAATTAGAATGAAACATATATCGATTGACAGGTCTTCCGATGCTGCCATACTGAACATCGATTGAGACTTTTTGAATTTTCGCCAGGTAATCTAAATATCTTCGTGCAGTAACCCGTGCGATACCGATTCCTTCCGCAACTTCTTCAGCGGAAATCGGTTCTTTTTGATTTTGAAGGAAACGGATGATCTTATCAAGTGTTACTTGGTTCAATCCTTTAGGCAGGTCTGGGTCATCTGAATCGTTCTTGAATTTATTGTTTAACAACATAGTGTCTACATCTTTTTGCGTTAATTTTTCTTTTTCCTTCAGCTGATTATGATAAAGGAAATAGTTTTTTAATGATTGCTGGAGTCGTTCAAATTTAAACGGTTTCATAATGTAGTCAAAAGCACCGTTCTGCAGGACACGGCAAACAGTTTCCATATCTCTCGCAGCGGTAATTGCAATAACATCTATGGAATGACCCTCTGACCGGATTTGCTTAAGCGTTTCTAATCCATCCTGATTAGGCATGTAAATATCTATAATAACTAGTTTAGGTTTCAATTCCCGAACAAGCTTTATACCTTCCTTTCCGTTCCCTGCGATTCCAATGACAGTAAAGCCGTCAACTTTTTGGATAAATTGCTTATTTACCTCTTGAACCATTGGATCATCCTCAATCAACAATACACTAATTTTTTTGCTCAAATTTTTTGTCCCCCTTTGTTTTTTACATATCAAATGTGATGATAAATGTAGTTCCTCTATCTTTTTGGGAATCAACCTGAATTTGACCGTTTGCTTGATCAACTATTTGTTTGACTAGAAATAAGCCAATTCCACGGTTTTGCTTGTTTTTTGTGGAAAAACCCCTTTCAAAAATGTTCGGTAATACAGAATCTTCTATGCCAGAGCCGTTATCTTCAACTAATATCGTGCAAACTTCTTCATTTTGATCGATGCTGACGAATATCATTTTGTTAGGAACAGTCGGCTCTTGAAAGGCTTCAAAAGCATTTTCAATTAAATTCCCGATGATAATTACCAAGTGGTGATGATCAATATTTTTTGGAAATCTCTCCAAATGGCTGTTTTTGTCAATGACTACTTTAATTCCAAGCTCTTTTCCCCGGCTGATTTTACTGAGTAAAAGGCCCGATAGGCTTTCATCTTTAATATGTTCAGTTAAAAAGTTTGTCAGTTCTTCTTGCTCTTCCGTTATTTTGAATACATATTCTAACGCTTTTTCTTTATGTCCAAGCTGAATAAGACCTGCTATCGTGTGCAATTTGTTCATATGTTCATGATTTTGAACACGAAGCGCATGGACAAAAGCTTTTACTCCGGTTAATTCTTCCGCAAGCTTTTTGATTTCAGTTCGATCCTGGAAAATGGCAACAGCTCCGACGGTTTCGTTATTTACTCTGATTGGGATCCGATTACTTAAAATGCTTAAATTCCTTACTTGCAATTCTTTGTTATAAATAGGACGGTCGATTACTAATATTTCCGGAAGCCGGGTGTCGGAAATAACGTCGCGAATTGGTTTTCCAATCACATCTCCTTCAATGTCCATCATTTGTTTGGCACGGTCATTAAAAATAGTTATACGTTCATTTTCATCAATGGCTATAACTCCTTCGTGCATAGCATTAAATGTTTCAGTCCGTTCAACTAGCATTTTAGCTATTTCAAATGGCTCCAAGTGAAACATCTGCTTTTTTATATGTCTTGCCAGGAGCCAAGCCCCCAAGCCGCCTAGTAGTAAGACAAGAAACGAAATTGAAAAAATTTGTGGTTTTAAATTTACAAGCAACTCATATAAGCTTGGTAGCTTATATGCAGCAATGACGACTCCAACTTGTTTATGTTCTTTATTCATGACAGGTACAAAGGCGCGAATAACAGTGCCGATTTCACCATTTGCTTTTGATGTATATGTGTGTTCGGCAAAGGCAGGACCTTCATCTTCCCCTTCCGATTTTGTTCCAATTAATGATTTAACCGGATGGGAGTGGCGAGTTCGATCCATATCGAGCACAACAATATATTCTGTTCCGTTAATGATTTGAAGACGTTCAATCATCGAAGGAATAAGCTGGCGATCTTTCAAGCTACCATTGAGCCCGTTTCTGACTTCAGGAAGCGCTGCAACCGTCCTCGCAACTAATATAGATTGCTGTTTACGCTCTTCTTCTTTTTGATTTAAGTATTCGTTTACAATAAATAATCCTCCGAAAAAAAACGATAAAAAGACAATAATAAAAACTAAAACTGTAATTTTCCAAATAATTGGTAATCGCTTCATAAGGCAACCTCTTTTAACTAATCGTTCATTCTTGCTTTATTTTATCACAGATTTACTTTTCTTTACTTTAGAGAAAGAACATGCTTGATATAATTTATGTTAAAATAATCAAAAACAAATGGTGTGATGAATCATGAAGAAAAAAATCGTAAGGTATTTGGCTATAGTCTGTACCGGTTTAGCTATTTTGTTATTTTTCTATAAAATTATTATACAATCACAAAATAAGCCACCGGTTTACGATGATGAGCAAGAGGGGCTAAAAGAGCAAATTAAAATTTATTTCAGTCATGTAGTGGCGGAGGATACACCAAAAGGATTGGCTGCCCAAAGGTTTGCAGATTTGGTCGAGGAAAAGACGAAGGGCCGAGTAAAAGTGATTGTGTTTCCGAATGGTTCGTTATATTCTGATAAAGATGAAATAGAAGCTTTAAGAAAAGGCAAAGTGCAAATGATCGCTCCTTCCTATTCAAACGTGGCAAAATTGGTTCCGAAATGGGAATTGTTGGATTTACCGTTTATTTTTCAAAATGATGATAATGTTGAAAGGGTTTTAACAGGAAAAATTGGTCAAGAGCTGCTCTGCATGTTAGAACCAAAAGGATTTAAAGGACTGGCTTTTTGGGGAAATGGTTTCAAGCAAATGGTAAATAGTCAAATGTTTATGAAAAATCCGGATGATTTCAAAGGCCAAAGATTTCGAATCATGCCTAATAAAGTCATAAAAAAACAATTTAACATGTTAGGGGCGAATCCGATTGCCCTCTCATTTGATCAAGTTTATGAATCATTAGAAGAGAAAGCATTTGACGGACAGGAAAACACAATTTCGAATATTTATTCAAAAAGATTTTATAAATTTCATCCGTATGTTACAATTAGCAACCACGGTTATTTAGGATATGTAATAATGGTCAATGAAACGTTTTGGAATCAGTTACCCAAAGACGTTCAAAAACAAATTATGGCAGCAATAGAAGAAATAACTATTTGGAATATGAAGCAATCGAAACAGCAAAATATTAAACAGCTTGAAGAAATGAGGCAAAATCCAAATATACATATTCATACGTTAACGGAAAAAGAGCGAGAGAAATGGCAGGAACGATTTGTCCCACTTTATCAAGAATATGAGAAAAAATACGGAAAGCTATTAGAAGAAATAAGGAATGCAGCAAGCTGAAAAAGCCATCGTTTCAGTAAAAATGGACTGTCCGCGAGTCGGCAGTCTTTTTTTATATGTTAAGAATGTATAAATTTCCAGCAGAGAAGCGAATTCGACGTAGTGGGAAATTTTAAAAATTAAGTATAAGTGCACAAGGAAAGCTTCACGGAAATACATCGCAGCCGAAAAAATTTAATATTTTTTCGGTGAACTACGGCTCTGCTCTCGTCTAAAGGCTCGGACGCCCGCGTTTTCTTTATAGAAAAATACAAGCAAATAACTTGGGATTAGTTTTATTGTCCGGCTCGACTAATTTCTTTGGATTTACCGGTTTTTAGACTTTAAGTGAAAGTAGTTGAAAAACAAAATTAATCTATTAAGAGTTTTCAGTTCTGTTTTCCGGAATGACTAGGGAGGTATTGATCTTTTCTCATATGTAGTTATTTAAATGGGTTTTGAGACCAAAAAGAACAAAAAGATTAATAAAACCATAATATTAAAACCTTTTGAACATTCCGTTATCATAATTGTACAGGCGTTTGAAACAGTTATTAAAGAGAGGGGAGAGAGAAATGCGAATAAACTTTAAAAACCTGACTGTACAAGTTATTATTGGTATCATTTTAGGGATTACAGTTGGATTTTTATTCCCTGAGTTCGGGGCAAAATTAAAGATTTTGGCAGATATTTTTATTAAACTAGTCAAAATGTTGATTGCACCAATTGTATTTTTCACCCTTGTCATTGGTATCGGATCGATGGGGGATATGAAAAAAGTAGGCAGGATCGGCGGGAAAGCTCTGATCTATTTTGAAATTGTTACCACGATTGCTCTTGCTATCGGAATCTTTGTCGTAAACATTATGAAGCCAGGTGAGGGCTTTAACATTGATAGTGTGCAAGGAGGAGATATTTCTCAATATACGAAACAAGCAGAGGAAACGAGTAACGGTGTTTTAGACTTTATCATGAGCATTGTGCCGGATAATGCTGTGGGGGCGCTTGCAAAAGGAGAACTCTTACCGATTTTATTTTTCGCAGTTCTTTTTGGGTTAGCAGCTGCAAGACTAGGGGAAAAATCAAAACCTGTCATTAATTTTTTTGAACAATTGACAAATATATTTTTTGCTATCGTAAATATGGTTATGAAAATTTCACCGATTGCGGCTTTTGGTGCAATGGCCTATACAATTGGAAATTTCGGTTTGGGATCGCTTGTGTCTTTAGGAAAATTAATGGCATCTGTCTACATGACGATGTTCTTATTTATCTTGATTGTGTTGGGAATGATCACAAAATTTTTCGGGTTCAGCATTTTAAAATTTATCGCATATATAAAAGAAGAAATATTACTTGTGTTAGGAACTTCCTCCTCTGAATCCGCATTGCCAAAATTGATGGAAAAGCTTGAGAAGTACGGATGTACTAAGTCTGTTGTTGGTCTTGTTGTTCCAACCGGGTATTCTTTTAACCTAGATGGAACGTCGATCTATTTATCCATGGCGGCTATCTTTATTGCACAGGCATATGGGGTCGATTTAACGATTTGGCAAGAACTGACTCTACTTGGAATTTTAATGCTGACATCAAAAGGTGCTGCAGGTGTGACTGGTTCCGGATTTATTACATTAGCCGCTACTTTGGCTGCATTTCCAATGGTTCCTGTTGAAGGAATCGCACTTCTCATCGGTGTTGACCGATTTATGTCAGAAGCCCGTGCGATTACAAATTTAATTGGAAACGGTGTCGCAACGGTTGTTGTGTCAAAAATGGAAGGAGAGTTTCATCCGGAAAAAGCTTCTCAAGAAAAGCAGGTTTCCAGTCAGGCGACTGTCACTGTATATGCTAACGAACAGTGATCCGGAGATTTGATAACAAATCTAAAGAAAAGGAGGCTGTTGAAAGAATTCGGCATCCTTTTCTTTTTTTTGATAAGATTTTAGTCAGTTTCGCCCGCGATAGCGTGGGAAACAATAAACCACCTGCTATACAGGTGCGTGACGATGGTTATATCAAAAATCCTCACTGTTATCTATAATAGATGATTAGACCCGCTTAGTTTTTTACTTTTCCCCATTTTTTTCACTTGATTAATCCATATTTTGAATTTATATAAGACAAAAGTTTCCTGTTTATCTATATCCTTTTAACAAGTTTAAGAAAAGAGTTGAATTTATATTAAAATAACATTATAATGTAAACATAAGTTCTTAAACCAAACAAAAGTTTATGTAATGTCTTTTAAGACTGCTATCTTTTGTTATGTAAATAAAAAGCATTTGGTGGTGCATAATAATTTTTATATAAATATGAGTATTGTAATTTTATGGGGTGAGTATGTGCCAGTAGAAATGAATGAAAATGAACAAATCGTTTTGGACTTAATTCGGAAAAACCCTTATATTTCACAACAAGAGCTTGCAGAATTAGTCGGACTTTCTCGGCCCACAATAGCCAATATGATATCTGGGTTAATAAAAAAGGGCAAAATTAAAGGTAGAGCCTACATTTTAAATGACTCCCAACAGGTGGTTTGTATTGGCGGAGCTAATATTGACCGTAAATTTCATATTAAAGGTAAGGCCCAGTTTGGCACTTCGAATCCAAGCTATGTCACCAGCAGTGTTGGAGGCGTAGCGCGTAATATTGCTGAAAATCTGGGAAGACTAGGTTTAGATGTGGCATTAATTTCTGCAAGTGGAGTGGATAAGGACTGGTCAATCATAGAAGAAGCATCATCTTTATATATGAATTTAGACACCGTAACTCAATTCCCTGAAAAATCAACAGGATCGTACACGGCCGTTTTAGATTCTAGTGGGGAACTAATCATTGCTTTAGCGGATATGGAAGTGTATGAATCGATTACACCCGATCTATTACAGAAACATAATGCATTACTTAGCCGTTCAAAATGTATAATAGTTGATTTAAACACGCCGAAAGAATCCGTTCAGTACTTGTGTCATTTTGCGAAAAACCATGATATACCGCTTGCAATCATCCCTGTTTCAGCACCAAAGATGAATCGATTACCGGATGATTTAGCCGGTGCTACTTGGCTTATTACAAACCGAGATGAATCTGAGGCTTACTTTCAGGCTGAAATTAAAAATAAAGATGACTGGAAAAATGCTTTAGAACAATGGTTGGAATTAGGAATCGCGAATGTGGTTATTACGAATGGAAAAGAAGGTGCAATGATTGGCAATAAAGAAGAAGGGATTTTTCGTGTTCCTTCTATAAAGGCAAATCAGATTGTAGATGTAACGGGTGCAGGGGATGCTTTTTCATCTGCCGTCATCTACAGTTGGCTAGAGGGCAAATCATTAATAGAAATTGCCAAAGCTGGAAATATGAATGCATCTAAGACACTGCAATCACCTTATACGGTCAGACAAGATTTATCAGCAGATCAACTTAAAAAAGATGTGGAGGAATCATCATGAAACAATATATTACATTATCAGAAGAAGTACGCCAAGCAAAAGAACAAGGAAAACCAATCGTTGCGCTAGAATCTACAATTATCTCTCATGGTATGCCTTATCCACAAAATGTTCAAACAGCTCGTGAAGTAGAACAAATTATTCGCGATCATGGAGCGGTTCCGGCAACAATTGCTATCATTGATGGGAAAATTAAAATTGGACTTTCCGATGATGAATTAGAAATGTTTGGTCAAAGTAAAGATGTAGCAAAAGCGTCAAGAAGAGATTTACCTTACTTACTTGCAACAAAAAAACTAGGGGCAACCACTGTAGCAGCCACAATGATTTGTGCAGAAGCAGCGGGAATTCATATTTTTGTGACTGGTGGGATTGGCGGTGTCCACCGAGGAGCCGAAACAACTATGGATATTTCTGCGGATTTAGAAGAGTTAGCCCAAACAAATGTGGCAGTTATTTGTGCTGGAGCAAAATCGATTTTAGATTTAGGGTTAACAATGGAATATCTTGAAACGAAAGGTGTACCGGTTATCGGTTATCAAACAGATGTACTTCCTGCTTTTTATACTCGTAAAAGCGAATTTCCTTTAAACATTCGTGCGGATGATGTAGAAACAATTGCATCTACTTTAAAGGTCAAATGGGATTTAAATCTAAAAGGTGGCGTCGTTATTGCCAACCCAATCCCTGAAGAATCTGCATTGGATGAGAAATATATTAATGACATTATTGATTCTGCATTAAAAGAAGCAGAGGAAAAACATATTAAAGGTAAAGATGTAACGCCTTTTATGTTAGCTAAAGTGAAAGAATTAACAGAGGGTAAAAGTCTAGATGCAAACATCGCATTAGTAAAAAATAATGCGGTTGTAGGTGCACAAATTGCTGTAAGTTTTCATGCGATAAAGTAAAAAGTAGCCAGTTCCCTAGTGCGTAATGTGCTAAAGTGAACAAAATTACAGGGACAGGAGCCTCGACCTAATTTTACTTTTAAGGGGAAGGGGCTTGGCCGACTAGATTCCTAACCCCAACACAAAAAGATGGGACGTTGAACCTGTCCCCATGTCCCACTATACACTGACGTCATTCGATATTTTTAATTCTCGATTTTCCTCTATAGCATTCACTACAACTGCAGCGGAGGCATCACCCGTGATATTTACAGATGTCCGGATCATATCCAATATTCTATCAATACCAGCAATGAGAGCAATACCTTCTACCGGAAGCCCTACTGAAGTAACGACCATTGTTAGCATAATCAAACCAGCGCCGGGAACCCCTGCAGTACCGATTGAAGCAAGAGTGGCAGTTAATACAATTGTTAACTGTTGTACCAAAGAGAGATCATATCCGAAAAATTGTGCAATAAATAAAACACATACACCTTGATACAATGCGGTTCCGTCCATATTGACGGTGGCTCCCAATGGAAGAACAAAGCAGCTTACTTTTCTAGAAACACCGAGGTTCTCTTCGGTGTTTTTAATTGTTATTGGCAAAGTTCCCGAGCTGCTTGATGTGCTGAATGCGACCAAGCTGGCAGGTGCAATTCCTGTAAAAAATTTAAGTGGATTCATATTCGCAAATAGTTTAACTGACGTTGAATAGACTAATACG
>Ga0310828_1001572_pt1 | contig 12719 bp, 13 predicted proteins | sample WT_ome_3_FD_202242 | JGI IMG/M metagenome (GOLD analysis project Ga0310828, IMG submission 202242) | Sorghum-adapted microbial communities enriched on wild type (WT) sorghum from Joint BioEnergy Institute, Emeryville, California, United... ... | reverse complement strand
CTGCAAGATCGCCGATCGCGGCACGGCGGTGCGGACGCTGGACCTCAGCAACGCCAACGCGCCGGTGCTCGGCCCCCGGTCGTTCGTCACCACCGCCGGGCTGACCCCTGAGCCGTTCCTGCCCAATTCCGGGCGGTTCCTGCACAACGCGTCCTGGGCCTACGACCCGAGCCGAAGTTCCTTCGTCATCTCGCGGGACACCGGGAACCTGGACGGCAACGAGATCCAGGTCAACGTCGAGGTCGACCGGATAGCCGGGGCAAGCATCTGGTCCGGCAGCGGCACCTGGACGGTCATCGGCCAGATCACCAGCGCGCAGACCGGATACCACTGGAACCACAACTCCGGCCTGGTCCGCGACCCGTACGGCGGGCTCGCCTACCAGAGTCCTCTCGACTACTCCGGCGTCGATGTCTACTTCGCCACCGAACCCGGCAGCGGCAGCACCCCGCCACCCTGGGACGGCTACTTCACGTACCGTATGCAGCACTGTACGTCACTCTTTTAGTGCCGCCGGCGCGGCCCGGTCGGCAGCCGCGGAACGTGAGTGAGCTCGATCCTCGGGTCTGGGTCTGGGTCTGGTGTGGTGCGGTCGCGTCGCCTCACATTTCCACCGGTTGCGTCGTCGAACTGCCGGAACGAGACACCTCTTCCGTAGGAGTGCAGGCATGGCAGTGGTAACCAAGCTCAGCGAACTGACGGGCGACTACATCCTCGATCCCGCCCACACGCGGATCGGATTCGTCGCCCGGCACACCATGGGTACCAGCGTGTACGGGCACATGGACACCTTCGAGGGCGGCGCGCACCTGGACGGCGATGCCCCATCGAAGTCCAGTGCGCACGTGCGGATCCAGGCGGGGAGCATCCGCAGCGGCAACCCGCGGCGCGATGCGGTGCTGCGCAGCAAGTTCCTCGACGTCGACAACCACCCGACGATCATCTTTACGCTGACCGCGGTGGAGCGCCTCGACCAAACCAACTTCAAGGTCACCGGTGACCTGACCCTCCGCGGGGTGACCAAGCCGGTCACCGCGAAGGTCAGGCTGACCGGAACCGAGAACGACCGATCGGGCAACCTCCGGGTCGGCTTCGCGGGCAGCGCCACGATCAACCGCAGGGACTGGGGCGTGCACTGGAGCGCCACGCTCGGGATGGTCAGCAAGACGGTCACGGTGACGTTCGACGTTGCCGCGATCCGGCAGTCCTGACCGATGGGCCGGTTGCCGTCACGAACGCCCGTCGAGGCGCCGCGCCGTGACGTGACAGGGCAACGGGCGCCTCCGATGTGGACGGAGCGCGGTCACCTCCTGGCCCGTCGCCGGATTCGGCGTTCTGGCGCACAGCCGATGAAGCCGGACGCGGATCCGGTCAGCGTGAGGATGCCCGATCTCGACGAAGATCGTCAGCGCCTGCTGCCAGGCATCGCGGGCCGCCGCGTCATCGCCCGCGGCCTCATGGGCGTCACCGAGATAGGCCAGCGTGTCCGCCACGTCGTACCGGTCGCCGAGCCCGCTGAACAGGTCGCGGGCCCGCTGGTAGCAGGCGACGGCCCGGCGGTGGTTGCCGAGGTGCTGGTGGGTGTAGCCCAGGCTGTGTAAGGTGTTCGCCTCACCGCGCCGGTCGGCGAGGGCCCGCTGGAGGAGCAGCGCCTTCCGGCAACAGACCAGCGCCTTCCGGTAGTCGCCGAGCTGGGCTTCGTACCATCCGACCGGACGGCAACGCCAGCCAGATCGAGACGTACCACTTCCGGGTGGCCGCCGGAACGCCGGGGCGAGCGCACCGGAAGCTGGACGAGCCCGCGGGGGCGGTGACCCTGGCCGACACCTCGGCCTCGGGCGCGGCCCCGGCGACCGTCTCCGGCAGTGTGACCCTGGGCGTGGCCGGCGTCGCCGGATCGGGGATGCAGTTGACCGGCACGGGCTACGCGTCGACCGCCTCCGCGGTGCTCGACACCACGCGCAGCTTCGCGGTGTCGGCCTGGGCCCGGCTGTCCAGCAAGGCAGGCACGCCGGTCGTGGTGAGCCAGGAAGGGACCGTCGGCAGCTCCTTCGCCCTGTACTACTCGCCAAGCTACGACCGGTGGATCTTCAACATGCAGCCACCCGACAGCGCCAACCCGACCCTCATCCGGGCCATCGCCCCGACGTCACCTGCCCTGCACGAGTGGACCCACCTGGTCGGAGTGTACGACGCGACGGCCAAGCAGATCAGTCGATGAAGGACGCCGATGGGTTCGCGGACGAGTTGTTCCCGCACCGACGGTCGGGGACGGTGGACTATGCCCGCTGGAACGCGTTCCACCATGCGATGTGGATGGCCATGATGGTGAGTCGGGGGGTCAGTCCGAAGGACGCGCTGCTGCTGGGCGCGGCGCACGAGCTGGATTCCTTCGCCCCCGGGCGGCGGCGCCCGTTCGGTCCAGTCTCCCAGATCGACCTGCACAACAGCGCCGCGGGCGTCCAGATCGGACTCACGTCCCGGGGGAGTAGCGGCAGACGTGGTTGCCAAACGCATCGCGGCCGTGGCTCGGCAGCCGTCCATGTGCGGATCCGGCGTCTGCTTCGAAGCGGACTTCTACGGTAGGTAGCGGTCAGGCGGCTGTGACGTCGTCCCTGGCGTAGCGCCGCAGCCGCCGTTGGTGTGGCTGAGCCGGGCGCCAACGGCGCGGCCGGGGCAGTCACGTGCTCCCGTTGGTCAGGTGGCAGGGCTCGTGCAGCCGCACGACTCCCTGAGCAGCAGCGTGTGTTGGACGACCGAATGGACGTCCACGCCGGCGCCTTCCACGGCGAGGACCTTGTCGAGCGCTCGGGCGGCCATCTCGTCGATGGGGAGCTTCACCGAAGAGAGAGGGGGGTTGCTGTACTCCGACTCCTTGGTGCCGTCAAACGAGATGATCGCCAGTTCCTGGGGGACCTGAACGCCGGCCTCGTGGCAGGCCCGGAGTGCGCCCACCGCCTGAATGTCCGCCCCGATGAACAGGGCGGTCGGCCGGTCGCCTTCAGCAAGGATGCGCCTGGCCACCTCGTAGCCGCCCTCCCGGGTATGCAGCGAGCTGTAGGCGAGCCCAGTCAGGTCGAGATCTGGAAAGCGCGCGCGCATCTCGTCGTTCCAGCCCCGATAGCGGTCGCGGGAGACCAGGAGGTGCTCGGGCCCACCGATGTAACCGATCCTGGTATGGCCGTGCGAGGCGAGATGGGCGACGGCATCGCGGGAGGCGCGGTAGTCGTCCACCATCACGGTCGCGACCGGCTGGTCGACCAACTGCCAGTCCATCGACACCAGGGGGACGTCCGATCCGGTCAGCAACTCGACGAGGCCGACGTCCTGGATTCCGAAGATGAGTAGACCGTCCACTTCGCGTTCGAGCATGGAGTGGATCTGTGAACTCTCCCGTTCCGGATCTGAGCCCGTGTCACCGACGATGAGGGCGTACCCCCGTGCGAACGCCTGGTTGTGCACCGTGCGGCCGAACTCGGCAAAGAACGGATTGCTGACGTCCGGCACGAGCAGACCCAGCACGTTGGTCTTCTGCAGGGTGAGGGCGCGCGCCGCGGCGTTGGGCCGGTAGTTCAGCTCGCGCATGGCGGCCAGGACACGTTCCCGGGTGGCTGCTGCCACGGGTCGAGGACCGTTGTTCAGCACGTAGCTGACGACGGCGGTGCTCACACCAGCCAGCCTCGCCACGTCGTTGCGCGTCGCGCGCCCAGCTCTCGCCATGTGTCCTCCGTCGGTACGCCCGGACTCTACCGCAGTAGAGCCGCCGGAGCGCTCTACCGAGGTCGCTGCGCGGCGACATCTTGCGGCAGGTTATCTACCCGCGTAGAGTCTACTCGGGTAGTTCCAGTGCAGGGAGACCAACCGCATGACAGCGCCCCGAGGGCATCGTCGCCGGCTCGCCCGTCCACCGCGGTCGAGCGGCGCGCCCCATGCCTTGGCGCGGGACCCCGAGGTGAATCTCGACGCGGGGAAGGCCCTCGCCTTCGCCGCAGTGTTCGGCTCGCTCGTGCTGGGCGGGCCGGGGACGGGGATCGCCAACCACGATGCCCGGCTGCGCGCGCCCGTGGTGACACGATCCCTTGGCACGGGCGGCCGGGACGAAGGTGCGTTGTCCCGCCCCGGGTGGCCGGGATGTCGGTCCGGTTCGGGATGTCGGTCCCGCCCCGGGTCGCCGGGATATCGGTCCGGGTGGCCGGGATATCGCCGTTGCCGGCCGGGCGGCCGAGGCATCGATTTCCGCGCATGCCGCGCCTCGGCGTCGTGGACCTGGCGGACCTTGTTGCCGCCCTCCCCGGCGTCCAGCCGATCGAAGCCGACCTCGCCGAATGCGCGCCGGCCCGCTCCGGACGCGGTCGTCCCGCTGACCGCGGCGACGGTCGCTGGCAAAGCCGCGCTCGTCCCGCCGACTTCGCCGGCGGTCCCCGGCAACGGCGCGGTCGGCTGCCTGATCGCACCGGGACCGCCGCGAGCACGCGCATCGAGTACGCCGCCCGCGACGACCCAGCGCGGCCGTGACCACGCCGTCCACGCGGCACCCCAGACTCGTCCACTCAACCAGGAGATCAAGGCATGAAGACGTACACCAGGAGAACGTTCGCCGTCCTTGCCGCCGGTATCGTCGTCGCCGGCGCGTTAACGGGTTGCGGCAGTGGCAGCGGCGACGGGGATGGCAAGGTCACGCTGACGTTCGCGAACGCTGATCCGGCCGCGACGTGGGCGAAGGTGATCGAGGGATTCGAGGCCAAGAACCCGGACATCACCGTCAAACAGCTCAACGTTCCATACGCACAGTTCACCAGCACGATCAACCAGCGGTTGAGCCAGGGTGGGGGCGGCGGAATCGACCTCTTCGCGGTCGACACCGGCGTTGCCGTCGACTTCTACAACCGCGGGTTTCTCGCCGACCTGAGCGATATGCGGGCCGACGCGACCGCGGCGGCGGTCAGCCCCGACATGGTCGAGCAGAACGTCATCGACGGAAAGCTGGTGGCCATCGAAGCCTGGACGACATCGCAGTTCCTTTACTACAACAAGGACCTGCTCGACAAGGCTGGGGTCGAGGCGCCGCCGAGCGACCCGACGCAGCCGTGGACCTGGGAGCAGTTGGCCGCGGCAGCGGAGAAGGTCAAGGCGGCGAACGCCGCTCAGTACGCGTTCTTGTTCGACCAGTGGGACACGTACTACCAGCTGCAGCCGCTCGGAGTGTCCGCCGGCGGCGGCAATGGGATCGACGGTGACCAGGTGTCGTTCAGCAACCCGGGTTGGCAGCGGGCACTGTCGTGGTATCACGACCTGTTCGAGAAGGGGCTTTCCCCGCGCGGAATCACGAACGACAAGAACGGTGCGCTGTTCCAGGAGGGCAAGGCCGCCTTCCTGGTCTCCGGACCGTGGGGCCTGACCCAGGCCGTCGCCGGCAAGTTGAACTTCGGGATCGCGCCGGAGCCGTACTTCGCCGGGGGCAAGCCGGCGACCTCCACCGACTCCTGGTCGGTGGGTATCTCGGCCAAGACCGACAACCTCGAGGCGGCCAAGAAGTTCCTGCGCTACATGACGATCGACCCCACCGGCAACGCCGAGTCGGCCGAGGTCGCCGCGATCACGCCGACGAACAGGCATGCCTACGAGCGCTACGCCGCCAAGGCGACCGCGGCGGGCGGAGATGCCGCCAAGAACTTCGGCACGATCATGGAGTACCAGCTGCAGAACAACGCAATTCACCGCCCGTCGGTGGTCGGGTACAGCGTCTTCGAGCCCGGCGCCAACAAGATGTTCGCCGACATCCGCAACGGCACTGACCCGAAGAAGGCGGCGGAGCAGGCCGACTCGTCGATCGAAGACCAGCTGAAGAGGCTCAAGTAACGCCATGGCTGACACCGCACACCGGTCGGCGGTCGCGCTCAACGACGCGGCCGCCGACCGGCCGGCTGCACGACCGCCGGTCACGCGGGCGAAGCGCAGGCGGGCACGCCGGGACACGGCGCTCGCCTTCACGCTGCTCGCGCCGGCGCTCGTCGCGATGGTAACGATGCGCGTCGTGCCCATGTTCAGCGCCGTCTGGCAGAGCGTCCAACAACTGTCTCTGTCGCAAGGCAGGACAACCTTCGCCGGACTGGAAAATTACCGGTTCCTGCTGACCAACTCCGACTTCCACTCGGTTCTTCTGGTCACGCTGGTGTTCAACCTCGTGCTCAACCCGGCGATCGTCGTACTCTCGACGGCGCTGGCGTTGCTGCTGTCCCAGCGCATCCCATGGGTGGGGCTGTGGCGATCGCTGGTCTTCGTGCCCGCTGCCGTCCCCGGAGTGGTCGTCACGCCGATCTGGTCGACCGCCCTGCAGCCGGACGGCTTGGTCAACGCGGTCCTGCGGGCTGTCGGGCTACCCGCGCAGCCGTTCCTGACGTCGAGCAGCCAGGCGCTGTTCTCGATCGGGATCATGGTGACCTGGGGCGCGCTCGGTTACTGGATGATCTTCATCATCGCCGGCCTCAAGGACATCCCGGAGTCGCTGTACGAGGTGGCCATGCTCGACGGAGCGGGGTGGTGGCGCAGGCTCTTCTCGATCACACTCCCGCTGCTGCGACGACCGATGTCGTTCGTGCTGATCGCGTGCACGGTCGGGAGCTTCTTGATTTTCGCCCCGGTGCAGATCCTCACCAAGGGCGGGCCCAACGGGTCGACCAACCTGATCATGTACGACATCTACAACAACGCGTACCAGATCGGCGATCTGGGTGTGGGACAGGCGGAGGTCGTGGTCCTCATGCTGATTCTCGCCGTCATCGTCGCCATCCAGTTTCGGCTTCTTCGGGAGGACAGCAAATGAGGCAGTCCCGAAGCGCGACGATCCTGCTGCTCGCCGCCGCCGTGGCCACCGCGATGGCGGTGTTCCTACCCCTCTGGTGGGTGTTCGCCTCGTCCCTGCGGCCCGGCAACAGCTTCGTCAAGTACACCTCGCCGTTGTCGTGGCGCGCGTTCATCCCTGTCGGGGGCGACTTCACCAACTACTCGGGACTGCTCGGCGGTGAGTTCACCCGCGGACTGCTCAACAGCTTCCTCGTCGCTGGACTGACGATCCTGTTCGGACTCGCGATCGCGGTGCCTGCCGCGTGGGCGCTCGCCTCGATCGAGTTCCCCGGGCGAGGCGCGGTGTTCGCATTCGTGATCGTGGTCTCGATGATCCCGTTCGACACCATCGCGATCCCGCTGTCGTCCCTGTTCCAGACCTGGCACCTGTCCGACTCGTATCCCGGCCTGATCCTGCCGGCACTGGCGAACGGCTTCGCGATCTTCGTGCTTCGCCAGTTCTTCCTCGGTATCCCGCGCGAGCTCATCGATGCTGGCGAGGTCGACGGTCTCGGACGCGTCGCGACGCTGTGGCGCATCGTGCTCCCGCTGTCCAGGCCCGCCCTGATCGGCGCGGGGATGATGCTGTTCCTCTCGCAGTGGCAGGCCTATCTCTGGCCGCTGCTCATTGGCACGTCACCCGAGCGGCAGCTTGCTCCGATCGCACTCGCCAACCTCAGCACGCTGTTCTCGGTCAACCTCGGACAGATCCTCGCCGGCTCGTTCGTGCTGAGCATCATCCCGATGGTGCTTCTGCTCTTCTTCCAGAAGCAGTACAGCGCCTCACTGTCCACGACAGGGCTCAAGGGATGACCGCGGCACCCGCTCCGGTGGTCGTCGTCGGTTCGCTGAATCTCGACCAGTCGTGCCGGGTTCCGGCGCTACCGAAGCCCGGGCACACCACGGCGGCGACCGGCCTGACGAGTTCGCCGGGTGGCAAGGGCGCCAACCAGGCGGTCGCGGCCGCTCGGTTGGGGGCGTCGGTCCGTATGGTCGGGCTGCTCGGCGACGACGCGAACGGTCGCACGCTGCGCGCGGCTATCGAGGCGGAGGGGATCGACACCGCGGGCCTCGGGGCACGACCCGGGGTACCGACGGGAGCGGCGTTCATCTTCGTCGACCCCGCCGCGGAGAACACGATCGTGGTGGCGGGCGGCGCCAACCACGAGCTTGGTCCCGACGACCTCCGGCCCGAAGCCCTGGACGGCGCCGGCGTCGTGACGTTGAGCTTCGAGATCCCGTTGCCGACCGTCGTCCACGCCGCGCGGGCGGCCCGGTCCCGCGGCGCGCGGGTTGTGCTGAACCCGTCGCCGATCAGACCGATGCCCGATGGTCTGCTCCGGCTGGCCGACGTGCTGGTGGTCAACGAACACGAACTCGCCGCGGTGGCCGAGCGGGCGCGGCCGTTGACCGGCGACGACGAGATCGAGGACGCACTGGTCGGGCTCGACGTGCCCCACGTGATCGCGACCCTGGGTAGCCGTGGCGCGGTCAGCCGCGACGAAGGCGGGTTCGTCCGGTGGGCACCGGCACCACGGGTCGACGCCGTCGACACGACGGGCTGTGGTGACGCGTTCGTTGGCGCGCTCGCCGCCCAGCTGGCAGCGCGCGTGCCCATCGTCGCCGCGACCGAGTTCGCGGTGACGGTCGGCGCCATGGCGGCCACCCGGCCCGGCGCTCAGCCCTCGTACCCGACCCGCGAGGAGGTCGCGGCCTTCCGTGCATCGCGACAGGTGCGCTCGGGGTAGCGACCGACGTCCGAAGTGGTCGGGCCGCCGTCGACCGGGCGCGCCTGGTCGAGGCGTTCAACGCCGCGCGGCGCCGGCCGCTCCTGGCCGAGCTGGCACCGCCGGCCGAGGCTCCGGCGCCGGCAACGGCGGAGGCAGCGCCGCCGTTGGTCGGCCGGCTCGCCGCGCTGCCGGCCGCCCGGTGGGAACCGACCCTGATGGAGACGGTACGCACCGAAGCAGCCGCCGTCCTCGGGTACGCCTCGTCCGACGACATCGACGCCGAGCTGCCGTTCCGCGACCTCGGCTTCGATTCCCTGGCCGGGGTGGAGTTGAAGAACCGCCTTGTCGCGCGTACCGGTCTGGACCTGCCTGCCACGCTCGTCTTCGACCACCCGACGCCGGCCGAACTCGCCGGGCACCTGACCGGCCGGCTGCGGGGGGACACCCAGCCGACCTTGCCGGACTCGCTGGAGGAGCTGCGCCGCCTGGAGGTGGCACTTGAGTCGGCAGCGGGCGACGAGGAGTTGCGCCGGGAGGTCACCGGCCGGCTGCGCCGGCTGCTGGACCGGTGGAGCGTTCCGGCGCAGGCCGCGGCCGAGGCGGAGCTGCCGGATCTGGACCAGGCCAGCGACGACGAGGTCTTCGACCTGCTGGACCGGGAACTCGGGACAACCTGACCGGCCGGCGTCCGACTTCGCTGACGATCCCGCCCCGAAGCAGCTCAGACGCGCGGTTCGGCGTCCTGGGACGACTCGGCGACGGCGGCGCGGTGGCTCAGCGCTTCGGCCATCGGGCCGCCGTCGAGCAGGGCCAGCAGTTTGTCCATCTCGTTCACGATGTCGAGCTCCGGGTCCTTGGCCCAGCGCAGCATCACGTCGAACATGACGCCGAAGACCGCCGAGCTGAGCGCGCGGACGGCGGGGTCGTCCGGCTTGCGGCCGGCGCGCTCGGCCAGCAGGTCCGCCATTGTGCGCAGGGCCTGGGTGACGTTTCCGAGGCTGGCGGCCCACAGTTCGGGCACGGTCACCATCAAAAAGTCCCGGTCCCGCTGGGCGCTGATCTCCGAGGGGGAGAGGTCGTCGAAGGTGGCCCGAATGGCTCGGCGGAGCGCCTCGATCGGTGTCAGGCCCGGATCCTGGGTCCGGAAGGCCCGAACGAACAGCGGGTCGTAGTCGTCGACAACGACCAGGTCCTCCTTGGACGCGAAGTACCGGAAGATGGTGCTCGGCGACACCTCCGCCGCGTCGGCGATCTGCTCGATCGTGGTCGCCTCGTACCCCTGGGCGCGGAACAGGCGCAGCGCGTGCTGCTGGATGGCGGCGCGGGTCTTGGCCTTCTTGCGCTGCCGCAGGCCGACCGTCTGGCCGGGGGGCGCGAGATCACGCCCGCGGTTCGGCTGCGCCGGACTCATTCCGGATCCTCCAGGACTGTTGTGGGCCGCCGCATCTGCTCAGAGCCGTTGGGTCGTAGCCCCAGGTGGCGGGGTATTTCCGGAATCTACACCCGCCCATTCCGCGGTCGGACTTCCACCGCCGACACTTAGGGTACTACGCTACCATCTGAGACTCGACTATCAAAAGAGAGTGAGATGTCGTGGCGTTGTATCTCTACCGATTGGGGCGGTGGTCGCTGCGTCGGCGCCGTCTTGTCTCCGTGATCTGGGTAGCGTTGCTCATCGCCGTCGGTGTCGGCGCGGGCCTGATGTCAAGGCCCACCACCGAGGGCTTCTCCATCCCGGGCACCGAGTCCCAGCGGGCGATCGACCTGCTCAAGGAGCGCTTCCCGGAGGCGGGCGCCGACGGCGCGGTCGCTCGTGTCGTCTTCGCCGCGCCAGCCGGTGAGCAGCTCACCTCGTCGGAGAACAGGGCCGCGATCGAGCAGGTGGTTGCCCGCCTGCGTACCGCCCCGCAGGTGTCCGAGGTGGCGGATCCGTTCCAGGCCGAGGCCGTCTCGCCCGACGGCCGCGTCGCGCTCGCCCAGGTCGGTTACCAGGTCCCCCGCAACGACCTGACCGACGACGACCGCGAGGCACTGCTCGCCGCCCTCGCGCCCGGCCGGGACGCCGGTCTCACCGTCGAGGTCGGTGGCGATGCCGCGCAGCCGCCCCCGGAGCAGGGCGCCGGTGAGCTGGCCGGCGTGCTCGTCGCCGCGCTCGTGCTGGTCATCACGTTCGGTTCGCTGCTCGCCGCCGGGCTGCCCCTGGTCACCGCGATCGTCGGCGTCTCGGTGAGCCTGCTGACCGTCATGATGATGAGCCGGTTCGTCGAGCTGAACTCGGACACGCCGGCGCTGGCCCTGATGCTCGGGCTGGCCGTGTCGATCGACTACGCCCTGTTCATCGGCTTCCGGCACCGCGAGGAGCTGCGTGCCGGCCGGGACCCCGAGGAAGCCGCTGGCCGCGCCCTCGGCACCGCGGGCTCGGCCGTCGTCTTCGCCGGCCTCACCGTGATCATCGCGCTGGCCGGCCTGGCGGTCGTCAACATCCCGATCCTCACCCAGGTCGGTCTCGCCGCCGCCGGGGCCGTGGCGGTCGCCGTGCTGGTCGCGCTCACCCTGCTGCCCGCGTTGCTCGGTTTCGTCGGATCGCGGATTCTCAACCGAAAGGCCCGGGCGGCCATGGCCGCCGGCCCGGCGACCGCCGCAGCCGACAAGCCAACGATGGGCCGGCGCTGGGCGCACCTCGTCACCCGTTACCCGATCCTGTTCCTGGTCGCCTCGGTCGCCGCGCTCGGCGTACTCGCCATCCCGGTACTCGACATCCGGCTCGGGCTTCCCGACGACGGGACCGCACCGGAGGGGACCACCCAGCGCGAGGCGTACGACCTGCTGACCGAGGGGTTCGGCCCGGGCTTCAACGGGCCGCTCACCGTGGTCGTGGACACCGGCGCCGCGGCCAATGCCCAGCAGGCCGCGCAGCGCGTCTCCAGCGCCATATCTGGCCTGCCGGACGTGGTGGCGGTAAGCCCGCCGGTGGTCGACCAGGATGGTGGCAACACCGCCCTGATGTCGGTGATCCCGGCCTCCGCCCCCACCAGCGCCGAGACCGAGGATCTTGTCGACGCGATCCGCCGGGAGGCGGCGCGGCTGCGCCCAGACACCGGCGCCGAAGTATCGGTGACCGGCCAGACGGCCATCAACATCGACATCTCGAAGCGGATCGCCGAGACCATCCTGCCGTACCTGGCCGTCGTGGTCGGCCTGGCGTTCCTGCTGCTGATGGTGGTGTTCCGGTCGGTGCTGGTGCCGCTGAAGGCCACCGTGGGCTTCCTGCTGAGCCTGGCCGCCACCTTCGGCGCGCTCGTCGCGGTGCTCCAGTGGGGCTGGCTCAACGATCAGCTCGGCATCGACGCGACCGGGCTGATCGTGAACCTGCTACCGGTCGTGGTGATCGGCCTGGTGTTCGGCCTCGCGATGGACTACGAGGTCTTCCTCGTCAGCCGGATGCGGGAGGAGTTCGCGCACGGAGCCGCGCCCCGCGACGCCGTCGTGCGTGGTTTCAGCCATGGTGCCCGAGTGGTCACCGCCGCCGCCATTATCATGATCAGCGTCTTCACCGGCTTCATCCTTGCCGACGCCGCCCTTACCAAGTCGTTCGGGTTCGCGCTCGCCGCGGCGGTCTTCTTCGACGCCCTGGTGGTGCGGATGACGATCGTGCCGGCCGTGATGGCGCTGCTCGGCCGCAGCGCCTGGTGGCTGCCCGGCTGGCTGGGAAAGATTCTGCCGAGGGTGGATATCGAGGGTGAACGGCTGCGGCAGCGGCTCGGCCGCGCGGAGCCGTCCGGCGCCCAGGCCGACGCCGCCGGGCCCGACCTGACCACCGAGCGGGCCGACGCCCGCTGAAACGAGCGGGCCGACGCGCGCTGAGGTGAGTGGCCTGATGCGCGCTGAGGTGAGCGGGCGGATGCGCGCTGAGACGATGTCGACATCGACGAGCGGTCCATCGGTGTGCAGCAGCAGGTCGCCCTGGTCTTCGGGTGGCAGGTGCCGGTCGCGGCGTGGTGACTGGCCACCACCATCACGGCGTGCGATCCGTGATCGAGATGACTCGCCGGGCGGGAGCCTGAATCTACCCGCATAGACACGGCCGTGGCAGGATGGGGGAGTGGTGGTTCTACTCGCGTAGAACAAGCCTGGTCCGATCCGCTG
>Ga0310828_1001560_pt1 | contig 12831 bp, 10 predicted proteins | sample WT_ome_3_FD_202242 | JGI IMG/M metagenome (GOLD analysis project Ga0310828, IMG submission 202242) | Sorghum-adapted microbial communities enriched on wild type (WT) sorghum from Joint BioEnergy Institute, Emeryville, California, United... ... | reverse complement strand
GGACTTCCGATGCGGAGAGTGTCACGACAGCCTCACCCTCGGGTCGACAACCGTATAGAGTACGTCGGCGACCATGTTGGACAGCAGCACCAGGATCGCGATGAGCAGTGCGAACCCGATGATGACCGAGTAGTCGTGCTGGCCGACCGAGCTGACCGCGAGCTGTCCCATTCCCGGCCAGGCAAAGACCTGCTCCACCACGACGGCGCCGGCAAGGTACTGCGGGATGTTGGCGGCGATGAGGGTCAGCACCGGGATCAGCGAGTTGCGCAGCGCGTGGCGCACCACCACCCGGCGCGGTGACGCACCCTTGGCCTCGGCCGTACGCACGTAGTCGGCGTTCAGCTCGGTGATCATGCTGCTGCGTACGTAGCGCATGTAGGCGCCGGAGTTGCCGAAACCGAGGATGACGGCCGGCAGGATCAGGTGCCGGATCGAGTCGACCAGACCGGGCGCCTGCGGATCGGACATGCCCGAGGACGGCAACCATTGGAACTTCAGGGTGAACAGGTAGATGGCGATCAGCCCGACGAAGAACACCGGGATGGAGACCGAGCCGAGGCTGATCGCGGCCGCGCCGTAGTCCAGCGCGGTGTTGCGCCGCAGCGCGGCGATCATGCCGAGCGGGAACGCGATGAGCAGCGAGATGATCAGACCGACCCCCATCAGCTCGACCGTCGGCCCGATCCGCTCGGCCAGCAGCTCGCTGACCGGGCGCCCGTTGAGCAGTGAGTAGCCGAGGTCGCCCCGTACGGCGTTGGCGAGCCAGTTCCAGTACTGGACGATGATCGGCTGGTCCAGGCCGAGCTCGTGACGCTTCTGCGCGATGAACTCAGCGCTACCGGAGTTGTACTGGTCGACCGGAATGAGCATGGCGACAGGGTCGCCGGGCGCCTTGTGCACCAGCGCGAAGATGGCGATGGTGATCAAGAAGAAGACCAGCACGTTGACCAACAGCCGGCGGACCAGATAGGCGGCCACACTCACTCCCCTCGTACACGTACCGGGGTTCCGGGCCGGCCAGTGCCGGCCGGCCCGGAACCGGTATGTCAAATGTGGACCGTCACTCGATGCTCCAGCTGGCTGCGTCCCAGAACTTCGCATCCTGCGAGCCTGGTGCCTGGAAGCCGTGAACCCGCTTGTTCACGCCCCACAGGCCGTAGGGAGAGTACAGCCACATCAGGTCGGCCTGCTCGTTGGAGAGCCGGGCCGCCTGGTCGTACAGCGCCTTGCGCTGGGCATCGTCGGCCGTCGAGTTCGCCTGCGCCATCAGCTGGTCGAGCTGCGGGTTGCAGAAGAAGTTGATGTTGCCACCGGCCGGGTAGTGCTGGTCGCAGCCGGTGATGACGTTGACGTTCCACGAGTCGATGGCGTAGTTGCCGCCACCGTAGAGCACCATGTCGTACGTCTTCTTGGCATACGTCTCGGCGATCTGGGCGGCCTGGATGTTCACCAGCTCCACCTTCACGCCCACCGCGGCCAGTTCACTCTGCACAATCGTGGCGGTCGCGTCCCGGTCGCGCTGGCCGTGCACCCACTGCAGCTTGACCGTCCGGTTGGGATCCCAGCCGGCCTCCGCGAGCAGCTGCTTGGCCTTCGCGACGTCCTTCGGGTACTCGTTCAGGCCCGACGGTGCGTTGGCGTTGTAGAAGTCCGACAGCTGCACGTCCGCCTTGCCGGCCAGTACGCTCTGCACGATCTGCTTACGGTCCACCGCGTACAGGAAGGCCTGGCGTACCCGGACGTCCTTGAAGTACGGCTTGGACTGGTTCAGCGCGATGCGGACGAATCCGGCCCCCGGCTTCTCCTGCGTGGTCACGTTGTCGAAACCGGACACGGTGGACAGATCGGCAGGGGAGTAGGTGGCGATGTCGATGCCGCCGTTACCCAGTTGGGCGGTGGCGGAGTCGGACGACATCGGCTTGAGATAGATGTCCTTGATCTTCGCCGGGTTGCGGTAGTGGGGGTTCCGCGTGACGTGCACGTACTGGTTCGTCTTGTACTCGACAAAGGTGAACGGGCCCATGCCCACCTTCGGCGCACGGAAGAACGGGTCCTTGGCGATGGTCTCCGGGGACTTCGAGCCCAGGATGTGCTCCGGGATGATGAACACGGTGCCGATCTGCGCCAGCAGGCCGAAGTTCGGCTTGGTCGCCTTGATGACGAAGGTGTAGTCGTCCGGCGCGGAGAAGCCGGTGATGGTGTCCGCCTTGCCGGCGACGAACTCGGCGACGCCCTGCACGGCGGTGTAGCTGCCCGCGGTGGGGCTCGTGGTCTTCGGGTTGGCCACCATGTTGTAGGTGAACAGCACGTCCTTGGAGGTGAACGGCTCCCCGTCGCTCCACTTCAGGCCCTGCCGCAGCTTGAACGTGAAGGTCGTCGCGTCCGGCGAGACGGTATAGCTCTCCGCCAGCCGCGGCTGCAGCTTGTAGTCCGGGTCGACGCCGAGCAGCCCTTCGTAGATGAGGGAGCCGACTTGGTCGTCCGGGCCACTCGCCGGCGCCAGCGGGCTGAACACGCCGGCCGGCTCCTGGTATAGATAGATGTTCAGCGACGAATTGGCAGAGTTGGACTGGTCGTCGGTCTTGGGCCCGGTACACGCGCTTGCGGCGAGCGCGACTAGTGCCACGCCGGCAAGCGATGCCCACTTACCTCGTCTTGGCATGGTGTGCCTCTCTGGTGCGACCGGTGCTCGCGAAAGGAGCAGTCAGGAGGGAGCGGGTGGCGTCACGCCACCGGCGTAATGAGAGTGCCGAGTTGGCCGATGCTGACGGCCAGCTCGTCACCGGACTTCAGGTACTCACCCGTCGCGGCGCCGACTCCAGACGGCGTACCGGTCAGGATGACGTCACCCGGCTCAAGGGTCATGAGCCGGGACGCATGGGAAACCAGCTCGGCAACGGTGAAAATCATGTCCTTTGTGGAGCCGTGCTGGCGGGACGACCCGTTCAGTTTCAGGTCGACGGCGAGATTCTGCGGGTCACCCACCTCGTCGGCGGTGACCAGCCACGGTCCGAGCGGCGCGAAGCCGTCGAACCATTTTCCAGCGAGCCAGTCGAAGAACCACACCGCCTTGTCGTCGGTGTCCCGCTCGAAGCCATACTCCACCGATCGGGCCGACAGGTCGTTCGCGTTCATGTATCCGGCGACCGCGCCGAGCGCGTCCGCCACGCTGACGCGCTTCACCCGCCGGCCGATCACCACCGCCAGCTCGGCCTCCCAGTCCACCTCGTTGCTCTCGGCAGGCAGCTCCACCGCGGCGCCGGGGCCGATGACAGAGGTGGACGGCTTGAGGAACAACCTCGGCGAGAGCCGGGACTTGTCCAGCGGCTCGCCACCGGTCTCGGTGATGTGATCCTGGTAGTTGGCGGCGGCGGCGAGCAGCTTGCCTGGGCGCGGCAGCGGTGCCAGCAGCTCGACATCGGCCAGCCGGAACTCGCCGGCCGCGGCCGGCAGCCGCTCCGGTACGACCGGGAAGACCGTCTCCAGCAGCCGGACCAGATCGCCGTCGCCGAGCTCGATCAGCCGCCCAGCATCCACCCCGGAGGTGGCGTCGTCGTCGGGCAGGTACCCGTGGCGTACCGCTCCGGCGCGCCGGTAGGTGACTAGCCGCATCTGCAATCACTCCCAGGTTCGATGTCGACCGGCCGGCCGGTCCGCAGCGAGCGCGCCGCGGCCTGCACGACGCGCTGCACGTGGACGGCGTCGTCCGGCCCGAGCTCGGCGTGGCCGGTCATGACGCCGGCGTGCACCACATCCAGCAGCGCTTGTACGGTGTCCGGACCGGCCCAGGTCGTCTCGTGCCGGTTCGCGCTGTGCACCCGTACCGCCGGTTTGGTGGCGTCGGTCGCGAGCATCCCGTGCGACCCGCTGACCCGATACCGGTGCACCACCACTCCCGCGGGCGGGACGTCGCGCAGGCCGGCCATCCGGCCGCAGACGATGGTGCTGGTCACGCCGTGCTCGTGGTCGAGCAGCAGGGTCACCAGATCCTGCGGTGAGCGGTGCAAATGGCTGCCGGCGAGGGCATGGACCCGCCGCACCTCGACGCCGAGCAGCGAGCGCACGATGTCGATCGGATAGAGCGCGAGGTTGACCAGCTCGCCGGTGGGGGCCGGATCGCCACCGGCGACGAGGAAGTCGGCCTGGACGTTCCACGGCAGCCCGATCCGGCCGCCGCGTACCGCGGCGCGGGTGGCTTGCAGCGCGCCGCCCAGCCGCAGATGGTGCGCGGGCACCACCACCACCCGTCGCTCCGCCGCGCGGTGGGCGATCTCCTCAGCCTCGGCGACCGTCGCGGCCAGCGGCTTGTCGGCCAGCACGTGCTTGCCGGCCCCGATCGCCTGGCCGACAATCTCGGCGCGCGCCGCCAACGGGGCCGCGACGCTCACCAGGGTCACCGCCGGGTCAGCGAGAGCGTCCGCCAGATCGGTATACAACCGTAGCCGGTACTCCCGGGCGGCCTTCGCCGCGCCGTCCGTGCCAGCCACGTCGACCGCGGCCACCAGCTCGAAGTCCGACCGGGCGGCGAACGCCGGTAGGTACATCGCGCTCTGGTGGTCCTGGCTGCCGATCCCGCCGAAGCCGGCGAGCAACACGCCAATCCGCGTGCTCATGACGGCGCTCCCGCCATGACATCCGCGAGCGCGACCGGCTGGCCCGACGCGATGGACTCCTCCACCGCGACGCCCATGGCCACGGCGCGCACCGCGTCGGCCACCGGCATCGCCGGCGTGCCGCCGCGGATGGCGTCCAGCCACGACTCGAGCTGGACGGCGAAGCCGTCGCGGCCGGCGGCCGGCACCAGCGCCGTGCCACCCTCGCCGAACAGCATCGCTGACTCGCCGTCCCACTCCTGGCTGACGATGCCGTCGGTGCCGGCGACGAGCAGGTCGCGCTGGGCCAGCGAGCCAGGCCGGTGGGCGCGGCTCATCTCGCATACCGCGGTGGCGCCGCCGGCGTAGCTGACCACCATCTCCAGATAGTCGTAGATGTGCAGCTCCGCGGCGGTCTGCTTGCGTCCGCGGGCGAACACGGTGGTGGGTTCGTCGCCGAGCCACCAGGTGGCGAGGTCCAGCAGGTGCACGCCGTTGTGCAGGGCATGCCCGCCGGAGCGGCGCGGATCGAGGATCCAGGAACTCCAGTCGGGCCAGATCCAGCCGCCGAGGATGGCCAGCCGGACGAAGACCGGCTGGCCGATCGCCCCGGATGAGATGGTCTGCCGCACTGTCCGGCCGTAGTCGTAGGCGCGGTGGGTGTGCGCCGCGGCGAGCACCCGGCCGGCGGCCGCGAACCGGTCGGCCAGCCTCCGGGCATCGGCCACCGTGGTCGCCAGCGGCTTCTCGACCAGCAGGTGCTTGCCGGCCGCGGCCACCGCCAGGCCGGTGGCGACGTGCGTGTCGTTCGGCGTGCAGACGATGACCGCGTCGACCTCCGGCCAGCCCAACGCCTCGACCAGGTCGCGGGTGTGCCGGACACCGCCCTGCGCGCGGGCGAACCCGGCCGCCCGGGCGCCGTCAGTGTCCACAATGCCCACCAGGCTCGCTCGCCGACTCGCGGCGATGGCGGCGGCGTGTGCCGCGGCGATGAAGCCGGCGCCGACGAGCAGGATGCCGGTGCGCTGGTCAGGCACGGCTCTTCCCTGGTCTGCGGGCTGGCACGGAACCGAATTCCATGTTCCGACATCCTGCGGTTGGTCAGGAGCGATGTCAAGGTCATCAAGCGCCACGATGATTGCGGTCGGGTAAAACGTGAAACACCTTGCCATGTCCGTCGGGCTGATCTAGCGTCAACGGCAGCACCCGCGCGACGCCGGGCGGATCAGTTCGGCAGTGCCCGACGCGACCTCGGCCGGTGCCTGAGGATCGAGCACACCACTCGCGAAAGGTAGACATGCCTTCCCCAGAACCGTCTCCCGCCGGTTCCGTCTCGCCGTCCAGCTCGCCCCGCGGGCTCGCGATCGCCAAGGCCGCCGCTCGGGTGATACCGGGTGGCGTCAACTCCTCGACGCGTTACATCGGCGAGCCGTACGCGTTCGTCGAGGCCGACGGGGCGTATGTGACCGATGCCGATGGGCGTCGCTACCTGGACTACCACGCCGCGTTCGGCGCGATCCTGCTCGGCCACAACGCTGCCGTGGTCAACGACGCGGTCCGCGCCGCCATCGGCAAGCTGGATCTCATGGGCGTCGGCGTGACCGAGCTCGAAGTGGCGTTGGCCGAACGCGTCGTGGACGTCATCCCGTCCGCGGAGTCGATGATCGCGACGATGAGCGGCAGCGAGGCGACCGCGCAGGCGATCCGGCTCGCCCGTGCGGTGACCGACCGCGACCTCATCATCAAGTTCCAGGGCGGCTTCCACGGCTGGCACGACGCGGTCGCGCGCAACGTCATCTCCACGCCGGAGCGGGCCTACCGCCGTGACCCGCTCTCCAAGGGGATTCTGGCGCAGGCCATCGACTCGACCCTGATCGCCGAGTTCAACGACCTGGACTCAGTGGTGGCGCTGTTCGAGGCGCACCCCGACCGCATCGCCGCGGTGATCCTGGAACCGATACCGCACAACGTCGGTGCGCTGGTGCCGACCCAGGAGTTCGTGTCCGGCCTGCGCAAGGTGACGCAGGAGTACGAGGCGCTGCTCATCTTCGACGAGGTGATCACCGGCTTCCGGCACGCGCTCGGCGGGTACCAGGAGGTCGTCGGGGTCATGCCGGACATCACCACGTTCGGCAAGGGCATGGGCAACGGGTTCCCGATCGGTGGGGTGACCGGCCGACGCGATCTGATGGAGCACTTCAACGGGCAGACCGGTGATGTGCTGCTGGCCGGGACCTTCAACGGCAACCCGCTCGGCTGCACGGCGGCGCTGGCCACGATCGACTACCTCCAGACGCACCCGGACTTCTACCGGCGTACCGCCGCGCTCGGTGACCGGATCCGCACCGGCCTGGCCGGCATCGTCACCGAGCTCGGCATCGAGGCCACGGTGGCCGGCTTCGGCGGAGTGTTCGTGCTGTACTTCGCCAAGGCGCCCACGTTGGGCTATCGGGACCTGCTGCGGAACAACAACGAGGCGTACGTCGCCTTCCACCGGGGCATGATCGAGCGCGGCTTCCTGATGCTTCCGCTGGCGCTCAAACGCAATCACATCTCCGGCGCGCACACCGAGGAGGACATCGATCGCACCCTGGAGGCCGCCCGCGACGTGCTCGTCGGCCTGCGCTCGACCGGAGTGGTGAAGTAGCGACGCCCGCAGGCGTTGACATGGAACGGCGTTCCGATGACCGTATCCCTAACCATGGAGGTGGAGAGGGATGCCGGAGAGCACGGTCGACGCGATGCAGGAGAGCAGGGTCGACGCGCCGCCCTTTCCCGCCGCGCGGATCCACCCCTTCGACCCACCACCGCTCGTCGCTGAGCTACGCGAGTCGGCCTGTCCGGTGGGCCGCGTCTCGCTGTACGACGGCACCCTCGCCTGGCTGGTGACCCGCTACGACGACGTGCGCACCGTGCTCGGCGACGATCGCTTCAGCTCGGTCGGCGCGTGGCGGTTCCAGTCGTCGGCGTCGCGCGCCGCCGCGGAGCGGGCGGAGACGTCCTTCACCGCGATGGATCCACCGCAACACACCCACTATCGCCGGATGTTGACCCGGCACTTCACCGTGCGGCGGGTCGAGGAGTTGCGGGCGGCGATCGAGGCCATCGTGGACGCCGCCCTCGACGACCTGCTCGCCGGTCCGCGACCCGCCGACGTCGTCAGCCGGCTTGCCCTGCCGATCGCCTCCCGTACCATGTGCCATCTGCTGGGTGTTCCGTACGCGGACCATCAGTGGTACGAGGAACGCGCCAAGGTGCGCTCGCTGCTGGACGCCGATCCGGCCGAGGCGGACCGCGCCACCAAGGACCTACTCGACTATGTGGAGCGCCTCATCGAGAACAAGCGGCGCTCACCCGATGACGACCTCATCTCGCGACTTGTGGCGGAGCTACTGGAGACGAACCGGCTCAGCCGCGCCGAGCTGACCGCGATCATCCGGCTGCTACTCACCGCCGGACACGAGACGACCGGCACGATGATCGGCACCGGACTCCTGGTCCTGCTCCAACACCCGGACCAGCTCGACGCCCTGCGCCGCGACCCGGAACTGATCGCACCGGCCGTCGAGGAACTGCTGCGCTACCTGAGCATCCTCCACTCGTCCATCGTCCGCGTGGCGAAGGTGGATGTCGAGCTGGGCGGTCAGCGGATCCGCGCGGGCGACGGCCTTATCGCCGCGCCGGCACAGGCAAACAAGGATCCGCGCAAGTTCCCGGATCCCGACCGTTTCGACATCCGGCGCGACACGGCCGGACACGTCGCCTTCGGGTTCGGTGTGCACCAATGCATCGGCCAGGCCATCGCCCGGCTCGAGATGAGGATCGCCTTTGCCCGCATCCTCGACCGGATGCCCAACCTGCGGCTCGCCTGCGATCCCACCGAGCTGACCTACGAAAGCTCGAACCTCATCGGTGTCCACGCCCTCCCGGTCACCTGGTGAGCCCGGACATGCGGATCAGAGTTCTGCGTGAACGATGCGTCGGGGCGGGGCAGTGCGTCCTGAGCGCGCCCCACCTGTTCGACCAGAGCGACGAGGACGGCACTGTCGTCGTGCGTACCGAGACCGTGGCACCGCAGGACGAGGCGGCAGCGCGCAAGGCGATGGGCCTGTGTCCATCCGGGACGATCAGGCTGGACCCGTGAGAACGCCTCATTGACGCGGAAAGGCGTCCCAGGCATTCGGTCCGGCTCGTTCCGCGTGGCCGCGGTCGAGCCGGACCGACCGTTGGCGTCCCTCATGCCGAAGTCGACGTCGCTGCGCTACCGGTGATCAGGCACGGCCAGTCTGCTCGACGTCATCTATGACGAAGTTGTCGTACGTGCTGGCCGTGCCGGTTGTGGTGAACGTGTGCCCGACCAGGGCGGTGACTCCCGCCGTCGTCGGGGGCACTGTCCCGACGGACTCACCGTCGAGGAAGACCTCCGCGCTGGTGAGGGTCGCCTTGACCTCGATGGCGTGCCATTGCTTCTGCGGGATGGCCTGATCCGCCGTGGTGATCTTCGTCCAGACCCGGGTAGCCGCGTCATAGTAGGCGAGCCGCCCGTCGGACTGCATGGCGATCTGGAACGCGGGCACCGTGGCGCCGGACGCGGTGACGCCGTTCGTGATGAACTGCAGGGTCCTGGCGTACCCGATGGACTGGAACCGGAACCGTAGTTGTTGCGTCGAGACCGGATCGCTGGCCCAGGTCGCCTGGGCGGTCGCGTCGTTCCACGCGTCGGCGAGCCGCAGCGCATGACCGTCGCCGTCGGTGTTCTCGTCGGTAACCGTGGCGCCGATCGCGTTCGTATAGCCACGTGGCACGTAGCCCACGGCGTCGTTCTCGAACGAATCGGTTGTCGAGTACAGCTCCACCTCGTTGAGGAATGCCCCACCGGCACGGTCAGCGTTCGGGTCGTTGACCGTGATCCGCACGTATCGCGCGGCCACGTGGTCGATGGGGAAGTACGTCAGCGCGTAGCTGGTGATGGACCGGGTGTCGACGACCTTCGTCCATCGCGTCCGGTCCGTGGAGACCTCGACCACCGCCGATGACGGCAGGCCCGGGTGCAGGCTGAGGCCCACCTTGTTCAGGGTGTACGCGCGGTCCAAGGTGAGGGTGTATCTGCCGGTGCCGTCGCCGCCGGTGCGGACCGCCGAGGACGCCCAGTCGGTGCTGCCGTCGATGGCGCCGACCGGACGCATCTCCGGCAGGTGCTTGTTCGTGGCGGTCATGTCGGTGTCGATCGAGATGGCTCCGTTGTGGTACTTGGACAGCAGGTCTATCCGGCCGACGCCGGGCCCGTTGATGTCGATGAACTTCTTCCAGACCCGGTATTCGCCGTCCACCTGGAATCCGGAGTCGGTGGCGGGGCATCCCCAGGAGGGCGCGCAGTTGTCTCCGACTTGGAGGATCCGGTTCGGGTTCACCACCGCATGGGCGCCGTTGCCGGAGGAGCCGTGCCAACGCTGGAACGTGCCGGTGTCCTGGTCGGGGTAGTTGCGGTAGGTCACCTGGGCCTGCTCGAAACTGTGCCCCAGGCCGTCCGGCGAGATCGCCACCCAGTTGTCGGGACGGCCGAACGTCAGCGTCATGATGCCGTTCGGTAGCAGGTCAAGCACCGGCATCACGCCGGTCTGCGGTGCCGGCTCGCCCGATGCCGTGGCGATCGACACCGGCACAGCTGCCGACCAGGTCTTCCCGCCGTCCGCGGATCGCGCGGTGTACAGCTGGCTGAGCGTCGATCCGACGTGGCTACGCGACACGGCGACAAGGTCGCCGTTCACGGCCCAGGTGATACCGACCTCGTTGAAGGATCGGTTTCCCATGGGCGGGAAGATGGTGGCATAGCGCTGCCAGGAGCGTCCCTTGTCCCGGCTGATGGCCAGTTCCGCGGTGCCTGCCGATTCGCCTTCATACGAGGTGTAGTAGGTGAGCAGGAGGTTGCCTTGGGGGTCCTCGAGGATGTCCCGGTGCACCCGGATACCGCGGTCAAAGGCGGCGTTGAACGTCTTGTCCGTCGTGAACGTGGCGTACTCGGTCTTCCACGTGCGGCCGCCATCCTTGGACCGCTTCTGCAGCAACGTGACCCGATGGGAGTCGATCACCTTGGCCGGGATGAACTCGACGCCCAGGATGTCGCCGTCCCTGAGTTTGCGGTAGAAGCCGGAGATACCCTCGGCATGCCCGCTGGGGAAGCTGTAGCCCCGGTCGACGGAGCGGACGAGGGTTCGTTGGCTGTTGGCGGAGGCGACATCCTCGTTCGCCTGCCAGGACAGCAGTAGCGTGCGGGAGGGCTTGCCATCGGCGTCCACACCGTCGACCGCGTCGACGAAGGGGTTGCCGGCGATCTCGCCCGGCTTGCCTTCGTAGACGGTCGAGTACCGTTGCTGGCTGATGACCGCCGCGTTCGGGTCGGCGCCGTCCGTCGGTACGTCCGGCAGCGGCGGTCCGTCGATACCTGGTGCGGCCGTCGCGGCCGTCGCGCCCGTGGGGGCGGCGTTCTGCCCGACAGCCGATCCGGTCGCGATCGACAGGGCGGCGGCGCTGACCGCGGAGAGCGCGGCGGCGGTGAGGCGCGAGCGTTTCATGACCCTTCCCTCGGTTGTCTCGGCGGCGCTTGGCCGGACTGGTCGCGGCGCTGGCGCCGACGTCATCGGCCGGGCACGATGACCTGGCGTACCTCGGCGCCCTGCTGCAGTCGGTCGAGTGCGGTGTTGATGTCAGCCAGCGGGACGCTGCGGCTGGTGAGCAGGGCCTCGGCCGGGAGCCGTCCGCTGGCGTACAGAGCGAACAGGCGGGGTAGGTCGCGGCGCGGGACAGCCGAGCCCATGTACGAGCCACGCAGGGTCTTCTGCTCGCCCACGAGCGAGGCTATGGCGGCCGGTACGGTGTGCCGCGGGTTGGGCAGCCCGGCGACTATCACGGTGCCACCGGGACGGGTGGCCCGGAAACCGGCGGCGAGGGCCGGCGCCGAACCGGCCGCTTCGACGGCCCAGTCGACGCCCCCTGCGGTGCGGTCGCGGATCTGCTCGGCAACGTCGTCTCCGGCCAGGAAGGTGTCCGTGGCGCCCAGTGCCTGAGCGGCGTCGAGCTTGGCCGCGATCGTGTCAACAGCGATCACCGGGTGGGCGCCGACGAGCACGGCGGCGATGACCGCGGAGAGGCCGACGCCGCCCAACCCGAAGACAGCAACCGAATCCCCGGGTCGCACGCCGCCCGTGTTGAGGACGGCCCCCATGCCGGTGAGTACGGCGCAGCCGAACACGGCGGCCACGTCGAGCGGGATCTCGTCCGGGATCCGGATCAACGAGCGCGCCGAGACCACGGTCAGCTCCGCGAACGCGGAGATGCCAAGGTGGTGGTGCAACGGACCTGTGCCGTCATGGAACGGGCGGCTTCCAGAAAGGAGTCTGGCTTCGCGGTTGGCCTGCTGAGCGCGCGGGCACAACACCGGCTGCCCTCCCGCGCATTGCGGACACATGCCGCAGGAGGGCACGTAGGAACAGACCACCCGGTCGCCGGCGCGCAGTCCACTCACGGCGACGCCGACCTCTTCCACGATTCCGGCGGCTTCGTGGCCCAGCACCATGGGTAGGGGACGGGGTCGGTCGCCGTTGACGACGGAGAGATCGGAGTGGCACAGTCCGGCCGCCGCGATGCGGATGAGCACTTCCTCCGGGCCGGGAGCGGCGAGCCGCACCTCCTCGACGTTGAGCGGTCGCGAGTGCGCGTACGGGGTGGGAAGTTTCTCCTGCCGCAGAACCGCGGCCCGGGTAGTGATGGTCATCGCGTTCCGACCTGGCGGCTGGTCATCGGCAGGACCTCCAGCATCGAGGATGTCGCAATGTGGAACGTGATTTCAGGAACGGACGGTACTGGCGCGCATCGAGGGTGTCAACCGTTCCAGCCTTGACATGAAACAGCGTTCCAGACAGCCTGGGTCCATCGATCGAGCAGCCGCCGAGGGTGAGGAATGCGCCTGCGTGACGTCCGGACAGTCCTGCTGACCGGACCCTGCACCAACGACCCCTGGCTGTCGCGCTTCAAGCAGCGGCGCACGGCCGCGTTCGTCGAGGTGGTGGCCGACGGCGGCGTGGTGGGCGTGGGGGAGACCTACGCCGGGTACTTCTTTCCGGAGAGCGTCCCGCACATCGTGGCGTACCTGAGGCCGATCCTTCTGGCCGCGGAGGAGTTCGAGCCGGGCTCGCTGGACGTCCGGCGCCTGACCGCCAGGATGCGCACCTGCTTCCAG